>Ga0181520_10003907_pt1 | contig 25586 bp, 19 predicted proteins | sample PEATcosm2014_Bin_29_FD_132451 | JGI IMG/M metagenome (GOLD analysis project Ga0181520, IMG submission 132451) | Peatland microbial communities from MTU Mesocosm Facility, Houghton, MI, USA - PEATcosm2014_Bin02_30_metaG | ecosystem: Environmental > Terrestrial > Soil > Wetlands > Peat | place...
CCCAAATTAGTGTGTAAATCCTCTTCACCAGTCAAATATTTATTTCCTTTTTTATCAATTAGAATTCGCATTTTTTAATTACTCCCATTTAGAGTTTTATTAAGACTCTTCATCTTCATATATTAATTTTAATTCATGATCTGGGGTTGTTTTTATACTTTTAAAACCAGAATCAACTACATCTCTAATTTTCTGTGCTATTTTCTCCCCAATACCATCAATCTTTTTTAAATCATCTTTAGATGCATTAATTACATTTTTAACCGTCACAAACTCCTCTAAAAGTTTACGGGCAGTAACTGGCCCTACATTAGGCAGAGATTCTATTATATAAAGTTGTTGCTCCCATTGACTAAGTGGTTTCTTCTCTGTACGTAATTCTATTTCCTTAAAATTATCTTTTTGTTCACGTAGAGCTAGACGATAAAGCATGGCTCCAGTATCTTCTGGAGAACGTGTAGGAATTATAGGAATACCAAAATCTATAGCTAAGCTGGCTAAAGCTCCTCGAATAGCATTAGGATGCAGGCCGCAGGCATAAAGATTTTCTCCTTCTAGGATGATCAGAGGCTTCTTGAAGTTATCCACAAGTTCCTTAGCTTGTTTATACAATCTTTTATCTATCACCGACTTTACAAAGTCTTGAGTACTTTTCCGCTCCACTGCTAATTCTTGGCTCACCTGATAATCTGCAACTAGAAGAGTAGTGGTTTCAATTTCAACATTAAGTTTACTTAACTCTCTAGTGACACCTGATTTAGCTTCACGGTGATCCACATATATTAAAGGGTTTATTACATCTTTTTTTGATATTTCAGGGAACTTCATCTGATTTGAATCTATTTTACTTGAAATTTCTCCTTGCGGATATTTTGTTGACAGTTGATTTTTCATCTTCCGTTCTTTGTAGATGCTTGAATAATAATAAGATTCATCTCGGGTTCCTTTGGTTATTAAAACAATCATTTTACCTTTATTTTTTCTACCTGTACGTCCTCGTCGTTGGATCATTCTTATCTCTGAGGGTACTGGTTCGTATAATATTACTAGATCCACTGAGGGAATGTCTATACCCTCTTCAGCTACGCTGGTTGAGATTAGCACTTGATATTGGCCCATGCGGAATGCTTTTATGATCTCTTTCTGTTTTTTTTGTGTGAGTCCTTTTTCCCCATCCCTAGAGGCTTGTCCAAAGAATTTTACAGCAGAAATTTTATTCTCCTTACACAGATTATAGATCTCGTTAACCGTGTCCCTATATTGACTGAATACAATAACCCTACCTTCATCTTTTAAATTATTTTCCAGGATTTTTAATAATTTATCCATTTTTGGATGTTTCAAATTCTCTTTATATGCATTTTCCGTGAGATGTAAGGCTTTTTGAAAATCTTCATTCTCTAGTAGTCCTTGAGCTGCTTTAGTTTTTTTTTGCTGAAGTTTTTGGAAATAATTATATAGGTTTTTAATTCCTTGTGTTTCTAATAACTCTAGAGAATGCTGTAAACTAAAAACTGCACTTAGAATAGAACTAGCCACTAAACAATTTGGTGGAGGGTTAGTGCTTTGTGAGATACGGTTCTGTACGCGACTGCGGGCCATTAAAATATCTTTTTTAGAAACTTGGCTGATAGAACGGATAATTCCCAAACTTTTTAATCCAGTAAGTCGAATTTTTAGTACGGTTTCTAGATAATTTTTTATAACCTTCTGTTCTTTTTTAAGATCTACACGAATCCATTCTACTTCTATTGGTTTAAAGTAAGGTTTAACGTCTACATCATCCTCGGATTTAACCATAACTTGTTTTATAAAAAGATTTTCACATACTGTATTAATTTTATCCTCATCTCCACCTGGAGAAGCTGTTAAACCTAATATTATAGGATTTTGAGCCTCAGTAGCATATCGGGACGCTAGAAATACATATGCATAATTACCCAATCCCCTATGGCATTCATCAAACACTAAGAGAGAAACATCCTTCAAGTTATAACGCCCAGCTATCAAATCCGATTCAATAGTTTGGGGAGTAGCTGAAATAATTTGAGCATTTTCCCATAATTCACATCTGTTTTTTGGATTTATAGAACCAGTAAGAACAGCTACAGGTGCTTTGAGAAACTCACGTAAATTTTCTTCATGTTGAACCGCAAGGGGCTTGCTAGGAGCCAAAATAAGTACTTTAGAGGAAGGAATATTTTTAATTCTTTCTGCAGCTACCAAAGCAGCTATAATAGTTTTCCCCAGGGCAGTAGGCGCTACGATCATACTATTACCCTTTTTAAGAACCTCCGCAGCTAACACTTGCTGATACAGCCGGGATTCAATTTTTTGGGATTTAATCAAGGGATGTTGTATCCACTTTTCCATAACACTTATATTTAAAATATATCATATAAAAGTGGCGACCAGAATAAATTAGGCTTTTGAATCTGAGTTGCAGATAAATAAAGGATTGTAATAGACATCTGTAGTTGAAAATTATCTAAATGAATTCTAAACTTTGACCTATTATAGTAAGAAATTGTGTAATATTTAGAATTTTAAGGTAATAGAATAATTAACCATGCAATTGGAAAACTGGTAAAAAAAATTATTTAATTATTTTTAAATAAATTAATTCTAATATATTTGAATTAATTTTTCAAAATCATCAAAAATTACATCAAGTCCACACATAGTAGGTATATAGTTAGCGGCTTTAGCTGAATCCACTCCTATAACTTTGAATCCTAATTCTTCTATGGGAGCCACCACCATACAAGTATCGCAAACTATTTTACCCCCAGCATCTTCTATTATCTTAGTATAACCCATACGATCAGCAGTTGACTTGACAGATATAGATGTACAAACCCATAGCTGATTTTTAAGCTTTAATCCAACCAGTTTATCAGAAATAGCTTTAATCTCATCTAAAGATACATGAGGACAACCTAAACAGATTAAATCAGGTTTTCTGTTGGTTGTAGATAATTCACATCTTTTTTCATCAATATTGCTTCTATTGACTATGATATTTTCAATATTCCCTAAATTCACATCTTTTAAAGCATCTTTATATTCAGGGGTGGAATGCTCTACATGATAAAGTGCTACAGCACCGGAAGATGCCAAAGCAGCACCTAAATATTTTAAATCATTTACGGATGGAGTACAATTTAACAATTTGAAATAAGGTACACCATCACCAACAATCTTTCCAACTATATAACCCAGAGCACCATAGTCAGCGCCTATTAAATCGGCTTCTACTTCAATTATAAAGTTTGCTAATCTATTCTCATCTAAATGATAACCATATTCAGCAGTTTTACCACATATTGCAGCTGATAGTGCCCCTGGTCCACCCTCTCTATTTGATTTAGCGCCTAAAACAGAATTTGCATAGCAAACTGCAGAAGATTCTGACCATGCAATATGATCTCTAAACCTAGGCACATTACCAACAAGATAAGGTGTACAAGTACATGTAGTAGTAACTCCCATTTTCTGATAGGCATTTACAATTCTTAATTGTTTCCTAGTGAACTCCTCTGAAAATCCTAGTTCCTTCCAAAATTCTAGGTCCACTCCCGCGGGATTTAAGGTGGATGGAACCCTCACTTGTGCATCTTGGCTAAGTGCCTCTAGAAATTCCAGACCAGCATCTCCAATAGTTTTGTAAGAAACGCCAGATATTTGGGCAGAAGTGATATCAACAAGTTTTTCTGCATCATAAATATCACCTAAGGCCACTAAAATTTCCATTGACTTCTGCACTGCAGGACCTTCTTCTCCATCGTACATTTCTTCTTCTTCTCTTGTTAGATACATAAAATTATTCTCACCATAAATTTTACATTAATCATTGATTGATCTGTTCTTTGACTATTTCATCAACAAGATTTAAAAAATTGTCTAGGTTATTGTGGGGTATTACAGCACCAGCTGCTATAGTATGCCCCCCTCCAGATCCATTAAAGCTCTTGGATGCTTGTTCTAATGCTTCACCTAGATTAACACCCTTTTGAATCATTTTAATATTGGTTCGCCCTGATATTTTAATTAGAGGATCCATTTTAGATAAGGCCAGAACAGGTTTTTCAGGATTCAGAAGTCCAATATCAATCCCTATACTAGATAAGGTACCCATAAAACTTTTAAGGTTTTTATCTTCAGTATAAATATATTGTATATTATCCATTTCAACAGATCCTTCTTTATTTATCCATTCTAAACCTTTCATAAAACCTTCCTGATATTTTTTAAAGAGTACTAAACCCTCTTTTAAAGCTTGCTCACGCTCTCCTAGACAGATACTCAGACCAATACCCTGCTTTTTATTCTTCCCACAAGCATCAATTATCTGGGAATAATTTTCAATGTTTTTCAATTCGGGAATCTCATCTGAAATTCGATAGATATCACCAAAAATAGAGGGATTAATTTTTACTAGTTCCTCTTTAAGTATGTCTTTTTCTTCATTGTTTAGATCAGTGAATTTTATACCATATGATAACCCTATTTTTTCCAAAAAGGCTTTAGCACCCTCAAAATTTCCAGAAATTCCGGTAAGTGAGGTTGTAAAAGTATAAGCAAGAGCTTTGTAAAGAGGTTCCTGATTTAAAGAAGATATCTTGAGTCCCTTAATAACTTCTAATACACCTTTTTCCAATCCTTCTTGGAGTATGGTTTGATTAACACCAGTTATATTTCCGTTACCCTGCATATCACCAAAAGCACCTACCAAAGCTAATCCTGATAGTTCATAATGTTTTAAAGGACGAACAGCTAAATAAGATACTCCTGAGCCACTTACATCTCTGGTGCCGTCCAATCCAAACAAGTGGGGATTGATGTGTATTAGATTATCTCTTTCATCAGTGCAATCTATGGTTTGATGATGGTCAGCTATTATGGCATCGCCTTTTAATTTTGCTATTTTCTCCGTCCATGCACTGCCCATATCGCAGAAAAAGAATAGTTTGTATTTTTCTCTAGAAATCTTATCTAAAACTTCAGACTTTAGTCTGGATACTATTGTAACATGAAATTTACCTTTTTCTTTAGAGATGGCATTACATACTACACCTGCAGCGGAGATTCCATCAGCATCGTTGTGGGAGATTACTCTCACCACATGATCCTGATTTAAATGTTTATTTAGCAGAGTGCAGGCTTCTTCAGCCTTATTTAACAAGTAGTGCTGCTTGTTTTGGCTCATATCTCCATCCTTCAGGAAGCACACCTTCATTTCGGTAATATCTAACTAATCTCCTTATCTGGGATTCAACGATGCGAAGTCCCCTTCTGGTGTGCAAGTCCTTGGGATTCTCTTTCAGATGATCCCTGATGTTTACAGCTTTTCGTATTAAATTCATCAGATCTTCAGGATATTCCTGGCCTTGTCCATGGTTTTCCAGTATCTGTGTTATTTTCATACCTGTAACTAGTTTCACATCGGGAATTCCGTACTGATCTCTTAGAATTATACCCATCATACTAGTGGAATTACCTTCTTTTTTAAGTTTCATTATAAGTTCTTCAATTTCTTCTGTAGAATATTCAATCCATTCTGGCTTTACTGCCATTTAATCACCTCTATTATCTTTAAACCAATCATGATACCATAAAGCAAACTTTTCAAGCGATACTCTACGATGAGAAAATTCGTTTTTTTCTACTCGATTGAGTTCTCCAAAGGTTTTATCATACCCTTCAGGATAGAATAGGGGGTCGTAGGCAAAACCATATTCCCCTTTTTCTTCATAGCTTATATGTCCTCTAACAGTGCCTAAAAAAATCTTGGGCTCGGTTTTGGGAGTGCAAAATCCAATAACCGACCTGAATTCGGCGTATCTGTCATTGACATCGCTCATAAGTTTCAATATACCCTGATTCCCCAAATTTTCCTGAATATAGGATGAATAAGTTCCAGGGAACCATTTAAGGGTCTTTATGAATAATCCAGCGTCTTCTACTATTACAGGTTTATTCAGACACCTAGAAACATGTTGTGCACCGTACCGGGCTACATCTCCTAGTTCTCCTTGAATTTCGGTGTAGCCTAGATCAACATGTTCCAATGTTATGCCAAATTTAGGGAATATTCCCATGGCTTCTTTAACTTTGTGTTTATTACTAGTTATAAATGTTATCTTCAAATGATCAAACCCTTATATTTTTAAACTTTTTATAGAATGAATTTAAGGATTATAATCCTATATGTACAAGTCATTATAATAAATTTAAAATGAATTATTTATAATATAACGACCCCGTCCCTCAATATCCTTCAATTTAGCTAATATTTTATCATAATCATTAGCATTGATATATCCTTTAAGAATAGATTGGAAACATTCTCCAGCAACATTATAATGAATTCCATAAAGAGCTTTTTTAAACACTAATATATCCACTCCTTTATCCTCTATTAAATCTGATATCTTACCCAGACCGAAATCTAAAAACACAATATCATCCCCCAGGAGTATCATATTACTAGTTGTGAGATCTCCATGAATTATTCCACAGTTATGGAGTTTGGCGATGTTCTCACCAATTTTTTCACAGAACAATTTTATTTCCCGAACTTCTGATCTATCAAAGACATCCTTCAAAACAATTCCATCGATATCCTCAATTACTATAGAATATTCTTCTTTATCAATATCAAATATTAATGGAGTAACTACACTGCAACTTTTAGCATCATTCAGAAGTTTTACTTCACTTTTCAACCTTTTTTTCCTTAGATAATAATCTATTTCTTTTATTCGATAATTTTTTGAAATCCTTTCCTTTCGTAAAACTTTATGATTAAACCATTCCTCTTTATAAATGTTAGCCTCAGCACCCTTATTTAATAAACCTATTGGTAGTTTTAACAATTTTGTTGAGGTTTTCATCCAAGGTACATTTACCTGATCAGTGCGATAACGTTGAATAACCTTAGTATCTTCTAACTTATGCAGTAATCCATAATGGAACATTAATTGACCCATCCACGCGATCATAGCCCCATTATCTCCGCAATATTTAATTGGTGGTTGATAAAATTCTGCATAGTGCTCCTCTGCCATTAACGATACCATTTCTCTAAGCCGGCGGTTGGCAGCAACACCACCACAAAGCATAACTTCCCTTTTTTTGGCATGTGCTAAAGCCCGTTCGGTTACCTCCACTACCATAGAAAAAGCAGTCTCCTGTAGACTGTAGCAGACATCCTCTAAACTTTCTCCAACTTCATATTTTCGTAATGCAGCAGTTAAAAGACCAGAAAATGATAAGTCCATACCCTTCACGGTGTAAGGAAGTTTAATGTAGTTATTTGATTTATTAGCTAATTCTTCTATCAATGGTCCTCCGGGATGTCCGAGATTTACAGATCTAGCGAACTGATCTAAACAATTACCTAAAGCAATGTCGAGAGTTTCCCCAAAAACACGGTATCTTCCACCATCAAAGGCGATTATTTGACTGTTCCCCCCGCTTACATAAAGAGTTACAGGATCCTGAGCTCCAGTGGTGAGGCGGCCAATTTCAACATGACCTATACAATGATTAACTCCTACAATTGGAATATTCAAAGATAATGAAAGAGAACGAGCAGCTGTTGCCACTGTACGCAGTGCTGGCCCCAATCCTGGACCTTGAGAAAATGCCACCAAGTCTATATCCTCCAAATGAAGATTAGATTCTAAGAGAACATCTTTAATAAGTGGAACTATTGCATCAGCATGGTGTTCAGCTGCTTCACGGGGGTGTATTCCGCCACTGACAGGTATGAGTGAATTTCCCTTGGACGCCAGAATTTCACCGGAGGAATCCACAATTCCAACCCCCGTTTTCTCAGCAGTGCCTTCAATTCCAATACAAATCATTAAATCACCCAATTATTATTTTCAAAATTTAAGTTATAAATCTAGGACTTAAATATAATAGAATTTAATTCTATTTTCAACAATTTATATGAAAATTTAATCTTAAATATTTAGAAATTTGTAATAATTTATTTATCTTATTATACCATAAAAAATAATTATTTCATTGGTGTTAATAGTTATGAGAGACATTATAAAACAATTTGGTTCTTCACGAAATCTTCCTGAATTAGAAAATGCTGATATTCTATTTTTATGTGTAATAGCTAGTACTGGAACGTCCCATATACCGGCAATTACTGGTGCTGGTGTTACACCAGAGCTCACTGATTATACTCCTGCAGCTGACGTGGAGTTAGTCGTGCATGGAGAACCTCGATGTCTAAAGGAGATACCTCGAACCATAATTGACGGGGTAGTAGCTCCCACTCCGGCTGTGATAACTAAAGCTTCATTAGAACTGGCTAATATACCATTTTTAGTGGCTGATGCTGGTGCAGCTATTAAACCAGATATACCTTTCATGAGTATTAATTCTGAACCAGGCGGAAACATAGAAACTGGTAAAGCTGTTTCTAATGTTGAAGAAATATTTAACCGTGGTGAAATACTGGGAGAAACCATCTCTAGAATAACAGACCATCTTTTTATAGGTGAAAGCACACCAGCCGGAACTACTACTGCATTGGGGGTTCTAACTGCTATGGGCTATGATGGAAATTATAAAGTTAGTGGAAGTATGCCTAATAATCCACATGAACTGAAACAGAATATTGTAGCTTCAGGATTAAAGGCTTCAGGATTTAAAGTAGGGGAACTGAAATCAAAGCCCTTTAAAGCGGTAGAAATTGTAGGAGATCCTATGATTCCAGCTGTGGCGGGAATTGTAGCTGGATGTACTATACCAGTGACCTTGGCTGGTGGTACTCAGATGACTGCTGTATGTGCAATTATTAAGGAAGTGTTACCTAAATTTGATTGGTGTAATCTTTCCATAGCTACCACTAGATTTGTAGCGGAAGATGAAACATCGGATATAAACTATATATCACGACAAATTGCTGACACACCAATTTTTGCTGTGGATCCACAATTTGAAAAATCTCAAAGTGATGGACTCAAAAATTATCTTAAGGGATCAGTCAAGGAAGGTGTAGGGGCTGGAGGGGCTATGATGGCTTCCATTCTTAAAGGGGTTTCAGTAGATGATATTCGAATGAAAACCGAGCAATTTTGCTGGGAATTATTTTAACAAAAATAATAATTTTTTTTTAATATATAAATCTTAATTTTTACCTAATTCTAAAGATAGTGATATTTAATATTTCTAACCAAAATTATTAGTTCAATAAAAAAAATGAATTGAGAAAATATTTAATTAAAAAAAAAAATAAAAATTTGAAGTTATATCAAATCAATCAACAAAAGTCAACCATTTATGATCATCAGGTATTGCACCGTTAATCACATCAAAGAAATTGTCCTGTAGTTTTTTTGTTATTTCTCCTTTTACTCCTTCTCCAACAAGTATTTTATCAATTGACCTTACAGGAGTAATTTCAGCTGCAGTACCGGTTAAAAACACTTCATCTACAATGTAAAGCATTTCTCTGGTTATTTGCTCTTCTTTGACTTCTATTCCTAAATCCTTCGCTAATGTGATAACTGAATTTCTAGTTATACCTGGAAGTATCGATGTTGAGGTGGGAGGTGTGAATAAAACACCATCATTAACTAAGAACACGTTTTCTCCACTTCCTTCACTAACCAATCCCTGATAATCCAACATAATAGCTTCATCATAATCATTCACTACAGATTCCATTTTAGCAAGCTGAGAGTTCATATAGTTTGCACCAGCTTTAGCCATGTTAGGAAGGGTATCCGGTGCCATACGTCGCCATGTAGAAACTCCTACATCTACCCCTTTATCTAAAGCTTCTTCCCCTAAATATTCACCCCAACTCCAAACCGCAATTACAGAATCTAAAGGATTATTCACAGGATGAATACCCAATTCATTATATCCTCTAAATATAATTGGCCGGATATAGCATTCTTTTAACCCATTAACCTTTATTGTATCAATAATAGCCTGGGAGAATTCTTCCATTGAATAATCCACATTCATACGATAAATCTTAGCTGAGTTAAAAAGACGTTTAACATGCTCTTCTAAGCGAAAAACTGCGGATCCTTTAGATGTATTGTAACACCTCATACCTTCAAAGACACTGGAACCATAATGAATCACATGAGATAAAACGTGTACATTAGCATCCATCCAATTAACAAACTTTCCATTAAACCATATTTTTCCTGATTCATCAAATGCCATAAATTATCAACTCATAAGGTAAAATAATCATAATATAGTATGAATTAAAATTTATTCCATAAATAGATTAAATCTTTAAATTCATAAAAATTTTTTAATATCATAAACTAATAATAAACAACTATATTTTAAATAATCAATTAATTAAACTATACTAATAGATAAGAAAAAAGTTGTTAATATCATTATATTATTCAATTTAAATTATATTTTTAATTAATTCCAAAATTTTTTGGAAAAACTATATATATCTACTCACACCATAACTGAAATGATAGGGCCGGTGGTCTAGGGGTATGATACCTCGCTTACAACGAGGTGATCAGGAGTTCGAATCTCCTCCGGCCCATTTATTACATTTTAAATATTTCTGATTTTTTTTAGATGATTCCAAATTTTATTAATTTAAAAGAAAGGGGCTCGTGGTCTAGGGGTATGATACCTCGCTCACACCGAGGTGATCAGGAGTTCGAATCTCCTCGAGCCCACTTTATATTTTACGGTATACACTTAAGCTCAGTCGATAATTAAATATAATATTTAATTAAACTCCGATTAATATTAGGATCACGTATATTATAAGAGATGCAAAGAAAACCATAGTTCCCTTTATTATTAATGACATTAAATCTCTTTGTAAAAGTAAAACCAGTCCATATGATAATATAGCAGAGGAAATTATTTTAGTTATACCAAGATAAGCCGTATTTTTATAATTCAAACTCACAATAAATGTTAACAGAGAAGATAAAAGTAAAACTATTATAATAAGGGCAACAGTATTGTTTAAAATAGATTTATAAGACCCTAAACTAATGTTTATATTTCCTCTACTAGAACCTCCTCCTTTATTTAAACTCTTTTTTTTACCACTAAAAAAATTTATAGAACTTGACGAAGAAGGAATATAACTTGTTTCTGTATTTACATCTTCCTCTACCACTTTTTCTACTTTTAAATTTCTTTTAGAGAATTTTTTTGCCAGTTCTAACAGTCCATCTTTATTTATCAATTTTATATTTCTTTTATCTGCATAATTAGATGCACTTTCAGTGAAATATGAACTGCTAAATATTACAATTTGGGATGCTTTTACAGTTTTGGCCACCATTTCCATTTCTTTTAAAACATCGAGTCCTACTTCCCATCTTTCTTCATAATTTTTAACCGCCACTACAACACCGATATCTCCTAAAATTGTTGGTAAAACACCGTAAATATCGATTATATGACGAGATGTTTGAAAGTTCTTATAGGCTTTGAATCCGGATTCTTCCATTATCTTGGCCACGAAATTAACTAGTCTGGTTTTTTCCAATTTGCTCACCTTTTAGAATAGAGGTGAATGATTAAATTTATATTAAATCATAATCCCATATTTATGGTCATTATTATCTTTATTATTTCTTTACTAATTCTATACTGAGTATCTTTCTTAACGACTCCTTTTATAACATTTGAAATAATTATAATCAGATAAAAATTATATTAAAGATGGACTAGTGATTTAATTTAATAATAGTTATTTCCTTATTATATAAATAATTTCTTATTGTTTTAGCATTTTTAGCAGGTATGTGTATTTTTTTATCTAATAAGTATTTGACTGTACCTTCTTTGCCATGGTTAACTTCCTAGTAGCTGATGTATTCAATATCCATCATTATAATATCCTTTTCAGCCACATGATTTAATTAAAATTATAACATTTTATTTATTGGAATTAAAAAAATTGTAATCATTATAATCAAAATACTAGTTAAACATTGATGATAAGGAATAAATGCAACTGTTTCAATTTTCGTATGTGATTAAAAAAATTCGAAAAATAAATTTATTTTGTACTTAAAAAGATACAAATACATCTGGAGTCGTTTAAAATTAAATATAAATATATATTATCATTTCTAATACTATTTACTCTGATATTAGGTTTAAATTCGATCTGTATAGTTGCAGCAGAGAATCTCAGTAATACACAAAACACTATCACAAGTGAGGCGACACCTTTCACTAGTACTGTAGCCACCTGGTATCCCACCCTCCCCTCGATTTGGACTGGTTTTACATTGGGCTACTATATAAACCCCAGCATCACACCTATTTCAGAAATCAATTTCAGTGCCTTAAAAAGCGCTGGAATTACAGATATATATGTTTTAGTGACAAATAATGATTATTTATCTGTATTATCCCAAGCTAAAACTAAAGCTGACGCTGTGGGAATTAGAACCAACGCTTGGGTATATCCTGGATTTATTTACGCTTCACCTGTCGCTAACATGGGAATAGGGGTTTTATTAGATGTGGAAACCTATGATATGCCTGCATATATTCCACAATTCAAGCTATGAGATTGGCCACCCAAGGAGTAACTTTCTCACTTGGCGTTAAACCAGATGGATGGGACGGCAACCAATATTACTATTTAATAGCACCTTTATGTGACCATATAGTCCCCATGCTCTATATAGGCGACTATGGGGGGGGAATAATCGGTTTAACAAACTGGGTTGAAACATACAATTTCTACAACACCATTTACCCGGGGAAAATCATAATCGGACTTGAAACTTACCAATCCGACCAAAATCCAACTCCAAAGAGTGCAAATATAATATTAGAAGAAATCAAAGCTGTACAACCCTATACACATGGTGTAATATTATTCCGGTATGGATTATCTAACTTCAATGGTTAACTATAACTGCCAGCGATCTGTATCTCAACCAACCAAATTTCTGAATAGCTAACTATTTGGAGACTTATTTACTAGGTAAAACTTCTTAATAAGAATTATTTTTATTAATAATCAGAATAAAAAGAATCTAATTATTATTTACTTTTTATAAATTTTTAAAAGTTCCTTAATTCTAATATGAATATCAAATGCATTTAAATACCAGCTATTCTTATTTAATTAAAAAAAAATATAATTATGAAATGTGAGAGGTTCCTCTCTTGCTAGATAGTCCCAGAATTCCTTGATAATTACTTATACATAAAACTGTTCCTATTATAATAACCACATAAACTTTTTGAAGGATAAAGATAAACTATCATTCATGAGAATTCTCATTACTAATGACGATGGTGTTAACTCGTCAGGAATCCTAGCTGCCAAAAAATCAGCGGATAATCTAGGTAAGATCAACGTAGTGGCCCCAGCAACTCAACAAAGTGGCATAGGGCATGCTTTATCACTTTTTGAACCTATAAGGGTAACACCCACTAAGCTTATGGATGGAAGTGAAGCTTTTTCGGTTTCCGGGACGCCTACAGATGCAGTGATTATTGGAATATTTGAAATATTCAAAGAAAAACCTGATTTATTAATATCAGGAATAAATATTGGTGAAAATCTAGGGATGTCTGAGTTAACTACTTCGGGAACTATTGGTGCAGCTATGGAAGCTGCTGCCCATGGAATACCTGCACTTTCAGTATCTCTGCAAGTTAATAGGGGTGATATAAAGTTCCATGATGGTCATGTAGATGTAGATTTTTCTCACGCCCAGAGAATTACTAGAAAGGTAGCTAAGAACATTATTAGTAAAGGCCTTCCTGAAGGAGTGGATTTTCTTAATTTGAATATACCTTCTACAAATGACAACAATAGTATTAAATTAACAAGATTAGGTAAAAGAATGTATAAAATACATATACAGAAAAGATTAGATCCACGGGGCAGACCTTATTATTGGATTGATGGTGATCCTGTTGAGAATGATGATTTTGATACTGATGTGCACACGCTTAATAAGGAAAGATGTGCTACTTTAACTCCCATCTCTTTAAATTCAACTTCTGATATGAATTTGATGAAAGACTGGTTGGAATAAACTATTTTAAATTATTCTATTCAATATGTTAAAAATCTAATATTAGATTTTATTGCATTTTAAATTGAAGTTAAAGTGTAAATAATTACTTTATTTAAAGAATTTATTCTACTGTATAAAAATAATTAATAGAAATTAAACAAAAACTAGTTAAAAAAAGTATAATTTTCCTCTGTAGAAAAATTTAAAAGTAAGCTAATTTCAAAAATCAACTACTTTAATGCCTAAAATATCCTTTTCACCTTCGTAAACAGCTTTAGCTATCTGTGAACTCCCAACACTACCAGATGTGGATGGAAGCTTAACCACAGGAGCGAGAACCTTTACTTTATTCTTTATACTATCAAAAAAATTAAATGGTTCATTCATAGAACCAATAGAGCCTGTTAAAACAATTCCATCAATTTCATTTGCTATCCCAGATAAACCCCATATTTCCATAATAATCGTCATAATCATAGTGCGAAACGCTAATTCCGCTTTATAGTCACCTGATTGATATTTTTTTAACAATTTATCTTTAGCCCAATCTACTTTAGTATCCAATTCAGCTATTTTAACTGCCCCTGCATGTGAAAAGCATTCGTTAGCCGTTTTAAGTCCGTCATCAATATTTCTAATCATTTCTAAATCTAAAGGACCGTGTATTACTCCCATAGCTCCAATACAGGCATCTATAGCTCCCCTTACCTCACCATCTTCAATAAGGATACTAACTGTATTTGAACTAATATCGGAAATTATCATATTGTTAAAACCAGTTTCCAAATAGGCATTATATGAAATACTAATTTTCTCCGCACTAGCATGGTGTGAATAGGCGGCTTTAAAACAAGAATCTAAACAAGGTAAATCTCTGTGGATTCCGGGAATTAATATCGTGGGAATAGATGAATCATTTATTTCATCATAAACTGCGGTTCCCCCTCCAGTAACTTTACCCGCACCACTTAAAGATAATACGCCCCGATTTTTCACCATTTTCAAAGGAGTTATGGCACTAATTCCATCACCCATGGCGTAAGTTATAGCCATAAGCTCAATATCACTAATATTAACTCTCTTTGAAAGTTCATCAATTGCAGAGACTTTTTTTGTTGAAAGTTCTTCCCGTCCAATTTTAAAATGGACCATTTCCTCACTTAATATGGTAAATGAAATTCCAGTAGTTCCGTGATCCATACCAACGAAGACCATGATCCCTCTCTGTAAAATAATAATTTATGAAAACATTTTCAGAAGTTTAAATTTATTTTTGGAGTCCACAAAGCTTTCTTAACTTGGAACCTACTTTTTCAATTAAAAGATCTCCTTCAATAGCTCTTAATCGATTAAACATAGGTTTTCCCGCTTGATTTTCTAAAGCCCATTCTTTCGCGAATTTTCCCTGTTGAATCTCTATCAAAATCTTTTTCATCTCCTGTTTAGATTCAGAGTTTATAATTCTCTCTCGTCTACTCAATCCACCAAATTCAGCGGTGTTACTTACATTATCCCACATACCTGCAAATCCTTTATTGTATATCAGGTCTATTATGAGCTTTAATTCATGACAAGTCTCAAAATAAGCTAACTCCGGTTGATATCCTGCATCAACTAGTGTTTCAAATCCTGCTTTTATGAGTTCTGTTGCTCCTCCACAGAGTACTGCCTGCTCACCAAATAGATCAGTTTCGGTTTCTTCCTTAAATGTTGTCTCAAGCACACCAGCACGAGTAAGTCCACATCCTTTACCCATAGCAAGAGCTATATCGAGAGCATTTTTAGTGAAATCCTGTTCTACAGCTACTAAACCAGGTATGCCAAAGCCTTCAGTATAAGTCTGTCTAACCATTGCTCCGGGTCCTTTAGGCGCTATCATTGTGATATTAACATTTTCAGGAGGTTTAATATACCCATAATGAATATTATAACCATGTGAAAAGGATATAGTATTACCTTTCTCTAATCCATCCTTGATTGAATCATGATAGACTTTGGACTGGATCTCATCAGGTATGAGGATGTGTATAATGTCTGCTTCTTCAGCAGCACCCTCAACGGATAAAACACTCATCCCATCATTTTTAGCCGTATTCCAAGATGCACCATCTTTTCTTAAACCAACAACTATATTCAATCCACTATCAGCCATGTTTCTAGCTTGAGCCATTCCTTGGCTTCCATATCCTATAACTGCAATGGTTTTATTCTTCAAGATTTCCAAATTCACATCATTTTCATAATACATATTATTTTACTCCATTAATTTTTTCTATTAATATAACATTTTATTTTTTTTATAAAGTTTAACCCATCTTCTAAAGGACATTAAATAGTCTTAATGCCCCTAGAAATGGCAGTTGGGCCAGTTCTTGCAATTTGTTTAATTCCAAATACTCTTAACAAATCTATAAGGGCTTCTATTTTATCTGGTGTTCCCGTTATTTCAACTGTAAGAGTTTCTATACCAACATCAATTATTCTACCCCGGAAAATATTGGCGTACTGTATAACTTCAGATCTAACATGCTCTACAGGCGCGTGTACTTTAATTAAGCATAATTCTCGTTCCACTGTATTTCCTGGCTCTAAGTCTCGTACTTTGATGACGTCAATTAACTTATTAAGTTGTTTTGTTATCTGCTCTAATACTTTCCCATCTCCCCGGGCAATTATTGTCATCCGTGCCATATCCTCCTGTTCAGAAGTACCAACAGTGATATTTTCGATATTAAACCCCCTTCTAGTAAAAAGTCCAGCTACTCGTTGTAAAACACCCGGCCTATGCAATACCAAAGCACTTATTATATGGCTACGCTGCTCATCCATTATCAATCACCCCTACTCCTTGAGGTAGTTTTAACATACGGTATTTCACCTGGAGATTCCCTTTCCACTTTATATTCCCCTACAATTTCGGTAAGTCCACATCCTGGAGGCACCATAGGTAAAATTTCATCCGGATCAATGGTAACATCAATGAGAGTGGGTTCTCCAGATTTCAACGCATTTTTAAGAGTTTCCTTCATTTCACCGGGTCTTTCCACTCTCTCACCTTTCACACCAAAGGCTTCTGCTAGTTTTACAAAGTCAGGCACTTCACCTAAGCGAGTGTGGGATATTCTACCATCATAAAAGAGTTTTTGCCATTGAGCTACCATTCCTAGATATCGATTATCAAAAACACAGACAACTATGGGTATGTCATATTCTTTTATTGTGGCTAATTCCTGACAAACCATCAAGAAACCTCCATCCCCACATACAGCAACAACGTCACTTTCCGGTAAAGCCACCTTAGCTCCCATTGCTGCAGGAAATCCAAAACCCATAGTTCCCAGTCCTCCAGATGATAAAAAAGTTCTCGGAATTTTTGATGTAAAGTAATGAGCCATCCACATCTGATTTTGACCTACATCCGTGGTGACTATAGTGTCATTATCAATCGATTCCATTATCTCTTTTATTACTTGCTGAGGTTTTAGGGGAACATCTTCAAATGAAATACGTGGCCTACAATTATTTTTGAAATCCGAGATGTATCCCGTCCATTTGTTAGTATTATTTACATTTTTAGTAGTTGTTTTAATTTTAATAATATTTCTGGTGAGACTGATCAATGTATTTTTAGCATCGCCTACAATCGGTACATCAACATCTACATTCTTCCCAATTTCTGCAGGATCAACATCAATATGGATTATTTTAGCTTTACTTGCAAACTCTCCAACATTGCCTGTGGTTCTATCAGAAAAACGACAGCCTATGGCAATTAGGCAGTCACATTCATCCACTACAATATTAGCTACTTTTCTACCGTGCATTCCTAACATGCCTAAAGATAATTTATGATCTTCGGGGAAGGATCCTTTACCCATTAATGTGGTGGTTACAGGTGCACTTATAAGTTCTGAAAGTCTTATAAGTTCTTCAGAAGATTTTGAGTGTATTACACCACCACCTGCAAGTATTACTGGCTTTTTTGAATCTAGAATTAATTTTGCAGCTTTTTTTATTTGTAATGGATGGCCTTTTTTGGTTGGTTTGTATCCTGGTAGATCTATCTTAACATCCGTTTTATAATTAAATTCCTCCTCTTGCACATCTTTAGGAAGATCTAGAACTATTGGACCGGGTCTACCAGTTTCAGCAATGTAAAAACCTGCTTTTATCATTCCTGGAATTTCATCTGCTTTCATAGCTTGGAAATTATGTTTTGTAATAGGCATTGTAATTCCTAAAGTGTCTACCTCTTGAAATGCATCATTACCAATTAAGCTAGTTCCAACCTGTCCAGCAATAGCGATTATTGGTGATGAATCCATATAAGCAGTTGCAATTCCCGTAATAAGGTTAGTGGCTCCTGGACCTGAAGTACCGATGCATACACCAACTTTACCTGATGCCCGAGCATACCCGTCTGCTGCGTGGGCAGCACATTGTTCATGTCTTACCAATATGTGTTTCAAGTCAGAATCATAGATCACATCATATAACGGGAGAAGAACTCCCCCAGGATATCCGAAAACAACGTCTACTCCGTGATCTTGCAATGATTTGATTATAGCTTCGCCGCCTTTCATAAAAAAACACCTTTAATTAAATTTTTTAAATGGTGAAACAAATATCTTTATATAAATATTTCATCTAATTTTACGACTTCAATTCATGATTATTAATATTGGAACATATATATTTCTTTAATTATTTTATAGAATTCTATTCAAATAAAAATGATTACTTTATAATATTAGGTTAACTTCATTTAGGTTAACTTCATGAAAATGTTCAAAATTCCAATTCTCAATCATAAAATTAATAAAAATTTAAATTTCTTTATTATAATACTTCTATTAATGTATTGAAAAGTAATCCAAAATCTTAGATTTAATTTTTTATTAAATGTTAAATAACAGTAAAAATAATTTTTATCATAAATCAACCTAGTTTAGTTGTCATATAAATGCGATCACTTAAAATTCCTTAAATTAATTATATTTTATTAGAATAATAATTTTCAAATTAAGAAATCAAATTCAAAAAGATGTAAAATTATTTTTTATTTTATGAATATGGATCAAATATGGAGGTTATTTTATGAGAATTCTTGTAGTGGGGACTGGAGCCAGAGAGCATGCTATTTGCCAGTCTATAGCTAAAGATGCAGAATTATATTCTATTATGAGTAAGCACAATCCAGGAATATCTAGGTTATCAAAATTTCAAATTTCAAACGAAAATGACATACCTACCGTAGAGAAATACGCACTGGAAAATAAGATAGATATGGCTATTATAGGACCTGAAGCACCATTAGAAAAAGGTATAGTTAATTCATTAGAAAAAATTGGCATAGAATGTGTAGGACCTACTCAGGAAGCAGCTCGTATAGAAACGGATAAAGAATTCATGCGAAACCTCTTTCAGGACCATAATATCAAGGGATCACTAGTTTATAAAGTTTTTGATAACGCTCAAGATGCAGGGAAATTTATAAAAGACTTTAACAAGGATGTTGTAGTAAAACCCATCGGATTAACTGGTGGAAAAGGTGTTAAAATTGTTGGTGAACATTTAAGAGATGCTGAAGATGCTAAAAACTATGCTAAAGAAATCATTGATAATAAAATTGGGGGACACCCGAAAGTAGTCATAGAGGAAAGATTAATTGGTGAAGAATTCACTATCCAAGCTATGGTAGATGGTGATCATATTATACCAATGCCTGCAGTTCAAGATCATCCTCATGCATATGAAGGAGACACAGGCCCTATAACTGGTGGAATGGGATCATACTCTGATACAAACGGATTATTACCATTTTTAGATCAAAAGAATTATTCAAAATCCGTTAAAATAATGGAAGAAACTATAAAAGCTATTAAAACTGAAGTAGGACCTTATAAAGGTATACTCTATGGTCAATTTATGCTTTGCAATGATGGACCTCGTTTAGTGGAATACAATGCTAGGTTTGGAGATCCTGAAGCCATGAATGTTATACCTCTTATTAATACCAGTTTAGTGGGTTTATGTGAAGATATAGTCGATGGGACTTTAAGGAAGGCTAATTTTAAACCTTTAGCCACTGTATGTAAATATATAGTCCCTAAAGGATATCCTTTAACCAATGAGGGCTCTAATCAAGTTTTAAAGATTAATGAAAAAAAAATATATGAAGAAGGAGCTTTAATTTATTATGCAGCTGTGAATCAAAACAATAATGAAATATACACATCTTCTTCAAGGGCTTTAGCGTTAGTAGCAATGGATGATAATATAGAAGATGCAGAAAAGATTTGTGAAGCATCAACACAATATGTCCAGGGTGATGTTTATCATCGACGAGATGTAGGTACATTAAAGCTGATAGAAAAAAGAATTCAGCATATGCAAGAGATAAGGACCATCTAAAAGAATTAATTACATATTCTTAGTTTCTATGGTTCATTTTTTTTACATAGATTCAGGTGCATCTATACCAAGAAGATTCAATGAATTTCTGATAGTTATCCTTGATTTATCAACTAAAAGTAATCTAAAAGCTTCTTCATCAGATCCAATCACGGGCATTGATTTATAAAATTTGTTGAAAGCACTTGCCAGATCCAAGCTGTACTGAGCCACTCTATGCACTTTCCTGCTTTCAGCGGATTCCTCAATTATAGACGTGAAACGAGATAAAATTTTGATTAAATCCATTTCAAAGCTCTTTAAATCATAATTTGTTAAAATATTTTCTAAATCAACTCCAGAAAATTCGAATTCACCTGCTTTCTCTAGTAATTTACAAGCTCGAGCATGAGCATACTGTATTGATGCACAACCCCTTTCAAAGCTTAAAGCATCATCCCATTTAAAAACAATATGTTTTTCTGGTGAAAGACGTGCGATATAATATCTAATCGCCCCAATACCAATTTTTTCAGCTATTTCTGCAGCTTTTAAAGAATCTATTTCTTCATGTCTTTTCTTAATTTCACTATGAGCCCTCTCCACGGATTCTTCCATCAATTCATCAACGCTGATGAATATACCCCGCCTCGTTGACATAGAACCTTCAGGTAAAGTAATGAATTCATAAAAAATTACTTCAGGTTTATTTCCACCAATCAACTCTAATGCAATTTTTAACTGTTTAACAGCTAACTTATGATCTGAACCAAAAACATCTATCATTATATCCGAGTTATTAGACTTTTCAAGATGATATGCAATATCACGTGTAGAATAAAGAGATGTACCATTAGATCTAGTCAATATAAGTTCTTTTTCTATTCCATAATCCTCTAAATCAAGATATAATACCTCATTTTTTTGGAGATATCCTTCAAGTGATTTTAATACTTCCGCTACTGATCCATCCTTTATCAATGTACTTTCCCAGATGAAGGCATCATGACTTACTTTCAGACGGTTAGATGTAGCTTCAATTCCATCTAAACAGTCACTAACCACCATTTTAAACGTTTTGTCAACTTCAGTATCATTATCACTTTCATATAAATTCATCAACTTATCAACTTCATTTTTATACTGAGGATTAGCTTTCAGATCCTCATTAACTTGAAAATAGGTTTTCCCAATAGCATGATCTGATTTTTCCGATTCATCGATAACATATCCTTGTTTCAATAAACCCCATACTATCATAGCTATTTGACGCCCCATATCATTAACATAATACTGAGTTTCCACGTTATACCCTGCAGATATTAATATACGAGCTAATGAATCACCTATTATAGAATTTCGAATATGACCAATATGTAATGGACCGTTAGGATTTGCTGAAGTATGTTCTAATATTATCTTTAGATTTTTATTCTCTAAATTTCCATAATTTTCATTTATTGATCTTAAAACCATTATCGAGAATTTTTGATAATCGATTCTGAAGTTAAGATAGGGACCTATAGATTCTACCGTTTTGAATATTATTGGTTTATTCATCACTTGTAGAATCTCTTGATTTATTTCCATGGGAGATCTTTTAAGTTGTTTTGCCAACTCAAATGATACTGATGTGGCTATATCTCCCATATTATCACGGGGAGGTTGTTCAATTGGAATGTTATCAGGAATTTCCCAGTCTAGAGTTTTAATAGCCTCTTTAACTGATTTTGTAATCTCTAATTCTAATTTTCTATACATAACTTCACCTTAAAAATTGAAATATTTTAATATTATTGATGATATGACTTCTAATTAAAAAAATTATATAAATAATTTTTAAAAAAAAGTAATATAATAAGAGCATTATTTTATACTCAAAAAAATTACTTCAAAATTTTGAATTCCAATCATTATTTTAACTTGACACAGGAATTCCTTTGATCCAGATGGTGATATAACCTACATACGGTATCACTATAGGACTCTTACCAGGATTACCACCCAGTGTAACTACCTTCTCCTCGATCTGGTTTGGATAAACCACTACCGGATCTGGTCCCGGGTTATTATCTCCCTTTGTAACATAATACAATTGTCCTTCAGGAGTTGTACCTTTATAGATAACACGGTGAATAACCGGCTCCGGGAACCATGTAGCAGCATAAACTACAATATCTCCCACATTTACATCGCTAGTGTTAAATTCATTTAAGCCTAAAAAATTGGCTTTTTCAACAAGTACCACATCTCCCCTATAAAAAACTGGTTCCATACTTCCAGAAACCACCACGTTTAAGTGCTGAGCTAAAATTATTCCAATAATTATGATAGCTATATAACCTATTAATTCTTGAGTTTGAGTCATTAAGCCACCTATTTTAGTACAGCTCCTTCATCTGCAGAACTAGCCATTTTCATGTACCGTGATAACCATCCTTTAACGTTTCTTTGAGGTTTAACAACTTTTTTAAGCCGTATTCCAATTTCTTTATCCGATACTTTAAATTCCAGTTTTCTATTAGGTATATCTATCATGATGATATCACCATCACGAACAACTGATATGGGTCCGTTTGCTGCAGCTTCCGGAGAAACATGACCAATACAAGGGCCTCTAGTACCTCCTGAGAATCTTCCATCAGTTATAAGAACTACAGATTTAATTCCCATTCCAGATATAGCTGAGGTGGGGTTCAGCATTTCTCTCATTCCCGGCCCCCCTTTAGGACCTTCATAACGTATAATAATTACATCGCCTTCTTGAATTTCACCTTGGAAAATGGCTTTTACACATTCTTCTTCACTATCAAAAACTCTAGCTGGACCTCCATGTACCATCATATCCTGATCAACAGCGCTTTGTTTAACTACACTACCATTAGGTGCTAAATTACCCTTTAAAATAGCTAATCCTCCTTCTTCATGAACAGGATTATCCAAAGTTCTTATAATAGTATGATCTATAAAATCTACATTTTCTATATTTTCTTTAAGGCTTTTTCCTGTACAAGTAACAACATCTAGATTAAGATTATTTCTTAATTCTGTTAATACGGCAGGAATACCTCCAGCTTTATCTAAATCCAGCATACTATGTTCACCTGCTGGAAATATACTAGCAATATGTGGAATTTTCCTGCTGAAATATTCAAATAAATCTAAATCTACTTTAACTCCCATATCTTCTAATTCATAAGCTATCGCTGGTAAATGTAAAGTACTATTAGAAGAACCACCCAAAGCTAAGTCTACAATCACTGCGTTTTCAAAGGCTTTCTGAGTCATTATTTTAGAAGGAGATATATTTTTATCCAATAAATCCATAATTTGTTTTCCAGACTCCCTTGCAATCTGAATCTTTTTTGCAGAAACAGCATGCGCTGTAGCGCAGTAAGGTAAACTCATACCCATGGCTTCAGTAAGACAGGCCATAGTATTAGCTGTAAACAAACCAGCACAAGAACCCGCACCAGGACAAGCACACCGTTCCAACTCATTCAACTCTTCTTCACTCATTTTTCCTGACGAAACCGCCCCCACTGCTTCATAAACACTTATTAAATGTATAGGCTTCCCATTATAATCTCCAGGCAACATAGGGCCTCCAGTAACTACTATAGAGGGAATATCTAATCTGGCGGCTGCCATCAGCATTCCTGGTACTATTTTATCACAAGTTGGAATCAGAACTAAAGCATCAAATTGATGAGCTTGGGCCATACTTTCCACGGTATCTGCTATAATTTCCCGGGATGCTAAGGAATAGCGCATACCTTCATGATTCATGGCAATTCCATCACAGATGGCCATAGTATTAAATTCAAAAGGTACTCCACCCGCTTCACTTACACCTAATTTTACAGCTTCAGATACTTGATTAAGATGAATATGTCCTGGTACTATATCGGTGAAACTATTAACCACCCCTATAAATGGTCGTTCCATTTCTTCATCCGTGACGCCACAGGCCCGGAGCAAGGATCTGTGAGGAGCTCTTTGAAGTCCCTTTTTAATATTATCACTTTTCATTTCAAAATTCACCATAAAATTTATCTTTCTTAAATAATATTGATTTAAATTAACAAAATAGAAATATTTTACGTATGTTAATACTATTATATCTAAATAGATTTAATTCTTTATCCTAATTTTAGATTTAAGTTCTTAAAATGAATAATTTAAATATTTTTATTGATGCATTTAACATTAATATAAATTATATGGAACATGATAGGATATAAATATCATAGCAAATGATATTATTTATTTAGAATTTTTATAATTAATACTATAATTACCTGGTGGTATGAGATGAGATTACTCCTAATTCATTCTGATTATATAAAATATAAAACCAAGTCTAAAACCAAAATAGCTGAAGAAATAACAAATGAAAAAAAAGAAGGTGAATTTAAAAATTCATTAGTTGTATTCACTGCAGTTGAAAAGAAAGATGAAAAAAATCCTGACGGAGTAGTGGAAAATGCTGCAACCGAGATAAATGACATCTTCTCTAAAATAGGTGCAGAAACAGTTGTCATATATCCTTACGCTCATCTAAGCTCTTCATTAAGTTCTCCTGAATCAGCAAAAAAAATATTACATGATATGGAGATTAAATTAAGTTCTATGAATCTTAATGTTGCAAGAGTTCCGTTTGGTTGGTATAAATCCTTCGAAATCTCATGTAAAGGTCATCCCTTATCAGAACTTTCTAGAACTATTCTTCCAGAAAAAACCGAAAAAGAAACAAATGAAGAATTAAATGTTCAAAAATCCGAATTTCACATCCTTAATAAAGGACAACTCTACAATGTAGATGAATTTCAATATCAAACTAATGATTTTGAAAAACTAGTTGATTATGAATTAGATAGAACTAAATCCTCAGGTGAAGAACCTCCCCACGTTAAACTTATGAAGGAGAAGAATTTAGCAGGTTATGAGCCATCAGCAGATATAGGTCATCTCAGATGGTATCCCAAAGGTAGACTTATTCGCGATCTATTAGCAGATTATGTTTATAATTTGGTGACTGAAAGAGGTGCAATGCCTGTAGAAACCCCTATAATGTATGATTTGCAAGATGAAGCTATCCGGGTGCATGCTGAGAAATTTGGGGAAAGACAATATCGTATGCAAACTAAAAGTAAGGAA
>Ga0181520_10003908_pt1 | contig 25583 bp, 25 predicted proteins | sample PEATcosm2014_Bin_29_FD_132451 | JGI IMG/M metagenome (GOLD analysis project Ga0181520, IMG submission 132451) | Peatland microbial communities from MTU Mesocosm Facility, Houghton, MI, USA - PEATcosm2014_Bin02_30_metaG | ecosystem: Environmental > Terrestrial > Soil > Wetlands > Peat | place...
CTGAGATGCTTCATCAATGCGAGCTACCAAGTCCTCGACGTGCAGGTGAGTGTACCGCTTGAGCATCTGTATCGACTTGTGCCCGAAACAAATCGAATCCTGACTGCGAAAAATATGATCATGAACGGCAACCAGAGTGAATCTTACTGCGTCTATTGAAATGTACGTTGCTATATCAATCCGCGGCGATGTGAATCTGACGAGGTGCAAGAATGTCCAGACGAATCTTACGACTTCCAAACGTACTCGATCGAACCGGCCTTTCCCGCAGCACAGTGTACCAATGGGTGAGTGAGGGACGCTTCCCAAAACCTGTGTCCTTGGGAGCAAGAGCAGTGGGCTGGGTTGAATCGGACGTTGAAGAATGGATCAGCCGGCAAATCGAAAGCAGCCGACCCCTGCGACATGGAGAGTCCGTTCCTTGTGCGTTGTAAAGCCTTGGACCATGATTTGTAACGATCCGCCCAGAGAACAACATGTAAAACTACGAACACCGGAGCCGATCAAGGTAATCGGCCCAGTCCTGCATCATCTGTGCTCGGGGCTCCAGGTAGAGCGCATGGTTGTATGCGGCTGCGACCTTGTTCCGTTTTGCGTGAGCGAGTTGCAGTTCAATGTGCTCGGGGTCAAACCCACGCTCATGAAGGATTGTTGATGCAAGACCACGGAAGCCATGCCCGGTCTGCACACCCTTGTACCCCATCTCGGCAAGCGCATTGAGAATAGTGTTCTCATTGAGCGTCTTTGCCGACTTGAATTCTGAAGGAAACAAATAGACACTTTCGCCAGAAAGCTCTCTGATCTCGCGGAGAACCGCGAGCATCTGGTTTGATAGCGGAACAATGTGCGGCGACTTCATCTTCATTCGCTCTTGGGGAATGCGCCAGAGCATTGCCTCGAAATCGAATTCCGTCCAAACTGCCCCGAGAAGCTCCCTTGTGCGCGTAAAGGACAGGAACATCATCTGAATCATGAGCTGGACAATCTTCCGCCCCTTGTACACATCTACGGCCTTCAGGAGGCCGGGGAGGTCTGCGGCATTCACACGCGCACGGTTGACGACCGACGGCGCCTTGATAACGAGGGAAGGTTTGATTCCAGCGGCGGGGTTTGATGTCGCATACCCCTGGGTAGTCGCATATTCAAAAACCTGCTTGGACAAGCCAAGGCAGCGTTTGGCCATCTCCGCCGCGCCACGCTCCGTGATTGATTGAACCATTTGGATGATGTGCTGAGACGTAATGCCGGAAATGGGCATCGACCCCAAGGCAGGGAAAAGGTTCAGGACCAAGCGGCTAAGAATTGCATCGGCGTTGTCCCGATCCTTGTCCACCTTCCAATGGTCCCACCAGTGGAAAGCAAGAACACCGAACGGGCTGTTGGGGGTGATCTTCAACTTGAGTGCCTGCTCCACCATCCCTTTGGGATCTGTTGCCGTACTCCATGTAGCTGTTGTTTTCTGTGTATTGCGCTCAGCGGTTTCAATCGCTTTCTGCCGGCGCTTTTCTTTGCGCTGCATCATGGGGTCGATTCCCATGGCAAGAATCCTGCGTCCATCTATGTGGCGCTCTCGTGCGAGCTTCAGGGATACCTCGGGGTATTGCCCCAGACCCATCTTCTTTTGCTTGCCTTGGAAGCGGTAGGCCCAGCGCCAGAGTTTTCCGCCTGTCGGGGTGACCTCAATAAAGAGACCTCTGCCATCGTGGACCCTGTATGGCTTGTCTTCGGTTTTCAGCTTGCGAAGTTCCAGGTCTGATAGCTTCATTTGCCCTCGCCTAGAACTATTCTAACCGATAACGATTATAAAAGGCCAACATAAAGGCCAACATATTTTCACCGCTTTAGCCGGAAGACGCCGGACCTGTGCGGACGTTATCTTATTGATAATAAATGATTGTATGTTCTCTATCGGATGTTCCCGGACCGCTAAAAACCTTACTTTGGCTCCTACCTGAGGAGCCAAAGAATCAATTACTCACATCGTTTTCCTTGGTTTCCAACCCCACAGAACCCCACAGAGCTTCATCCTGAAATGGCCTATCTTCGGCCAGAGGCCGTTGGTGCGGCATCACCATCTGTACAAACTCACAGATTACGAGGCTATAGCAAAACCACCGAGGGCCAAAGTCTTGAAGTGTTGATTTCCTTAAGAAATCAACTTCTTATATCAACTTTGAATGGTCATGGAAATCGTGGTTCTGTTCTAACATGGCCCAGGGGTGAAGACACCACCGATTGCCTGACACGTGGCGAAATCTGTGGGAATTTGGAATACCCCTCCCGTTTGTTGATTCTGCACTTGGCAACAGCCCGATGGAGTGGGCGAGGATGCAAGGGCCATCGTGTGGCTGCTCTTGATTGTTTTCAGCCAGTGGTCAAGGGTTACCTTTTGGATATCAGGCGCCATTTTTCATCTCCTCACTTAGGTGCAACGGTTTTCGAAGGTGTGAACTTAATTCCCAGAGAGAGATTGACATAGTTTTTGTTAAAGGTTTTCGGAGCTATCTCGTAATAGTTGTCAGCGGCAGAAAACTGCACAGCCCACGATGGATTGAACGAGAGCTCATACAAAAAAACTCCCGATGCCTGCGACATATTCGCATTATTGAATACGGGAACTCCGCCGATCGTCATAGCGACATATTGCATCGTCTTCGTGGGTAATGCTCTCGAATATCCGATTTGCAGTTGAGTTCCCACTCCATGAACGCTGCTACCGGGCGGATAAAGGATATAGTTCACCGACCTGAGGTCCGCACTCAACTGAACTCTTTGAGAGTATGGGTTGGCGGCCCGCGAACATCCTGGAGTTACCGGCCCCGCCGCATTCCCAAGCACAAAGTATTTCGAAAGACCGAAACTGTACGATTGATCAACCTGAATGCCTTGGCTGTTGTTGTGATAGGCGTGCCCCGTCAATAGGTAAGCAAAGGGATAATCGTCAGAAGAACATTTGACAGCGGGTGTCGGCTTGCTGAAGATGCTCTGCGTCAAAAGCCCTTCATAGGTTTGCGTCACATTGGAAGAAAACCGTGTAGCCTTCCACTTGTCATCATAGGATCCGTTGAGAAAGAAATAGGTTTTTCCGCGAAAATTTTCCGCAGTTGTCAGGCCCTGGTAGCCCGCAACTGTGATCGTTCCCTTGGCGCTTTCGTCCCGCTGCGCAGAACCAATATAACCCACGGAAAGAGTAGCCGACTGGAACCCGGAGTGGATGAGCGAGACCGCCCCGGCGCAAAGATGCCCGGCAATCGTAACAGAGCTGGCGCCCTGGTTGACCATGGAGCAGGACGCAATGCTAGAGGCGTCCAGCAGGACGGAGATTGGAGGCGCGCCAACAGCATGGAAGCTATTGGTGCTGATCATTACTTGATTCGGATTTTGGCTCAAAACTGTGCCGGTAAGCTGGCTTCCGTCGGCCAGAACAATAAGGATTGCCGGCGACGGAGGAGGAGTGGGTTGGGAGATTCCTATGCAAGCGCTGACCAGCGCATAGAGCGCAAGCACCATGTGTCTACTGCTGACGGCATTCCGCATACGTCACCTCTTTCGCAAGCGAATTCAACAGCGCAATGGCCCGTTATTAAGAAACCCAGCCATAATAACACAAGGGCGTTACCAGTACCGATAACGCCCTTGTCATTGATTCAATCCGTATTCGCGTTCTGATGCGCTGTATGCGCTCAAGCCGAAATAATCGAGTCCAGCCCTGAAAAACCCGGCCCCGACGGCGTGCCTCCAGATGCAGCCGGGGGACGAGGATTGCCGCACCATGAGCAGAATCGCTGGTCGACCGAAGTAGCCTGCCCGCAGTTTGCGCAGGCTACCGTGATGGGACGGCGCAAGACAAAGTAGAGAAGAAATCCCAGCAAATTGGGAACCAGAATCGCGACCAGTGTCCAGAGAATCGGCGGCATGGCGCGTCTGCGGGCATCTCCATAGACATATCCAAGACAGAGAATCCAGATGGCTATCACGATGCTGCCGAACAATGCCGCACTGGTTCCTATCGACGCGAAGCCTGGATCAACGATCAGATGTGCCCTGTTGATGTACCCTGCGACCAGAAGGCCAATCGCAAAACATCCTGCCAGAATGCAAGCTGCAATCTTAGCGCCTTTGGGAACAATACTCAAAAACGAAGAGATTTTCATAGGAGATTTCCTTTCCGATTCGTGTTCGCCGCCAATATGGCGGGCAGCATGGGAAACAACAGCAAGAGGCATAGAGAGGGTACGACCCAGAAGGCGAACAGGTCTTGCCGCACCAGCATGGGCTGTATGCCAAGAAGAGCGGCGGCCAGCTTGCCGAATTGCAGATCGGCGAAGGTGCCCGCGGCGGTAAGCATCAGTGCGGCGATGCAACTTCTTGTCCATCGACTCTGGGTGAACTGCCGCGCTTCAAGCTGCTGCGCGCGCGCCTTGAGCGACTCACAAACCTTCGCCTGGAGTTCCGGATTTGCATCGAAGGAAAACCCGCCGAGGCTGGCGATAACGCGTGCGCCGGAGCTGAGATAATCCTGGCATTGAACACAGTTCAGGAGGTGTTCGCGCAGCGATTTTTCCTCCTGCGGTGAAATCGCGTCCGCCAAACTCTTGTCGATAATTTGTTGAAAGATCTGGTGAGAGTCAATTCTCATGTTTTTCTCCATCCAACTGCGGCCGCAGCGCTTCCAGAGCGCGATAGATTCTTGAAGCAACGGTGGTGACTGGCGCTCCCACAACGGCGGCCATCTCTTGCAGAGACAAATCTTCTTGGAAGCGAAGCACGAGCGCTTCGCGATAGATGGGCGGCAAGGTTTGCATAGCAACAGCCAGCCGCTGAGCATCTTCCGTGCGCGCCGCCAGCGCGAACGGCGAAGGAGCGTCTGAAACAGGCGACAGCGGTGCGGCATCCTCTTCCGGGCCGTCGTTCGTGTCCAGACTGAAGACGCGCCGCTTGCGCATTTGATCGATGGTGAGATTGCGCGCGATGGTAAAGAGCCACGGCTCAAAACGCGAACGTCCATCGTAACTGCGGCCGCGCTCCAGAACGCGCAGCCAGGTCTCCTGCACCAGATCGTCAACCAGATCGCGCCGCCCGAGCAGATAAATCAGGTAGCGGACAAGACGGTACTGGTATTGCTCGACCAAAGCCTGCAGGAGAGCCACGTCTCCCTGGCGAAGACCGCGTGCAATTTGCCTGGTATCGCTGTTCCTATCCCCCGCCAATGTCATCTCATACTCGAGCATACGAGGTGTATACGGATGCGGGCGCCAGAATTACGCAAAGACGATTCATCACGACTGGCTCAAGGAGCTTTTTTCTGCTTCATCTACAATGTTTGCATGACACCTCCCTTGTCCACGCGCCGCCAATCCAAGACGCCTCCCCCCGGCGAAACCGGCCAGGAGGCGCTCTATCTGCGTTCACTCAGCGATCGCCAGGTCAACGTTGCCGTCAAGCTGCGCGACGGCGAGACGGTGCGCGGCTGGATCGAGTACTTCGACGATGGAATGCTGCGCCTGACCCGCGAGGGCAAGCCCAATCTCTTCATCTACAAGCACCAGATCCGCACCATTACCGAGGTAAGCAGGCAAGCTCCGCGCCGCGCCAAGGCGACGAGCACGGATGGAAACGGCCTTTCTGACAACGGGTCGAACGCATGAGCGGCCTGAATCCGGAATCCCAGGCTTCAGCATCCCAGCTCTCAGAATCGAGACCTGGGACATCCAATGCATCGGAGTGGATGTGGGTTCCCCAGGCCTCGGCCATTGCTCGCGAGGCCGGAGCGCGGTTGCGTGAGTATTTTTCAGCCGGCGTGGCCACCGAGTACAAAGGCGATGTGGACCTGGTGACGGTGGCTGACCGCACCTCGGAGAAGCTGATCCGCGAGCGGCTGGCCGCTGCCTTTCCCGAGTACGGAATCTATGGCGAAGAGGGCACACGGGACCGGCTTGACGGCGAATTCCGCTGGTACGTGGATCCGCTGGACGGAACCACCAACTTTGCCCACGGCTTTCCGCAATTCTGCGTCTCGCTGGGATTGGAGCAGCGCCCCGCCGGACTCCGCCCGGAGCAGGACGGAATGCTGGCGGCGGCAATCATCTACGACCCCATGCGCGATGAACTCTTCGTTGCCGAGCGGGGACGAGGCGCTTATCTGAACGGCAAGCCGATGCACATTTCGCGCATTCCGGTGCTGGCCGAGGCGCTCTCCGCGACAGGCTTTCCCAGTCACAAACGCCACCAGAATCCCAACATTCACTTCTATCAGGAGATCACGCTACGCTCCCACGGAGTTCGGCGGGCGGGTTCGGCTGCGCTCGACTTGGCCTACGTTGCCGCCGGACGCCTGGATGCCTTCTGGGAGTTCAACCTGAATCCCTGGGACACGGCGGCTGGCATTTTGCTGGTTGAGGAAGCCGGCGGAATGGTCACAGACTTCTCCACCCAGCACTTCCGCCTCGACAGCCGGGAGATTCTCGCCTCCAACGGCCTGATCCATGCCGAACTGGTGGGCCTTTTTGAGGAGATCTTTGCCGGACGCAATCTCTCGCCTATCCCTTCACCGCGGGAGTTTGCGGCAAGTCGCGCAGCGCGGGCGGCGGGAAAGAGCTGAGAGTTTTTTGAGATCCTGTGGCCTCGCGGTTCACTTTTGGAATCGGTAAATCATTAATCCGCATCCAATTATTGCAACGTGAATGCTGATGGGATGTTGAAGTCATCCGCTGGCCTGCTGTGCTACCATCAGCGTCAAAGTTAAAGTTCCCCTGGAGAAGTCAGAATGGCATACGTGATTGCAGAACCCTGTATCGGCACCAAGGACTCCGCCTGTGTAGACGCCTGTCCCGTCGATTGCATCCACCCCAAGAAGGACGAAGACGGCCACGCCGAGATCGACCAGTTGTTCATTGACCCGGTCGAGTGCATCGACTGCGGCGCATGCGTCCCGGCCTGCCCGGTTTCGGCCATCTTCGCTCAGGACGACCTGCCGGAGAAGTGGGCCAGCTTCACTGAAAAGAACGCCAAGCACTTCGGCCGCTAAGCGCTACCAAACGGAACGCGCATCCCGCTCCTGTGAGGTGCGCGTTTGTGTCTGCGCTGGATTCTATCCGATCAATTCCATCCCAGCATCCCGGGCGGCGATTCGGTCGAAGGTGATGGTCCGATTGCATCCGGCGGCTTTGGCGGAGGAGGCAATCAGGCAATCCGCAAAGTCTGCATTGCCATTTCGGTATCGTCGCAAGGCTTTCTCGACGGTCTCAGCAGCTTCCACCACAATCGTCTCTCGCGTCAGCAAATCCGCAAGAATCCGGACAACTGCATCGCGGCCAACTCCATTCGAACGGGTCATCACCCACACCAACTCAAGAATCGTCGCCACCCCAACCCATCCAGGTTCGGCCGTCGTCAGCGCACTCAACACGGCTCTGGCTTTGGGCGTCTGCAATGGATCGTCCTTGGCAAAGAAGCGGACCAGAATGTTTGTGTCCAACCCTGTCACGCAGCCTCATCCTCAGAGATATTCCCGTAAGCATCGCTACGCGTGGCGGCGTCAACTTCGGCGGCATGGTCGAGAATTGCCTGATTCATCTCTTCGATGGAGATAGTATGGTCGGGCTTTGGAATGCAGCCTTCCATATCCATAATCGAGCCGGTCTTGGGGCGAAAGGCGTACTCGCCATCTTCGACCTCATAAAAATCGATCCGGACCCCGGGCTTTAGCCCTAGCGCCTTCCGAACCTTGACGGGGATCGTGATCTGGCCCTTGGAAGTCATGGTTGCTGTGGGCATGGAAATTCCTTTCAAAATTCATTTTACCTTACTTTTCAACAGGTTCCTTGCTTTATGGTAAGGAATCTCTCTGGCGCAGCAAGTGACAGGCGGCAATGCGAAGATAATAGACGCATGATTGTGCTCTCCTCCGAAGCCGTGGTTCTGCGCACCTGGCCGGTCCATGAGGCCGACCTGATTGTGAGTTTTTTCACGCGCGACTATGGCCGGGTGCGCGGCGTAGCCAAATCGGCGCTCAAAAGCCGCAAGCGCTTTGGCGGGGCGTTGGAGCCGATGACCCTGGCCCGCGCATGGTTTGCCGAACGGCCGCGCCAGGAGCTGGTTCGCCTGGATCAGTTGGAGATCCTTCGCTCGCCGCTCTCGGCCCCCGTCGACCACGCGCGCATGGCGGTGCTCAGCTTCTTTGCCGAACTGCTGGACGAGGCGCTGCCCGAGCACGATCCCCAGGAGACGGTCTTCCGGCTGCTGCTGGCCGTCCTTGACCAGACCCACGCCGTCCAACCCGATATCGTCCAGCCTTGGATGCCGCTGACTTATTTTCAGTTGTGGATGACGCGTCTGCTGGGTCTGTTGCCAGATGTTGTCCATTGCACGGCCTGCGGTGAAGCACTCCGTGCGGCGGAGGCATCGCATCCAGCGGAGATTTGGTTCGACAGCCATGGCGATGGATTGTTCTGCCCGCTGCATCGCAACGGCACAGCCAGCGAACTATCATCCGACTCCTGGCAATTGGCGCAGCGAATGTTGCGCGCGCCGGTTGCAGCCTTTGCCGCCGAGCCCTGGCCCCGCCGCCGTGCCCAGGACCTGCGCCGCTTCACGCTGCAATCCCTGGAGCGCCACCTGGAACGCAAACTCCGCTCAGCCGAGGCGCTGGCGCGGCTGTGAAGTGGAAGGTGTTATTTGTTTCTCAGCGCTTCCCAAACCGAGATGCGGCCTCCTGGCAGCGGAATCGGTTCCTTAACTGGTTTCTTAGATTGGCCGATGACTGCAGGCCACTCGAATTGGCGCCGATCCGCGAAAAAATCCAAGGAAACTCCTCCCGGAATCGACCAAGCCTGGATTTGACCTGCTCGTGTAACGGCGGCAATGTGATCCCGCGGAGCCGCACCGTGAATATCCGCGATCAGTGCGGCGAAATCGCCGTATGAAGCGTCTGGGTCTGCGATGACGAAGATCGTATCGTCCTGGACATAGTCTTGAGCTGCTCGAATCCGTGACAGCATCACATCGCGAGGAACCTCGTCGTATCGCGAACCTCCTGCAAGTTTCCCGTCCGAACGGAGAAATACGGTGAATCCATTAAATTCGCAGTTGCTAACGGCTCCGCACGTGTATGCATCATCGGAATCAGGATACCCGTCGATACGGGTCTTTGTACCGCAAACACGCAAAAGATCAAAATCAGGAAAAGGCACGCTATCGGCGCGGCCACGAGTTCTAGCAATCGATTGATATCCATATTCCTTTGGACACCGGGTCCGTCTGTATTGTTCCCAGAGGCGGACTTAAAGGTCATAATAAAAGCCCAGGCTGCTAAAATCTACTTGAGTTCCATCGAGAGAGAAATGCCCGTGCCTTCAACTCAAGTTTCATCCCGAACCAAAACCACTCCGCTCACATTTCAGGAGCTTTTGTTCCGCTTGCAGGGCTTTTGGGCGGAACGCGGCTGCGTGTTGCAGCAGCCCTACGACGTCGAAGTGGGCGCGGGCACCATGGCGCCGGAGACCTTCCTGCGCGTGCTGGGACCCAAGCCGTACAAGGTTGGCTACGCGCAACCATCGCGCCGTCCCGCCGATGGCCGCTACGGCGAAAATCCCAATCGCCTCTTCCGTCACACGCAGTTTCAGCTCATTCTCAAACCGCCTCCGGTCAACGTGCAGGAGCTGTATCTGCAATCGCTGGAAGCTATCGGAATCGATCTCAGCAAGCACGACCTGAAGTTCGAGGAAGACAACTGGGAGGGTCCGACGGTCGGCGCTTGGGGCGTCGGCTGGCAGGTGATGATGGACGGCATGGAGATCACTCAGTTCACTTACTTTCAGCAATGCGGCGGCCTAGATCTCGACCCCATCTGCGCCGAGCTGACTTATGGTCTCGAGCGCCTCTGCGCCTTCATGCAAGACGTGGACTCGGTCTATGACGTGGTCTGGGCGCGCGATCCGGAGACTGGCTCAGTGGTCACTTACGGCGACGTTCGCCTGACCGAGGAGCTACAGTATTCGGTCTATAACTTCGAAGACGCCGATGTGAGGTTGTTGTGGGAGCATTTCAACAGCTATGAAGCCGAAGCGCAGGCGTTACTGGCGCGAGCAACGGTTTTGCTGGCGGATGAAAAAGCGACTGCGTTGGAGAAGCGGCGCTTCCCTCTGATCTCCACTTACGAGCTGGCGCTGAAGTGCTCGAATCTCTTCAACCTTCTTGATGCCCGCGGAGCGATTAGCGTCACCGAGCGGGTCGGCATGATCGCACGCATTCGCAATCTGGCCGTAGGCGTGGCCAAGGTCTATGCGGCGCAGCAAACTTCCTGATACGCTGTCATCCTGAACACCCGTTGCTCTGTCATCCTGAGCGACCGAAGCGAAGCGGAGGGAGTCGAAGGACCCGCGGTTGAATTGCTCGAACTACCACCACCCGTCCCGGAGGGACGAATCGAGAATAGCCCAGGAGAAGCGCAGCGCACTCCTGGGTGCAAATCCACCCGTTTCGCAATGCGTCCCGTAGGGCCGCAGCGATTCTACTTCATGAATTGACTTTTGGAAAGCAGAAACACAATGGCAGATTTTCTACTCGAAATCGGACTGGATGAGATTCCGGCCCGCATGATTGCCGAAGCTCAAAAAGAGCTGTGCATGAAAGTTGTGCATCTTCTCTATCGTGAACGCCTCCTTCCCCAAGAAGGAAGCCATGTTCAGATTGACGACGGTTATCTAATGGATGGAAAGAAAGTCGTCACGAGTTACTCCACACCACGTCGTCTCGCCGTGTGTGTTAGAGATGTAAATCTCAAACAGGAAGATTTTCAGGAGCAGCTTATTGGCCCGTCATGGAATGTGGCCTTCAAGGACGGAGCGCCAACCAAGGCCGCCGAGGCTTTTGCGAAGAAGGCAGGCGTAGCCGTTGAAGCTCTCCTGAAAATCTGCAATGCGAAGGGCGAATACGTTTGTGCTTATGTGGAACGTATTGGTCGCTCTGCCTCCGAAATCCTTTCCACTGAGCTGCCCAAAGAAGTACTCAGCCTCTACTGGGCCAAGAATATGTATTGGCGCGCGGGCAAACCGGAGCGCTTTGTCCGGCCCATTCGCTGGATCGTTGCACTGCTAGACTCCGCCATTGTTCCCCTTGAAATTGCCGGCATCAAAGCGAGTAGCACGAGTCGCGGTCATCGCATTCTGCACGGAGAAGCGCCTGTTGTGCTTGTCAAAGCGACAGACTACGCTGAGGCATTGCGCAAGGCATACGTGGTCGTCGATGTTGGCGAGCGCAGGCAGTCGATCCGCAAGGCTCTCGATGCGGCCACCCGCACGGTTCCAGGCGCGCGCTGGCGCGAAGACGAGCCGCTCGTAGAAACCGTAGTGCATCTGACCGAATGGCCGACGGTTGTGTTGGGCGCCTTCGAGTCCGAATACTTGGCTCTGCCCGAAGAGGTGTTGGTCACGGTGATGCGCGACCACCAAAAGTATTTTGCGGTCGAGAGCGCCGACGGCAAGCTGGCCCCGCACTTCCTCGCCGTGCTCAACACGCAGGTCGATGCCGAGGGCGAAGCGATCATCCGCCACGGCAACGCGCGTGTCCTGCGCGCCCGATTCAAAGACGCCCGCTTCTTCTGGGAAGTTGACCAGAAGACGTCGCTTTCGGAGCGCCAGGAAAGCCTCAAGAATGTGACCTTCCAGAAAGAGCTGGGAAGCTACCATCTAAAGACGAGCTGGAACGGCGACGTTGCTTTTAAATTGCATGAGACACTTGAGCGCAAGGGTTTTGAGGCATACAGCCACGCAGCTTTGAACATGGCTATAGGGCTCGCCAAGACCGACCTCACGACCGAACTCGTGAAAGAGTTCACGGAGTTGCAAGGAATTATCGGCGGGCTCTATGTCCACGCACAGGGATTGCCTGGCGACTTTAAACAAGAGACGATAGAAAAGGTTAGTCAGGCCATTTACTGGCAATATATGCCTGCCTCGACCGAGGACTCTATTCCTCCGACAGCGGAGGGGCAGTTGCTGGGTTTAGCGGACCGCATTCAGACAATCATCGCGATGTTCAGCATCGGCAATGCTCCGACCGGGTCGAAGGATCCTTTCGCGTTGCGGCGCGCGGCCAATGCAATCGTGAAGATTCTCGCCGAATCGGAATTGCCGCTAACACTGAACGATGTTCTGGAAGCCAGCACCTTGAAAGTCAATTGGGAGAGATACAAGGCTCCGGTCGCAATCTTCCTGGGTGAGCGCCTGAGCTTCTACCTGAAAGACGTTCGCGGCTTCGCTTATGACGTGGTCAGCGCCGTGCTAGCTGCGGGAGCCGACGACGTCCGCGACGCAATTGCCCGCGCTGAAGCATTAACCGCAGCGCGCGAGTCCGCCGATTTCGCCGCCATCTCGGCGGCCTTCAAGCGCATCAAGAACATCCTGCGTCAGGCCGAGGAAAAGGGATTTGCCATCCAGGCAGCTCCCGGAGTCGTACTCGCGCCAGAGGCCAAACAGCTTGCCGATGCGGCTGCTGCGCTCGTTCCCGAAGTGGCCAAGCTGCGCCAGCAGCGCGCTTACGGCGAGGCGCTGGCTTTGATCGCCACGCTGCGCCCGGTGGTGGATGCTTTCTTTGACAAGGTGATGGTGCTCGACAACGATCCGGCGGTGCGCGGCGCGAATCTTGGGCTGATTGACAAGGTGCTCAGCGGCTTCAGTGGCATCGCTGACTTCAGCGAGATTGTTACGGCGTAATATCGGATTTCCCTTTGTCGAGCTGATTGTAGTTTTTGGTTTCCCAGGTCCCAAAAGCGGGACCTGGGGCACCCAGCATCTTTCCTTCCCTACCCGTCTACAATCGAGTGAGATGTCCGACACGCTCTATCTGAGTTTGTGGTACCCCAATCTGCTGCAGGCCGCGCTCCCTGAGAAGCTGAAGGCGGTGCTGGGCAGCTTTGCCGCGCACGGCGGCGAGGCGCTGGTCTACTCGGCGACCGTCTGGCCAATCAGTTGGAATGAGTCGCCAGTCTTTCAGCAGGTATACGGACGCCGGATCGGTGGCGGCAACAGCGAACAAAAACTCGGCGCGGAGCCAGGATTTGCCGTCGCGGAGGCGCTGGAGCTGCTGCACGACGACTACGCCTATGAGTTCCAGATCGACTGGAGCCTGTGGGAACTGGAAGAGCTGGCACCACCGCAGGTGGCTCGCTGGAAACGGGAGCCGCGGCTGGTGCGGGTGACGGGCTTTGGGCCGCTCTTTGATGAAGGAGTTTGCGAAGCCGAGGGACATATCCGCATCGACTTCGGCCTAGACGCGCCCTTCCTCGAAGAAGATTTGGAGTTGGACCCGGTGGCCGCCCGGTGCGTGGAAGAGAATGTGCGCCAGTTGGTCGAGCTGACCGCGGCCGTCGAAAAGGCATCGGGAGCGACGGCGCGTTTGTTGTGGAGCGAATTGGGCGAAAGCCTGGCGCAGCGGCTGGCGAAACGGCTCGGAGGGTTGAACTGACGTGCGACTGACCATTGAGCGAATGCGGACGATGGTGCTGGTGGCGGGAGTTCTGCTGGTGTCGGCGCTGGTGGTCTTTCTGACTGTGGGCAAGCGGATGAATCCCTTCAATCGCCGCGACCTGCCACAGCGGTTGGGCATTGACATTCAGTCGGATTCCGGTGGTGTTACCTACACCCAGGCGCGCGGCGGCCACACACAGATCAAGATCCATGCCTCGAAAGCTGTGGAGCTGAAGGACAACCACCTTCTGTTGCACGACGTGAAGATCGAGCTCTATGGCGAAGATGGCAGCCGCGTGGATCGCATCGAAGGCGGCGAGTTCGAGTACGATCAGAAGGCGGGTACGGCGAAGGCTGCGGGGCCTGTCGAGATTACTCTGATGCGGCCCGGAGTGGCGCCGGCCATTGCGCCCAAGGCGGCGGCTGGCCAGGCGGTGAGCGAGAAGCTGAAGGGTGCTCCGGTGGCCTCGGTGGCTGAAGCTGCCGCGCGCGGCGAGATCCACGTGAAGACCAGCGGGCTTACCTTCGACCAGAAGAGCGGAGTAGCGACGACCAGTGAACACGTGGATTTTTCGATGGCGCAGGGAGCCGGCAGTTCGACGGGCGCAACCTACGACTCGCAGCAAGGCATCCTGGTGCTGGACCGGGCGGTCGAGTTGACTTCGCGGCGCGGCGCGGAGACAGTTCAGATTCACGCTCAGCACGCGGAGTTCGAGCGCGGCGACCTGATTTGCCGGCTGCATTCAGCAACCGCAGGCTTCGGGAGTGGCGAGGCGACGGCTGGCGATGCAAAGGTTCTCTTTCGCGAAGATGGATCGGCAGTGCGCCTGCATGCAATGAACGGCTTCACGCTGACCACCGTGACCGGCAGTCATCTGGCTGCGCCCTCGGGCCACATGGAATTCGATGAGCACAATCAGCCTCGCCACGGCCATCTGGAGGGCGGTGTGACGATGGACTCGATGAGTGAGATTGAGGGCCGTCGTCGACAGATGCATGGAAGCGCGCCCACGGCGGAGCTGGAGTTCACCGCGCAGGGAAAGCTGCGCCATGCGCACCTGGAGCGGGGTGTGGCGATGGACAGCGAGGAGCTCAGTGAGCCTGCGGGCCAGCCTCTGCGGCTCAGCCGCCACTGGCGCTCGCCGGTTGCCGACATAGACTTCCGCACGGGGGCTCATGGACAAATTGAGTTGGGCGCGGTCCATGGGACACAAGGCGTGGTGGTGACCAGCGAGAGCCAGCGCGGCAAGGGAGCAGTTGCGCCCTCGAGGCTTTCCGCCGATGAGGTGAACGGCGCGTTTGGGCCGGGTTCGGTGTTGACCGCGCTGAACGGGAGCGGGCACGCAAGCATCGACGAGACGAGCGAGACGGGAAGCCGGCAGACGACCAGCGGCGACCGTCTGGAAGCGTACTTTGCGGCTGCCCCCAAGCCGGGCGCAAAGGCCGGACCGGAGGCCGAGTCACAGCTTCAGTCTGCCACGGTCGAGGGCCGCGTGGTGCTGACGCAGACGCCTGCGGCCAAGCCGGGCGCGCCGCCGCCGGCCACGCTGCGGGCTACCTCGGGCCGCGCCGACTATGAAGGCCAGGGCGAGTGGCTGCACCTGACGATCAATCCGCGCGTGGAAGACGGCGCGTTGCAGCTTACCGCCGTCAAGATTGACGTTTCGCGGCTCTCGGGCGACGCCTTTGCCCACGGCAACGTGAAGGCCAGTTGGAGCGATGTGAACGGCCAGCAGGGAAAGGGCAGTGTGGCTCTGGGCGGACAAGGTCCGGCGCACGCCATATCCGCCGAGGCGCAGTGGCGTCAGGAGACCGGCGAGATCACCTTCCGCGGCGACGCGCGGCTCTGGCAGCAAGCCAACTCGGTGGCCGCTCCGGTGATCATACTCAATCGGGAGCGGCAGACGCTGGTGGCGCGAACCACCGATGCGTCGCAGCCGGTGCGCACCGTACTGGTGAGCGCGGAAGCGGCTGGCAAGGAGGCAGCGAAGTCCTCGCAGCCTTCGGTGATTCGGGTGCGCGGCGGCGACTTGAAATACTCCGACGTGGATCGCAAGGCGGTGATGCACTCCGGCATTCTCGCTTCGGTGGTGGCCGAGACGGGAACGGCGGCCTCGACTTCCAACGAGGTCGAGGTAACGCTGCTGCCCGCGGGCAAAGCCGTTCAGGGACAAGCGCAGGTGGAAGCTATGACAGCTCGCGGCCATGTCGTGCTGACCAGCGAGGGACGGCGCGGAACCGGCGAGCAGTTGGTCTACACCGGCGCGACCAATGAATATGTCCTGACAGGAACTGCAACCACACCGCCCAAGATGACCGATCCGGCGCGCGGAACGGTGACTGGCGAGGCGTTGATCTTCCATGGACGCGATGATAGCGTCACCGTTGAAGGCAGCAGAGAGAAGACGACGGCCAAGACTACCGCGCCGAAGTGATTAACACCTTCAAACTGCTGCTTCAAAGTCACAATTGGCCGGGGCGTCGTGCAACTTATCTGAGCCGGCGGCGGATAAGATCCAGCGCTTGCTGGGTGGTCCATTCCCTTATGCGCTGGCGGTCGCCGCGGAAGGTCTTCTCGATGGAATCGGTTTTTTGGGCGTCGCTGATGGCGATGTGGACCAAGCCTACCGGCTTCTCTTCCGTGCCGCCCGTGGGGCCGGCGATCCCGGTTACGCCGAGGCCGATAGTTGAGCCGGTGTGCCGGCGAATGCCAAAGGCGAGGGCTTGCGCTACCTCCGGGGAGACTGCTCCGTATTCTTCAATCAATTCGGGAGGAACGCCGGCGAAGAGGGTCTTGAGTTCGTTGCCATAGACGATGGCGCCGCCGAGGAAGGAGCGGGAGCTGCCGGGAACTCTCGTGATGCGCTCGGCGATCATGCCTCCGGTGCAGCTTTCCGCGACGGCCAGGGTGGATTGGCGCAGGCCAAGATAGTACAGCACGATCTGCTCCAGGGAATCGCTGGATTCGTTGCCGGTGGAGTAGAGCCAATCTTCGAGAGCCTCTTCGAGGAGACCGGAGAGTTCATCGACCCGAGCCTGGGCGGCCGAGGCGTTGGATTTCGAGCAGAGCAGGGTGAGTTGGATGTCTCCGGCGTGGGCCAGGATGGTGGTTTCCACGTCCTTGTATTCGGAGTAGATGGGCGCGAGGATTTTGTCGGCCTGGGACTCGGGGATCATCGCCGCTCTCAGAGTTCGCTTGGCGATGTGGCGCTCGGGCACAAGCTCGCGCAGGCGGGGCAGGCACTCGGCGTCAAAGAGCGCACGGCACTCGTTGGGCGGGCCGGGCAGGATCATGAGCAGCTTGCGATAGCCGTCATAAATGATGTCCAACCACTGGCCGGGAGCGCTGCCGTTTGCGTTGGGCAGCAGGGTTGCGCCTTCCAGCAGGTCGGCCTGCTTGAGATTGTTCTGCGGCATGGGGATGCGCCATGCGGCGGCGCGGGCGGCGAGAGCGGCGACCTGAGCGGCGTTGCGGCGCAGCATGAGCGAGAGAGCCTCAGCGACGGCCTCGCGCGTGAGGTCGTCTTCCGTGGGGCCGAGACCGCCCATGACGGCGACGATGTCTACGCGGGTGAGGGCGGCGCGGAGAGCGTTGACCAGGTCCTTCTGGCGATCGCCGACGATGGTTTTGAAGGCCACGGTTACACCCAGTTCGTTGAGCTTCTCCGTCAGATAGAGGGAGTTGGTGTCCTGGCGAAAGGGGGTGAGCATCTCGGAGCCGACGGCGATGATTTCGGATTTCATAGGGCAGCTTACAGTGAACAGCGGTTAGTGGTCATTTTACAGTCCTAAACTAACAGCTTACAGCCTTCCTGAGTGAAATTGTTAGCTCTCGGCTGTTAGCTGTTTAGAACAGAATCAAACCTTCCACTCCCAAGTCCACATCATAAACGGCCTCGTTGGTGGCCAGGATGGTGGCGCCAAGTGGAGAGAAAGCCAGGCCGACCAGGTTCGCTCCAGAGAGCACCAGGGTCGCTTTGCCCTGCGGCGTGATGCGCACCAGTCCGCGGCGGCCGTCGAGGCAGGCAGCCAGATAAAGGTCGCCCTCCTTGGAGAGCGCCAGACCCTGCGGACGGCCCAGGCCGCGATACCAGGCGCGCGTGTTCCCATCCGGTTCGATGGCCCAGATGGCGTCGTTCGAACTGAGCGTGGGGCCGGTGACGAAGAGTGTTCCGGCAGCGTCGATAGCCAGGTGATAGGCGGCGGCGCTGGGCTCAAGCGTGGCGTGGACAAAGATCTGGCGCGCCGGGTCGATCTTGAAGATGGTGCCGCTGCGGTCGCCGACAAAGAGATTGCCGTCGGCGTCAAAGACCGCGCCGGTGGCCACGCCCATGCCCTCGACGTAGAGCGACGGTTCCCCCGCGTCGTCGATGCGGTACACGTTGCCCTCGGCGCGCGATGTGACATAGAGGTCGCCTTCGGGAGAGAAGGCCATGCCGGTGGGGTTGAGGATTCCGCTGACGAAGGGTGTTCCGCGGCCGTCGGAGCTGATCCGGACAATCGAGATCGGCGTCTGCTTGCCGCGCTGGCCCGAGATGGTGGCGTAGATCATCCCCGAGCGGCTGACGACCGGGTTGGTGACCGGGTGCAGGCCCTCAGAGAGCTGGCGGGCCACGCGCAGCGGGACGGCGTTGCTGGAGCCGGCGAAGTTGCGGACCTCGATCAGAGCGGTGGTGGCTCGGTCGGGGACGCGCAGAGCCAGGCGGTTGGAGCGGCTCATCAGTATGTGCGCGGGATGGCCGTCGACTAGAACGGTGGGCACTTCGGCCGGCGCGCCGAAGCTGAGCGGGCCGAGATTTGCGCCGATCAGCTCGATCTCGCCTCCGGGCAGCGCGGCGGCGGGCACGATGTCGTCGATGCGGGGAGCGAATTCTACAGCGGATTGGCGTTGGCTACGAGGCATGGCCCAAGGAACCTCTGATTTAGTCCGTGTTTGAAAGGGCACGACTTTAGTCGTGCCATAATCGCCATAAAATCTGCGGGGCTTTAGCCCCGGAGGGAAGGTTCTTCGCGGAAATAGGCTAGTTCTGAGCTTCCCTAAATCCAAATGCGTAACAGCGATGCTACACCCAAAGCATACAACCCCGCGCCCACGTCATCGAGAACAATGCCCCAGCCCGCCGGGAGTTTTTCCAGTTGGCGGACGGGAAATGGCTTGGTGATGTCAAAGAGGCGAAAGAGAATCAGCGCGATCAGAGCGTGGCGCAGATCGAAGGGGCTGAAGAGCAGCGCGATCCATTGTCCGGCTACTTCGTCGATGACGACGAACTGCGGATCGTGGAGTCCGGATTCGCGGGCGACGATCGTCGAGGCGGGAATGCCTAGGGCGATGGCAAAAGCAATCCATACGAATAGGCCGATGAGCATTGTATGAGCGCTTGGGTGGCGGAACAAGGATTCAGCGGCCCACAGCAGTACGGCGGCCACTGAGCCCCAGGTGCCGGGTCCGGGTTTGCCGAAGCCCGCGCCGAAGAAGGTCGCGACAGTCCAGGCCCACTTCGTGGTGTTCTTGTTTTGATTGAGTGCTGAACTAGTTTTCATAGTAGTCTCCGCTGATGCCGCCACCCAGCGAGCCCAGGTCTTCGAGGACTTCGGGATCGAGGATCGGCGAGCTGATCTTGTAGACGCCCGACGCCCACTTGCCGAGATCGATCTTGCGGCAGCGGTCACTGCAAAAGGGAAAGTCCTCGTCGTTGAAGCGGACCAGCATTCCGCAGGTGGGGCAGTGAAGCAGCTTGGGGGATTTTTTCTTGGCGGGCATGGGCATCTTCCTGAATGCTCAGAGCGCAACGACTTTGAGGTCGGGAATGAGTTGAAAATGGCGTACGTTGGCGGTTACGATTGCGTACCCGGCCTCAAGGGCAGTGGCTCCAATGAGAAGGTTCATAGACGGTATGGTAACTCCGGCAAATCGTTGTTCACCATCGATTTTGCCGGCGAGCCATGCAGTTGATCTTGTGTAAGGCAGTACATCCACGTAGGCGAGAAGGTCGTGAATGAAGGCCTGACGGCGCAATTGCATGGGAATTGAAGGCGCCCGATAGATGGCGTGAACAATTTCTGTCAGGCCGATGGTGGAAATCGCCACATCCTGGTCTCCAGCCAGCGTCGCAATGTGGCGCATCAATTGAGAGGGAGTTTCCCTTTGCCGCTCGGCAGCAATAATGACACTTGAATCGAGGATCAATCCCATGCCGGTGGGTCCAATGGTTCACGGTGTTCGGCAATCACAGACTCAATGTCGCGCGCAAAATCTTCATCGACAATCGCTGTCGAGTTCTGCGCCTCCATCAGTGCGATGACTTCGGAGAGCAACTTGCCCGGACGCTTCGCGGGCCGGCTCACGACGGCGACAGTCTCGCCATGGTCCTCAATGACAACTTCAGAACCGGCGCGGATGTGCGCCATCAGGGCGGAGAAGTTGCGGGCCGCTTCGGCTTCCGGGATGTGAATCGTCTGCATACTTTTAATGATAACGCCATTTTGCTTACAGCGGACCATTGACCACGCGCGCGACCATATCATATTCGTGGGCCTCGGTGATCTCGGCTTGATAAAACCGGCCAGCTTCCAGAGCTGCTAACTCGCCGCAGTCGTTGATGTAGAGTTTGCCGTCGATCTCCGGCGCGTGATACTGGGTGCGGCCCTCCCACAAAAGCGGCGTCTCTTCGCTTTCTCCCTCGGCCAGCAGCACCAACTCGCGGCCTATCCACTGCTGCTTGGCGCGCTTGCTGATCGCCTGTTGCAGCTTCATCAGTTTGCGTTTGCGCGCTTCGATGGTGCGGCGAGTCAGTTTGCCATCGAGCGAGAATGCGCCCGCGCCTTCTTCATCCGAGTAAGTGAAGACGCCGAGCCAGTCGAATTTAGCCTCTTGGATAAATTCCTGCAAAATCTCAAAGTCTGTGGAGGTTTCTCCGGGAAATCCGACAATGAACGAAGTACGCAACGCCACGCCGGGGACTGCCGCGCGAACTTTTTCGAGCGTCTTCAAAAAAATCTCCGCGCTGCCCCCGCGCTTCATGCGCTTCAAAACATCAGGAGCCGCGTGTTGCAGCGGCAGGTCAAGATACTTGCAGATGTTGTCGTGCCGGGCGATGGTGTCCAGAAGCTTGCCGGTGATGCGATTGGGGTAAGCGTAGAGGAAGCGCAGCCAGCGCAGGCCTTCGATTCTGGCCAGCGCATCGAGCAGCAGCGCGAGGCCCTCCTTCAGGCCCAGGTCCTCGCCGTAACAGGTGGTGTCCTGGCCAATCAGCGTGATCTCCCGGACGCCGCGGCCGACAAGCTGCTGAGCTTCCGCGACGACCGACTCGAAGCGCCGCGATCGGAATTTTCCCCGCAGATTGGGAATGACGCAGAAGCTGCAGGGGTGGTCGCAGCCCTCGGCAATCTTGATATAGGCCGAGGATTTCGGCGTGGTCAAAAAGCGTGGTGTAGTTTCATCGTAGAGATAGGCCGGCAGTAAATGAGCCGCGCCCTGCCATGAGTCGCGGCTAAAGCGCCCCTGCTCCTCGCGCGCATTGCCCTCGGGGCGGAAGCTGCCAGCTTTATGCGTGCCGGACTGGGATTCGACACCCGCGTGAACCTCTGCGCCGCTGCCGCTGAGAATGTTGAAGGGCGAGAGCGCAACCGGAGCCTGCAAACCCGCCGCCTCCAGAATCGCCTCCAGCTCGCCGGTGCCCACCACGGCGTCCACCTCGGGAATGCTCTTCTGGATCTCGTCGCGATAGCGCTCCACCAGACAGCCGGCGACGATCAGCTTGCGTGCGCGCCCCGAAGTCTTGTGGCGCGCCATCTCCAGAATCGTGTCAATCGACTCCTGCTTGGCCGTATCGATAAAGCTGCACGTGTTGACGATCAGGATTTCCGCCTCTTCGGCATCGGCGGTAAGCCGCGCCCCGGCTCGATCCAGCAGCCCCATCATCACCTCGGAGTCAACCAGGTTCTTCGGGCAGCCTAACGAAATAAATCCCACGGTGGGAGCCGCGCTTGGGGAAGTTTTGCTCACCCTTTGATTGTACCGGGGAGTGAATCGCAGCGCCGGATTGGGCTTCGCTTCTCCCTGTTTCCTGATTCCTGCCCCTTCAGCAGTTTGTGGTAATTGTCATGTTTTGAAAGGGCACGACTTTATAGGCTGTGGAAAAGGGAGTCTTGAGTTGCAAGAAGTGTCAGGGTACGACTTAACATACTGTAAAAAAATCGTCTTGAGTTGCAAGAAGTGTCAGGGCACGACTTAACATGCTGTAAAAAAAGCGTCTTCAGTTGCAAGAAGTGTCAGGGCACGACTTAACATGCTGTAAAAAAAGCGTCTTGAGTTGCAAGAAGTGTCAGGGCACGACTTTAGTCGTGCCGCAAACCACAAAATAAGGGCTGGGCTTTAGCCCCTGAGGGATGTTTTTTTGCAATTTTTGACTTTCACCACAAGCTGCCAGGCAAGTGAATCCCTGCTTCGAGTCCCAATCACGGCTTCTCGCGTCGAATGAGGCTCTTTAGCTTATGACGATACAATCAAATAAAGTTGACAACAACCCACTCAATGTGGCATCCTAGAAGAGTCGGAAATTCATCAAGAGGCAGGTTCTACCATGGCAAAGATTATCGGCATCGATCTGGGAACCACCAACTCGTGCGTCGCGGTTCTCGAGGGCGGCGAACCCAAAGTCATTGCGAATGAAGAAGGTGCGCGCACTACCCCCTCGGTTGTCGGCTTCAGCAAAAGCGGCGAGCGGCTGGTCGGCCAGGTGGCCAAGCGCCAGGCCATCACCAACCCCGAGAACACCATCTTCTCCATCAAGCGTTTCATGGGCCGCCGCTATGACGAAGTCAGCGACGAGATGAAGATGGTCCCCTTCAAGGTGATCCAGCAGGGCGACCACGTCGGCGTCATGGCGCAGGGCAAGGAGTACACCCCGCCGGAGATCTCGGCGATGATCCTGCAAAAGCTCAAGGCCTCCGCCGAAGCCTACCTTGGCGAGTCTGTCACCGAGGCGGTCATCACCGTTCCGGCGTACTTCAATGACGCCCAGCGCCAGGCCACCAAGGACGCGGGCAAGATTGCCGGCCTGGAGGTCAAGCGCATCGTCAACGAGCCAACCGCGGCCGCGCTCGCCTATGGACTCGACAAAAAGAAGGACGAGACGATTGCCGTCTACGATTTTGGCGGCGGTACATTTGATATTTCTATCCTCGAAGTCGGCGAGGGCGTCATCGAAGTCAAGTCCACCAACGGCGACACCCACCTGGGCGGCGACAACCTCGACCAGCGCATTGTGGATTGGTTGATTGCCGAATTCAAGCAGGAGCAGGGCCTCGACCTCAGTTCCAAGGGAAACGAGATGGCTTTGCAGCGCCTGCGTGACGCCGCCGAGAAGGCCAAGATCGAGCTATCGACGACCATCGAAACCGAGATCAATCTGCCGTTTGTGACTGCCGATGCCACCGGGCCAAAGCACTTGGTGCGCAAGCTGACGCGCGCCAAGCTCGAGCAGTTGGTCGAGGATCTGCTCTTCCGCTCGCTCGAACCTTGCAAGAAGGCGATTGCCGACGCCGGTGTATCGATCGACAAGATCGACGAGGTGGTTCTGGTGGGCGGGCAGACACGTATGCCCAAGATTCAGAGCTTGGTGAAGGAGCTCTTTGGCCGCGAGCCGCATCGTGGCGTGAACCCTGATGAAGTGGTGGCGATTGGCGCGGCCGTGCAGGCGGGCGTGCTGGCCGGCGAGGTCAAGGATCTGCTACTGCTCGACGTGACGCCGCTGACTCTGTCCATCGAGACGCTGGGCGGGGTGGCGACCTCGATGATTCCACGCAACACCACGATCCCCACCAAGAAGACGGAGACGTTTTCGACGGCGGCGGATTCGCAGACCGAGGTTGAGGTTCACGTGCTGCAAGGCGAGCGGCCGATGGCCGGGCAGAATCGCACGCTGGGCAAATTCAAGCTGGGCGGCATCATGCCGGCGCCACGCGGCGTGCCACAGATTGAAGTGACCTTTGACATTGATGCGAATGGAATCCTGAACGTGACGGCGAAGGACAACGCCACCGGCAAGGACACGCGCATCACCATAACATCGAGTTCCGGCCTGAGCAAGGACGAAGTCGAAAAGATGGCCAAGGAGGCCGAGGCTCACTCTAGCGAGGATAAAGAAAAGCGCGAGGAGATTGATTCTCGCAACTCACTCGATGGCCTGGTCTATAACATCGATAAGATGCTGAAGGACTCCGGCGATAAGTTGGAGGGCGCGGAGGCAACTCCGGTGAAGGCCGAAGTCGAGAAGGTGCTGGGTGAATCGAAGAAGCTGCTGGAAGGCACGCCGACTTCGAAGGAGTTGAAAGACCAGCACGAGAAACTGACTCATGCGAGTCACAAACTCGCCGAGATCGTCTACAAGGCGACAGCAGCGCAATCAGCAGCCGGTGCCGCTCCCGGAGCAACACCCGGCGCCGCAGAACCCGCCGCCGAACAGAAGAAAGACGAAGGCGTGATCGACGCCGAGTATGTAGACGTGGAAGACAAAAAGTAGGCGGAGCTAGAGGGGTTAATGCTGTTAGCAGCGTTAACCCCTATTCAATGATGTCAATATGACGAGGGATAACACAATCAGAGAGGTGAAGATTTATGGAAACAACTTCAATCGTCGGATCGACCATCGTATTTGATGATGCATACACGGGGGTTGAGAAGTACGGGCGGATTCAAAGGGTATTTGGAGATGATGCCGTAATTCGCATCATAAGCAAAGCTGAAGCCGGACCGAATCCGCGGAGAGTATTCGTGAATGCTGACGAGCGAATCGCCACAATCACAAACGGCACCGGGCTTATGAAATAATCATGGTTTATGAATTCCTCACAATGGCCCCGGTCGAAAGATTGGGGCCGGGTGCCCCAGGTCCGGATTTTCGGACCTGGGAACCAAGAACCTCACCCCGCCGCTTTGTATCAGGGTACGACCTCCTTCATCCCGCGCCGTAGGCGCAATGGTCATTAGCCCACCGTTTCAACGGTGGGGATGGATCAGCCATAATGCCGCCGGAGTCCCGTAGGGACGGTGCGAAATCCGCTGGGTGCTCCATCCATCCGCGATCTTTGCGGATGGATGGGAACGACGAACCCGAAGCGTGCGAAAAGCGAGCCGCTGGCCCCACCGCGGGTGGCGCGCCGTAGACGCAGTGTTTATTAGCCCACCGTTTCAACGGTGGGGATGGATCAATCATTATCTCCCCGGAGTCCCGTAGGGACGGCGCTAGAACTTGATTGGGAATTGCACCGTCTCTCCGGGACTCCGGTTGGTTTGGTGGGTGCGTCAACCCCACGCTGAAGCGCGGGGCTATTTACCATTGCGCCTACGGCGCGGGGTGAGAATCCGTTGTTGTAAACTGTGAGTCCTGTAGGGACGGTGCTCATGGCCCACACGTACGCGTGCAATTTCATTCATTGCGTCTTCAGCACCAGGGAGCGCCGCTCGTTCATCCCTGCCGCCCGCGCCGCCGAACTCTATGCCTACCTGGGCGGAATCGCACATGGCGAAGGCTTTTCGCTGATAGCCGCCGGCGGAACGGTCAATCACGTTCATCTATTATTTGACTTGCCTGCGACTTCTTCCCTGGCTCATGCCGTGCAGAAGCTCAAAGGAAGCTCTTCCCGGTGGATGGGAGATGGATTTTCCTGGCAGGAGGGATACGGAGCCTTCAGCGTCAGTCCGTCGCAGATTGAAGTCGTCAAGGAATACATTCAGAACCAGGAAGAACATCATCATAAACGCGATTTTGAAGAGGAATTTGTAGCTCTTTTGCGCAATTGCGGGATCGTTTACGATGAGCGGTATGTCTTTGGGTGATTGGAATTTGCGCCGTCCCTATGGGACTCCGGTTGGTTGGGTGGGCGAATCAACCCCACGCTGAAGCGCGGGGCTAATCACCATTGCGCCTACGGCGCGGTTGCTTTGAACCCGTGTAGGAACCACGAAAGTCAAGCAACAATCTACCCGGCTCATTGCAGATAATTACCCTCCCGCGGCGCACAATCAAAGCATGAACCACGACATCAGCCCCGGGCTTTTACTGACCACTGACCACTGTTCACTGACCACTGTGTGCAGCCGGGCACATCCCTGAC
>Ga0181520_10003909_pt1 | contig 25579 bp, 16 predicted proteins | sample PEATcosm2014_Bin_29_FD_132451 | JGI IMG/M metagenome (GOLD analysis project Ga0181520, IMG submission 132451) | Peatland microbial communities from MTU Mesocosm Facility, Houghton, MI, USA - PEATcosm2014_Bin02_30_metaG | ecosystem: Environmental > Terrestrial > Soil > Wetlands > Peat | place...
CCACAGGAGAAGTTCACCGTCCCTGTGAACCCACCTGTTGGCGTGACCGTAATAACCGTGCTTCCCGTCGAGCCGCTCTTGATAGTGAGGGACGACGGGTTAGCGCTCAGCGTGTAGCCGGGCGGGGTAACCACGATAACGTAGTCCGCGGTGGCCACTGCGCTGGCAGAGAATCCGCTGGCCACCGCGATCGCTTCGATGGTCTCCGTAGCCGTGACGGTGATTGCGCCGCTGTACACAGTCGACGACGCAGTCGGCGTGGTCCCGTTCGTGGTGTAGTAAATGGTCGCCCCGGCGGTCGCATCCGTGATGGTCACGCTTTGTGTTGAGGTGAAGGTGCCGGCGGTGGGCGAAATAACCGGCGTAGCTGCCGCGGCCAGGTTGATCGTGTAGGCAGCCGTTGCTACTGCGCTGTTGGAGAAGCCGCTGGCTATGGCTATGGCTTCGATCGTCTCCGTAGCAGAGACGGTGATTGCACCGCTGTATACGCTGGACGACGCGGTTGGCGTAGTCCCGTTGGTGGTGTAGTAGATGGTTGCGCCGGCAGTGCTGTCCGTGATCGTCACGCTCTGCGCCGAGGAGTAGGTGCCTGCCACGGGTGAGATGACCGGCGTAGCCGCCGCAGCCAGATTGATGGTGTAGGCAGCCGAAGCAACCGCGCTGTTGGAGAAGCCGCTTGCCACGGCGATGGCTTCAATGGTCTCCGTCGTTGAAACAGAGATCGCGCCGGTGTACTTGGTAGATGAAGCGGTGGGCGTTGTTCCATTGATCGTGTAATAAATGGTCGCCCCGGCAGTTGCGTCCGTAATCGTCACGCTCTGCGTCGAGGAGTAGTTGCCCGCCGCGGGTGAGATCACCGGCGTTGCCGCTGGGAGATTGATGGTATAGGTCCCAGTAGCCACGGCGCTGTTGGAAAAGCCGCTGGCTATGGCGATAGCTTCGATCGTCTCCGTAGCAGAGACGGTGATCGGGCCGGTGTACAAGGTGGACGAAGCGCTTGGCGTTGTCCCATTGGTTGTGTAGTAGATGGCCGCTCCGGCGGTGCTATCCGTGAGCGTCACACTCTGGGCTGAGGTGTAGATGCCAACAGCCGGGGAAAAGATGGGTGTGGCGGCTGCAGGCAGATTGATGGTGTACGTGGCCGAAGCTACCGCGCTGTTGGAGAAGCCGTTGGCCACAGCGATGGCCTCAATCGTCTCTGTAGCCGAAACGCTGATCGCGCCAGTGTATTTGGTTGATGAGGCGGTCGGGGTGGTCCCGTTTGTGGTGTAGTAGATGGTCGCCCCAGCGGTGCTGTCCGTGATCGTCACGCTCTGAGTTGAAGAGTAGTTACCCGCCGTCGGAGAGATTACCGGTGTGGCTGCTGTTTGCGATTCAAACGTGTATGCGGCCGAGGCAACCGCACTGTTGGGAGAGCCTGCGATTGTCGCAAAGGCCTTGATGGTCTCCGCATCCGACACCTCGATTGGCCCCGAGTACTCTGTGGACGAGGTGGTCGGCGTGGTTCCGTTTGTGGTGTAGTAGATCTTTGCGCCCGCTGTTGCAGAGGTGATGGTTACGCTCTGCGTCCCGCCATAGTTGCCTCCGACGGGCGAGAAGGCTGGCAGCCCTGCCGCCCCGATCTCGAAGACCGTTCCGTCCCCAATCACGTCCGCACCCCCAGTAGTGCCGCCAGATATGCTCGTGCTGTAGAGATTGCCGGCGGCATCGGGGATCAGGCTGGCCCCGGGGACAGTCGCGTCAGTGCCCGTGCCGCCAAAGCTGTACAGAATACTCTCCGGCGAGGCGACTCCGCTGGGGGTCACCTCGAATACCGTCCCCGAACCGTTGTAATCGGAATCGATGGTGCCGGCGAAGTTGTTGGGTCCGCCATATTTGGTCGTGCCGTAGAGATTGCCCTGGGCGTCGAAGAACAGGGTGCAATAGGGGGAGGCGCCATCCGATGGTGCGCCGGTGAAACTATGCAACAAAGTCTCCGTCCAGACCCCGCCTGCGCCGGGCGACAACTCGAACACCGTTCCGTCGAGAGGGCTGCCCCCTCCCCGCGTCGTGCCGTAGAGATTGCCCACGTTGTCGAAGATCAAAGCGGCGGTCGGCTGGAACCCGTCCGGGGATTGAGCGTTCCCGAAGTTATACAAGACCTTCTCCGTCCAAACCCCGCCTGCGCCCGGTGACATCTCGAACACCGTCCCACCCTCCCCAGTGGTATCGTTCTTGCCGCCCGTGAAAGTTGTGCCGTAAATGTTGCCCTGACCGTCGAATATCAGGTTGCCGGTGGGATCCTGGCCGTCCGGAGGAGTAGCGGCGGGGCCGCCGAAGCTATACAACACCTTCTCCGTCCAGACCCCGCCGGCGCCGGGTGACAGCTCGAAGACTGCGCCTTTGCCATTCGCGCCACCTTCTTGGGTCGTGCCGTAGAGATTGCCCTCCCCATCGAAGATCAAGGCGGCGACTGGGTTGCTTCCGTCCCCAGCGGCTGCGCCGAACTCGTACAAAGTCGTCTCCGTCCAGACCCCGCCCGCCCCGGGCGACAACTCGAAGACCGCTCCCTTGCCCCCAAACTCGCCTCCGGGGCCACCTGATTCGGTCGTGCCGTACAAATTGCCGGAGCCGTCGAAGATCAGGCTGCCCTCGGGTTCGCTGATCCCTGAGCAGGGCTCTGTGGGGCACTGTCCGAAGCTATAGAGTACCTTCTCCGTCCATCCGCCGCCCACCGCGGGCGACAACTCGAAGGCCGTTCCCTCGCCACGCGTGCCACCTAACTCGGTCGTTCCGTACAGGTTGCCTTGGGCGTCTGAGATCAGGCTCGCGCCGGGTCCGCTCGCATTTGGTCCGGCTGATCCGCTTGGGAAGCTAAACAGCAAACTTTCCTGCGCAGCCGCCGTGTATGCGCTAAGCCCGAGCAGCGAAACCGCGATTGTCGTCAAAATCCGTATGGCATTTTTCATTTCAACGCTCCAGAGGAATAGGTCCTCTAATTCTGGGTGCACCCACATGCCGTTTACCGCCGGTGGACTGGGTATCGGGGAATCCGCTTTTGCTTCTTGACCGGACTGCGTAAACCAGGGAGAAAACGCCTCACCGCAACGAAACAAACGGCCAAAATGCCACGAAATGAAGCTTCGACATCAGGGTCGCCTGATTGCTTCATCCGCCTGTCGGCTGGCGCTGGCAGCTGCCAAAGGGTGGTACCCAAGCCTGGCGAAGTTGGTCTCAAGAACCCTCGCGCTTTGGAGGCCGGGCGCACCGCGTCCCCTCAAGCCGATCCAAAATCAGCCGAAATTCATAAGGATGAGCTCTGCCCGCAGCCTCCGGCGCCGAATATTCCTTTGTCTTGCGGCACTGCCCTGTTTCGCGGCACTCCTCTGCCCCGCGTTGCTCCCCGCCCAGGAGTATCGCTTCGAGTATCTCGGAGCCAACCAGGGCCTTACCAACCTCGCTGTCCGCAATATCTACCAGGACCGTCAGGGTTACCTTTGGATCAGCACGGAGAATGGCGTCTTCCGCTACGACGGGGAACGCTTCCTCAGCTACGAGAAAAATGAGGGATTGCCAACGTCCTCCGGTGTCGCCTTTGGCGAAGCCCCCGACGGCACACTCCTCGTCGGCGGCAACATCGGCCTCTTCCGCCTCGCTGGCAACCGCTTCGAGCCTATCCCCCTCCCTGGCGCCAAATCTGTCTCGTGGGCTGGAGGCATCCGCTCTGACTCCTTGGGCCGCACCTTCATCGCCACCAACAACGGCCTCATGCTCCTCACCGCCGCGGCCGGCCAGTTCTCCATTCGTCCCATCCCCACCGCCGATGGCGTCTCCGACCCGTCCACGCGCGGCTTGTGGGTCGAAAGCCAAACCGCCTGGTACGGCTGTGGCCTTCAGCTCTGCAGCTTCAATGACGGACACGTCACCGTCTTCGGTACCCAGTCGGGTCTGGTCTCTGCCCTCTGGACAGTCATTGGTCGCGACAAATCCGGCGCACTCTGGGTCCGCGGCCGTGCGGTCGGCGTCGTGTTGCTCCTCCCAGGCGCCTCTCGTTTCCAACTCGTCGAAGACTCGCCCCTGCCCCGTGCCGGCGTCACGGGCATCCCCGCCGTCGACAGCGATGGCGATCTCCTCTTCCCCGCTAGCAACGGCCTCGTCGTCCACAACAGCAGCGGTTGGCACACTGTTGGCACTGCCCAGGGTCTGCACGGAACCGTCTACTCCGTCCTCCAGGACCGTGAGGGTTCCGTCTGGATCGGTCTCGCCGGACGCGGCCTCGTTCGCTGGGCCGGCTACAAGCTGTTCGAGTCCTTCACCAGCCAGAGCGGACTCTCCAGCGATTTGGTCTACCAGATTCTCCCTGACGAAGACGGCAGCGTCTGGGTCGGCACCGAGTCCGGCCTCTCTCACGGCGTCCTCCACAAAGCAACTTACGCTTGGGACCAGATCTCGGCCTTTGCCAATGTCCCTGTTCACGCCATCCAGCGCGGCCACTCCGGTGCTCTCTGGCTTGGTACCGAAACTCTTGGCGTTGCCCACTTCGACCCAATCACTCACCGCGTAACCTGGTTTGGCGCGAATCGCGGGATCGAAAACAACAACGTAAGCAGCCTCATGTTCGACCGGGCTGCCCGCCTGTGGATTGCCACCGAGTCCGGGCTCTACATTCTTGCTCCACCCTACAATCGAGCCTCGGCAGTCACTGTTCTACCCCGCACCCAGTTCTGGGCCATTGCTGAATCCCCCTCCGGCGAAATCTGGGCTGGCGGCGCCGGCGGCCTCTTTCGCCTTTCCAAGGGTTCCTGGCGTCACTTCTCAACCAAAGACGATCTCACCCACGACGAAATCCTCGCCCTTGCTGCCTCTTCCGCAGGCGACATTTGGGTCGGGTATCGCTTTGGTGGCGAGATCGACCAGGTCGCTTCCTCGTCTTCCGGCCTCCACGTCACACACGTCCTCACACAGCGCGACAGAGCAACGCGTCTCACCTACTTCCTCGGATTCGACCAGAACGCACGCCTTTGGGCTGGCACAGAGCATGGTGTCGACGTCTTCGACGGGAACTACTGGGCCCACATCGACTCCAACGACGGCCTCGTCTGGGACGACTGCGACCTCAACGGCTTCGCCGCGGGCCCCGGCCGCAGCATCTGGATCGGCACCAGCGGCGGCCTCGTTCGGTACAAGCCTCCTGACAAAGCCGCGCCGGTTTTTCCCTCATCAGTTGTCCTCACCCGCATCCTGCTTGGCGGCCGTCCCATCGTCGCTTCCGACCGGCCCGCGGTCCCCTACCGCTCCAACCAGTTGATTGTGCAGTTTTCCGATCTCACCTTTACCCATGGCCCCAATCGTGCATTTCGATACCGCCTCACTCCCCTCTTCGATGAGTGGCGCTCCACGGACCGTCGCGAGCTCGAGTTTCCTTCGCTCCCGCCCGGTAGCTACCGTCTCGAAATTCAAGTCCGCGACCGCCTCGGCGCCTGGAGCTCCAACGAAGCCTCCTTCTCGTTTGTCGTCCGGCCGCCCTGGTTCCAGACTTGGTGGTTCACCTCGCTCCTGATCCTTGCCCTCGTCGCCGCCTTTTTTACGTTCCAGCGCATCCGCACTCTCGTCGCTCGCGCTCGCGAGCATGAACTCACTCAGATCGTCGCCGAGCGCACCCGCGCCCTTGAAAACGCCAACGCAGAGCTCTCGCGCCTCTCCTCCATCGATTGGCTCACGGGCATCGCCAACAGGCGCACCTTCGATCATGTCCTCACCCGTGAGTTCGCTCGCCTCCCCCGTTCCGATGCCTTTCTCTCCCTGCTCCTCATCGATGTTGATCATTTCAAAATCCTCAACGACACACGCGGCCACCTCTTCGGCGATGACTGCCTCGCCCTCATCGCCGGCGCCCTCCGCGAGCGCGCCCGCCGGGGAAACGACCTCGTCGCTCGCTACGGCGGAGAAGAGTTCGCCATCGTCCTCCCCGGTCTCGCCCCCCCGGAAGCTCTCGAGTTTGCCGAGTCCGTACGCCTCCGCATCATCGACCTCAAAATCCCCGCCGCCCACTCGCCCACTCTTCCCGTCCTCACCGTCAGCATCGGGGTTGGCACCGTCACCGCTCGAGATCAGCTCCGCCTCGCGGAGTTCCTTTCCTCCGTCGACCAGGCCCTCTACGCCGCAAAAGCCGACGGCCGCAACTGCGTCCACACCGCCCGGTCCCCCTTCGCCCACTCCTCCTTCAACGCCCCCCTCGCTCTCGACCCCACCCGATCCAATTAGCCCCTCCTACAGACACTCCGCCGTTGCACCTAACTCTTCCCGGCGGAATTCACCATCCATTCCCTCCCCTTCGCGGCAGGCCCTGTGCCGCCTCCGATCGATTGTCGATTTAACTACCGTGAATCCGCCACCGAGCCCTTCCGTCCCCATGCCCCCCAGAGTGGTCAAAATTGACATTGCATGATCGTCGCCAAACGGCTAATATCCTGTGCATAGTTAGCCCCGGGACCGCGCCTTCCCTGGAATGCAACCATTCCGCCGCGCGGGGAAAAGGGACTTGCGATGCGGAAACTCCCCATTCTTCTGGCAATAGCGGCGATCACCCTTCCCGCGCTGGCGGCGCACCGCGTCTCTGTCGACCAGTTCCACAGCTGGCTTGCTGCCCGCAAGGCCTCAAACCAATCCGACAACGACATTGCAAAGCAGATCGCCACCCTCCAGCTCCTTGAGCGCCTTTCCCCTTCCACACTCGCCAGCCTCAAGGCCGAATTCTCCCCCGGCCCCAAGACCACCCAGGCTCTCGATCTCCTCGCCGACTGCTCCGCAATCCTCGATCCGCCCGCAACCGAGCTTCCTTCCCGCCCACCGCCGGACGCTGCCGCCCTCAAGGCCATGTTCCATTCCACCGTCTACTTTGTGGGTACCGCCATGCGCCAGATGCCCGACTTCCTGGCCACTCGAATCACCCAGAGTTACGACGACAATGATCCCCATGTTGCAGTAGCCATGCCCGACACAACTGAAGACGTGAGCATGATCGCCCCGCATAGCATGATGGTTCCGGTCGGCACCTTCACCCAGCAGATCACCTACCGGGATGGCAAAGAGGTCCCTTCCGATGGAAAGGATGCCAGGCAAAAGCATTCCGATGCACCCCCGGGATTCGCCACGCGTGGAGAATTTGGAGAAATCCTTACCCTCGCCCTGCTCGACGCAGCAAAGGGGAAAATGGCCTTTAGCCATTGGGAACAGTTGGACTCGGGGGTTGTCGCGGTATTCCATTACCAGGTCCCTCAAACCGCGTCGCATTACACGGTTGATTATTGCTGCCTGAGCGCGGGTCAGGACCGCGCATCGGGTGCAACCTTCATGGAAGCGACCAATGGTCAGCCGGCCCGTTTTATCGCGAACGACCAGATCGCCGGCACGAATAAGATCAACGATTCCTATCGCGGAACACCGGGCTATCACGGCAACCTCTATATTGACCCCACGACCGGTGCCATCCTTCGCATCACGCTTGATGTCGAATTGAACCCATCCGAGCCAATTACCCGCAATGCCTCCTCAATTGACTACGGATCAGTTGAGATAGGGGGGAAGAAATTCGTTTGTCCCCTCCGGAGCGTTGCGATTTCTTTGACCCGCGAGTATCGCAAGGACCAGCCAGGCATTCGAACCGTTCTTCACATCAATCGAACAGAATTCACGTCCTACCACCGCTTTGGCTCAAGCATCCAGGTTGTGGCCAGCGAAGAAGTCCACTAACGAGCGCCTGCAGATTGGTTGGCTTCTCCCGGCGCGTGAATAGAGTGACCTGCAAATTCAAGAAACGCCGGCCAGTTTGGCGCCGGCGTATGCCCGAACGGATGCTGGCGGAAGCCCAACCCTCCATCGATCAGCGCCGTGCCCATGGGCGGAAACTCACTCGTCCCCAAATCCTTCTTACCGAGTAACCTGTACACCGGCCCTGCCCCAACCTCGGCGAGAAACATCCCTTTCGCATCCGCCCACCCGTCCGTTCGTGGCCCGCCATTCACATACTTTCCCGTCAAACCAGCACCCACAAACACCGGCCGCGGTGCGCACAGCGCGATCAACTCGTGGTTGTCCACCGGCAGGTCCGCGGGCGTAAGCGGCCCTGCATACTTCAAGAGCTGCGGACTCATCCATTGATAGAGCTTGTCATTCATCATGTGGCTCAGCGGCTCTCCATAGCTGTGCCGGTACAGCTTGGCGCCGCCCTCCCCGGATGAACTGATGTACCCAATCGCGAACCGTTGATCGTAGGCCATTGCAACCAGAGCCGCTTTTCCGAAACGCGAATGTCCCTCGAGCCCTACCTGTTTTGCGTCAACGGTCTTGTCGGTTTCAAAGTAGTCCAGCAAGCGGCTGGCGCCCCAGGCCCACGCCTTAAGGCACCCCCAGTCGTTGAGTCCACGCGGCTGGCCCTTGTCCATCAGCCCGATGATTCCACTCGTCAATCCCGCTCCGCTATCCGCCTGAAAGCTGGTCGGACTCAGAATCGCATAGCCCCAACCCTTCTTGAGCACCTGAACCTGCCAAGGCTCTCCATCGTTGCCCGGCCCGCCGGGAAACATCTCAGGAATGCTGTTTCGTACCGCCGAGAGAAACTCCGGGCCGAATGCAATCTCGATGATCACCGGTACCGGTCCTTTCGCGTTGACCGGCGTCGTGAGCGTGGCCTCAATCGTCACAGCGATGCTCGTGTAACTCGAGTTGTCCACGTGCCCAGCAAGCTGTCTCGTCAATACATCCACGCCACCCACGGACTCAGCCTTGCTGCTCACGATCTCCCAGGTGACCTTCGGCAAAGGTGCGGGCGTATGCCCCAGGACCTCTCGATCGTATTCGTCCACAATCTCCGGCCGCCTCGCACTCCACCACTCCTTTGGCGTCGTCACTCTCTTGCCGCTCTTCTCAATCAAAGGGTCGGGCAGGCTTCCATAGATGTTGGCTCTGGCCTCATCGTAGTTTGCGTCGTTCTCCTGACCCGGTCGAAGCTTCTTGATTCCAAGCAGATCCATCAACCGTTGATGATCCCTCCTGCTTGCCTCCTCGGGCGTGACGCCTTCTGCAGCCTGCGCCTGGCGCGCAGCGCCCGCGGGCGAGCCCTGAGCAGGAGTTGACTGGCTCTCAACCTGACTCTGACGAATGCATGTCATCAGTAAAACCACCCTCACCAGCCTGAATCCTCTCATGAGAATCCTCTTTCCTTGTCCAGTTCCCATCAGTTCAAATTAGAATCCCCCGAACCGCAGAAGCTTACCGAGTCAACCCGGGATGCGCAAGTGCCACGCGCTCAAGCCCGACTGCCATACGCTCAAGTTCATGACCTTCGTGCCGATGAACTCCGTGAACCACCTGAGAAAGGGCCTACTGCATGAGCTGGCTCCGCAACCTTCCCATCTCTCGCAAATTCGCGTTCGCCTTCGGCATCGTATGTACGCTTTGCATCCTGCTGGGAGCCTACACCTTTTTCTCCTTCCACAGCATCGCTGCAATGAACCGAAAGCTTAGGGAGAAAAGACTCCCTTCCGTCGTGGTCCTTACCAATACTGAGATTGGCTTCATCGCCTTCCGCCGCGAAGATCAGAACCTGCTTCTTTGCCCTACACCGGCATGCTCGGATCTCCATCGGGCGAGGCGCCTGAAGGCCATTGAGGTCTACCAATCGAGTCTTAAACAATTCGACCAGTACGTGAACTCCCCCACCGAACGTGACCTCTACCAGAAGATCTCTGCGAGCACTGCGCAGTACCAGGAAATCAGTGACAACGGGTTCGAGTTACTCGCAAAAGGCAAGAATGACGACGCGCTCGGTCTGTTACTTTCCGATGCCGCGTTCACCTCGTTTGACACTGCAAAGTCGGCATTTGTCGACGAATTTCAAATCGACGTCAGAGCAGGAACAGATGACGTCGAAGCTGTCACCGGCTCGAGCAACCGCGCCACCTGGATCAGCACCGGTGTCACCCTCTCTATCGTCCTGCTCTGCGCGCTGACCGGCATAGTCCTCACCCGGGAGATCGCGCCGCGATTGTCTAAGCTAAAGGCCGTAGTGGAATGCATGGAAGCCAAGGATTTGACCGCAGGCATCGTGGCCACCGGAACTGACGAGATCGGTCGCCTCGGCGAGGCCGTTAATAACAGCATCAACTCCATGCGCTCCGTTCTGCTCTCAGTCGCCAGAGGAGCGGAAACCCTCTCCGCCGCCACCACCGAGATCAGCGCCCGCTCCGTTCAGAGCGCTGGAAACGCCCGCACCCAGTCCAGCAAGACCAACCAGATCGCCGCTGCCGCACACGAAATGACAGCAACCATCGGCGAGATCAGCCACAACGCCGAAAGCGCCGCGGGATCGAGCCGCGAGTCCGCCGAAACGGCCAACCAGGGCGGAGCAGTAATGCAGGCCGCTGCCGCCACTATGGAAAAAATTGCCGCTGCCACCAGCTCCGTCGCCGACAAGATGGCCTCCCTCGCTCATCGATCGGAGGATATCGGCAAGGTGGTCAATGTCATCCAGGAGATCAGCGAGCAAACCAACCTTCTGGCCCTTAACGCGGCCATTGAGGCTGCCCGCGCCGGCGAGCATGGCCGCGGGTTTGCCGTAGTTGCCGGCGAAGTCCGTCGCCTTGCCGAACGCACCAAAGGCGCAACCGAAGAGATCGCCGGAACCATCCGCAGCATCCAGGAAGAAACCCGCGAAACCTTGACCGTGATGCAGGAAAGCCGAGCGGCAGTCGAGACGGGAATGAGCGAGACGGCCCATGCTCGCCGCAGTCTGGAAGCAATTATCGAGTCATCGCACCAGGTGGAACATCAGATTCAAATGATTGCCACGGCTGCAACGGAACAGACCGCCGCATCTGGAGAGATCTCCGAATCGGCCGGCCAGATTTCCCAGCTTTCGTTGGAAAACACTCAGGGAGCTGAAGAGGCCGTCGAAGCCCTCAAGAACCTCGCATCGCTCGCTGCTGATCTTGACCGAATGGTCCGTGACTTTCGGCTGGATTCCGGCAGGCAATCCGGCGACAGCTTTTCCGGCACTGGCCGCCGCACCGTCGGGACAAAACTCGCCCCGGCGCACTGATCGGCCATCGCTTCCATATAAGCGGGCGCCCCAACCTAAGCTCTTCAGCGGCGCGGGGCCTCTCGTGCCGCTGTTCTCCCTGGCTAAGATCTCCATCTTTCCCGCATAGCATCAGAGCCAGCCCGCGAGTTGTCCGCCCAGGCCCCGCAAAGTCCCACAATTCACACACCTGCCTTCCGCGTCCTGCCCCGCGTCATGATAGCCTCCGGTTGAGGACCATCGCCGTCTTCATCCGGTCCCTTGTGGCACGATCCAACCCCAGTCTCTGGAGATTCACCCTCGCATGAGCGTTAAGTACGACCTCGTCGTCATCGGTTCCGGGCCTTCCGGCCAACGAGCCGCCGTGGCCGCTTCCAAGATGAAGAAACGCGTCGCCGTCGTTGAGGCACGCTCCGTTGTGGGTGGTGTCTGCATCAATACCGGGACCATCCCTTCCAAGACCATGCGCGAAGCTGTGATGCATCTGTCCGGCTACAACTACCGCTCGCTCTATGGGATGAACTATCGCGTCAAAGAAAAGATCACCATGGCTGACTTGGCCTTTCGAGTGCAGGCGGTCATCAAGACAGAAGTTGACGTGACAGAGGCGCAGCTCTCACGTAACGGAATCGATGTTTTTCATGGCGTGGCCCATTTCGTCGATCCTCACCAGGTCCGGGTTGACGGCCCGCAAACCGATGCGACCCTCGAAGCAGATCGCATCATCATCGCCGTTGGCACCAAGCCGGCAGCCTCCAGCAAGGTCCCCATCAACGGGCGCACCATCGTCAACAGCGACCAGATCCTCGACCTCCCTGAATTACCAAAGTCCCTCATCGTAGTCGGAGGCGGCGTCATCGGCGTCGAGTACACCTGCATGTTTGCTGTTCTCGGCGTTCGCGTTACCTTGATTGAAAAGCGCGATCGGCTGCTCGAGTTTGCCGATCGGGAGATCGTTGAGGCCCTCAGCTATCACCTTCGCGACAGCCGCGTCACCATGCGCCTTGGCGAAGAGGTTGAGAGTGTCGAGGAACTTCCGGATGGGGGTGTCGTCGCCAACCTCATGAGCAAGAAGAAGGTCTCAGGCGACGCACTGCTCTATGCGATTGGCCGCCAGGGTGCAGTCGACGATCTCAATCTCGGTGCCGCTGGCCTTGAGGCGGACAGCCGGGGCCGAATCCCGGTCGACGAACACTTCCAAACCAAAGTCGAGCACATCTTCGCCGTTGGCGACGTCGTCGGCTTCCCATCGCTCGCTTCTGTTTCCATGGAACAGGGGCGCATCGCGGCCGCACGCGCTTTTGACGACGAGTCCACAACCTCCAACCCCAGCTTCTATCCATACGGCATCTACACCATCCCCGAGATCAGCTTCATCGGAAAGACTGAAGAACAGCTCACCGATGAAGATGTTCCCTACGAGGTTGGAATGGCCTACTATCGCGAAACGGCTCGCGGCCAGATTCGCGGCGACACCACCGGCCGGCTCAAGCTGGTCTTCCATCGCGACACCCGCAAAGTTCTCGGCGTTCATATCATCGGCGAAGGCGCCGCGGAGCTCGTTCATATCGGCCAGGCGGTTATGATCCTGGGCGGAACGGTCGACTACTTCATCGACACGGTCTTCAACTATCCCACCCTCGCCGAGTGCTACAAGGCCGCCGCATTCAACGGCCTCGGACGGCTCAGCCGCTACCAGGCAGGCTAGGGGCCGCAATCGACGCAGCAAATGCTCCTGCGCTATTCTTGCTGCGGATTCGGCTCGACGAATTCAACCTCTTCATCGATTGGGCTGAATTCGCACCTCAGATGTGAGAGAACGCTTGTCGATCACCACGCCCCGGAGGCCAGCATGACAACCGCGATCGGCGTCGTAATCACCGAACACCTCGTTTCCGGCCGACTGGTGGACTTCCGCCTGACAGGGAAGGCCCTGCGCTATCCCGCCGACTCCGACGAATTGGATGCCCTCTCTGCTATACCCGGCGGCGACCTCGTCGAGTTAATCGCCACCCAGATCGCCAATCTGGCCGCGGACTCTTCCCCCGTCGATGCAATCGGAGTCGCTGTCCCCGGCATCGTTCGTCACGGAGTCGTTGAAGACTCGCCAAACCTGACTCAGTTGAAGGGCATGGGCATGGCCGACGAGCTGACGCGCGTCCTCGCCAACCGCGGCATCACCGCCCCGGTCCATGTTGCCAACGACGCGGACTGCATTGCTGCCGGAGTTGCCGCCACGCGCGGGCAGCTCAACAAGCTGACCCGCGTCTGGACCCTTGGCAACGGCATTGGCTATGGCCGCTGGCCCTATGTGGAAGGCGTCTGGGAGGGTGGCCACATCACCGTCACGCTTGACCCCAAGGAGAAGTTCTGCGGCTGCGGAGGCGTCGGCCACCTCGAGGGCATCATGGGTTATCGGGCCATGCGCCTTCGCTTCCTCGATCTGGAGCCGGAAGAGGTCTTCGAGCAAGCCAAGCTTGGTGACCAGCGCTGCCGTGAATTCGTTGACCTGTGGCACCGCGCCCTCGCCGCCGCCACTGCTTCATTCATCCATCTCGCAGGGCCGGGCCGCTTCTATTTCACCGGCCACAATGCCCACTATCTCGACCTCCCCACCCTGCGCGCCCACATGGAGACCATGGTGAGGTTCAGCACCCTGCAAAGCTTCTCGCTCGAGGTTCTTCCGCCTGACGACGAAACCGCCCTCCTCGGCGCCGGCGTGTCGGCAGTCCGCGCACTTGCAAGCTAGCAAAAGCCGTCGCTGGCGCCGGATTCCCCAAAAGCATCGAGCAGCGTCAGTAGCACCACGAACCTGCGGCAGGTTTGCCTGCCACAGTAACCTCCAGTCGCCCAGTGGCGCCCTTCGGCGGCGCGTAAGCCTCCGAAGTCGGGTAGCAGCTCAGGCTGCCCTCAACTCTGTATTCCGTCGCACCGTTCTTGAATGTGTAAACCGGATCCCCGCAACGGTTGCCTTCGATTGCGCTTTCTCCCTTGGTAAGCGCCAGATCAGGCGCCTCCGTTACTGCCCGCGGCTTATTCCAGGACCGATAGCGGAGTGCTCCACCCGCCACCGTATCGACCACGATGCGATGGGTCTGCGTTTGGCATAAGAAATAGGTCTCTGGGGCAATGATCCCATTCTGGCTCACTGCAGAAATCGCATATCCTCGATCGGTGACGGTAACCGCAATTACTCCTTCCGCGAGCGAGATGTGCTCCTCGTCGCAGCCAACGTCATCTACGTCGCCGCTGGTCTCGTCCAAGACACGCTTGCGCACGGCCGGCGTGAAAACCTCTTGAAAATGAGACTTAAGCGCGGCTGCGTCGATCAACGAAATCATGCCGCCCCCCGTCTCGTTGATGTGCAAAGGAAACTTCACCAAGAATGCCAGCGCAACTACATCCTGCCGGCTGATATCGACTCGCAACTCTCTTTCAAACTGGTCGAATGTGAGGAATTGCTTTGCTTCGGCCGACCCAGCGGCCGGCATCGCTTTACATGGATCACTGTGTTTCCCATCCTGTGCAAGCACAGCTGTCGAGCTCAAGAGGGCGATCGGCAGCAAAAGCCAAATCCGCGGTTTCATAAGAAATCTCCTTCTCTCGGCAAATTAAATTGCTTCAGAGCGCTCTACCGTTTCGCCCCCCTCGCCGCATACCCCTGCCAAACATACTCAAGCGCTTCCGGCAACGTCTGCGCTCTCACCGCGCGATCGACATGGCCGGCATTCACAGCAAAGACAAACTGATAGTGGTAGCCCTTCGCCGCCAACACCGCGGCCATCCGCTCGTTAGCTAGCACCCAGTCGTGCATGTGATCGTCCATGGAATTCGGGTTGTACAGATCCCGGTCCCCCACTTCCATCCATAGCCGTATCGGTTTCACGGGGCTATTCGGAATCAAGTGTGCATGGAAATCCCATGCCCCTCCCGGCGTCTCCAGGTTCCATGGCCATTGCTGATTCACATAAGTTCCTGAGTACGTCAGAACGCGATGATAAAGCTCTGGGTGATACCAGGCCATGATCAATGCGCAGGAACCGCCGGAGCTGCCCCCCATCGTGGCCCTCCCGTCCGGGTCCCTGGTGAGCTTCACATTGGCCTTCGCCTCCACCAGCGGCAGCACTTCGCTCTCCACCCACTCCGCATAGCGGCCCGACATGGTGTCGTATTCGAGGCCCCGCTCGCTTCCCTGCGCGTCGCCGCTGCCGTTGCCAATGGAGATGGCGACGATCGGGGGCAGCTTCTTCTCGGCAATCAAGTGATCCAGGGCCGCGAACAGCATCCGATCGATTCCATCCGCGCCCACGATGAACGGCGCCTCCGTGCCCGGAACATATTGCCTGGGAACATAAACACCGACCCGCCGTGAATAGCGCGCCGGGTGGCTCGAGGTGACGATCAGCTTGGCCGGGTCATTCGGATCGGGCGTCCCAAACGTGTGCGGGTCGCGCGCAATTCCCGGATACAGCTTGCTGTCCTCCGAGTTCATCGTGAACTCGACCACGGTCCCTTGCAACATCTCGTCGGCCATCTCCGGCGCGGCCGTGTGTGTCGGACCGAGAATGAAATTCCCATCCTCATCTACGGGCGCATTGCTTCCGTCAGTGAGGTCCTTCGCGGCGACGTATTCCGGCTCGTGGGGGCTTCGCGTTGGAAACGCGGGGCGCGCCGGAGCCTGTCCCTGCGCAGGTTGCGCTTGTGTCTGCGAGCCAGGAGCGGAACCTACCGGCTTTGTTTGGGCGATCTGAGCCTCAACCCCAATTGCCGCGCACACTACGCAAATTGAACACATCGGCACTGCACGATTCGACAAGATCATCCGCCCAACTCGTACCCATGAGAAGGTCATTGCAGGTTGCTCCTTTAGCTCTGTTCGCCGGACCTCAAAAAGCCGACGGCCCGAGCCACTCCATTGTTGCAAAATGGAGCGCCCCGGGCCATTGTTTCTGCTCCCGCCTAAACCCTTCTCAAATACGTGCCTGACCATCTGTCATGCCAGGAGAGGTGCTCTTCGTCAAACAGTGCCCAAACCGCGCCCAGCCCAACCGGCAGCATCGAAAGCGCCAGAGCGCCCAGTCTGCGGCACCTTTGCTCGCGGGTCGGTGTCTGGCCGTCAAACGTGCGCAGCGAAAGTAAGGCATACTTCATCCCCGGAGTCGCGCGCGTCAGCGTGTACGAAATTGCCAGGTAGGCCATCGCAATTGCGGCAAACACAAGCCCGCCGCCAATCTCTGCTTCGCGCAGGGTCGGCAGGACTGTTGCGTTCACCGCGACGAGCGCGGCCACCGTCAGGAACGCGGTCGAGATCAGTGCAAAGTCAAAGACTGCCGCAAGGAGACGAAGATTCATCGGAGCCGCTTGCAATTCGACCGCCTTCGACGCTTTCGCCTCGGCGACTCGTTCCGCCACCAGCTCCTGCGGTCGACTCGGTTCAAGCTTCAGATCGGCCCACTCCGGCCTGGACCACGCAGGCGCCTCTGCGGGCGGTTCAATCCCCTCCGGTCGAGTAGAAATGCTCGCCGGATCAACTTCAAAGATGCTGAGCTGCGCTTCAGCTTCCACTGTCGACGCGTAGATCCCCTCAGCGCGCCGTGGCCGCACCTTGCGTGCGGCTACCAGTTCAAATGGAAACTCGATGAGATTTCCATGGATCGGCTGTGCATCCACCACGAAAGCATCCGGCGCAAATGAATAAGAGCTCTCTGGGGGCTCGCTCCAGATCGATCGATGTTCTTCGATCTCAGGAATCGGAAGGGTCTGGGCCTGCGTGATTGTCAGAGCGACAGCAGGCTCATCCGCGCTCCAATCTGCTCGGTGTGACTCCCTCTCCAGCGCTTCGTTCAAAGGATGTTCGGTGGACGCCACGAGATCGCGACCGAAACTCCAATCCAGCGTGGCCATCGCGGTTGCTTCGACCATCGATAGCGGCGGCGGCTCGTCCAACGCTGAGACCTGAGGGGCTTCCTGGCCGAAGGTTCCCGAGCTGGACGGCCTCAGGTCGAGAAGCATGATCTGCTCGGCCACCGGCTCAGCCTCTTTCGGCGCAGGGCTGATCTCTGCCGCAAACAGATCGCAATAGCTTGGTGCTGCCGCGTAACGCGCCGCTACGCGCGCTGCCGCTGCTGAAAGCCTGCTGCTCCCGCCCGAATTCGAGTCCGTCCTCCCATGTGTTTGCGATTCAGCATCGTTGGCCGGGGCGCCTTTGCGCTTTCTGTGCGCGGCCACCCGTTGGCTCACTTCATGCTTCCATAAGGTCGATAATTCAGCTTGCCCCGTAAATGTGCTCAAAGCTCCACTGTCCCTTCTCATGCGGGCCTCAGCCACGCTCTCATGCCCGGCATCGCGGTTCCGGTCGGCTGCGCATGCCGCGTTTGCTGTACGCTGCCCGCGTTCGATTCAAAAGAGGTGGGAGAATCGGGGAACAAATCCGGAACGCCCTGGCGCGAATCGTTCGCGCCGAGAGAACGGGTTCCGGTATTTGTCTGATGCCAGAGCTGCGTGGTGCGCCGCCCTTCCAAACTTGCCTGCATTTGCTATGCTGACCCTTGGTAGTGGGATGCAACCTCGTAACCTAGTGTTTATCACGGTGTTGAGCCTCTGTCACCAGCTACTTGGTGCGCAGTCGTTGACTAATGTGGCACCCCCTTCAAAGCCGCTCTCGACTGCGATTGATCGCTCATCCGAACCTGCACCATCACAAGCTGCGACTATCACCACTGACGATGGTCCCGTCCCCGATGATCCTGGCCAGGAGATTCTCCCCGTTGCCCAACCGGAACCTATACCTCAAACAGGCACCCCGGTTCGTTGGGAGGCTGCTAATCAGAACTGGGTCGGCAATACCCTCACCCTCACCGGCGATGTTGTCTTTCACTACCGCGACTACATTCTCCAGGCCGACAAAGTGGTTTGGCACAAGGACCGTTCCGAAGTTGAAGCCGAGGGAAACCTGCATTTGACCGGCGGCCCCTACGATCTTCGCGTCAATGCATCCCGCGGCGAAATGATGCTCAACATGCACACGGCGCGCTTCTACAACGTCACGGGATCTCAGGGAGTTCGTAACCTCGGCCGCACGGTGGTCTATTCCAACGCCAATCCCTTCCTGTTTTCCGGTCGCGTCTTTCTGCAGCTTGGCGAGGGCAACTACCGCCTCGTTGATGGCTCGTTTACCAATTGCCACCTCCCACATCCCGATTGGCGCATCATCTCCCGCTCCATCGCGATGGCAGACGGTAAGGCCTCCACCAGCAACTCCATCTTTGAGTTCCTCAACATTCCCCTCTTTTACCTGCCCTATCTGCGCCATCCCACCGATGACAATGGGCGTGAAAGCGGACTCTTGATTCCCGTCCTCAGCAACTCCTCCATCAAGGGATTCGTCGTCGGCGAACAGTATTACTGGGTCATCAGTCGCAGCATGGACATGATCGTCGGGACCGAATACTTCTCAAAGCGCGGATGGGCTCCCAACGGAGACTTCCGCTACAAGGGTGCAGGTCTCAACCAGCTGAATGTGCGCTGGAATGCTCTCCTCGACCGGGGCATTGAAGAGCAGGTTGGGCCAACCCTGCCTTCGACGTCCGCTCGTCGTGAGGACGCAATTCCCGGTCCTACAGGCTATGAACTCGTCAATCAAGGCGGCGTCGACGTGCTCGCGCTTGGGCGTAAGGATTTCTCTGAGAACACCCGGGTCGCAGGAACGGCCGAATATCTTTCGAACTATATCTACCGGCTGGTCTTCAACGATAACTACTACCTTGCCGTCAGTTCTGAAGTTGCCAGCGACGTCGCATTCACCCATAACCACGACGGCTTCATCCCCTCTGTCACGCTCGGCCGATTCGAGACATATGCCAGTTCCACCAACGGCGATGAAGCGCGCATCCTCCACCTTCCCTCCGTGCGCTATGACGTGTTAAGCCGCCCGCTCGGCGATTCACCTTTCTATTGGAGTGCAGGGTCCTCGGCAGCCTACCTCAGCCGCTCCGAACCCCATTTTCACGCGCGCAATGTGGGCCGATTCGACTTTTACCCGCATCTCTCTATGCCCCTCTCATTTAACGGATGGAGCGTGGTTCCCGAGGTCGCTCTGCGCGATACCTTTTACACGATCAGCCAGGTTCCAGATCTGACAGGCGTCCGAAGCGGCATACCCAGCATCAGCCATGATGCCCTCAACCGTGCCGACCTCGAAGCATCGCTGACTGTGCGTCCTCCGGCTGTCGAGCGCGACTTCGACCTTGGAAATAGTGGCCGTGTCCTGCGCCATGTCATCGAACCTGAGCTCTTCTACCACTTTGTCGGAGGTATAGGCGCTCAAGCTCGCAACGTACCGCTCATCGACACCACTGACATCGCTACCAACACCGATGAAATCGGATACTCCCTAACGCAGCGCTTTTACCTGCGTAATGAACAGCAGAAGCCCTGCGAATCAGAAGATTCAGCTGCGACTGACTCGTGTTCTGACCGGCCTTCCCGCGAATGGGCAAGCTGGCAAGTCTCTCAGAAGTACTTCCTCGATCCCAACTTCGGGGGCGCGCTCATTCCAGACCGTCGCAATGTTTTCGACACCACGCTTGATCTCACGGCGGTCGCCTTTCTTACCTCCCCGCGCAACCTGTCGCCTGTGGTATCACGCCTGCGCTTCGAAGCCGTCAACAACTTTCGTATTGAATGGGACCTGGATTACGATCCAAAAGCAGGGCGCCTGCAATCGGACAACATCTTCGCAGGGTACAGTTGGGACCGTACCACCGTCGGCATCGGCCATTCACTGCTCAACGCGGTCGACGAAAACGGCAGCGCTGCTTCGATTATTCAGAATCAGCAGATTCAGCCTTTCGTCTTCATTGGCAAGCAGAATAGCCTTGGATTCAACCTCGCGGCCAATGCCGGCTATGACCTCGTCCAGAATTCACTTCAGTATGCTGGAATCCAGGCTGTGTACAACTGGAACTGCTGCGGCCTTACGGTTGGATATCGTCGCTTCCAGCTCGGTTCAGTGCGCGACGAAACGCAATACCTCTACAGCTTTACCATCGCTAATTTTGGCTCCGTGGGAGACATCCGGCGAACCAACACTGTCTTCCGCGATCCCACGCTCCCGTCACTCTACTAGGCGGTCCGGAAGCTCGGAAAAACGTGCACTCTCTGAGGTTGGAAGACGCCTGCGACGGCGGAACTTGAGTGGATGTATCTCGAAACCGGGGAATTCAAGTCGACGCGCCCAGCTGGAAGCGGCGACCCTCCACGATACGATTAAGGACACGACTACACAGGCTCCGCCATGCGTTATCCTTTCCAGAGAGGTTTTCGCTTGGAACGCATTCAGATCATCGCCGCATTGCTTGCCGTTTGCCTGGCAGTCGGTTGCAAAGCACAGACAACATCCGCCCCCTCCGAGGCCTCTGAGGTCAATCGCCACATTGAGGTCATCGTTCGTTCGCAGTACAACGTCCCGCAGGACTATACAGTGACCATCGGCACTCGCAAGCCCAGCCAATTCGCCGGTTACGACTCCCTGCCGGTCACTCTCGCGAAGGGCGATAGAAAGTCGGTTGTCGAGTTTCTGATCTCCAGCGACGGGAGTACGCTTGCCCGCCTCGAGAAGTTCGACCTGCAAAAGGACCCCATCTTCAACATCGATGTCACGGGCCGGCCCATCCGCGGCAACCCCACCGCCAAGGTGACTGTCATCAACTTTGACGATCTTGAGTGTCCCTATTGTGGCCGAATGCACGAGACCCTGTTCCCGGACACCCTCGCTCATTACAAGGATAGGGTCCGCTTTATCTACAAGGACGACCCGCTCACCGAATTGCACCCCTGGGCCATGCACGCAGCCGTCGACGCAAACTGCCTGGCCGCTCAAAGCGGAGCAGTGTATTGGACCTATGTCGACTATCTTCACGCGCACGGGCAGGAGATCACCGGGCCCGATCGCGACCTGGCGAAGAGCGTCGCCGCTCTCGATCGGATCGCCCGGCAGGAAGCCACCATCGGAAAGCTCGACTCCGCAAAGCTAGACGCTTGCCTGGCCAGGCAGGATGAGACCGCCATTCGCGCCTCCGAGAGCGAGGCCGCCGCGCTCCGCATCGAGGGCACGCCCGCCCTCTTTGTCAACGGGGAGCGAATTGATGGCGCCATCCCCGAAGAGCAGGTCTGGACCGTCATTGATCGCGCCCTGCGCGCAGCGGGCCTCGAACCTCCTCCATCGGCTCCAGCTCCGGCTGCCGCGCCGCATCCTGGCTCCGGACCGGGGAACTAGGGACTGCTCACCTTACCGGCCTTGGCGTGTCCATTTCTTCTGAAGGCTACCCCCACCCCGGCCTGTGGATTTATCCTTGGATGCTAGGGTTATTTGGGGACTACTCAGGAGAATACAGGTTGCAAGTCCAGTCCGGTTCTAAGTCCCGCTCCACCACACCTCGCTTCTCAGCGTATCGCCGCCCTGTAGTCCGCTTGCGGGGCGCGGTTCTCATGGCGGTGGGCGGCGTCATCCTCGTCCCATTCATCGGATGCCACCCCTCTCCAGGTCCCGATGTTGTGGCAACAGTCAACGGCAAAGACATTCCCCGCTCTGATCTGGACCGCGCCTACCAGGACGTCAGGATCAGCCAGGGCCCCAGCCCCCAGGAGCCTTCTCCCGAGCAGGCCAAGCTCATGCGCCTCTCGATCCTTCGCAACCTCATCGATGAGGAGATCATTCAGCAGCGGGCTGCGAAGCTCAACGTCGCCGCCTCGGATGAAGACGTAAACGCCCGCCTGACGGACATGAAAGCGCCGCTGACTCAAGAGGAATTCGATAAGGAGCTCAAACAACGGAATGAGACGCTCGACGATCTGAAGAAGCAGATTCGCCACCAGCTCACCAAACAAAAACTCCTGAACAAGGAAATTGAGTCCAAGATCAACATCACCGACGCAGAGATCGGTACCTATTACACCGCCCACAAGGCGGAATGGAACTTCATCGAGAACATGTCCCACCTTGCCTGGTTAGTGGCAACCACCGCGCCCTCTCAGCAAACAGGCAATCTGCAAAACAACAAGGCCTCGGGCGACGCGGACGCCAAGAAAAAGATCACCGGCCTCCATCAAAAGCTTGAAAACGGCGAAGCCTTCGACGCCCTTGCCATGCAGTACTCTGAAGACCCCAACACGAGCTCGGTTGGCGGCGACCGAGGCCCCGTTCCTGAATCTGCGTTGCGCACTGATCCCGAGGCCTATAACGAGATCAGCAAGCTGAAGCCTGGCCAGTTCACCGATGTGCTTCCCATCTACGACGGTCCAAACCCGGGGCACCACATCATCGGCTACGCCATCTACAAGCTCCTTGGCCGTGAACCAGCCGGCCAACGCGACCTCAACGACCCCCGCGTCCAACAAATCATTCGCCAGGGACTTAGAGAGAACCACGCTCAGCTTCTGGAGAACGCATACATCGAAATGCTGCGCGACGACGCCAAGGTCCACAACTACCTCGCCGACGACATCCTCAAAGAGGGCGCCCACTAGTCCGGTTGAGAGTTTCATGTTGATCCAGGTCCGCAAGGCTCAGAACTTCGTCGTGACTCGGCTCCTGGCGTAGCAAACCGCCGTGTCCCTCGCCTCGGTCACGTCACTGCCCCTCAATCTGTCCGGTTCCGCCATCAACCCCTTGAAGCGGCGCTCTTGAGGCATCACCCGTCCCCGGAAATCGAAGCCTTCGTAGCCAGGTGCAAACGCAGACAGCCCCCGCGATCGGCGGGGGCTGTCTGGGAATCGTTTATCCGATCCGTGATTACTTCAGGTTGCCGCTCGAATCCATTGTGATTCCGCCTGGCCCCTTGTTCTTCTTCTCTTCGTTCTCTTTGCGCGTTCCCATGGCCTTGGCTCGCCATTCTTCAGCCTTCGCAATATCGTCCTTGCGAGCAGCCTCATTGCCAAAATCCACATCCGCCTTGCGACGATAGATCAGGTTCAGGTAGACCATTGCGTCATCGTAATTCGCACGATTCTGCTCAGCCTGGGTCAGATACTGCAGTCCCTCTTCCACCAGGGCTGAGTTCTCTGCCTTCAACGGCTGCATCACCTTGATGGGCGCTTTGGCATTGCCTTCACCGTCGTCCGTTATCCCCGCCGGGACCAGCGCCTTCAGCACGTTCTCGTGCGCTTCCGTCCAATCGATCACGCCGATCGTGTAGGCCGCTTCGGGGTCCTTTGGGTCGATTGCAAGCACCTTCTTCTGCCAGGCCTTGGCATCGTCCAGCTTCTTGATGCTGAAATAAATGCCGGCAACCTGCTTCAAGCTGTTCACATCCGTCGGATCCTTGGCCAGAACTTCCTGGAAGATGTTGATCGCCTGTTGCGCGGTCTTGATGTTATCCGGTGTATCGAGGCCGGGCACTACGTTCTGCGCAATCGCTGTGGCCAAATAGGTCTTCGCCATCGGCAGGCTGGGATCCAACTCCGTTGCTTTCTGAAAGTGGCCGATCGCCTCCTCATATCTGGTGCTCTTGTAAGCTTCCACTCCCTTGTTCAACTGGTCGCGTGCCGCCAGGCGTTTGCACCCGCTCACGGCAAGCACCATGCCGGCCATTACGACCGTGAGCGCCGAAAATCGTGCGAGTCGATTCATTTTCTTATCCTTCTCCTTCAGGCACGTCTGTCGATCGCGTACCTGGAATCTCGTAATGCTGGCCGTTCCCGCTCAGGGAGGGTCATTGCTACCTGCCTCTATTGCCCAGCCAAGACCTTGGGCGTCATCAGGCCAATATGATCGACACCCACCGAATGGCCGAGGTCGATCACCTGCGCAACCTCTGAAAAGCTCAACTTATCGTCGCCCTTGACGAACAAGACTCGTTGGGCTCGATTGGCATAGATTTTCGTGAGTTGAGCAGCTAGATCTTGCCCTGCAATCTCATGCTGGTTGATCTTGAAACTCGTGTCCCCGCCAGCCCCCTTGAGCACTTCCAGGACGACTGCGGACTCGTGGCCCCCAGTGGAGGCCTTGGGCGCCAACACTGCGTCTCCCTTGGGCAAGGCGGGAACGATCACCATGAAGATAATCAGCAAGACCAACAAAACATCGATCATCGGTGTCACGTTGATCTCGGAAGTCATGCTTCCGGAATTGCCGCTTCTCATGGTCATGGTGTAATCCCCCTTTCCTTTGCCTTCGATTGAAGCTACTGCAAATGCCTCTACTGGCCAGCCAGGATCTTGGGGGTCATTAAACCGATGTGGTCCACGTTCGCCGCGCGCCCGATGTCAATCACCTCAGCCACATAGGCAAAGTTGACGTCGTCGTCGCCCTTCACGAACATGACCCGCTCCGCGCGATTTGCATAGATCTCTGTGAGCCTGGGCAGCAAATCACGCTTTTGCACGTCGGTCTCGTTGATCTTGTAGGTCGGCGCGCCACCTCGGTTGTAAATGATCTGCACAACAATGGTGCGGTCATTCTGCGGCGGCGTCTTGGTCGGATCCTTGGGCGGTTGTGGAACCAGAGCGTCCAGGCCCTTGGGCACCACCGGCACAATGACCATGAAGATGATCAGCAACACCAGCAGAACGTCAATCATCGGGGTCACATTGATGTCGGACGAGTACCCGCCCCCGCCCCCAGTTGTCATCGCCATGGCTTTAAGCTCCTCGTTGTTCTCTCAAAATCGTTCTTCAAACAATTTCAGTGTCGACATTTATTCCCCGCCGGAAGACCCTGGACCCTCGCGCTTCTGCGTGAGCAGACCCACATCGTCAACACCGGCTGTACGCACGGCATCGATCGCATCTTCTACGGCTCTGAACTGTGCGCGAGCGTCCGCGCGGATATAGATGGTCTTCCCGGGCTTGTCCGCCAACTTATCGCGTACCTGCGGCCCCAACTCACTAACACCAATCTTATTCTGCCCAAGAAACACGGCACCATCTCTCGTGACGGCCACGACTATCGCATCTTCCTTGTCCGCGTCGGGCATGGCCGTGGGGTTATCCACTTTGGCCATATCCACTTGCACCTTTTGCTGAAGCATCGGTGTAATGACCATGAAGATGATCAGCAAAACGAGCATCACGTCCACCATCGGGGTGACGTTGATGTTCGAGGTGACCTTTTTTCCCTCTTCGCGCTTACTAATTCCCATGGTTGGGGCTCCGTGCCATTGTTTTTTGTCCCGGATGGCTGCCCGGTGCTGCTCTTCCTTAACTCGAGGGCCCGAGATTCAAACTGGCGGGCAAGTGGAGTATTTCCCTCCCCCCGCCCCGCCAAAGATTCTCGCTCTCGCTGGCAAGTATCCTGATTACCGCTTGTTGGACTGCTTGATGAAGTAGTCCACCAGCTCGCTCGACGAGTTGTCCATCTCCACGTCAAAGGCTTCGACGCGTCCGGTAAAGTAGTTGAACGCCATCACGGCCGGGATCGCGACCAGTAGCCCGAATGCCGTGGTGACCAGGGCCTCGGAAATACCGCCGGCGACCGCGCCGATGCCCGAGGTCTTCTGCAGGGCGATCTGCTGGAAGGCGTTCAGA
>Ga0181520_10003911_pt1 | contig 25570 bp, 15 predicted proteins | sample PEATcosm2014_Bin_29_FD_132451 | JGI IMG/M metagenome (GOLD analysis project Ga0181520, IMG submission 132451) | Peatland microbial communities from MTU Mesocosm Facility, Houghton, MI, USA - PEATcosm2014_Bin02_30_metaG | ecosystem: Environmental > Terrestrial > Soil > Wetlands > Peat | place...
CAGGCGACGCTCGGGTCGCACCCCTGCGTTGCCCTATCCTCCGCCTGAGACGACATTATTGTAACCACCAAAAACATGCAAACCACCCCTTGACCGACGACAGCGTTTCAGGGATAGGGTGCGCGAAACGCACCGTGACCTATCGGTATCGAAACGGGTGCGTTTCACGCACCTTACTCATTTCGCCCCAGGGGATTCCGCGTTGCGTTTGGCCGGCTTCCGTTTCAGCCACTCGGCCCGCAGCAACGCCCCCGGATAGCCGCGCGACCCGGCACTGCTAGCATACATCAAAATCGCCCGCTCGGTGTCGCCGGCGGCCTCGAAGGTGCGGGCCAGGTTGTAGCGGGCCCCCTCGGTCCAGGGGCTATCGGGCATCAGTTCCAGCGTCCGCCGGGCAAAATAATCGATCGCTGTGGGGTAGTTCGCTCGCTGATAGGCGATCAGCCCGGACCAGTAACTGGCATCTTGCTTCCCCCGAAAAAATACCATCTTTTCCATCGGGTCGGCCGACGATGCCGAAAGTTCCGCATTGGAGGGGCGGGCGAGCTGGTAGTAGTGGATCGCGCCGCCGTCGCCGACGAATTTGCCCTTCAGGTATAAGATCCGCCCGCGACGCAGCGGCGCCGACGACAGCCCATAGAACGGCACCAGCAAGGCCAGTTGCGCTTGTACGCTCTGCCGGTCGAGATGCGAACGCCGCTCGAGCGTCTCGAAGGGGGCGGGCCACAGCCGAACCTCGGCCACCTGGGCCAGGGCCTTCCAGCGGCCCGCCTCGGCCGAGGGCGAGATGCTAATGACCATCTTCTGCTCGCCGGCCAACTGTCCTTCGAGCAGCTTCATCCGCCGGGCCAAATAGGCGGGCGAGGCTTCCAGCATCACCACCACGCGTTTCACGTCGGCGGCCTTTACCCCGTAAATGTACGTCTTGCCGACGTCGAGCTGCCGCAGTACCTTCTCGTCGGCCGCGGCTTGGGCCAACGTGGCCGGCTGAACGACCAAGCGGCCGGCTTCGTCGAACTTCACGCCGTCGGGCGCCGGAATCGGCAAGCCCAACAGCGGATCGAACAAATAGGCGTTGCCCTCGACGAGCACGGCCACGCACCACGGCCGCGGGCCCTCCGGGGCAAGGCCGGGCAGCGATGCCGGTTTGGCTCCCTTTCCCGGCGTCACGGCTGCCGCTTTCGTGGGAGGTTTGCCGCCGGCCGCTGGCTCCAGGCCCAGGATGGCCGCCTCGATCCCCGCTTGCCGGCAGAGCAGAATGAACACCCAAGCCCGGTCGGCGGCGGTGCCCCGTCCGAAGAGGAGCGTTTCCCAAGGGAACTGCGGAGTCTGCCGGGGAGGGGCGGCTTCGAGTTGGATGTTCCGAATCGTCCAGTCGAACAGGCTTTTGGCCCGCTCCAGGCTTTCCGCCGATTCGCCTTGTCCCCAGCGCGTGCAGTCCCGGAACCAGACGGCCTCTTGCAACGCGTAGCCGTCGAATCGCGAGAACTCCATGCGGTCCAATTCTTTCACCGCCGGCAGCGCGGCGAACGACTTCGGCAGCGCGGCCAACATCGGCTCCGCTTTCCACGAGGCGGGGGGCGTTTGCGTGCGGACCCACTGGTTGAGCCGATCGATGATTTGGTGCAGCATCTCCGGCTCGGGCCAGGCGGCCAAGAGCGTATCGGAATCCGGCTTCGTCGAGCCCCGGGAACTGAGCCGCTCGAAAATCTGCGCCACGGCCTCGGCCGAATCGAACTCTTCCAGCCGGTTCAGATTATCCAGCGCGTAGCTCAGCAGTTCGCCGCGGTATTGACTTGCGGTGACGTCGCTATCGGGATGCGACGGCGCGGAGGACGCCGGATCGTGGCCGCACGAGCAACCGGCCAGCAGCAGGAGCGGCACGAGAAGGAGAAACAGCGAACGGCGAAGTGCCGGGGTCAATGGGAGATTGCCTGTTCTCAAGGGTTCATTTCCTCCACCGCGCGGCGGATCGCCAACAGGCGTCGCAGCAGGCCGGCAAACTGGTCGAGCGGGATCATGTTGGGACCGTCACTGGGGGCGGAATCGGGATCGGGATGGGTCTCGAAAAACAGCCCGTCCACGCCCAACGCCACCGCGGCGCGGGCGAGCGGCTCGACCATGGCCCGATTGCCGCCGGTGGCCGCGCCCAGACCGCCCGGTTCCTGTACGCTGTGAGTGGCATCAAAGATCACCGGCACGCCCAGGGCTTGCATTTGGGGGATGGCCCGCATGTCATTCACGAGCCGGCCATAGCCGAAAAAGGTGCCGCGTTCCCCCAGCAGGATGTTTCGACACCCCCCCGCTTCCAGCTTGCCGACCACGTTTTTCATGTCCCAGGGGGCCAGGAACTGCCCTTTCTTCACGTGTACCGGCCGGCCGGTCGCCGCCGCGGCCAGCAGCAAGTCGGTCTGCCGGGCGAGGAAGGCGGGAATTTGCAGCAAGTCGCAGACCTCGCCCGCCGGCGCCGCCTGCGCGGGCTCGTGAATGTCGGTGGTCACGGGCAGGCCGGTCGCCTGCTTGACGCGTCGCAGGATGGCCAGCCCGGCCGGCAAGCCCGGCCCGCGGAACGCCGTGACGCTGGTACGATTGGCCTTGTCGAACGAGGCCTTGAACACGAGCGGCACGCCCAGTTCGGCGGCGATCTGTTTCAACCGCCCGGCGATCGAGAGCGTCAACTCCTCGTTCTCCATGACGCACGGTCCGGCGACCAAGAACAGCGGCTGGCCGCGGCCGCAACGAAGCGCTCCGATCGTGGCAGGGTTTTCCGGCATAAGAAGATGGCTACGTTATGGTTACGTTAGGGAAGCGGTTCGAGCGCCCGGCGCCGCTGGTCAGTATAACAGGGCCGCTAGCCATCGAAAACGGCTTCTCCCTTTGCGTTGGTGTTCGTTGGGACGGGTGGCACGTCGTGATATTCGACGGGTGGCACGCCCTGAGCGAAGCGAAGGGCGTGACTCGCCGCTGGCCACGCCCATCACTGCGTTCTGGGCGTGCCACCCGCTCTCTGCATTCCGTTCGGTTGCTCACCGGGGGGTGGCTCCCTTATACTGGCAGACGTTGGATGCGTCCTGCCAGGCCGGGGCTGCACGTTCCCCCGCCGCCACTTGCCCGCCCTCGATTCTTTTGCGGAGTTCTTGCTGATGACAAAAGTCACGCTTCTCGCCGGATGTCTGGCGATGGGAATGCTCGCCGCGGCCACGGCCACGCCCGAGCAGATCGCGGCCGCCAAAAAGCTGGTCACGCAACTGGACGGGCGAATCCAGGAAGACGCCCAGGGCAATGTCATCTCGATCGACATGGCCGCCGGACGCACTTGGGCCGACGATTACCAGATGGATCAGATCCTCGTCTTCCCGAAGCTCGCCTCGCTGGTGCTGGAAGGCCCGGGCATCACCGACCAATTGGTGCCGCGGATCGCCGAACAGCAGCATCTCACCTCGTTGACCTTGAAGAACACGCTGGTGGATGATGACGGCATTGCCCAGTTGGTCGATCTGAAGGCGCTGCGGGTCATCGAACTCCGCGTCGCACCGGTCATCTCCGATCGGGCCATGGAGTCGCTCATCAAGCTGCCCCGGCTGCGGGCCGTTCGCCTGGTGGGCGGAAACATCACCGACCGTGGCGTCGCCACCCTGCTCAAAGCACCCAAGCTCTACGAACTCGACGTTCGCAACTGCCGCAACGTGACCAAGGCGGGCCTGGAGCAGATCGCCGCGAAGGGAACCGTCCGCGTGCTGAAGATCGGCGGCCCAAAGGTCAACGACCAGACGCTCGATGTCGTCGCCACGATGAAGAACCTCGCCGGCCTGTGTCTGGACAACTGCGACCTGAGCGATGCCGGCCTGAAGAAGCTCGCCGGCTTGTCGCCCGAGGACCTGGCCTTGCACGACTGTCCCAAGGTGACCGACGGAGGGCTGGAAGTGCTGGCCCGCTATGGCGATCTCCGACAGCTCACGTTGCAGGGCGTAGGGGCCAAAGGCGCCGCGCTGGCCAGGCTCCCGCACCCGGAAAAACTGACGGCGCTCAGCATGGCGCAGTCCGCCATGACCGACGGCGAGGTCGCCAACTTGGCGCGGATGACGCACCTGGCGAGCCTGAATCTCAATCAGACGGCCGTCACCGATGCCGCGGTGGACACCATCGCCAAGCTGGCGTCGCTCAAGCAACTCACCGTGAGTCAAACCCGCCTGAGCGACAAGGGGCTCCAGCAACTTCGCAAGGCCTTGCCGCATTGCACGGTGCGGGCGAATTAGGTCGTTACAGCCCTTGTCATCCTGAGCGAAGCGAAGGATCTCCCCCGGTTTCGCGGAGATTCTTCGCTACGCTCAGAATGACTCTGCTACTCGGCCGTGCCCTCACCTTCGTGCATCCACGTCTTCAAGAGCGGCACCAGGGCAAAACAGATCACCGCCGACGCGACGGCCGCCACGGCGACGAGCCCGTAAACGTTCGCATACACGGGCAGGGTTTCCTGGGGCGCGGGAATCCACTTCGCTTCCGCGCCCGCCTGGCCGACGCGGGTGAACTGGGCAATGACGGCGGCCAAAAACTGCGAGCCGGCGGTCGCCAGGAACCAGCCGCCCATCACTGTGCTCACCAGCCGCGCCGGTGACAGCCGCGTGACCATCGACAGTCCCACGGGCGACAGGCACAACTCGCCGGTGGTATGCAACAGATAGGTCAACAGCAGCCAACCCATGGCGACCATGCCGCGCGCGTCGGCCGTTTGCGCGCCCAGCCACAACGCGGCAAAACCCAGCCCGAGCTGCAACAGTCCCAGGGCGAACTTCAGCGGCGTGCTCGGCTCCAGCCCACGGGCGCCAAGCCAGGTCCACGCGGCCGTGAACACCAAGCCCAAGAGCAGGATGTAGATCGAATTGGTGGCCTGGAACAAGCTGGCGGGGATCTCGCCGCTACGGCGGGCGATCCGCATGCCCACGTTGTCCGCAGCCACGTGCCAGTCGATCTCCAGGCCCTTCGCGTCGCCGTGCCGGCTTCGCAATTCGTTGAGGGCCGTGAGCGTGAACAACTGCTGGCCGTCGTGGAAGCCGAGCTGTTCTTGCGTGGGCTCGATCCGGATCGTCTTTCCCACGTCGGCCTTGGTGATGGTGCTCAGCACGGCCCCGGGGACCACGCGCCGCACGTTGCGATCGGTGAAGTTGTTCAGCGAGCTGCCCGCTTGTTCGAAGAAGGCCCAGAACAGCATGCTAAAGAACGTCAGGACCAGCACCACGTACATGCGGTGCCGCGCCAGCTTTTCCAGGCGCACCGTCTCGAAAATGAGATAGCCGAAGGCCAACAGGCCGGCCAGTACCAGCACGATTCCCGCCGGTTTGCACACTTCCTTAAGGCCGACCGCGGCGATGCGGGCGGTAAGGCTCGGGCTTTCTTCCAGAGACTGGATCGTGGAATCGGAAACGAGAACCAAGGGGCGTCCCTCAGAACGCAACGTTGCCCCGCCGGAGACCAGGAGCAGAAACACGGGCACCAACAATAGCGCTACCAGATAGACCGCCATCTCGACGGTAAGAAAGCCGGCCAGCGACTTGCGCAAACGCTCCGGGGCGGGCGGTGCGCCCGCCTGAGTCGGCAAACCGCCGCGATAGAGGGCCACGGCGGCCACCAGCGCGGCCGCCATGAGCGCGGCGGCCACGAAAACGTTCGCGGCGGTCGTCAACCATTCGACCGGATGGAAATAGAGGAGCCCGACCGCGCCTGCTGCGGCCGTGGCGAGGATGATGATCGCCGTCAACAGCCGAGGCAGCACGAACACCGCCAGGCCGGCCAGCATGCCCACCGTGGCCAGGCCGAACCCGTAGCGCCAGCCGTAGATCTCGCCGATGTAGCCGCACAAAAGCGGCGACATGGCGGCGCCCAGGTTGACGCCCATATAGAAGATGGTGAAGCCGCCGTCACGCCGGCCGGGAAACGGCCCGTAGAGCGAACCGACGATGACCGAGATGTTGGGCTTGAAGAAGCCGTTGCCGACGATCAACAGGGCCAGGCCGGCGTAGAAACCGAGGGTCTGGGGGATCATCAGGACGGCCTCCCCCGCCGCCATCAAGAGCCCGCCGAAAATTACGGCCTTTCGCGCGCCCAGCAGCCGGTCGGCCAACAGGCCGCCGAAGAAGGGCGTCATGTACACCAGGGCCGTGTAGGCGCCGTAGACGGCGTAGGCATCACCGTCGCTGTAGGCCAAGAAATCCTTGGTCATGTAGAAGACCAAGATCGCCCGCATGCCGTAGTAGGAAAACCGCTCCCACATCTCGGCGAAGAACAACGTGTACAGCCCGGTGGGATGGCCGAACACGGAAGGCCCCTTAGCGGGCAATGCGGATGATTGGCTCATGGAGACTTGCCGATCGTTTTATGTCCCCTCTCCCTTTGGGAGAGGGTTAGGGTGAGGGCGGCTTGGCTGAAAAACGTTCGCTCTCCTTTGCGTATTTTTCGCCAGGGCGACTTTCAATCGCCCAGCTTCAGGTCTTCGGCGAGCGCCTGCGGACTGAGCGGCGCACCGGTGGCGTGGCGGGTCAACTCGTTCCAGTTGAGCGTCAGGCCGGGCTGAAAGCCCCGCTGTTTCATGAACTTGCCGGCCGCCTTGTTGCCCACGTAGATCGCCCCGGCCGGCTTGACGCCCGGCAGCACCTCCCGCACCAGCGCATGATGCACCTGCGAGGCGAACATCTCGCCCAGCAGGTAGTTGTGGTAATAGACCGGGGCGCCGATCAGATGATACTTGCTGGCGAAATCGGGCAAATTGCGATCCTCGGGCCGGCGGATCTCCTGATACTTTTCCACCAGGTCCCACCACAAGCGGTTGAAATCCTGCTGCGGATTACCGTACAGCTCCATTTCAAAGCGAAACATCACCTGGCAGTAGCGAGAGAAGACCAGCAGGCGGTTCCGCCGCAGCTTGGCTGCGGCGGTGCGGAACCGCACCGGATCGGAAACCTCCGCCCCGAAAGCCCGCAGCCAGTCCACGTTCTGGGCGAACCGCTCGAACATCATGGCCACGCCCTCGGTACACAGCGGATGGGCGTCGGTATGCAGGACGTATGGCAGGCTGCTGCCGACGTTCTTCGAATAGTTCGCATGGCCCAGCTCGTGCAGCGTGGTGGCCAGCCATTCGCGGCCGGGCACGATGTTTTCCAGCACGCGAATGTCGCCGTGGCGATCGATGTCGATGGAGAAGGCGTGCGGATTCTTGCCCGGTTGCTCGTAGAGACTGCTGCGTTTCAGCACGTCGTCGATCGGCAGTCCGATGCCGTCGTAGAACGTCCGGCACACCTTGGCCGGGTCGAGCGGCTTGTAGACCGACTCGGGCAGCTCGCCCAGCACGGCGGGGGCCTCTTGAAAGAACGGGTCGTGATAGTGCCAGGGGCGCAGTTCGGCCACGCTGATGCCGTAGTTTTTGGCCAGCGCCGCGTCGATCTCCGCCTTGGCCTCGTGGAACGGCTGGCGGGTCAACTCGTCGAGCTGGTCGAACAGGGCCAACACCTGCTCTTGGCTCTGTTCGCCGCAATAGAGCTGCATGACGTGATAGTCTTTGAAGCCCAACTTGCGGGCCGATTCGTTCCGCAGCGCCACCAGCTTCATCAGATCGCCGACGACCACCGGCCCGACCTTCTTGCTGGCCTCCCACGCCGCCCGCCGCTGGGCCGAGCTTTTCGACTCGCGGAGGACCTGGCGGATGTCGTTGTCCGTCAGCGGCCGGCCGTCGACCTTGGGCCGGAAGACGTTAAAGGCCCGCTCGACGGTGTTCGACTTGGCCAGCATCTTCTTCAACAGGGCCGGATCCACCTGCTTGGCCAGGTATTCGAGATAAAGGACTGCGATCTCGCGGGCCAACAGCGGATCGGACACGCCGCCCTGCTTGACGGCCTTCAGCTCGGCAAACTGGGCCGGATCGGAGAGGGCCAGTTCAAGCTTTTCTTCGGCCTCTTGCTTTTTCTGAAAATCTTCTTCCTTGCCCGTGACGTTGGCGGTCCAAAAGGCCCGGGCGGCCGCGATTTCCAGCGGCCGAACCGTATCGTTGTAGTGTTCGACGAAGCGTTTTGCCCGCGCGTCGTTGTCTCGGTCCGCCCCGAGCGCCGCGGCCGGCACGCTAAAGATGGCCACCAACAGAACGAGCGAAATCATCCATGAAACGTGCACAAACGACACGGCATTCTCCTTTCATTTGAGTTTTACCTGGCCGGGCGTAACCGTGATGGTGGCATGGCCGCTGATGGCGAGCGTTTCCGGCCAAGGAGTGGTCGCGGGGGCCGATTGCCACACGGCTTTGGCCTCCGGCGGCAAAACGACCTCGGCCGGCACATCTTTGGGCAGCGACGCCCGCAACCGGTATCGATCCTTCTCAGCCTCCCAGGCGACTTCGATCCGTCCTTTGCGCGTGGTGACGAAACCGTTGCACCAGCGAAGCGATCCGCCGTTGTGCGGCGTAATCTTCAGGGGAAATGCCAGCCGGATGCCCAGCACCTCCTCGGTCAGGGTTCCGCCCACGCCACAGTCAATGCTATGGCACAGGGCAAGCGGCCAGTTCCATGGTGTCTCCCACAGGGTGCCCGGGGCGCTCTCGGCCATGGGCCCGAACATGGCCTTCGTATCCCGCAGCAGCGCGGCATAGTCGCCCAGTTGCGCGGCGACGTCCAGGCGTTCGAGAAACGTATAGAGTCCCGCCCGGGTGAGTCCCTGGATGGGCTGCACCTTTTTCAGTGGCGTGGGTGCGAAATCGTCGCGCAGGGCCCGCCACATTTGCCGCATCCGCTCGGGCCCCGGAATGCCGGCCCACATCACATGATACTGCGTGGTCTCCGAAGCTTCCCGCGAGCCCACCAGTTCTTTCTTTTCATTGCGGAACAGTACATCCGGATAATATTTCTCGCCCGGACAATAGCGGTTGATGGTGGCTCGCACCCGGTCGGCTTCCTTCGAGAACCCTTCGGCGTGCGCCGCGTCGCCGGCCACGCGTTCCAGCCGGGCTGCCTCGTCCAGCGTCTTCACGTAAATGGCGTTCAGGGAAATCGAGACGCCGTCGTTCCGCAGATCGGCCCAATCAAAGAATAGCCAGCAGGGCTGAAACACGGCCGGGAAGCATTCGATCAGGCCGTCGCTATTGCGGCAAAGATCGAAGGTGGCCAGGTTGCGCCGCATGACCGGAATCAGGCGGCGCACGAGTTCCACGTCGCCCGAGTACTGCTGGTATAGTCCCATGTGCTGCACCCACACCAGCGGGCCGGCGGGAATGACGCAATTGAACTGCCGTAGGTGCATCGGGTAGGCAATTTGCACCAGTCCCGGCGGGCCAATTCGCTCGGGGTCCTCCATGCTCTCCACGCCGTAGAGAACGCTGCGGCGGCTGACGCTCGTATCACCGAACATGGGGTACACGGCCTTGAGGTCCGAATACGCCTCCGACGCATACATGGCGTTTCGCTCGCGGTGCGGGCAGTCCATGTAGGCGTCCAAGGTCACCAGCATGGCCGTCCGCCGGGCGGCGTCGTAGACGCGATTGAGCTGCTCGTCCGAGCAGCGGAAGTTGCCCTTGGGCTCGGCGGCAAAGCGAAACTCGGTGAGCCATAGCCGATGGAGCGTCACCTGGCCCGGCCCGCGTTGGGCCACGCGCACGAAGCGGACGAACTGCGGCATGAAGGCCAGAAAGCTCTGCCGGCCTTCGCGGAGCGTGACCTGGATCGCACAGTTGAACTGTGTGGGCTGGCGGGGGCGAACCTCGCCGTCGTCGGCCAATCGCTCGCTCCAGGCGATGTCGACCACCTGCCCCGCATGGCCGCTGGCCTCGATGCCGATAAAGCCCACGTAACCGAGCCCCATGTCGTAAGTGATCGAGGCGTTGTCGCCCGTCAAGAGCGTATCGCCGCTCCCCTTGCCGGTGACGCCGGCCGGATTGGCGGCCGCCGTGGCGTCGCGGTGGAGACGTTCGGTTTGCAGCCGCCGCAGCCAAGCGCCTTGCCGATCCCACGCCGGCCGGGGCAGTTCGAAGCGATTGACCGGATCGATGTTGCCCGTGAATCCGTCGCTCCGCTCCACGGCCACCACGGCGGCGGGCCGCACGGGCAGCAGCGGCGCCGGCAGCGGAATATTACGCATTTCGACCTTCCGCCAGGGCGCCGTGCCCACGGGGCCAAGAACCGTTGCGGGGCGCCATTTCTCCTCCGGCGTGCGGCGCTCGTCGTACTGCTCGATCCAGCCGCGCTGGTAGCTGAAGCGGAGCGAATCGCGGCTCCAGGCGGTGATCTCGGCCGCTTCCCACGTGGCGTCGCTGGCCGCCACGACCTGCCGCCCGGCGCCCGAGCGGGTCTCCACCTCGCACAACAGGCCGGGGGCCTGGGCCAGGGCCTCGAAGGGAAAAACGCCGTGCAGCGCTTCGATCATCAGGGTGTTTTTGCCCTGCTTCAGATACGGGCCGACCGCCACCGGATCGACGGTCGCCTTGCCGCGGCTGCTCCGCGCGGGGCCGTGCATTACCAGTTGCCGATTGATCCACAGACGATAGAACGTGTCGGCCGTGATGTAAGCCGTGGCCTCCGCGGGCCGCGAGGCCAGTTCGATCGTCTTGCGGAAGCGGACGAACTGGAACGGCTTGGGCACCTGAACGTCGCACCAGATCCATTGGGCCTGATACGGGCGCTCCGCCGGGCGAACCTCCGCCGGAGCGGCCGCAACTGTGGTCAACGCAATCAACACGCCGCTAAGTGAAAGCCTCCACGTTGGGGTGGCAGTTGTACTGCCACCCCTATTCTTGCGGCAATTCCGGGGGCGGCAGTACAACTGCCGCCCCAACAATTGCCTCTCCACTTGTTGTTGGGGGTGAGGGCGGCCGACGTCGAAGTAGCTTCTTGGTGAAGTCGCTGAGAACGACATGGAATCCTCCGTTGCAATTGCTCGCCGTTCTTGGTGGGACTGCGTTGCGATTGTCCCGCCCTACATTCCGCCTCGAAATACCACCGGCGTCTCGAACAGAGAAAGATTGGACGTGTTATAGCACATGGGCGTAAAACGCACCGGCCGCACGTCGCCCGAGGGAAACTTCAAACGCACTTCGACGGCCGATCCCTCGACCCACGTCGGTGCGCCGGGGCCCTCGTCAAAATAGCTCCACTCGGGCAGCGGCCGCTCGGGCGGACAGGTCGGCAGGTGAACAAAACCGTCGCCGTCGGGCTGGCTATCGAGCTGGATCGCGGGAACTCCCGCCGGCATCGACTTGGGAATGTAGCCGGCTGGCGCCGCTGCATCGCCCGCGCCCTGGGGATTGGCCAGAGGGCCGGACCAGACGGCCGGAATCAACACCAGCGGACCATACGTCACGATCACGCCCGGATGGCACTGCTCGATCCGGTGTCCCAACTCACCGCGGAAGGCGATTTGCAGCTTCTCGCCGGCTCGGGTTTGCTTCACCTGGGCACCGCGCACGCAGGACGGAACGCGAACCTTCACCGCCACGCCGGCCGGCAGGTTTTCCACGTCGATGGTGGCCTCGGCCCGGGCCGGATAGCGCGTGGCAATGCGGACCGAAACCCACCGGCCGCCGGGCAAGGGAACCTGGAACACGCCCGGCGTCAGAAAGTTGACGCGCAGCCCGCCGTCGCGGAAGGTCACCGTATGCCGGGCGTATTCGCTCATCGCCATGCCGCCGTTATGGAGGCAGCACCACCAAGCCTCTTCCATGCCGATCAGCCCGTAGCCATTGCCGGCCATGGGGCGATGACCGAAACAACCGGTGATCAACTGGTTGAAGGCCAGGGCGTTCCAGAGGATGCGTTCCGCCTTGTCGTAGGCCGCGTCGTCGCCCAGAATCAGGCCCGCGCCCAGATTCAGCATCAGCCAATCCGCGATCGAGCAGCCTTCGTTCCGCGAGCTGTGCGGAAAGCACTCCGGCGTACAGCCGTCGGCGGTCTCGAAGCGATTTTCGATGACCAGCCGCCGGTTTTGTTCCGGTTTCTCATTCCACGCCAGATCGCCGGTGACGATGGCCGCTACTTGCAGGCCGCGAAGCGTGCTCATCATCGCGTGGGCCGAACAGGACGTGGTGCAGATCGGCACGCTGTCGCGAATCATGCCGCAGAAGTCCAGCCACCGGGGGTCTTTGTCGAACGGATAGAGCCGGGCGAAGCCCTCGGAAACCCAAGTGAAAAAGCCGTGGTCGCCGCCGAGCGATTTGAGCATCCGCCGCCACTCGTCCCGCACCATCCACAGGCGTTCGGCCAGTCCGTGGGCCGCCTCCAGGGCCCGGCTGTCGCCGGTCAAATCGTAGTACCGCAGCAGGCCCGGAAAGAGCCGGGTGGCCCCGCCCGATTGCAGCGAATCGTTCTCCGGCGGAACGTCGGGACGCGTCGGCGCATAGCGGCCGATCATCCCCGAGGGCCGCCGCTGCTTCCAGATGCGATCCATGAGCGCGGCCAGCCGCGGGTCGCTCTTTCCATCCACCCCCTCGGCACAACTAAGGAACTCCAGCAGCCGGCCGGTCAGATCGCCCGCACACCAATGGGCATGGCGGCTGCGGCCGGCGGGCCGCTCCAGGTCGATCATGACAAAGTCCAGCGAATCTATCGGATAGTTGGCCGTGCGAGTGCGCGCCAGGCCGATGCGGAAGCTCAGTTGCGACGCTGCCAAGAGCGGCTTGCAGAGGGCCGCGGTACCACGGAGCAACAATTTGGGGGTGAGCGACCGGCAGGGTGCCGGCGACTCGGCCGCGCGGCTGGCGTCGGCCGCGATAGCCGTGGTTCCCGCCGCCACCGCACTGGCGAGGGCTGACTTCTGCAAGAATTCCCGCCGATTGACGTGCTCGCTCATTGCCGCGGTTCCTCGGGGGCTGGTTCGGAGGGGGGAAATTGCTCAGCCAATGTACCCCCACAAAGTGGAAGAAACAAGGGTGCCGAACCTTCCGCCACGGCTCCTGTCCCTTCCTCTTGTAAGTGCTTCGCGCAATTTCCGCGGCGGGCGCATTTTTTGCCGCTTGAAATGGGCAAGAAATGCCCCTATGCTTGATTGTTTGGGCCCTAGCGGGGGGCAGAGGAGGAAGGGCCGGCAAGGCTCCGTAGGGTGCGTGCAACGCACCACGTCAACAGCTTGTGGTGCTTTTACGCACCCTACCCAGGAAGTGTGTTTCGTGGCCACTGCGACCAACAACCGATCAACTTCGCCGCCGGGCAAGCAGGCCGGCGCACAGCCCGTCAGCGGGGCGGACATCGTCGTGCAAAGCCTGGTGAACCATGGCGTGGACACGATTTTCGCGTATCCCGGCGGGGCGACCATTCCCTTGCACCAGGCCCTGACGCGGTTCCGCGGCCAGCTTCGCGTGATCCTGCCCCGGCACGAACAGGGCGGCGGGTTTGCCGCACAGGGCTATGCCCGCTCCACCGGCAAGATCGGCGTCTGCATGGCCACCAGCGGACCGGGAGCCACGAACCTGGTCACGGCCATCGCCGACGCCAAGCTCGATAGCGTGCCCCTGCTGGCCATCACCGGCCAGGTGGGCACGGCCGTCATCGGCACCGATGCCTTTCAGGAGACGCCCATCGTCGAAGTGTGCCGCAGCGTGACCAAGCACCATTACCTGGTGACCGACGTGAACGACATCGCCCGCGTCATGCGCGAGGCGTTCCACGTGGCGACCACCGGCCGGCCGGGCCCGGTGCTGGTCGACATCCCCAAGAACGTGCAGAACCTGTTGACCGTGCCGGATTACGACGCGCCGATGAAGCTGCCCGGCTATCGTCTCGACCGGCATCTGGCCAGCGCGGCGGAAATCGTCGCCGCGGCAGCCATGATTCGTGCCGCCAAGCGTCCGGTGATCTATGCCGGCGGCGGCGTCGTGGCCGCCAACGCCAGCGACGAACTGGTGGCGCTGGTGCGCAAGACGGGCATTCCCGTGACCATGACCCTGATGGGGCTGGGCTGCTTTCCCGGCGACGATCCGCTCTCGCTCGACATGCTCGGCATGCACGGCAGCATCTATGCCAACTATGCCGTCGACAACGCCGACCTGGTGCTCGCCCTGGGCGTGCGGTTCGACGATCGGGTGACCGGCAAGGTCTCGGAGTTCGCCAAGCGGGCCAAGGTGATCCACGTCGACATCGACCCCTCGGAGATCAGCAAGATCCGCAAGCCCGATCTGGCGATCATCAGCGATCTGAAACATTTCCTGGGCGAGTTGAAACAGGTCACCGAGCCGCCAGCGGCGGCCGAATGGCGGCGCAAAGTCGCCGTGTGGAAACGCGAAGAGCCGTTCCACTATGACGAGGATTTCGACGGCATCCTGCCGCAACACGCCATCAGCGAGCTTTGCCGGCTGACGGCGGAACGCGATGCCATCATCGCCACGGGCGTGGGCCAGCACCAGATGTGGGCGGCCCAGCACTACAAGTTCCGCCAGCCGCGGCGCTGGCTCTCCAGCGGCGGGCTGGGAACGATGGGTTTTGGCCTGCCCGCCGCCGCCGGGGCCCAGGCCGCCCATCCCGGCCGCCTGGTGGTCGACATCGACGGCGACGGGAGCTTGTTGATGAACATTCAGGAAATGGCCACCTGCTACTGCGAGAAGCTGCCGGTGAAGGTGATGCTGCTGAACAACATGCACCTGGGCATGGTGGTGCAGTGGGAGGACCGCTTCCATGCGGCCAACCGCGCCCACACCTACCTTGGCCCCATCGACGATCCCGAGGCCCTCGGCCACGGCAACGGCATCACGCCGGACGAGCGCTACCCGGATTTCGTCACCATCGCCCGCGGCTTTCACTGGGGCGGCCGCCGCGTGTGGCGCAAAGAGGAATTGACCGAGGCGCTGCAAGAGATGATCGACTCGACGGGGCCGTATCTGTTGGACGTGCAAGTGCCCTACCAGGAACACGTGCTGCCCATGATCCCCTCGGGGATGACGGTGCGGGATTTGATCAAAGAATGACGAGTTCTCCGTCCCGGAGGGACGTTCGATAATAGGCCAGCGATTCATCGCTGGGTCTGAAACGTGATAAGAACCAATTTGTCCCGGAGGGACAACTGAAAACGGGGCTGCAAAGAACGTCTCAATCGTCCCTCCGGGACTGAAAACCTTCCTTTGTCGCGATGTTCCCAGCACTAACGTGCTGGGCTACTATCAAATGTCCCTCCGGGACAGGCCGCTCCCGCGTACTTGTTCGCCATCAATCGGCGATTGAAGATCTTGTCGCGCCCGTATCTTGATTGCCAAGGGGGCTGCCGCTACCATGCCGGAAGCGGTGACGAACCATCACGGTTGCCCCGCCGCCGTCGTTGCCCGCAAGCACCTTGCATCCGTGGAGAAATCGGCATGAAACGTCAGATACTACTCGCGGCGGTGGCCGTCCTCGCCACCATCGCGACACTCGAACAAACCGCCTCGGCCGCGCTAAAACCTCTTCCGCCCCGGCAGGTCATCTGTCTCGATGGCACGTGGCAGATCGAGCAAGGCGGCATACAGTCGCAGCCGACGGCGTTCTCTCACACCGTCGCCGTGCCGGGGCTGGCCGACATGGCCCAGCCGGCCTTCGCCGAGGTGGGAAAAAAGAGCCCGCTCCGCCAGGCCTTTTGGTATCGCCGCACCTTCCGCGTCGCGGGGCCCGTGCCGGCCGTCGCCATCCTGAAAATCCGCAAGGCCAAGTACGGCACGAAGGTCTTCCTCAACGGCCACGTGGTGGGCGAGCACTTGCCCTGCTTCACGCCCGCCCTGCTGAACGTCAAACCGTATCTGAAAGGCGACGGCCAGCCGAACGAACTGGTGATCCGCGTGGGCGCCGACCGCGAGTCGCTTGCCGAGGGCACGCCGACCGGTTGGGATTTCGAAAAGTACCGCTACATTCCCGGTATTTATGATTCGGTCGAGCTGATTCTCACCGGCGCGCCCTACGTGGTCAACATCCAGACCGTCCCGGATCTGGCGAACAAAACCGTGCGGGTGGTGGCCGAGATCCAGGAGAGCCAAAGACCATGCGAGTACACCACCAGTGTACAGGTCAACGAAGCAGCAAGCGGCAAGAATGTCGCGGCGGTCACCGGACCGTTGACGCGCGCCGCGGGTGTCGAGACGGGCAGACCGGCGACGAAGCTTGAGGCCATCATCCCCCTTCCAAACTGCCGACCCTGGTCGCCTGAAGATCCGTTTCTTTACGAGGTCAATGTTAGCACGGGGTATGACGCGTTAAGAACGCGTTTCGGCATGCGCTCGTTCCGCTTCGATCCGGTGAGTAAGCGGGCGATGCTCAACGAAAAGCCCTATTTCCTCCGCGGCAGCAACGTCACCATCCTTCGCTTTTTCGAGGATGCCACGCGCGGCGATCTGCCCTGGCGGACCGATTGGGTGCGGCGGCTGCACCAGAAGTTTCGCGGCATGCACTGGAACGCCCTCCGCTATTGCATCGGTTTTCCGCCTGAGTTCTGGTACGACATCGCCGACGAGGAAGGCATTCTGATTCAAGACGAGTTTCCGATCTGGCTCCTGGGCGGCGGGCCGGCCGAGCCCGGCGGGGCTTCTCCGGACAAGCCCCGGGCCGAGCGGATCATTCCCGAATATATCGAGTGGATGCGGGAGCGGTGGAACCATCCGTGCGTGGTGATTTGGGACGGGCAGAACGAAAGCTCGACGCAGGAGTCGGGCAAGGCCATCCGCGCGGTGCGTCACCTGGACCTTTCCAATCGTCCTTGGGAGAACGGCCACGGCGAGCCGCAGAGCCCTACCGATTGCATCGAAGTTCATCCCTATCTGTTCATCGGGGCGTATTTCGGCGGAAAAATGTTTCACCTGAGCGATTTGGAAAAGACGCCGGGGATGCCCCCCTTTAGCTCCGCGGCACAGGCGAAGATTCCCGTGGCAAAGATCATCAACGAGTATGACTGGTTGTGGCTCAATCGCGACGGCAGCCCCACGTCGCTTACCCGGGAGGTTTACCAAAAGTTGCTCGGGCCGAACTCGACGGTGCGCGAGCGGCGTATGCTCCACGCCCGCTACATGGCGGCCTTGACCGAGTTCTGGCGCGCTCACCGCCAGGTGGCCGGCGTGTTGTACTTCTGCGCGTTGGGTTACTCGCGGCCCAGCGATAAGCCGCGTCCCGAGGGCGGGGCCACGTGCGACGATTTCGTCGACGTCAAGAATCTGGTCTTCGAACCGCTTTTTGAACGGTACATGCGCGACGCCTTCAATCCCGTGGGACTGATGCTCGATTTTTGGGCGGAAGAAGTTCCCGCCGCCGGCCACCGGCCGCTGCGGGTGTTCGTGATCAACGATCTCGACCGGCCGTGGCAGGGCGCGGTGCGGCTGCGCGTGCTAAGGGGTGATCGGGAAGTGAGCAGCCAATCGCAAACGGGGAAGATTGCCCCCTGGGGGCGGGAGATTCTCACCTTTGACGCCGCATGGCCGAAGGAGCCGGACCAATATACGCTGGTGGCCGAACTATCCGACGCTGCCGGCAAGCCCGTGCAAAGCTCACGCGACTTCAAGACGAAGTAACCCGCGACCGAGAAAAATCTGCAACCGGAGGGCGAATCGAGGCCGGGCCGAGGAGAGCCGGAGTCCTTCAATTCCCCCCGGCAGAGGGTGTATAGCTGGAAAAAATCATTAATTTTCCCCTAAATTTTCTGGCGCCTCTTGACCGCAGCGGACTGGGGATGCAAAAATAGGACCGCTCGGGCCAGTTGGATCCGAGGGGCTGAGAGGCCTCGGTTCTGAGCAGCCCGGGTTCCTTGAGACGGCAACACTGGCTTCCATCCTACCTGCTGAAGAGCGCCGCGGCCCACCGCCGCGGCTTTGAGGAAGACGGTTACCTCCCGATGGAACGTCGGTGCCGCACGGCCGCGCCGTGTGGGGCCTAAGCCAAAGGAGAACGTGATGAGACTCGACAGGACCGTGTCGGTCGAAGAGCTCCAGGTTGTCAGCCGCTTCGAGGGGCTGCGACAAATCCTGCTGGCGGAGAGCTACGCCGACCACTTGGACAAGCCGCTCGCCTTTTGGGCGCTACCGACTGATCGCCGTCTGCCGCTGGCGTTCCTGGGGCGGACGCTGCGCGCCCTGCTCGGTATGCGGTTTGCTGAACTGTCGGCCACCCCGGGCATCGGCCGCAAAAAAATGGCGGCTTTCGTGCAGTTGCTCGCCCGCGCCGCCAAGACCGACCCCGCGGAACTCCCGATGGAGATTCTCAGCGTGCCGTGCGACGGCGTGGCAGGCCACCCGGCGGCCGACGGCGCTGCCAGCGACGGTTTCGATCCCACGAACATTTCCGAGGTGACGTGGGCCCAATGGCGGGCGAGCGTGGTCCGCCATGGACTCACCGGCGAGACCCTCGGCCGCTTCGCCCCCACGTTGCAGAACATGAAGCGGGTGATCTGGAGCACGCCGCTGGGGGCTTACACCGCCTCCACGCTGGCCGAAATCCGCGCCATGCGGACGCACGGCGAAAAACGCGTCCGCGCGGTGCTCGAGGTGTTTCATGCCGCCCATACCATTGTGGCCGGCATGGGCACGCAAGAACATCTCGTCGTGCGCATCCTGCCCCGCCGCATCGACGCGGTCGAGCAATGGATTGGGCGCGCCCTGCAGCGGCCGGGCATTCCCGGCGCCCGGGAAATTTTTGACCACTTCGTCTGCCCGCTCTTGGAGCAGATCCGCACCGATGCCACGCAGCAGATTGCCACGCTGGCCGAGAATCGCCTGGGCCTCGGCGGGACGATCACCAGCGTTCGGCACGTGGCCCGCACCATGGGGCTGACCCGCGCCCGCGTCTACCAACTCCTCAACGAGATCAACGACATCATGATGGTGCGTTGGCCGACGGGCCGGCACCAGTCGCACGAGCTGCGGGAAAAATTCCAGGCCGAAGCCGGCAAGCTGGATCGCGAACCCGACCTGCAACAGTTTCACGCCGCCGTGGAGCTGTTCTATCCCGGCACGCGTCGGGGCGCCGCCGGACCGCTGGAACAGGCGCTCGGCGTGGCCGAGCCGGAAGATGATTTGCTGGAAGTGTCGTAGTCCCTTCACGCCGCGCGGTGTGAGCGCCGGGCTTCTTGCAGTCGGGTGGTGTCGAAATGCGGCGCGGCAATGACCGACGGTTTCTGCGCCGGAATCGCTTCCGCCGCCTCGGGACGCCGTCGCGTAAACATGAGTTGCAGCGCGCCCCAGGCCCCACCGGCCAACTGAACGGCCAGCGAGGGACGCCACAAACCCGCCACGCAGTGGCCGGCCAAGAGCCCGGCATGGGCGGCCAGCGACGACCACCAACCGCGGCTCGATGCCCAACGCCAGAAGAGCCGTTCGCCGTTGCGGCCACGACGGAAAGCCGGCTCGACATAGGTGGCCGCCGCGTCCACGTGCGCCACCGAGCGCGGTTCCAGCACGCAACGATAGCCGGCATGCCGCAAGGCGAGTGCCAAATCGATTCCCGCCAAGGAGTCGCCAGCCCACGACGAGAACCCTCCCCGCAACTGGAGCAGCGACCGGCGATAGAAAGCAGCCAGCGTATCCGGGCCGCAGAAGTCGGGCGGAGCGTCGGCCGATCCGCCGCACGCGTCGAACTGCTCGAGCCGCCACGCCGTTCCGTCGGCGCTATAGCCCAAGCCCGCCGAGACGATTTTTCGGCGATCGTGGCGGTGAACGACCAGGGCCGCAACGGCCGCGACCTGGGGATTGCCAAAGTGCCGTAGGGCCGCATCGGCCCAGCCCGGGCAGACCTGCACGCCGCAGGTCAGCGTGTGAACGACGGGCGCTCCGCTGGCGGCCCAACCCTGATTGAGGCACTCGACCATCGTCGCGCCACGCTCGGCGGCGATCAGCCGTACCTCGCTGCCAAGATGGTACGGGTCGTGATAGGGCTGATTATGGACGACGACGATCTCACAACGGGCTGGACGGTTTTCCAAGACCGAGAGCAGGGTGTCGTCCAATTGGCGCGGATTGCCCAATACCGGAATGACGATCGACAACCGGAGCACGGGAAGATTTCCTGGGTGCGATGTTCCGGTGGATTATTTCGGGTTTTTGCGGTTGAGAAGTTTATTCAATCAGCCCTTTTCGCCAGTTTACCCGGGCGAATGCCACGCCGGCTTACCCACACTACGCAGACCACGAACAAAAGGATGCCAATGATGAGAAGAGGGTGGCACGCCCTGAGGTACGAAGGGCGTGGCCAGGAGCGAGCAACCGGTGGGGCGGGGTGGGGTGGTTGTCCTCCCCGCAGTGAGGCATTATGTTGTCGAATCATCAAACCGATGCAGCCCACTGTGGGGCTGAGGAGGGGGCTCATGAGAGTCTTCGATCCCAAGGCCGGCAAGTTCGTCTGCCGAAAGACCCGTCGGCGTTTCGATGAGCTCAGCCAGGCGAGGGAGCTGGCATTTTCCTGCTACCACGCCCTTCGTTCCTCAGGGCGTGCCACCCCGTCATTTCACTCTATTTTCTCCCCACCGCTCGGCCAACGCCACGAGCCACTGGACCGACTCGGCCATTTCCTCCAAGCAGGCCCATTCCAGCGGGGAATGGGGGTTGTGCTGGCCGCAGGAAAGATTCGGCGTCGGCAGCCCCATTTCGCTCAGCCGCGAGCCGTCGGTGCCGCCGCGAACGATGGTCAACTTCGGCGTCCGTCCGAGTGCCGCCAAGGCTTGCTGGGCATAGGCCACGGCCCGCGGTTCTCGGGCCAGCCCTTCGGCCATGTTGCGATATTGCCGCTCGACGTCGACGGTGATCTCGGCGGCGGGAAATTCTCGCCGCACCGTCGCGGCCGTCTGCCGCAGCCGATCGGCCAACTCATCGAGTTCTGCCGCCGCGAAATCGCGGAGCAGAATCTTCATCGCCACTGCGGCCACCCCACCGCCGATTTCGTAAGGATGCAGGAACCCTTCGCGGCCCTCGGTGGTCTCGGGCGACAGGCCGTCACGCGGCAGGCGGGCGATGAATTCGGCGGCCGCCCGGATCGCGTTGGTCATTCGCCCTTTGGCGATCGAGGGGTGGATGTTCACGCCGCGAATCGTCACGGTGGCCTGGTCGGCGGAAAAAGTCTCGACGTCGATCTCGCCGCTGCCGTGGCCATCGAGCGTATAGCAGGCCAGGGCACCGAACTGCTCGATATCGAGCTTGTCCACGCCGTGCCCCAGTTCCTCATCGCAGGTGAAACAGATCCGCACCGGCCCGTGGGAGATTTCGGGATGTTCGACAAGCCGGGCGGCGGCTTCCATGATCACGGCCACGCCCGCCTTGTCGTCCGCGCCCAGCAGGGTCGTGCCGTCGCTGGTAATCAAGGTGCGGCCGCGATAGGACGGCAGCTCCGGATCGTCGGCCGCGCGGATCACCCGGCCGGGATCGCCGGGCAGCACGATGTCGTCTCCCGAGAAATCTTCGATCACTTGCGGTTTCACGCCGGCCCCGCTGGTTTCCGGCGAGGTATCGAGGTGGCTACACCAGGCGATGGTCGCCGCCCCGGCGGCCGTGGCGGGAACCGTGGCCCACACGATGCCGTGCCGATCCTGCCGGGCATCGCTGATCCCCTGGGCTTGAAGCTCGGCCACCAGCAGCCGTCCCAACTCGAGCTGGCCGGGCGAACTGGGATAGTGCTCGGCATCGGCGCGTGCGGTGGTGTCGATTTGCACGTAACGCAAGAAACGCTCCAAGAGGCGGTGTTCTTTCATGGCGTTGTGTTCCGTGGGGGTGGCGATTTCACTCGTCCCCCATCTTCCCCGAAACGGCTCTGGTTTGGTAGGCTAGGGGCGCAGCAACAAGTTTGGCCGCGACGCCGGCGGCGGCGAACGTGCGAAGCCACGAGCGGCGGATCATCCACTTCCTAGCCTCTATCCACTAACCCCTCACTACCATGCCCAACGCCGTTCGCTATCTGGTGTTCGATACGGAAAGCGTCGCCGACGCCGCGTTGGTGGCCAAGTTGCGGTATGCCGGCGAGGGGTTGTCGCCCGGCGAGGCGGTGCGCCGCTATCGCGACGAGTTGCTGGCGAAATACGAGAGCGACTTCGTCCCCTACAGTTTTCAGGTGCCGATTTCGGTGGCGGTGGGCAAGGTCACCGCCGACTTTCACCTGGAGGACGTCGTGGTGTTGGACGAGCCACAGTTCCGGCCCCACGTGATTACGGAAAACTTCTGGCGAGGCTGGGAGAAATATCGCCGGCCCACGCTGGTGAGCTTCAACGGCCGGGGGTTCGACTTGCCGCTCTTGGAATTGGCGGCTTTTCGCTATGGGGTGAGCGTGCCCGGCTGGTTTCAAAACACCGGCAAGTCCTTCGAGCAGCCCCGCGGCCGCTACAATGTCGTGGCCCACATCGACCTGTACGAGATGCTGACGAACTTCGGCTCGACGCGTTTCACGGGCGGGCTGAATCTGGCGGCGAACCTGCTGGGCAAGCCCGGCAAAATGGCCGTCCAAGGAAACATGGTCCAAGACATGTACGACGCCGGCCGGCTGGCCGAAATCAACGATTATTGCCGCTGCGACGTCTTGGATACCTATTTTGTCTTCCTCCGCACGCGGGTGTTGATTGGCCAGCTCGCCCTGGAGGCCGAACAGCAATTGATCGCCCAGACCAAGCTCTGGCTGGAGAGCAAGGCGGCCGACTCACCGGCGTTTCGCCTCTATCTCGACCACTGGGGCGATTGGCCAAACCCCTGGGCCCCCGCGGAGCAAAAAATGGTTGACTCGGCGGCAAATTAACCTATACTTCCATTGTCAGGATGCTTGGTGCGACTGCCTCGTCGACGGTGTTCTGACAGGGCCACCACATGAGGCGTCAGGTGGATCCCCGTGGTGGAAGCCCGTTGCCGGCCGATACCTGACAGGCAAGCAGCGGGCTTTTTTCGTGCGCGCTACGAACTTTTCCCCGTTCACATCGAACGACGCACACTAAGGCAGCACGCAGGAAACGAAATACCCACCCGATCCCAGTCCCACCGCATCATCAAGGGGTCGGCACCGTGGCGCGGGTAGACCAATTCCTGCGTGCTGCCTAAGTGTCCTTCCCGGCTCGGCATCCCCCAGGTAGCGGATGCGGACCGGCAAGGCCACGGCCCAGATCTTCCGCGGCCCTCCGGCGACGGCCCGATTGAACGCCTCGACGTAGCGCCGGGCCTGCCGGACGGTCATCGGGCGGCGTTCGGCCGGCTCGACGGCCGTCGCTCCCGAGGGCACGTCGCACCAGGCGGCGGGCCGGTATCCCTCGTAGCGGACAATCCACACCCGGTATCGGGCTCCCACGGCTCGGCCCCCCATCGCTGGTTGCTCTTGACAGGCGACGCAGCGAGTAGTATACATAAGTACATACCCCTGTCAAGAGCCACCCGTCGGTTTTTCCACGCGGCGAGAATTCCCCCTCGGCCACCAACACAAAGGCGACCGCCGGTCGTATCCGTATGCTGCACCATGCCGGCCAAAATCTGGCACGCCTGCTGGCCACCGAAGGATTATCGGTCCACCAGGTGGCCGCGCGGACCGGTCTGGATGCGCGGACGATCCGCGGAATCCTGAGCGGCAACAGCGCGCCGCACGCCCGCACGCTCCATCGCCTGGCCCGTGGCTTGGGCGTGAAGGTCGACGAGTTCTTTGTCGATCCGGCCCAGTTGCTCTATCGCCGTTTCGACCGCCAAACGAATCCCTTGGTGGCCGAGGTGATCGAAAGCCACCAAGCGCTGTTCGCCGGATGGACCGAGGCCGATTTCGACGAGCTCCACAGCCGGGTGGGAACGGGGGGAGCGCTGACGATCGAGGGAGCGCTTACCACCGTTCGTCACATGAATCGCAAACGCGAGCTGCACGAAAAACTCGATCTGCTCTTGGAAAGCAGCCATGCCGAGGTGGCCGCGGGCATTCTCAACGTACTCTACGATAAGATCGTCGTGGACGAGAGCGGATAAACGAGTACCAAACGCTCAGGACGTCGGGGGCCGGGAGAGGAGCAGGCATACGTTGCCTATTTCGCTCTGGCGTACCGTGAGGTGTCTTTTCCGGAGAAGTCGAAGGCCACATTGACGTTGGCGCCGGGCCACAAAGACAACGTCTTCGTCTCTTCCAGAAGTCTGCCGCCCCGCGGAATCTCGGCGCGCACGACATACGTGTACGTGTCGCCGTGCTTCAGCTCGTTTGACACGTACACCCGATGCGTGCCCGTAGTAGGCGTCCGCATCCCATTCACAGATACGACAGCATCTTCAGGAACGGAGACGGTAAATGTTCCACTTCCCGATGCACTGTCATGATCGTCCGCAATGGAAGGCGGCGCATCGCCGCAACCGTAATAACAACAGCAACAGCAACAGGGAGGAGCGTCGAGTCGCACCCACGTACATTCACACGCTGCCCTGTAATGTCCCGCGGCCGCTGGAGCGCAAGCACTCCGTTCGCTCTCTCCATACGACTCAACATACCGAACCGTTGGCGTCAATATCCACCAACTTATTCCGCGGGGAATCTTGGAACCGTCCGGCAATGACAGGTGTTGTGTAGGATTTATCACCAGCCCCGTGTTCAGAATACGTTTACGGCGAGGTGGACCTACGGGGACTGTGACCTCCTGCATTTTTTGAGCGTCGTACACAAATCGCTCGTTTGCGCCGCTTCTGCGTGGATTTTCTGCTATAGCTGAGACATCCAATGAGGCTTTGTCTCGCCACGGTTCCTTTGAACGATACGATTCTTTTGGTCTGTCTTGGGTGCCTCCTGCTGCTGTCGGTCCGCACTCAACTTTGCGAACTAATTTGCAATCGCAGCAGAAGTACCCAACAATAATTACGTCAGCTTTTGCAGGCTTCCGAGTTTGTGCATCAACGACGGATACGTCGAGACCAGCAAAAACGTGATGGCTCGTACCCGAAACAATAGCTAAAGAAAGCGTCAGTGTACGAAGAGTCATCTGGTGCCCTGTGCATTTGGCGTTCCTCCTGAACTCGTGTCGGATGGCTTGTCTTCTCGTTCTGGATAATAGGTTGTAATTTGCAGCACGCCGTCTGCGACGCGGCCATGCGCATCAATCAAGGATTGCATTTGATCGGCCGTTACTGCGTCATTGCGGCGATGCAAAATGATTCGGACAGTATAATGAGTATCCCCATCGATGCTCAATAGGCAAACCCGCCTGTTGTACCGCTGGTCGTTTTGAGTTCGTTGCGGACAGAAGTAAGCCTCTTTCTTGCTGTAGGTGTCGCCAACAAGCACGCACATATCGTCAATATCCCAAGAGTCGCGTATGGGCTTGTCTCCTACTTGACGGTCCAGAAGGACAGCCTCAAATATGAGCGCTTTGGGCGGTGGCTGGTCGTACGCTGATGGCTTAAATAATGCGTCAGCATAAACAAGAACATCAGGTCCGTCCTTTTGGGTTTGTGTATGCGTGATCGGGAGCCTAACATCTCGCGCTTTTGGCCCCAAGCTTTCCTTGGCCCATGTGACAACAACGCAGCAAAAAAACAGAGCTGTTAGGCACAATGCCCATCTTCTAAGCATTTGTCTTGGTTCAGCGTGAAATGGAATTCTGATCGTGCGGGCTAATTGTGAGAACGCGTCCTGCACAACGGTCGCGGCATCCTGCCGCGAAGGTTTATCGCTTTGGTGCCAATCCCGGAGCA
>Ga0181520_10003915_pt1 | contig 25546 bp, 28 predicted proteins | sample PEATcosm2014_Bin_29_FD_132451 | JGI IMG/M metagenome (GOLD analysis project Ga0181520, IMG submission 132451) | Peatland microbial communities from MTU Mesocosm Facility, Houghton, MI, USA - PEATcosm2014_Bin02_30_metaG | ecosystem: Environmental > Terrestrial > Soil > Wetlands > Peat | place...
CGCCGGGCCTTCCAGTCCGCGCGCGCCGGCCTCTACGCGGCACTCATCCTGCTCTCCTCGCCCGGCATCTTTCTCTTCACCCGCATCACCCTGCCCGACGCGCTGGTCTGCCTCTGGCTCACCCTGGCGATGTACTGCTTCTGGCTGACGGAAGCGCCACAAATTGGGGTGCCCCGTCCTGGCTCCGCCAGGGCGGGATCGGACCGCCACCCCCTGCTCTGCTATGCGATTGCCGCCTGCTGCGCGCTGGGCGTCCTCACCAAAGGCCTCATCGGGATTGTCTTCCCCATCGCCATCGTCGCGCTCTATCTTCTGCTGACGCGCGGTGTGCGCGGAGCGATCGCCCGCGTCCGCCAGCTCCATCCCTTCACCTCGGCGCTCGTCTTCTTCGCCATCGCCGCGCCGTGGCACATTGCTATCGCGCTCGCGAACCCATCGCAGGGCCATCCCGGCGGCTTGACCTTCGCGCTGCATCCCGCCGCGGGCGCCGGCCACTGGCAGGTCCCGCTGCCCAGCGACGGCAACGTGCACGGCTGGACCTGGTTCTACTTCGTCAACGAGCAGCTGCTGCGCTACCTCAACCTCCGCGTCCCCCGCGACTACGACACCGTCCCGCTGTGGCTCTTCTGGGGGCTGTGCCTCGTCTGGCTGATGCCGTGGAGCGCGTTCGTGTTCAAAGCGCTGGCCAGCTCCATTCGTGCCGCTCGGAATAACAAGCCACCGACCTCAGATCACATTGCTACGGTCTCGCTTAAGGGCGCGGCTTCAGCCGTGCCGAAAGCCGGCCTTCAAAGAAATGCGGCTTTAGCCGCTGAGGTCACTCCCTACGGTAACTGGCATCTTCTCTTGCTGCTCTGGGCCGCGCTGCCATTGCTGTTCTTTTCGTTCTCAACGCGGCAGGAGTATTACGTGCTGCCCGCTCTGCCCGCTTTGGCGCTGCTGATCGCCGCCTGGCTGGCGTTGAGCCCGCAAGCGGACAAGACTGGACGCGCCAACCTCCGCGCCACCGCCGTCCTCCTCGCCCTCGGCGCGGTCTTCGCGACGGCCTCCGTCTATTTCCTCCTGCACGCCCACACTCCAGCCCCCTCGACCGACCTCGCCGCGCTGCTCGAACAAAACCCCGGCGACTACGCCATGAGCATGGGCCACTTCCTCGATCTGAACGCACAGGCGCTGGGACTCTTCCGCCTGCCGCTCGCGCTCGCCGCCGTCTCGCTCTTCCTCGGCCCGCTCGCGTCGTTCCTGCTGCGCAAGCGGGCGCGGCCGCATGCCGCAACCCTCGCGCTGGCCGCCGGAGCCTTCGGCTTTCTGCTGGCCGCGCATCTCGGCCTGCAAACCTTCGCCCCGGTGCTCAGCTCCGCCCAGCTCGCCCAGGCAATCGCACCGCAGGTCCACGCAGGCGACCTGATCGTCATTCACCAGGAGTACGAGTACGGCTCAACCCTCGGCTTCTACCTCCAGCGCCCACGCTACGACTTCGCCGGACTCGTCGGCTACGCTATCGCCGATGCCAACCATCCAACGCCGCCCACGCCCGCCGAACTCGCCAGCGTCCGCCTTCATCCCGTCCCCGTCAACCCCATCCACATCCTCACCGACGCCAGCTACAACGGCACTGCCAACTACGGCCGCAGCTCCAACCTCTGGTACGGCAGCTTCTTTCCGGACGCGCCGCGCATCTTCGAAACGCAGCAATCGCTTGCGTTGAAATGGCGTGGCCCGCAGCGCATCTTCCTCTGGCAGGACCTCGGCGGCCAGCCCAGCCCGCTGCCCGCCGCGCTCTCGCCCGTTTACGTCATCGCAAAATCCGGCGGCAAGGAAATCGTCAGCAACCAGCCAAACCACTGAGGCTTGACGACCGGCTCCCACCAACGGCTGCTTCTGTGTTCCGCAGCTGATTGCTCGTTCCGCAGCTAATCAATGTCGCGGGTTTGCAGCAGCCACTGCGCGGCGATGGGAAACAGCAGCGCAACCCCGGCGCGCAGTGCGATGGAGAGACCGAGATTGGAGGCGAACGCTATATTCCCCGTGGGATTCTGGTTGAATTCGGTGAGGGTCAGGCCAGGCAGCTTTACGCCGGGCCAGCGGTACTCAATCACAGCCTTCACGATAGAGTACGTCAGCAGCACGCCGACGCTGAGCATCAGGCCGCGACTCCTGATCAGCACCGAGCAGAGGTAGGTGAGGCCGAAGATCAGGCCAGTCAGCAGCATCGCCGCGACGATGTGCAGGCCGAAGATGGAATACATGGAGACGGCCCCGCCCGCGATGTGAACTACGTGGTCCGTGGTGGCGCGGTAGATGCCGAACGCGATTACTGCATAGGCGGCAACCACGACGGCGAGCAACTGCGCCATGCCGAAGCCCCAGTCGTTCCACACGAAGAAGGCGCGGCGGCGCGGACGGGTAAAGAGGTAGGAGCCGCTTCGCTCGCCGAGATCGCGGCCCACGCCGAAGCTGCCGAATCGCCAGGCCAGGAAGCTGAAGGGCACCACCAGTAAGCTGCCAGCCAGCAGACTGATGTCCGCGGTCGTCTGCAATGCCTGCCCGCGTGGGGGGAGGACCATCTTGAGCACGATCCAAAGCATAAGCCCGACCAGCAGCAGGCTGACGGCAAAGGTGACGCGCGATTCACGCCAATACTTCCACAGGTACATTCTGTTTCCCCTTTCCGCTTCCAACCACTTCGAGAAAAATCTCCGACAGGTTCAGCGGCGTCACGTCGAGCACGGTTGCGCCCTGGCTCACAAGCTGCGCCGCGAACGCGTCCGCATCGGCGCGCACCACATACTCGGTCGTGCCTTCGCCGGTGTTGGCGCTGACGATCTCCGGCCGCGCGGCCAGCGGCAGCGCCTCGCCCACCACGCGCACGCGGCGGAAGCTGGTGCGCATGTCTTCCAGCCGCGCCTCCAGCAGCAGCTTGCCGTGGTCGATGATGCCCACCCACTCGGTAATGCGCTCGACTTCGGAAAGATGATGCGACGAGAGGAACAGGGTGCGGCCCTCGTTGGCGAAGTCCTCCACCATCACCCGCAGCAGTTGGTCGGTGACCACCGGGTCCATGCCCGCCGTGGGCTCGTCCAGCAGGATCAGCTCGGCGCCCTGGGCCAGCGCCAGCAGCAGGCAGAGCTTGGTGCGGTTGCCGGTGGAGAGCTTCTTGAACGTGCGCTTCATGTCCAGCTCCAGCACTTCGGCGTACTTCGCCGCGAGCGCGTCCGACCAGCGCGGAAAGAAGCCGCGATTGAAGCGCACCAGATCGTTGCCGGTCATCGACGGGATCAGCATCTTGTCGATGACCAGGCCCATGCGCTCGAGAATCTGCACACTGTCGGTGCGCGGATCGAGGCCCAGCACGCGCATCTCGCCGCCCGAAGGATGGGCCAGTCCGGCCAGCATGCGGATCGTGGTGGTCTTGCCCGCGCCGTTGCGGCCGAGGAATCCGTAGATCGCGCCGCGCGGCACGCGCAGCTCAAGCCCGTCGACGGCGGCAATGTCGCCGTAGTGTTTGTAGAGCGCGTGGGTTTCAATTGCGAGATCGTTCATTGCGCCTCTCCCGTCACTGTGTCTCTCCGCTCTTTGTGGCCAGACTGTCGTACGAGTGTTCCAGCAGTTGCAGCAGCTCCGCGCGGGCGAGGCGAAGCTGTTTCGCTTCGACCGCGAGCTGCGTCGCCATCGGCCGCAGCCGGCGCAGCTTCTCCGCCTTCAGCAGCCCCGGGCTTTGGCTGCTGACGTAGCAGCCGCCGCCGGGCACGGTGCGCAGAATGCCGTCGCGCTCCAGGTTCTGGTACGCGCGGGCCACGGTGTTGGGGTTGATGCGCAGCTCGGCCGCCAGCTTGCGCACCGGCGGCAGCGCATCGTCGAGCTTCAGCGCGCCCGCGGCGATCGCATGCTTCACCTGCGCTTCAATCTGGAGATAGATGGGAGCTCCCAGGCCGGGCTGAACGCGGATAATCATACTGTATGAGTACAGTAGTACAGTTATGAAAACCTGTCAACCAGTATTTCGACTGACCAATTACTTAACACCGATTGAACCGATCAGGAACGAATGCGGACAAAGGACGGCCGCGACCAAATCGTTCTTGAGCCGCATAATCCATCGTTTTTCTCTTGGTCTCGAATCGGTTCAATCGGTGTTATCGGTGTTAAGCTTTTTGCCGTTACGCCACCCGAGCGATGCGCCCGTTGGTCAGCTCAAAGTGTTCGCCGCGCCAGACCACCGTGTGTGACGCGAAGCTCCAGGCCCAGAAGATGAGGCCGAAGAAGTCGCGCAGCGGCAGCAGCCACAGGTCGCGCAGCACCTGCTCGTCGCGCAGCACGCCGACGCCCACCGTCAGCGCCACCGACACGCGCGCCAGCAGCACCAGGCTCAGCAGGCTGAAGCTCCACAGCGCGAAGCCCGACGCGACGCAGTTCAGCACCGCCCAGGGAATGCAGTAGGTGATGCCCAGCCCCACGTAGCCCCAGCGGCGCGAATCGCGCGTGGACCGCGCCCAGCGCAGCTGGTGGTCCCAGTAGCCGCGAAAGTCGTAGGCGGGCACGGTGGTCTCCACCGTCTCGCCGCACAGCTCGATGCGGTAGCCTGCGCGGGCAATGCGCGCGCCGATCTCGTAGTCGTCGGCCAGGTAGTCCACCAGCGGCTCCAGGCCTCCGGCGCGGGTCAGCGCCTCGCGCGAGACGGCCAGCGTCGAGCCGAGGCCGAAGTGAATGCCGCCCTCAATCAGACGCGCCGTCAGCACGCCGGGCATAAAGTCGGTGGAGATGCCCAGCGCTTCCAGCCGCGACCACAGCGTCAGACCGTGACCGTCCGCGGCGGTGCGCCCGAGGTACGGCACCGTCACCATGCCCACCTTGGGGTTGGCCGCTCCCGCTGCGGTACCAAAACAACCCATCACCCGCGCCAGGTAGTTGGGCGAGACGCGGATGTCGCTGTCGTTGATGAGCACATACGGGTACTGCGCTTGGCGCAGCATCTGGATCAGGTTGCTCACCTTGCCCGAGGTGCCCAGCCGCTCCGGGCACTCGATCAGCCGGATCGCGCACTCAGGAAACTCCGCGCGCAGCCGCTCGATCTCCGCCGCGGCGGGGTCGTCCAGGCTGCTGACGCCGAACAGAATTTCGAAGCGGCCTGCGTAGTGCTGCCGGCAGTGGCTGACGAAGCCGGCGTACATGCGGGCGTCCACACCCTTCAGCGGCTTCAGGATGCTGACGTCCGGCGCGAAGGCCGCGCCTTGCGCACCGGCCAGCACCGTCCGGCGCCAGGCATGCGCGAAGCTGCGTGCGCCCCACAGCGCCAGCAGCATGTACACCAACCCGCCCACGGTCAGTAGCGTCGTAAACACCTCTACCGACGTCGCCATGCCATTAGTTTACCGAACCGGCGTGCGGGTCCGCGCGGAAAGCGAAGCGGCCCGGGCTTTCGCCCGGACCCTCGCTGCACCGCCGCGCCTACGGCTGCTTCTCGTACACCACGCGATCTTTTTCCGCCATCCGGCCGGGCACCCACTCCGATTGGATAAAGGCCTTGCCGTCGGGGGTCAGCGTGTCGGTGCCGTCGTACAGCACCTTGCCGTTCAGCTTGATGGAGAAGTCGAGGATGTTGGGGCCGTCCGCCTTGAAGGTCATCGACGCCCCCGGAGGAACGGTGGGCCCATTCACCTTTCCGTCGCTGCCATTCAGCTTGGCGTCGATCGCTTCCTGCAGCGATGGCTCCTCGATGTGCACAATGTCGGCGGCAATCGCAATCACCATCACATTCGCCGAGTTCGATTTGTCGCGCACGTCGAGCCACTTGCCCTCCAGCCCTTTGGTCCCGGAGAGGCGCTTCAGCGTCTCGTCGAAGTTGTACGAGCTTCCGTCCGGCCGCATGGCCGTGCCGTGGACCATCATGGTCGCGCCGTCGGGAGAGAAGGTGCGATGCGACTTCGACAGCACCGTGCCGTGTGCCGCCGCGACAAAATCGAACCCCGTCGCCGACCTCCCCGTGCAGGTGAGGGTGCGGTCGCCGAGGGTGGGATACGGCTTGCCGTCGCAGGCAAAGTCGTACTCGATGGAGCCGCCGTTGGAGAAGTGATACTGGCCCGGACCCTTGCGGGTGTAGGTCACGGTGTCGCCACTGAACCGGCTCCGAGCGGCATTCTCCTTCCAGGTGCCGTTCCACGGCGAATCGGCTGCAAAGCAGGGGGACACCGCGGCCATCGCCAGCACGGCCGCACACGCGCAACACAGGAGCGTCTTCATAGGGTGCCTCGTTCAATTTGAGATGGGAGATGCGTTAGGGGCCCGGACTGCGTCAAGGGTGCGTCACTGGGGCCGGCCGCGCCGAATCGCTCGGCAGCGGTCCGGAAAGCCTAACACTCCGCAGCCGGGATTGTCGCCTCCTCCTGCGGCCACAGGGAACCGGACGGGGTGTGCCAGCATCCGCGTATGAACCTGGGGACAATTGTCGGATCTGTCCGGCGGGGCTATTGCCGATCCTGCCTTTGTGCTGGACCCGGTCTGCTCGCTGTGGCCTTTGGATTCGCAACCTGCACTGGCTGGCTTCTACATCGCGGCACGCCCGCGAATGCCACAGTCGTCAGCATGAAACCGATGCAGGACGGTGATGGCAGCTCTCTCAATTACGCTCCCGTATTTACCTTCACGGCGGGCGACGGACAATCCTACACAGTGGCATCTGACACTGGGACGAACCCACCGGGGTTCAGCGTTGGGCAGCACGTTAGCGTTCTCTACGAAAGGAACCTTCCTGGGCGGGCGAGAATCGCATCGTTCGCACAACTCTGGCTTTTTCCGGTTGTCTTCGGAGTTCTGGGAGCAATGACAAGCGCAGTTGGTTACTTTCTCCTGCGATATGAACGACGGCGCAGTCCCCAATTCACATTGCTGCCGTCATGGGCGTTGAGAGCGCGTAGAACCGACCTGCGCGGCACCGTCCTCGGTGGACCCAGGGTCGACGGCTTCGGGGTTCCGCGCGACCGCGACACCGGACGCGACATAGGATTGTGATCCATCCAGCCTCGTTCCGCCCAATTCGCCCGGTGAAAACGAATTCGCACTGTGCGGCTGTGTTATACTTAAATATAACCCGTGAGGCCCATCGATGCCGCATACCACTAATCTGCGCAAAGTCGGCGGCTCCGTCATGTTGATCGTCCCGCCGGTGCTGCTCAACCTCCTGCAACTCAAGGCGGGCGCAACGGTCGACGTGGATGTCGAAGACGGACGCCTCATCATCGAGGCGAGTCCCCGGCCCCGTTACACCCTGGAGGATCTGCTGGCCGCCTCCGACTATTCCCAGCCGCAGCCGTCCGAGCAGCGGGAGTGGGTGGACGCACCTGCCGTTGGCCGCGAGTTGATATGAGGGACGCTCGATGAAACGCGGCGACATTTATATGGTGTCGCTCGACCCGACCCTCGGACATGAGCAGCGCGGCCATCGCCCTGTCCTGATCGTCTCGGCCACCAAATTCAACGAGGCGACCAAGCTGCCCGTGGTCCTGCCCATCACCGGCGGCGGCGAATTCGCCCGCCGCGTAGGCTTCGCCGTACCCATCGCAGGCATCCGCACTACCGGGGTCGTGCGCTGCGATCAGCCTCGCGTGCTCGATATCGCAGCGCGTCAGGGAAGGAAAGTGGACACGCTTCCGCCGGAGCTTCTGGAGGAAGTGCTCGCCCGGCTCGCCACGCTGTTCCAGTAATCCGGGGAGCCCTTACTCGTACCGCAGCGCCTCGATGGGGTCGAGGTTGGCGGCCTTCCATGCGGGATAGATGCCGAAGATCAGCCCGATGGCGCAGGAGCTGAGGAACGCCGTCAGCACCCACAGCGGCGACAGCAGCGTGGGCAGAAAGATCTTCAGCACCAGCGCAATCCCGCTGCCCAGCAGGATGCCGATCACCCCGCCCACCGCGCACAGCGTAATCGCCTCCAGCGTGAACTGCGTGAGGATGGTCCGCTTGGTGGCGCCGATGGCCTTGCGCACGCCGATCTCGCGGGTGCGTTCGGTCACGCTGACCAGCATGATGTTCATCACGCCCACGCCGCCCACCAGCAGCGCCACGCTGGAGAGCGCGAACAGCAGCAGAAACAGCCCGCCGGTAATCTCGTCCCACAGCCGCGTGATGGTGTCGGTCCCGAAGATGGAGAAGTTGTCCGGCGCGCTATTCAGCACCTTGCGGCGGCGGCGCAGCAGCTCGGTCAGCTCGTCCTCCACCAGCGAGCGGTTCTTGGGGTCGTCGTACTTCAGCGTGATCCAGTAGTCGAGCATCTCCGGATGCATATAGTGGAAGGTGGAGATGGGGAACAGGGCCTGGTTGTCCTGCGGGTTCTGGCCGCCGCCGAAGGCCTGCTTGCGCTTGTCCAGCACGCCCACCACGGTAAACAACATGCCGGCCGCTTCCACGTCCTTGCCGATGGCGCTCTGCCCCGGGTACAGTTGCTCCGCGGTGTCATAGCCCAGCACCGTCACGCGCGCCGCGCGCTCTTCGTCGGTCTCGTTGAAGAAGCGCCCGTCCAGCAGGTTCAGGTCGTTCACCTTCTCCTGGTCGGGCACCACGCCGGTCAGGATGGTGTTCTGCATCTCGTGGCCGTTGCCGCGGATGGCGGTGACGCCCGCGCGGCCCGGAGCGTTGTTATCGGTATATTGCAGCGCCGGCGATACCGCGACCACATGCGGCAGCGTCTTCATCGCGACCGCGTCGTCGAAGGTGAGCTGCTTGCGCGTCAGCATCTCGGTGGTGGGCCGCCCGGCGAACGCGGGAAAGCGGAAGACGAACAGCACATTCGAACCCAGCGACTCCACCAGGCCCGCCACGCCCTGGTTCAGCCCGTTCACCACAGACGAAATGGTGATTACGGTCATCACCCCGATGACGATGCCGAGGATGGTGAGGCCGCTGCGCAGCTTGTTCGCGCGCAGCGTATTCAACGCCATCGTCACCGTCTCTTTTAGATCGCCCGTCCGCATCGTCTCAATCCGCCGTCATTCTGGTGCAGCCACAATCTCCGTTTTTGGTTCTCACTGACAACTGAGAACTGACCACTGACAACTGTTCCTCTAAAGCTCTGCCCGCAGCGCCACAATCGGGTCCAGGCTGGCTGCCTTGTGCGCCGGATAGACGCCGAAAAACACTCCGACCGAAGTCGCCACAAACAATCCCGCCAGCACGCTCCACAACGCCACCGTTGAGGGGAATCCGATCAGCAGCGTCACCAGTTGCGCCACGCCGATGCCGATCATCACGCCAAAGAATCCGCCCACCAGCGCCATCGCCGAGGACTCCACCAGGAACTGCAGCCGCACATCGCGCGCGCGTGCGCCCAGCGCCTTGCGGATGCCGATCTCGCGGGTCCGCTCGCTGACGCTGACCAGCATCATGTTCATGATCACGATGCCGCCCACCACCAGCGCGATCATGGCAATCGCCCCGGCCACCGCGCCAAACCAATGGGTCACGGTGGAAAAGAAACTCACCAGCGTGTTGTTGATGTCCAGCTCGAACGAGTCGGGCGCGCCGGGAGCGTCGTGCCGCTTGGCGCGCATCAGCACCCGCACCTCGTCGCCGGCCGCGTCCAGCGCCGGCCCGGCCGAGCCCGCCTTCACATAAATCGTCACCGACTTCTGCGTTCCGTAGGTCTTCATGAACGCGGTCAGCGGAATCCCCACCCAGTTGTCCTGGCTCTGCCCAAAGGTCGAGCCCTGCTTCTCCGCCACGCCGACCACCGTGTACGGCATGCCGTCCACGCGCAGCTCCAGCCCCAGCGGATCGACCCCCGGAAACAGGTTGTCGCGGATGTCCGACCCGATGATCGCCACTGGCGACGCATGCTCGTCGTCGACCGAGGTAAAGCCGCGGCCCTCCGCGATATCCAGGTTCTGCAGCGCGGGCATCTGCCAGGTGTAGCCGCGAATGGTGGTGTCCGTCACCGAGTTGGTCTCGCGCGTCACCTTGGCCACGGTCGTCTGCTGTGCGCCCATGCCCACGCAGCGGGTGCAGTTGTCGCGCACATAGGTGTAATCGTCGTAGAGGATGACCTTGCGCTTCTGAATGCTCTCGTACTGCTTGGTGCTGGTGATAATCGCCGGAAACCGCGAGACGGTAAACACGTCCGCGCCGTAGCGGGTGAACTTGGTGGTGACGTAGGTGTTGGCCCCGTTCACCAGCGTCACCACGGCAATCACGCTGGAGACGCCGATCATCACGCCCAGCAGCGTCAACACCGTGCGCAGCTTGTTCTGCCACAGCGATTGCAACGCGAGCTTGATCGCCTCTTTGAAGTCCATCGGAGCTTACCAACGATTGTACGCAGCGGCCGCGCGGATGGTTCCTTATCCCGGCTGCGGCGGCTCGCGCAGAGCCAGGTGCGCCTGGTGGCGGCGGTATCCGGCCAGGGAGCGCGCATCTTCCGCGTAGGTGGTGGGATAGATCGCGGGCACCGGCATGGGGTGCAGCTCCGGGTCGACGTTGACGAAGGTGAAGGTGCAGACGTTGCTGAGCGCGGTGCTCCTGCGATCGCGGCTGATGCGGGTGATGGAGGTTTCGACGGTGATGGACGTGTTGCCGGTAAAGGCTACGCGGCTGATGTAGTGCAGCTTGTCGCCCATGCGCACCGGCTGGTGGAAGTTGATGCGGTCGACGCTGACCAGCAGCGCGCGATGGCTGGCCACCATCTCCGAACAGATATGCGCGATCATGTACGCGCGATGCGCCACGTAGCCGCCGAAGATCTTGTGCGGCACATTCTCGTGCTCCAGATAGGTGCGTTCCCAGCTCTCGGCGGTCAGGCCGTTGGCCAGCAGGATATTGGCGCCCGGCTGCTCCTGCGCCTCGTGCAGGCGGCGCAGCAGGGCGTACTCCTCCGCCGTCGGCGGCGCCTCGGCCGCGCTCACATACTCGCGGTAGGCTTCGCGCCGCTGCCGCGCCCGCCCGGCGCGGGCCAGGTCCTGCTTGCTGCGGTATTCGAGTCCCGGCAGTGGTACGCTGCGTTCGCTTCCGTTTTCGTCGCGCAGCCGCGCCACCATGGTGAAGTAGCAGGAGGCAAGATGCAGCAGCGGCGCGGCCGGCGGCCCGCCGGGCTGGGCAGGATGGGCCGGCTGCTCGATGCGGATGCCCACCTCCAGCGAAGTCGTTCCCACCAGGTTCACCCGCGCGCGCAGCACCATGTCGCGGGTCTCGTCGGGCACGCCCCGCACCCGCATCGAATCCATCGCCGCCGTAACCACGCGCGCGGTTGGATAGCTGCGCCGGACATAGCGCAGCGCGGTGTCTTCGGCCAGCTTGTCGAGGACCTCCAGCAGCAGCCCGAAGCGCAGGTTGGAGCGAACCGGCTCGTCGGTCAGCAGAAAGTGCCGGCGCAGGCGCAGGTCCGTACTGAACTTGAGCCGCTGAACGATCGAGGTTTGTGAGGGAGCCAGCGAGGTTTGCGTGGGATTCACAGTTGCGCCATTTTCCGGTTCCCCCGCAGCACGGGGATAGCACTAAGCCTACTCCCCGAGCAGCCCGACTTTCTCCGCTTCGGCCGCCGCGCGCAGCTCTCGATCCAGGCTGGCCAACTGCAGCCCGCGCCGCATCGCCAATTCCAGATACGCTGCGTCGTAAAGTGTCAGCCGGTGACGCTCCGCCAGCCGCAGCGTCGACTGCCACGCCTGCTTCTCCGTGTCGGGATCGGTCTGGATCGGGAGCAGTTCGAGATCCGCCAGCGTTGCATCGCGAAACGCGGCATCCATCCGTCCGCGCCGAACCCCCATCTCCAGCACGTTGGCAATCTCCAGCCGCCACAACGAGGGCACCCACGCGCCGGCCGAGGTGACCCGGTCGAATACCTGGGCGATCGGCTCCCTCCGTTCCTCCATATAGATCCACGCCAGGGTCACCGAACTATCCAGAACCAGGCTCACGGACGGCCCTCATCGCGGTCGCGCTTGAGAGCTTCCCAGTCGAACCCGCCCGTGAGCGCCGCTGCCCGCGCCCGGATGCGCTCCGCCGCCGCCCGCGCCTGTGTGCGGTCTGCCGCGCCGGCGTTGGGAACCAGCCGGGCCACCGGCCGGCCATGCCGCGTGATGACAATCTCCTCGCCATCTTCCACCCGATCCAGCAGGCTTCCCAGCGTGTTCTTGGCCTCAAAGGCTCCAACTTGCAACATGATGCACCTCAATCTAGCTTAGTCTAGCTGATTTGAGGCGGGTCGGCAACCCATTCCTGGCTTGTCATTCCCGGAGGGAATTTGCGTTGCCTTTTTCTAAATCCTCTTGACACGTTCGCCGCTTACTACTACATTGTAGTCCATATGAACCCCAATCCCTCGCTCGGCGAATTCGAGCAGATCGTCCTCCTCGCCGTCCTGCGTCTGGGCGACCAGGCCTACGGCGTCACCATCCGCGCCGAGATCGCCGCCAAAACCGGCCGCAACCCCTCCCCCGGCGCGCTCTACACCACGCTGCACCGCATGGAGGACAAAGGCCTGGTTACCTTCCGCGACGGCAGCCCCACGCCCGAGCAGGGCGGCCGCGCCAAGCGCTTCGTCACCGTCACCCGCGAAGGCCGCAACGCCCTGGCCAGCGCGCAGTCCGCCTACCGCAGCCTGCTCGAAGGCCTCGACCTGCTGACGGAGCCCGCGCGCTTTACCCTCACTTCTTTTTCCAGCAACTCCTTTTTCGCCGTCATCCTGAACGAAGTGAAGGACCCCTGTATTTGCATTTCGGGAGCCGCCCATGCCTAAGCCCACCCCAGCAGAATGGCTCCTCGCCCGCCTCACCGAACCTGAACGCGCCGCCGCCATCTACGGCGACCTCACCGAGATGGCCGCCACCCGCGGACGCCTGTGGTTCGCCGCAGCCTATCTGCACGCTGGCCTCGCTCACCTGGCGCATCGTCCTCGCGCTCGTCGTTGCCACCATCGGACGCCAGATCATCGTCAACTCTTTCCATATCTATATCGGGCACACCTTCGCCGCCTGGAGCACCACCAACGGCCCATTCCGGCCTAGCTCCATGGGGGCAATTTTGTACTACATCACCCAAACGCTCTGGTTCGTGCTGCCCTTCGCCGCCGTCCGCTACGGAGTGCGCGATCGCTTCGTTCAACTCACCTTCGCCGTCGCCGTCGGAACCACGGTGGCCTTCTTCTTTATTCCATTCGCCTCGCTGCTCTGCATTGCAGTAATCGTCGCTCTGGCGGCCGCCGCCATCGCTTCGGCCGCCTGGCGCAAGCCGCTGGCAGTCCTCTTCTGTACCGTCGCCACCGCTTTCCTGGCCATCCCCGCGGTCAGCGCCATCGACGCCCGTATCCTCAACTACCATTTCGGTGGGTCGGCCGGCCGCTTCTTCGTCCACTACGGCTTGATGGTGGCGTTCAGGTCGTCCTTACTCGCCGTGGCCATCGTATGTTCCATCCTGCACGCTCGCCTGGTCCGCCCACGTTTAGCCGGAGTCGCAAATGCCTAATCTCGCCGAATCCTTCCTCGCCCTCTTCGCCGGCCGCGACCGCGCTGCCGCCATCATGGGCGACCTTGAAGAGCTTGCGGCCACCCGCGGACGCCTGTGGTTTTGGATCAATTACTTCCGCGCACTCATCTCCCTCGGCTGGCGCACACCAGTTGCCTTTGTCGCGGGGTTCTCAGGCTTTTTGCTACTGATGGCGGTTCTCTCGGCGTGGGTGCGAAGTCATGGCGCGAGCGTCACGGCGCACCGGCCGCCCTCCGGTATCCCCGCCAAGCTGATTTTTCTTGCAACCATGTTCCTCGCCTCCTTTTCTTTGAGCCTCTGGTTCGCGGCGCCTTTTGCCATACTTCGATTTGGCTTCCGCGACCGCATGGCGCAACTTTACGGTGTCTTCTTTCTGCTTGCTGCGCCAGTGTTCTTTCACAGCAATCGCGTCGCGCTGCTTTGCGCTCTAATGACAGTTGCAGTCATCGTCGCAGCCCTCGTCTCGGAGCCTTGGCGCAGGCCCATGATCGTTATTGCAGCTATGTCCGTCGCAGTTGTCGTTTGCCTCACGACCTGCAGCGACCTTGCAGCAAAGATCTATCACCCGCATTTTCACCTCAAGGCCGGACCGGTCGCGATGGGTGTTTCTCCCGTCGCGTTCAACCCGGTCAGTTGGTTCGCTGTCAGGCTAACCTTCGCAATCGCCCTCTTGATCGCAGCCGTCGTCTGCTCCCTTCTGCATCGCTGGCTGCTTCGCCAACGTCCAGCCATCGCATAGATCGACTGAGAGTACGGCCCGCGCACTATATAGATAGGAGGCGCAAATGCCCAACACGTCCCCCGCCGAAATCTTCCTTGCCCTGTTCGCCGGACCGGCCCGCGCCGCCGCGATCCTCGGCGACCTGACCGAGATCGCGCAGACCCGCGGCCGCATCTGGTTCCTCGCCGCGTACGCGCGCACGCTCTTCACCTTCACCTGGCGCATCATGCTCGCGCTCTTCGTCGCCGACATCGGCCGCGAGCTGATGTTCAATCTCGCCAACATCTACTTCCACGCCACGCCGCCCACCTGGCGCACCACCGACGGCCCGTACCTGCTCGACCATATGGGCCCGCTGCTGGCGTGCATCATGTCGACGCTGTGGTTCGCGCTGCCCTTCGCGGCCGTGCGCTACGGCCTGCGCGACCGCTTCGTCCAGCTCACCTTCGCGGTCGCCGTCGGCACCACGGTCGCGTTTCTCTTCATCCCCTTCGCCTCGCTTGCGTGCGCCATCGCAGTTCTCGCGCTCGCCGCCGCTGCCCTCGCCTCAAAAACCTGGCGCAAGCCCATCGCAGTGCTGCTCTGGACCGGCGCCGCCGGCCTGCTGATGGTGGCCGTCTCCACCGTCATCCGCATCCAGGTCCCGCGCGCCTTCCCTCACGGCCACACCCTGCTCGCCCGCAATGCGCCCGCGCTGCTCTTCCAGACCGGCCTGCTGACGCTCGCCTTCGTCTGCGCCCGCCTGCACGCGCTGCTGCTGGAAACCTCACCCCCCGGCCGCACGCCCGCCTGACTCGAACGTCGCTTGACCGCCATGCAAACCCCGTGGTATTACTTTTGGTAGAAAGTAAGGGGGCAGCATCATGGAATCCGCACTCACCATCAAGGGCCAGGCGACCATCCCCAAGGCCATTCGCGAGCATCTCCGCCTCGAGCCCGGCGACCGCATCAAGTTCTTCAAACATCCTGACGGCACCGTGGTCATCCTGCCCAAGCTTCCCACCGCTCGCCTCAAGGGCATCGTCTCTGGACGCCGGCGCCGCCCGGCAAGCCTTGCCGAAATGGATGAAGCGGTAGTGACCGGAGCCACCCGAAGCCGTACGGCGCGGCAATGACCGGTCTCGATACCAACATTCTCGTGCGCTACTTCGCACAGGATGATCCCGTCCAATCGAAGGCAGCCACCCAAATCATCGAACGCCGTCTTACCGGGGACGAGCCCGGCTTCGTCAGCCTGGTCACGATGGTCGAAACCGTGTGGGTCCTCAGTCGCGTCTACGGCCTGCCCGATCGCGAGGTCGCTGCCGTGGTTGAGGGTATGTTGCAAGCCGATACGCTGGTCGTTCAGAACGAGCAGGAGGTCTTCACCGCCGTCGCGGCGTTGCGGGCCGGGCACGGTTCCTTCGCCGATGCGCTGGTTGGCGCGCTCGGCGGCTGGGCAGGCTGCGCCTCCACCCTCACCTTCGATCGCAAGGCAGCGCGGCTGGATGGCTTCCAGCTCGTCTGACGCATCTCCAAACTGCTACACTTACACCTGCAGGCGGCTGGATGATCGCTGCCTCGCGCGGCTTGCCGTCGCGAGGGGGAGGAAAGTCCGGACTCCGCAGGGCAGTGTGCCGGATAACGTCCGGGATCGGCGCTTCAAGGCGCCGAGACGGCCAGTGCAACAGAGAATATACCGCCGGCGGGAGCGCAAGCGACCGACGGTAAGGGTGAAAAGGTGCGGTAAGAGCGCACCGGACGATCAGTAATGATCGCCGCATGGTAAACCCCACACGGAGCAAGACCAAATAGGCAGGGATTGCAGGCTTCTCTTCGGCGGCAACTCGCACCGGCCCGGTGCGACAAGGTGAAGAGCATTGCGCGTGCGCAGGCACGAGCCGAAACTTGCGGGTAGGTTGCTGGAGCGGCGCGGTAACGCGTCGCCTAGAGGAATGATCGTCTCGAACAGAATCCGGCTTACGGGCCGTCTGCAAGCACAGTGGCCCCGAATGTCCGCCAAGGACATTCGGGGCCACCAGCATTTTGCGGACATGTCTCGCGCCGAATCGCTTCAGCCATCGCCGCGCCAACTCGCTTGCGGAACTCGGCCTAAGCGGGATGGATGTTCGAAGCCTGCATCCCCTTGGGGCCCTTGGTCGGCTCGTAGGTCACTTTCTGGCCTTCCTGCAGCGACTTGAAGCCGCTGGATGCGATCGCGGAGTAGTGCGCGAAGAGATCTGCGCTGCCGTCGTCCGGGGTGATAAAGCCAAAGCCTTTTGCGTCGTTGAACCACTTCACTGTTCCTGATGCCATGTAATCCTCTTCTGCCGCACAATCCGGCGCCCACATCTTCAATCCTACCCTGCAATCGAGCACTTCCTCCGACCCGACCGACAAATTGAGGACACTTTTGTGAAAACTGGCCGGCTTACGGGCCCACCAGCCTCTGCGCGATTGGATTCGCTGAGATCGGAGGAGGCGCGCGTAAGAATTACCGGCAGGCCAGGGAGTTTCTTCGTCCGCTGCGGCCCTCACCAATGGCGAGGAATGGCAAACAGGAGGCTTCCATTTCGCGGGAAGTGGCATCCGACGTGCTCACAAAAACTTTCAGCATCGCATTCCCTTCACTCGTAGATCTTCCTGGGGCGGATGGCCGCGCCGCCAGGCTTCCTCCAACGAAAGATGACCCCGCAAACGCCAACTCGACGACTCCTCCACACCGCACCCGATCTCTGTTTAACCCTCCATGAGACGACCCGAAGAAATTGCAAAAACGAATTGCTGCAACGTGGGAGCCGGCCCCGGCCGAACGGAACATCACACCAACTAAGCTTCACCTGGTCGCGAAGGCAGAGCCGGCGCAGGCCCGCCCCACCCTGGTCCAGCAGCCTCCAGCCGACAGAAACAAGTCCGCGCGGGAGGAGACGAATCCGCTCGACGGCCTGGACTGGGAAGAGCGTTTCTGGTTTGCCTTCCAGGCAATCGTGGAATTGGAACGCGATTTGGAAGAGCTGCTGAGTCGCGAGAAATATTTTCAGTGCATTACCTGCCGGCGCGAAAGCGGCCTCCCGTGACTGCGGCGCACGGATGACGTTGACACCATTCCTGGCGGAACTGGAGCTCGCAGCTCCGCGCCGGGTTCGGGGCCGCGAACTTTTCACAGAATCCGCAACCCGGACCGGCCCCGCCGGCTGTACTATTCAAGCTCTCCCCATTTCATTCCCCAGTCACTGACGAGCTGGTGTGTGACCGGAAAGGGAAGTCCCCTGGACGCTGTGGACGCCGCCGCTCTGCCGCTCATCTGCCCGCGAGGCCACGGGCCCGGTGCGCCCGACTCGCGCTTCTGCAGTGTCTGCGGAGCGCTGCTGGCGGCTCCGGGCGCGCACCCGCTCGCCGCCAGTCCGCCGGCCCCGGCGGCATCCGTCTCCGCGCCTGCGCCCGCCGTCCAGCCCATCGCGTGCAAGCACTGCGGCGGCAGCGGCGTCCATCTCGACCCGGCCGAAGAGGTCTGCCCGGAGTGCGGATGGCTGCGCCCTCTGTATCCCGGATACGAAGTGGATCGCACCGTCTTCCTGTGGGCGCAGGACGGGCAGGCGATGAACACCCTGCACAATATGTCCGCGCTCAGCGCCATTGCCCGCTCCGTCTCCGACAAGGTGGGCCGTCCCTGGATCGAAGCCACCTTCAACGGCATTCGCATCGGCCCGAATCAGTTGCCCAACGTGTGGAAGCTGGCCGTGCTGGCCGCGCGGCTGCTGGGCGTGCCGCGCATGCCCGATGTCTATGTCTCCGGCGACAGCATGTGGAACACCTACACCTATGGCTCCGACTCGAGCTCCTTCATTGTGCTGGGCACCGCCATCCTCACCAACTTTCACCAGGACGATCTGCTGTTTGTGCTGGCCCGCGAGATGGGCCACTGCCGCGCCGGCCATGCGCTGTGGAAGACCGTGATTCGTTTCGTCGCCGGCGATATCAGCGGGCACACCGGCATTCTTTCGGGAGGAATGCTCGGCGCCCTCAGTCCCACCAAGCTGATCGGCAGCGCGCTGGAGATGCCGTTGATGGCCTGGTCGCGCCAGTCGGAGGTTACCGCCGACCGCGCCGGCCTGCTCGCTGTTGGCGACGTGGCCCTGGCGCGCCGCGTGCTGCTCAGTTGGTCCGTCCGCTCCGCCACGCTGCTGAAGCAGGTCAACATGGACGAATGGATGAAGCAGGAGGAGGCCAGCGCCGATCAGCTGACCCACATCTCCGAGGTGACCACCTCCTCGTCGATGTACACCGCGCGGCGCCTGCGGCTGCTGGGCCAGGCCGCGCGCGAACCCGGTCTGATGCACTGGAGCGAGAGCATTCAGCCGATCCGCAAACAGTTGGAAACTCCGCTTCCGCCCGCCGCCAGCCAGCCGGGTCCCACAGCCGCAACGCGCGCAGTCCCCGCAGCCGCGCCTGCCGCTCCGCGCGACTCCATCCGCGTCGTCTGCAATCACTGCCAGTCTGCCATGCAAGTGCCGCTGGCCGTGCTGCGCGGCAAGACCTCCCTCAACGTCCGCTGTCCGCAATGCCGGAACGTGATGACGTTGCGTCAAAAATCATCCGCCCCCGCACCGGCTCCTGCCGGCAAGCAAACCGAATCGCAATGACCCGAAAGGACGGTCTAAACCATGCCCAGCGACAACAGCGATGAGTTTGTAGTCGACCCCACCACCGACGCCGGCGACGCCTACGATGCCACCCTCGATCCAGGCGCCGACGCCGACGCCAACGTGACCGGCCTGCAGGACCAGGCCCAGCAGGCCGTCTCCGACGGCGACTACGCGACCGCCGCGGATTATCAGGCCCAGGCGGAGACCGCGGCGGCTGCGTCCGGCGACACCGCCGACCTCACCGGTCCCGACTCGGCTGACCTCCAGGCCGCGGCCACCGATCAGCAGACCGCCGCGACCGACCAGGCGCAGGAGGCGACCGACGCCGCCTCCGGCGACTACGCAGCCGCAACCGATGACGCCGCCAATGCCTCCGCCGCCGCGGCCGGCGCGGACGCAAGCGGCGGCGGACTCACCGACGACGGCTCCGCCGATACCGAGCAACTGGACGAGAGCTGGGCCAACTGGGACCAGGAGACCGCCGACCAGGACGCGCAGACCGCCGACAGCTACGCCGCCGCGGCCGACTCGGACGACGCGACCCCGAGCGACGCGGCCGATGCTGCCCTCTATGGCGATGCCGCCGCCGGCGAAGACCAGACCGCCGCCGGCCTCGGAGACGAAGGCGCCTACGACGAGGCCGGAGCCGCCGCCGTGCCCGACGACACCGCCGTCGACGATTCCGCCGCCGACGACGACAGCGCGCCCAGCGACGACGACACGTCCTCGGCGGAGTAGCGCCGCCGCGCCGGCGCACGGAGAATTCGATCGTCGCGGCGAATCCGGCTCAGGCAGCCCCGGTTGCCCTGGCCCTGGCATCCCCCGGCGCGCACTCCGACGCCATCTCCACGCGGTTTCTGCTCCGGCGCTTGGCGGTGTAGAGCGCCATGTCGGCTGCGCGCACCAGCTCGCCGGGGTCATCGCCCGGCCGTGGACTCTCGCAGCATACCCCGATGCTGACCGTCACCACCTCACCGGCCGCCGAGCCGCCGCTCTCGATCTGCAACGCCAGCACCGCTTGCCGGATGGATTCCGCCACATCCAGCGCGGTTTCGGCATCGGCCTCGGGCAGCAGCAGCACAAACTCCTCGCCGCCGTAGCGCGCCACCACGTCGTAGCCGCGCCGGGGAAAGGTCTCCAGCACCCGCGCCACCGCGCGCAGGCATTCGTCGCCATGCTGGTGCCCGTAGCCGTCGTTCAGATTCTTGAAAAAGTCCACATCGATCAGCAACAACGAAATCGGCTTCTGGTTGCGCGCGCAGCGGCGCATCTCGGTCTCCAGCACGGCATCGATGTGGCGGCGATTGTAGAGCCCGGTCAGCGCGTCGCGCACCGAGAGCTCATTCAGCATGGCATTCGCCTCGCGCAGCTCGTCCTGGCTTTGCAGCAGCGCCCGCTGCGCCTCCACCAGGTCGGCGTGCGCCTTCTGCAAATCGCGGAACCTCCACTTGTCCAGGGTTGCCGTGCCCAGCGCCATCAGCAGGATCAGCCCGGTCACGATCACGATCACCCACTCGCCCAGCACGTTCACCTGCATCGTTCCCCGCAGGGAGAACGGCATCGCGCTCTGCGAGAAACGGACCCCGGCCATGGCAATGTAGTGCATCGATGCAATCCCCAGGCCCATTACGATGCTGCCCGCCGCCCGCGCGGCTGCTTCGTATCTCCGGGCGCTGCGCGAGGCGAAGGCGATCCACAGCGCCAGCCAGGAGAACCCGGCAGCCGCCACCAGCGAGAGCGCCACAATCCACCGGGTGTAGTGCTCCATCGCGCTCGAGCGCATCGCCGCCATGCCGACGTAGTGCATGCCCCCGATGCCCGCTCCCATCAGCAATCCGCCGGCCAGCATGCGCCGCACCGTCAGCCGTTCCGCGCTCACCACGGTCAACGCAATGCTGGACGCCGCAATCGCCAGCAGCAGCGACAGCAGCACCGTGGGCCAGTAGTAGTAGACGGGCACCGGCAGCTTCAGCGCCAGCATGCCCAGGTAGTGCATGGACCAGATGCCCACCCCCAGGGTCAGCGAGCCGCTGCTCAGCCAGAAGCGGCGCAGGCCGGGGGACGCGGCCGCGCGCACCCGGTCGGCCAGCGACAGGGCTGCATAGGAAGCGCCAATTGAAATCAGGACGGAGACGACCACCAGGCCTGACGTGTACTGAGTCGCGAGGGGCGGCATGCAAATTGCCTCAATCAGCCTCGAGTGTCGCCCGCCCGACAGAGCGAAACAATGGCCCAAAAGGACCAATTGTCGGCTCCGTCCGAAGGGGTCTGGTTTCAGCAGTTTCGGCCGCCTCACTCAGGATCGAAGCGGCGCTGAACCCGCACCCGCAATTATTCTGGATGGGGAGCGCAATGCCAAACCCTCGTCTCGCGAATCCGCGCCGCAAGCGCTTTCTTCGTTCCGTGTCGTTCGGCTCTCTGGTTCGATGGCTGGCTATCGGCGTGGCGGCGCTGTGGCTGCTGGCTGCGCTGACGCTGGTGGCCCTGCGCTGGATCGACCCACCCACCACCGCCGTGCACGTCGAGCGCCGCGCCGAGGCCTGGATTCACAACAAGCCCTACCAGGAGCGCTACGACTTCGTTCCGCTCAGCCAGATCTCGCCCGACTTCCAGCACGCCGTCATCGCCGCCGAGGACGCGCGCTTCTACCAGCACCACGGCTTCGACTGGCACGCCATCCAGCTCGCCGCCGACCACGATATGGAGGGCGGCCGCATTCGCGGAGGTTCCACCCTGACCCAGCAGCTGGTCAAGAACATCTTCTTCGGGACCGGCCGCTCCATCCTGCGCAAAGGCGCGGAGTTCACCCTGGTGCCCGTAGCCGAGCTGGTCCTGGGCAAGCGCCGCATTCTGGAGCTCTACCTCAACGTCGTCGAGTGGGGTCCCGGCGTCTATGGCGCCGAATCCGCAAGCCGTACCTACTTCCGCGTCCCCGCGCGCAGCATCGGCCGGCAGCAGGCGGCTGAGCTCGCCGCCATCCTGCCCGCGCCGCTCAAACGCCATCCCGAGCACATGGCCAAATACAGCGCCATCATCCTCGAGCGCATGCGCCAGATGGGCTGGTGACGGCGCGGCCAGGTGCCCCGTCCTGGCTTCGTTCGGGCGGAATCATGCCGCGATTAATCTCCTGCGCGTGTCCATCGTCACCATGGAATCGCTCCCCGGTACAGATAATGCTCTGGATGCCTCTTTCCCATGAAGGGAAGGCCCGGATGAGGGCAAACCTTCTCGCGATTCAAGCCGGCCAGAAGGTCCACAGCGTATCCATCGGCGCGCTCACGCCTATCCAGCTGGCTCAGATCAATGCACAGCGCGCCGAAGATGACTTGCCGCTTCTGGTGGCAGAAGTTCTTTTCGTCGGCGCTCACGTCTTCCGACGCCGAGTTCTGAAGGACGGCTACGAAATTGAGGACGTGATTGAAGAGGCCGAGAGCGCCCTGTCGGCATCGTCGGAATTTATCGTTACTTCCTACATGACCGCGCTTCACAATCCAGTTTCCAGAGTGGACCGATTGGGCAACGTGGTCAACGACAGGGCAATCTTTGAGTGCACAAAATATCGCCCCAACCCGGAGTTATTTTCCGTCCAGCCAAAGGGAGATCGAATCAAGCCCGCGAGCAAGCGATAGGGGTCGCCGAGGCGACCCCTATCGAAGACATAAGCGGCTCGCCCGGGTAACAGGTTCTTCCGGCAGCTCCAACCGCTCCCTTAAATTATCGGCCGCGATCCTGGGTCCGTCAAGACAGAAATACCGGTCGAGCACAGACCGCGGACGGCACAAACAGCTTTACTCCTCCGGCCGGATTAAATACCGGCTCTCGCGCAGATGTTGATGCAGGCTGGCCAGCAGGAAGAGGTACTGATGGAACTCCTCCGCCACCTGCCTCATCATCTTCTCCCGCTTGCCCACCGCGGCCATGCGATAGCAATCCCGGCCCATCGCGGAGTAGAACCCGATGTTGTGACGATGCCGGTTCTGGCTCTGAAAGAAGCCGGCGTACAGCAGAATGTGCGCGCCCGCCGACTCCATCCACAGCGGATTCTTGGCGCTGGTCAGCTGCCGCACCATCATCTCCGCGATCTGGGTCAGATCGGCAAACTGCCGGAACTCCCCATCGCCCGGGCTGTAATCCTCCGACAGCACCGCCAGCCGGTCCACCGACTGCAGGCAGAAATGCCCCAGCACGCTGGCCAGGTACACCCCCGTCGAATCGCGCATCTGCGCCCACCGCGCCCTGCCAATCGCATCCTCGAGATGCGACACCCAGAAGTTCAGCGCCCGTTCTTCCGTAACCCCATACAAATTCTCAAAATCAAAATCCTGAGCAGATGGCATAGCGGTTGCCCTCCCAACTCACAATGATGCAAACCCCGATTTTGAAAAAAGTATGAATAGTGTGCAGGCAACCCTTCCGCACCGCAATAGTTACTTAAGTGTGACCCGCATACAACTAAGTACCTCTGGCTCTTCAGAATTCAGCAGCCTTACGATGACGACATGGCGAAACTAACTTTCTCTGACAACGAAGCCCTGCTCTTTCTTGTTGGTGCCGATCATCCGACCCTGGTAACGGTTGAGTCGCTCGATGAACTCGGTCTTTGGTTTCACAGCGGCCACCTCGAAGCTGAGCTCCGGGCCGGCGTTCCCTTTGAGCCGGACGGGACGGATGCGCAGATATTTGTCCCCTTGGCTCAGATCCGATCCCTGATGGTGTATGGGATGGACGACGAGCCGGAGAGTCAGCCGGGCGCCCCCTCCTAACTTCGCTCGGGCGAAATCGTGCGACCGCCGTTTGCGGGCTAACCCCGAACCGGCTGCCCCGTCCTGGCTTCGCCGGGGCGGGGTCGCGCCACGACCTACGCACCCCACCTTGAACCTCGATCCTCGTAACTTGGACCTCGAACCTCGAACCCCGAACCTCTACAATGATCTGCAAATGCCAGCCGCCATCGAGACCATCGCTCTCACCCGCCGCTTTGGCGACTTCACCGCCGTCGACAACGTGAACCTCTCCGTGGAGGCCGGGCAGTTCTTCGGCTTCCTCGGCCCCAACGGCGCGGGCAAATCCACCACCATCAAGATGCTCACCGGCCTGCTCGCGCCCACCAGCGGCCAGATCCGCATCCTCGGCGCGGACCTCACCCAGAACTCCGCCGAACTGAAACGCCAGATCGGCGTCGTGCCGGAAGGCATGGCCCTGTTCGGCCGCCTCACCGCCAGCGAATACCTCCGCTTCGTCGGCCGCATGTACGGCCTCGACAAAGCCACCACGCTGCAGCGTACCGAAGAGCTGCTCGAATTCATGAGCCTCGCGGGCGAGCAGAAGAAGCTCATCACCGACTTCTCCCACGGCATGCAGAAGAAGCTGGCGCTGGCCGCCGCCGTCATCCACGGACCGCGCGTGCTCTTCCTCGATGAGCCCTTCGAAGGCGTCGACGCCATCGCCGCCGGCACGCTGAAGCAGATGCTGCAGCGCATGATCGCGCGCGGCGTCACCATCTTCCTCACCTCGCACGTGCTGGAGATCGTGGAACGCCTGTGCACGCACATCGGCATCATCCACCGCGGCCAGTTGGTCGCCCAGGGCTCCATCGCCGAACTCCGCGCGCGCTCAATCCCGCCACCGCGCCCCGGCGAAGAGGCGCTCGCGCAGAGTGCCGCACCGCTCACCCTCGAGCAGATCTTCCTCGACATCGTCGGCACCGACCGCACCGGCAACCTGGCCGCCACGCCGCCCGAGCAGGAGCTCTCGTGGCTGAGCTGAACCCCGAATCCGCCGCTGCGCCCGCGCCGTATCATGCTGCGCCGGACATTCCCGCCGCGACCCAGCTGCTCGCCATCGCGTGGCTGCGCTGGCGGATGTTTGCCAACGGCTTCCGCCGCCGCCAGACCGGCCCGCGCCAGATCGTCGCACTCGTCTTCAGCATTCTGCTGCGCCTGCTCATCTGGCCCGCCTTCGCGTTCATGGCGATCGGGCCTGCGGTGGGCGCGGGCTTCTTCGCCTACATGGCCATCAGCGACGGCCACCCCCAACACCTGTCTCCGCTGCTCGCCGCCGTCGCCCTGCTGTGGCAGTTCGTCGCCGTCAACGGAGTCAGCATGGCGGCTGCGCTGGCCACCTTCGATCCCGCCTCGCTGCTGCGCTTTCCGCTGCGCTTCGGCCGCTACCTGGTGCTGCGCCTGCTGCTCGGTCTGCTGACGCCCAGCACCATCATCGGCTGCCTCGCGCTGCTGGCCGCGGTCATTGGCATTGCCATGGCCAACGTCTCCCTGCTGCCCGCCGCGGTCGTCGTGCTCGCCCTCTACGCCGCGCTCAACATCTTTATCTCGCGCACCCTCGCGGTGTGGATGGAGCGCTGGCTCGCCACCCGCCGCGCCCGCGAGATCTTCGGCGTGCTCATGGCCGTCGTCATCGTCGGCTTCCAGTTCGTCTCCTACCGCGGTCCAATGAGATTCCGCCGTCCCACCGGACACCCCAGCGCCTCGCCCAACAATTGGCTGCTCAACTTCCTGCATGGATCGAATCATCTGCTGGCGTGGTTTCCGCCCGGCTTCGCCGCCGGTGCCATCCTGCCCGGCCATCCGCTGCTGCGCCTGGCGGAATTCGCCGCGCTGCTGGCCTGGACCGCGCTGTTCTTCGCCGCCTTCGCCTTCCGCCTGCACAAGCAGTTCCTCGGCGAATACCTCTCCGACGGGGCACCCCGCAGCGCTCCCGCTCCAAAATCCGTCATCTC
>Ga0181520_10003916_pt1 | contig 25545 bp, 24 predicted proteins | sample PEATcosm2014_Bin_29_FD_132451 | JGI IMG/M metagenome (GOLD analysis project Ga0181520, IMG submission 132451) | Peatland microbial communities from MTU Mesocosm Facility, Houghton, MI, USA - PEATcosm2014_Bin02_30_metaG | ecosystem: Environmental > Terrestrial > Soil > Wetlands > Peat | place...
GACCAAAAATAATAAGTTATCTAAGTTGCTAAAAAGCATCGAGTAATGCATTTCTAAATTCACTTTGAATGGGATATCAAGTAATTCCCTAATGTTTTGAAATTTTGATGAAATTATAACGTTGGTAAAAAGGATATCTGACAAAATAATTTCAATAAAATTGAAACCAAATGATTTTGCGAATAAATTAAAAAGGGAAAAGACTATTAATAGGATAACAATTCTCAAATAAAGAGCATTATTTATATAAATAAAATTATTTTTATTTTTTGAGGTTTCCCGGAAAGCAATTTGAGCTAGGCCCACATCAATAAATTTTGATAATATTACAACCGTGGCGAGGATATAATTAAAATTTCCGAAATCAGTTACGTTTAAGAATCTAGCTGTTAATGAGATCGAAAAAAAATTAATAAATAGCGATAATGTTTGCCCTATTGTAATAGAAAAAAAATTATTTGAAACTTTTTTTGAGGAATAATTTTCCAAAACAGATTAAGTAATTAATTTAGAATTGTTTAACATTGTCTAATGTGAAATATTATGAGAATTTCTTACTGCCATTCTTTCCACTAACGGGATAAAAATCATTAAAAGGAATAAACTAATAAACCAGTATGAAAGTCTTGTAACCATAACTAAAAAAGAAAATCCTACAATCAAGAAAAAAAACACAAGGAACGAAAAGACAATTAAGTTTTTTGTTTCATAAAATCTAAACCATAACCATGTTGTTATCAAGCCAATCAGATAAGGGCCCAAAAATGTGCCCCATAATCCAAAATCGGCATGAAGTTCACGAATATAAGTTCCGGTATTTGTCCACATTGGGATAAAATATCCCATTTGATAATCTGAAGGGCGTTTAACTATATCAAATTTAGAAAGGACACTATATATTGGGAGAAAAGTGTTCTGCCCGAATGTTGCCTTCTCAGAATTATTTTCCAAATATTTACTTAGAACACCTAAATCACTGCTTAAATATAAATAAATTGAAGGTGTGATTATCATATTACCTTCAAGTTTATTCAATTGCTTAGATGCACCGGAATAAGATTCGAATGAACCCCTTGCTGTTTTTACAACAGATGCACTTATAATAATTACAAGTAATAAAATAGTGATTGCAATAACGGAATTTTTCTTTGAAAATTTTTGTTTATGTGATAAACTATCTTTTAACAGATAGCCAAATAAAATAAAAGAAGTAAAATATTCAATTAACGCAAACAACATGCCTGCCCGCCCGACTTCCGCAAGCTCTTTTAGTATTATACCTATGAAAGGATAGAACGTTAAGAATGAAAATTTCCCTTTATATGCAGTATATAGTCCAGAAAAAAAAATTGCAACAAAACCAAGAGTAGAGACATAGGGAATTACACCGCTTATATCCCTGTGTACATTTAATCTATAAACAAGAGTGGCATTGATTAAAACAGCGGGTATGCTGCCAAATAATTTAACCAGAACATACCAATTCTGAATTGCCGATAACAGGCAGAGAGTGCTCAAAATAAAGACAGTTAATTTAACAGCTTTCCCGTCATCGCTGAATATTTTTATAATGGTTTCTTCAGTATTTAGATTGTCTTTCCCTTCGGGAAAAAGATTTTTCGTACTAGTGATAGTCAGAATACCCATTAGGAAAGCAAAAAACCCGAAAGAAACTAAAAACCATGCTTCAGGAATAATATCTACATAAGGGAGCAGTTTTAGTTCATACAAAGATATAAGAATAAACCAAATTATTGTATAAATTATTAAATGATTGAACCATTTTTTAAACAGATATTTACTGAGTACTATACTAAAAATGGTTATACTTATGACAATTACAAAAACCATTTTGTTTAAAGTTTTAGTTTATAAAATTTCACAATTCTTTTATAAAGATTTGATCCCATTAATTGTAATGGATTGTCATAAGTTTCTTTATGAATTAATTTCTCTCCGGTAAAAACAAAAGGTAGAAATAAAAAGAGTGAAAGGAAGAGTAGCCCGATTATGATGAATGCTCTTTTAGGAGAATATTTCAATTCCGGGGGGACAGCATTATCTATAACCATGATTGTTGGAATGCTTTTCTGTTCATCAACTTTGGCTTGTTCATACATAGGAAGCATTATTTCCATAATTTTTGTCTGTATTTCTATTTCCCTGAAATACCTGTAATATTGAAGTCCCATTTCAGGAACTTCTTTAAAAGGAAAGAATACATTAGAAAGATCAGAAAGTTTATCAGAAGATTTTAATTCTTCAATTTTATTTTTAAGAAAACTTACCTGCTGCTGAGCCTGGGAATATTGTGGAGAATTTATTCCATAAATTTGCTTACTTATGTTGGATGCTAATTCCTTTTCGGATAACTGTGCCTCCAATTCAGCAGATGCCTTTATTGCAGCTTCTAGTTGCTGCGGAATTGCAATAATACCATATTTTTTTTGAAACAGATATAGAGAATCTTCTCCGGCTCTCAAATCGCTTACATTTTTATTATATCTTTGTTCAATAAAAATTCTGTTATTTCTCGCTTGTTCAACATTTAGCTTAATATTCATACTATCTAATAATTGAACAAAATAATTTGCTATTAAGGAACTGACCTGTGGATCTTTATTTACAACGCTGATTTCAATCATACCATTCTCATCCGGATCGAATGATACATCACTTTTAAAGTCTCGTATGGCTTTATCCATATTATTATCTTTAATTTCGTAGTAACGAATTAAATCGAACTTCTTAATCACGGCTGTTATAGCAGTCCTGCTATTTAAAATACCAAATAATACATCATTAGAACTTGACGAGACTCCGAAAAGTTTAGAACTGATTGACGTAGCAGAAGTTTTGCCCGATAGCAAACTTGTTATCCCCCCTAAACTTGCCGAATTGTCAGGTGCCGCCATAACTACTGACGTAGCCTTGTAAGTATTTGGAATTAACAGACTCATTATTGTGAAAATAACAGCAGCAACAAGAAGGTTAATAAAGAGGAACTTCTTCCATTTATAAAGGACATAAATGTAATCACTAAACTTTGCATTTTTTTTAATATTTTCAGCCATATTCCAATTATATTTTAATTATTAAATTATGTAACAAGTTTTCAGAAGCATTTTAATAACGAGATGTAAAGTTAATATAATATTGATTGTATTCACAAGATTATTTTTATAGTATTATATTCATTTTTAGAACAAACAAAATAATCATTTGGAAAATATTTATCATAAATATTTAAATTTTAATACATTATTTGAAAATATTAAAAATTTGTATTGATTTCTCTTTCGGCATAATAATATTTATCTTAATCTAATCTTTAAATATGAGTAATGCCCTAATTGAAATAAAAGAAAGGTAATAAACAATTGTTCCAAGAATCGGTATAATAACTGCGTCAAGTTCATACAACATTAATGAGTTAGGACAATTAGTTGAATTAACACTAAAATTAAAAGCAGATATTCTAACTATTAACGGAATTGAGCCATATGATTTAGAAATGGATAGTAAAAGATTATGGGAGAGAGCATAAATCAAGAGCAAGATAATGCTTTCAAAAAATTAAAAAAAATGTCAAAAGAGATGGCTATTAGATTAAATCTTCCCTCTTTAAAGTTGCTCCCATACCATTCTTGTAATTTGTCTGAAAGTATTATCAATCAAATGGAAATGTTTTTCCATGCAGTTCTCTATCTTACAAACGTAAGTATTATTATTTGGGAGAGGATATAACTTTTCCAAGGATAACATTCGGCAATATTACCGAGACTATTTTTGATTATATATGGAATTCCGAGAAATATCTGAATTTCAGAAGAAGGTTATTAAAAGATGATTTCCCGGAATATTGTAAAAGATGCCTTTTCCAACATAGGGTAACATGTGCTTAACATGCACAGCATAATTTTAGGAGGAATTGACCGCAACATCTGTTAAAAGCCAGCTAACAAAAGGTTAAATATGAAAATACTTGCCAATTTACTTCTAATTCTTTCTTTGTACTCAGCGTTGTTTTCACAAACTAAATATTGGGATCAGATTTCAGTACCAAATGAAATAACATATATAAGTTCTATCTCGAAAGACTGGGATAACAACCTTTGGATTGCATGTAGTAATCCTTATTCAGTCGGCCGTCAACTAATAATAGCTGTATTAAATCACTCTTCAAATCAATGGGATATATAAGATTCCGTTAACCTTCCCTTGTTAAAAGATAATAAAACTTTTATTCAACACATTCCTAAAGACATTTCATTTGGGTTTGCTTCGAGCCATGATCTATTGGTCTATAAAAATCCGAGATGGAGCGATTTAGAATAAGCTACACTTGAATACAGGTTCACATTTGGAAGCTTTAATAGTTTCTTTGCTTTTGTTATATTAGATAACAAATGAATTAATACTTTTGGCAGGATTATCAAATTTTAAGGGAGTATAAATGAAAAATATATTCTAATGTTTATAAAAGATCCGAACAAAACAGGAATTAATTACAATTTATTTCAAAACTACCCTAACCCATTTAATCCAACGACGACCATAACTTACGAATTACCTACAGCAAACTTGGTAGTACTAAAAGTTTATGATTTACTTGGCAGAGAAGTTGCCTTCTTAATAAATAGATATGAAAATGCCGGATCTCATTCAGTTCGGTTTAACGGAAATAATTTAGCAAGCGGTGTCTATTTATACAGAATAAAAGCAGGTGATTATTCCGCCTCTTGCAAAATGATTTTATTAAAATAATATTAGCGTTAAGTTTTACGCAACTGGGAAATAGTATTTCACTTTATAAAAATTTTTATCCCAAATTTTATGCACTATCTTGACTTTTAAAATTTTTTCTGTATTTTTACTCACAAAAAAGGAAGTAATTTATAATCGATTTGCTACAGTAAGAAAATTTTAACTAATTTGATTACCAGAGTAGCAAAGTATGCCGATTTTGGAGGTTTACTCTGATCGGTTTTTTTATTGTTATTTTTAAACTTTTTATAATAGGAGTTGTGTCTATAGGCTTAAAGATACTATTAGCAGGTAAGTGTTATTAACCAACTAAAAAGGAAAGCAGCGATGAAAACCTTAAAAGCGAAAATAGACAATCCTTTGTCAGATCTTATCAGCGATGATATCTTCGACCTCTTAACTGCCCACGGTTTAATTGATGAAAAATCGGTTAGGGACTACCAGATAAGAAAGAAATTTAAACAAATGCGTGCCGGTAAAATCAGTGCCGGGGATGCAATTGACTCAATCCGTGAAGAATATCCGTATTTACAATTTGATACCATAAGAAAAATTGTTTATCAGATAAGCAAATAATAGGTAAATTGGATTAATTTACTTGACAAATAAAAGCAAAGTTTTTATATTTGATACGACTCTTTCAGAGGGTTCTCCCCTGCCCTTTGATGTTAAACGAGTCGGGCCCAGTGGTACCCCCATCACTGGGCTTCATTTTTTAATAACTGAGGAATAAATGTCGAAACAATTAAATAAAAGAAATATTCGAAAACCAAAAAAAATCGTTTCGCCTTTTAATGTTTATTGGAACAAAAAGAATTTTATTTTTTTATTTATCGGACTGTTAGTAATAATTAGCGGATTTGTGTTGATGTCAATCGGGTCATGGGATAGTTTCCCTTCATTATTTATCTCCCCTGTTGTTCTGGTGATCGGTTATTTAATAATTCTTCCGGCTTCAGTTCTTTTTACGGGTAAACATGAAGAGGAAGCTAAAAACGAACAGGGAAATTCTGCTGATAGGGATTAAAGGGATTTTTTTCTTTTCAAAAAGTTCAAAAGTTAATTAGATAATATTTTTTGGTTATATATTTTTTTTAAAAATTGACCAAATTAAACATTGATGATTTAACAAAACTAAGCCTTCTGCTTTCAGTTGAAGGAATAGGTCCAGGGAAAATTAGAAACCTCCTTGCCAAATTTCACACTTTAGAAAATATCCTAAAAGCCGATTTTAATTCTTTACAGGAAGTAGAGGGTATAAGCTATAATCTGGCTAAAAGGATTCAAAGTGGATTATGCCGCTTCGGTGAAATAAAATCTGGGCTAATGAAAGACCTGGAAAAACTTGATAAACTTCATGCATCAATTATCACAATTTGGGATAAAGAATATCCACATCTGCTTAAAAAAATCTATGATCCTCCTTTAGTCCTATATATAAAAGGGAAACTAACCGAAGAAGATAATTTTTCAATCGCAATTGTAGGGACAAGGATACCAACGAATTACGGAAAAATTCAGGCAGAAAAATTTGCCGCTGATTTATCCGGACAAAATATTACCATAGTAAGTGGAATGGCAAGAGGGATTGATTCTGTTGCCCATCATTCTACACTAAAAAATAATGGAAGAACCATTGCAATTATCGGATCCGGTATGGATGTAATTTACCCGCCTGAAAACAGAAAATTATTTGAAGAAATAGCAGAAAAAGGCGCTGTAATTTCGGAGTTCAAACCGGGCACAAAACCAGATGCACAAAATTTTCCTCGAAGGAACAGGATAATATCAGGATTTAGCCTTGGCTGCATTGTAATTGAAACAGGGTTGAACGGCGGCGCAATGCAAACAGCATCACTCGCGCTTGATCAGGGACGTGAGGTTTTCGCCGTCCCGGGCAACCTTGGAACGAGACAATCCGAGGGAACAAACCTTCTGATACAAAAGGGTGAAGCTAAGCTTATTGCCTCGGCTGAAGATGTTTTAGTCGAATTGAACTTAAAATTAAAACCTGTAATAGGTGAAAATATTCCCAGGCAACAAGCGGAGTTAAATTTATTTGAAGAGAGACTAATAAATGTGCTAAGTAACCAACCTTTACAGATCGATAACATATCTTCGTTAACCAGCCTATCTACATCCGACTGCCTCGTAAATCTTCTTTCACTTGAATTTAAAGGTTTGGTTAAACAGCTTCCCGGAAAAATGTTTGCCTTACTTTAATTCTACAATTTTCTTAGAAAAAGGACAACCTGATCTCCATCCCCGTTCTCATTTAACCTTATGGTCTCCTTTTCAAATGAATCAATCTGTTCTTTTGTAAAAATTGTTGAGTTCGTATTAACAAAATAAGAGTTGTCATCCGTCAGAGGGATATCCATTTTATACTGCTCGCTGCCCCAAAGTTGTATGCTCCTTGAATCATATTCAATGTTTGTTATTTCGAATCCGTATTGTTCGATAAGAAGTTTTATACTTTTTAACGAATGATTAAAAAAATGCCGTGGGGCATCAAGCGACAGCCAATTTTCTTTATAATTGCGCCACGCATAAGAAGAGCATGTCGGAATCCTAATTAATAAGAACTTACCCGGTAATACCAATTCTGTCAGCCTATTAAATGCATAATGCTGATCTTCCATGTGTTCCAATGAGTGGTGCATCATAATAAAATCGAATTTACCATTAACTTCATTTAAACTCTTTTTAGATATCCTAACCCCATTCCTGTATTTTATTTCTTTTTCAATAAAATTATCAATACCCAGCAAATTCTTAAATCCTAAATTGCCCATTCTGTATAGAAGCTTCCCGTTTCCGCAGCCTATATCGAGAATTTTACTATCGAGATTAACGTTCGTATTTTTAAGCCAGGTAATATATGTAGGATCTCCTAATCTTTTATGAATAATTCTTCCGATTAAATTATTCATATCAAATGAATAACGGTCGCGGTAAATATTCAGTTTTTCCTTTAAATAACTCTCTTTGAATATTTTAAATGAAAAATATTCCTGAGGATAATATTTTGTTAAATTTTCCGGCGGGTTAACTAATTGCAGGCAACCACACTTACAACACTCGTAATAATTAAATCCATCCCTTATTCCGAATTGCATTTCCCTAACGCTATAAAATTTATTACCGTCTTTATTACTGCAGATTTTACAGATAAATTCCATTAATACTTCTTTTTAGTTTTCCAGAAAAGCTTTAATCTATCTTTTAATGATTTTTCCTGCCCGTTTTCCGTGGGAAGATAATATTGAGAATCAGATAATTCTTTCGGTAAATAATCTTCTAAAATAAAGTGATTGTCAAAATCATGAGGATATTGGTAACCTATATGATAGCCTAAATCTTTCATTAATTTAGTCGGTGCATTTCTAAGATGAGCCGGGACAGGATAAAGCGGTTTATTTTTAACATCCGATAAAGCACTTTCAATTCCAAGATATGCAGCATTACTTTTAGGGGAGGAGGCAAGGTAAGTAGTACACTGAGCCAGAATTATTCTTGACTCCGGCATTCCAATTTTATCAACTGCGCCAAAAGCTGCTTCCGCAAGTACTAAACCATTGGGGGAAGCATTCCCAATATCTTCAGACGCAAGCACAACAAGCCTACGTGCAATAAATAATGGATCTTCACCGCCTTCAAGCATCCTTGCCAGCCAGTAAAGGGCAGCATCCGGATCGCTTCCACGCACACTTTTAATAAATGCAGAAATTACATTGTAATGTTCTTCTCCGGCTTTATCATACAGAATATTTTTTTTCTGAACGATATTTTCCAACACTTCTTTGGTAATTAGGATCCGGCCGGAATCCATTTCCTGGATTAAAGCGGCCTCAAAAATGCCCAGCAAGACCCTGGCATCACCACCGGAAAGATAGATTAAGAAGTCAGTATCAATTGATTCTATTTTCAATTTCGATAAAAACTCATCTTTTGTTATTGCCGATTCAAGAATACTTATTAAATCTTCTTTGGATAATTCCTCAAGCACATAAATTCTTGTACGAGACCTGAGAGCGGGAATTACTTCAAAAGAAGGATTTTCAGTTGTGGCACCAATTAATGTAATTAATCCGGATTCGACAGAATGTAATAACGCGTCCTGCTGCGCTTTGTTGAAACGGTGAATTTCATCTATGAAAAGAAGCGTTTTTTTATTTTGAGATTTATTTACTGCAGCAATTTCTATTATTTCCCTGATATCTTTAACGCCCGAAGAAACGGCATTCAGTTGATGAAAATCTGAGTCCGTTTGTTCTGCAATAATTTTAGCTATGGTTGTTTTGCCGGTACCGGGAGGCCCCCAAAGAATAAAGGAACTTAGGGCATCGTTTTCTATCATTAACCGGATTGGTTTACCAGCTCCCAGCAAAGATTTTTGGCCGCAGAATTCGTCCACAGTTTTTGGTCTGACTCTTTCTGCAAGCGGTATATTCGGGAAATTAATTTTACTCATTCTTTTTCTTTAGTAGCAAATTATCATTGATATTTGAAACAATTAAAATAATAAAAACATTCTGAGTGGAATGCCAAAAATAAAACCTATGTATTACAATAAAGTTTAAATATTATCACAATTATAATGGGTGATCAAATTATAATGAGAAATTTAATAAAATAAAGGATAAACCAGATGATTATTAATATATTATTATTAAAAATTAAAACTGGTTTGCGATTTATTAGTCTAAATTTTTCATTTTATATTATTAATTTAATTGAAGGAAATTCAATTCTTCCTAATCAAAGGAGACGAGTTATGATAATTATCCGGAATGCCCAAAAAACTGATTATATTGAAATAAAGGAACTAATAGAAAGTTATCCGCAGTATCTTATGTCTGATATTCCGTCTATTAACCGCTTTTTTGTTGCGGTTCAGAAGGATAATATAGTTGGCTGCTGTGCTCTGGATATTTATTCAAAGAGAATTGCTGAAGTTAGAAGTCTAGCAGTAAAAAGGGGTTATCAAAAACTAGGAATCGGAACTAAATTAGTTGGGAAATGTCTTTCTTTAGCTAAAGAGAAGGGCATCAAGGAAATTTTCGTAATTACAAGCAGACCCCATATATTCACCGACCTCGGTTTCGGTGCCTTTCAGGGAGAAAGGCTGGCATTATTTAAAAAATTATCATAATGAAGCTGATGTTTACTCTAAATTAACTTACTTTTCAATTACTTTAATTGTTTTTTCTCCCTTTCTAATCATTCCGTATTTCTCCCTTGCAATTTTTTCTATTTTAGCAGGAATTTTATTTTTTAATGAATCGATCTCAGATTGAAGGCGCTTATTATCTTTATCAACATCAGATATTTGTTGGTTCAACAATTTTACCTGTTCTTTTAGTTTTAAAAATTTTATTACTCCCGACTCGTTAAAAATCAGATACATAAAACCGGCAATAAAAAGTACGACAAAAGCTATATACTTAATATTACTCATAGATGAGAGTTTATTTTTTTTTAATTCGCTCATTGCGGAATTTTAATCTTTCGAATTAACCATCTTAATCTGCTAATAGCTTAACTTGATGATTTTATCGACTAATTCTTCAAAAGAAATACCTATTGCTTTAGCCATTTTAGGGACAAGGCTGGTAGATGTCATACCAGGAAGTGTATTAGCTTCAAGGCAATAAGTCTTATATTCATTGCTCAATCTAAAATCCATTCTTGCATAAGCCTTGCAGCCCAAAGCGTTATACGCTTTCAGGGCCTGTGCCTGAAGTTCCAACTGTACAGTTTCAGGCAAATGAGCAGGTACTTCGTATAAGCTCATACCGGAAGTATACTTACATCTATAATCATATACTTCGTGTTTAGGTTTGATTTCCAGAACAGGCAATGGTTTATTATCCAACACGCCTACCGTGACTTCATGTCCCGAAATATATTCCTCAATCAATACCCGGTTCGAAAATTTTTTAGCAAGTTTCAATGCCTCTGAAAGTCCGGCGGCACTCTTACAAATTGTTAAGCCTACGGTTGAACCCTGATCGTTTGGCTTTACAACACATGGATAGCCAAAATTTTTTTTAATTTTTTTCTTTATGACCGTTTCAGCATCATTATTCTCAACTACTATCCATGAAGGAGTATTTATATCATAATGTTTAAATAAAATTTTTGACATTAGTTTATCCATCGCAATTGCGCTGGTAACAATATTAGACCCGGTATATTTTATTCCCTTCAGTTCGAGCAATGATTGAATTGTTCCATCCTCTCCCCATTTTCCGTGCAGGGCTAAGAAAGCAATATCAATATTGTCAAAAACCTTAGAATTAATTGCTTCAACATAATTGGTATTTGACAAAGCGCTGAAATTTTTCTTCGAAAAGAAATCATCGATTTTTTTGGGCTGATATTTACCGTACGCCGGGTCAACCAAAACTGTTTTATAGCCTAATGATATTAACGCTTTATAAATTGAATAACCGGATAATTTAGATACTTCTCTTTCCGGTGAAGTTCCTCCGACAAGCAAGGCTACAACCGGTTTTTTCTTACTCCTCATTAATAATTTCTTTCTACTTCCATTAATACATTAAAATAATTATTTGCTATTTATTTCCCTTGCTTTATACTTTTCCTCAAGTTCTTCCATCAATTTCATATTTATATAACCATCATAACCCGTTACAAGGGGCACTTCATTTTTCAGAAATGCATTCTGCGTGGATCTTAGAAGGTTCAATAACTTATTTCCTCTTTTTCTAAATGCTTTTTTTGCTTCTCCCTCGAGCAGTATTGTCAGCTTTGGAGTGGCATGTTTAGCCCCAATAAGACTTTCAATACTAAGGGCTCCTTTATGGCCAATCAATTCCAACCTGTTGAATGCCCGCTTACAATTAAATGAAACATTGAAATAGCCGTAGCCACTGTCCTCAAACTTTACCAAACCCGCCGCAAAATCATCAACTTCACTTGTGTAAATTATATTATCTACCAATCCATCAATTGAGACTATCTCCCCTCCGAAAAATCTAAGAAGATCTATCATGTGCGTACCAAGATCTCTTAGTGCTCCCCCGCCACTCAGCTTCCTGTTAAACCTGAAATTGGTGCCCGGAGGAAGATCAATATTAAAATTAAGGTTTAAAGAAACTAATTTACCCAAAAGCTGCCTATCCAAAAATTCTTTAGCTTTTAATATCAGAGGATGAAAGCGGTAAGTATAATTGACAGCAAGTTGAACATTATTTTCACGGCATACATTCATCATCTCCATTGCCTGTATTGAATTGAGTGCCAAAGGCTTATCACAAAGTATATGTTTGCCGGCTCTTGCGGCCTTTAATACCTGTTCATAATGGTTTGAGTTTGCACTCCCGATATAAACAGCATCTATATCTGACCGCAAAAAGTCATCTATATTTGAAAAACTTTCCGCAATCCCGAATTTTTCAGCAATAGATTTTGCCCGCTGTAACTGATTGCTAAAAACAGAATTTAAAATGCTTTTTCTAAGCAACCGTAAAGCAGGAATAAGAGATCCCTCGCTAAACTTGCCGCAGCCGGCCACACCCCATCTTAATTTTCTTGTTATATGTTTTTTTATTGTCTTCATCTAATTCAAGAATTTCCGGATAATAATTCAAATAATCCTGGTGAATATTGTTAATCTGTTAAATAATTTTTTTTGATTTCAAACGTTCCATTAATTTTTTAATGGGTAATGAATTTTGCATTATATAAAAATGAACGCTTGGAACATTCTGCTTAAATAATTCCTCAACCTGCTCAGCTGCCCATTCAACCCCGATATCAAGATGCCTTTCTTCTTTTGCGGAGGATATTTCATCAACTAATTCCTGCGGAAGATTAATATAAAAATTTCTGGGAATATTACTAAGATGAAATTTATTGGTTAAGATTTTTAAGCCGGGGATAATTGGGACTTTAATTCCCTCTTCACGACATTTTTCTACAAAACTATGGTAAACTTTATTATCAAAAAACATTTGTGTAACAATATAATCTGCGCCTGCATCAATTTTAGCTTTTACATAATTAATATCTGTTTTCAAATTAGGAGATTCAAAATGTTTTTCAGGATAGCCGCTAACTCCAATGCAAAAATTCGAAGCATTAGCATCAAGGATGTTTTCTCCCAGGTATTTTCCATTATTCATATTTGAAATTTGCTTAACTAAGTCCACGGCGTATAAATTAACGCTCCTCCCGCTTGGGATAGGTTTTTTATAACCATTGTCATCACCTCGGATAGCTAAAATATTTTCAATTCCAAGGTATCTAAGCTCGATTAGGAAATCTTCAGTCTCTTCCCGTGTAAATCCATGTGTAAGTATATGCGGCACAGTATCTATATTATATTTATGCTGAATAAGAGCGCAAATTCCAAGAGTTCCAGGCCTTTTTCTTTGTATTTTCTTTTTTATTCCAGTTGTTGTTTCCTCATAAACTACTTCGGCAGCATGACTGGTAATATCGATAAAAGGAGGCTTAAATATTAACAGATCTTCAACGATTGAAAATAGTTTTTTTATATCACCACCCCGCATGGGAGGAATTAATTCGAAACTTATTAAAGGCCTATCCGCTTTGTTTAGGTGTTCAGTAACTTTCATGCATTGTCTATAGTTATTTGATTAGCAAATTTAACATATTAGCCATTAAACTACATACAATATTCAGAATGATTCGGAATATTTATTATTGTGCTTTAAGAATTAAAAGTTTATTTGAAGGAGAGCTGATAGAGTTGAGATCCGTTCTGATTTTATAATATTTTCCACTCCGCCAAAAATTAGTCATATCTGAATAATGACTGCTCATAACATTTCCAGATTCACCTGTAGTCAGAACAAAATTAATTTCATCAGGTTTAGCAAAGTCGTATATATATCTCATAACAGGCCCAAGGTTATTTTCAAATTCCTTATGCCGCAATTGGGGATAAACTTCTTCATCCATAGTAAATGGATATTCAGTATTAAATATTGTAGTTCCATCACCACCTATTTCAAACTGGCCTATATTAACCAATTTATCAATAAAAGGAGATAATCCGCTGAAAAAATGTTTAAATAATACATGATGCAGCCTTCCCCATTGCCAGTTAGCAGGATTAGTACCGTATTTTTGTTCTAATTCATATAAAGCGTCAGAAAGACTCTTGCGTATTATAAAATTTCGTTTATCTTTTTGCTTTAAGTTAAGATTATCAAGCCAGGAATTTTGCGGGTTATCCAATAATTGCAATATACTTCTAAAAGGAATGTTTTGCACAAATACATATTCGTTATAAAGATCACTTCCCATCTTATCATAAAATAGATTATACATCAAGTGTTTGAAAAACATAGAATAGATAGCTGCAGTCTGACTGTACTGTCCTATTTTAAAATCCCAATTCCTAAAGAGCTTTAAAGCAATTTTAAGATTTTCGTTCGTTATATGGATCTGGTTAAAAGCACTAAGGATATGAATTATAATTTTTGCAGCATACGGGGAGATAAAATCATTTTGATAATTTTCAAAATCCTTCTCGGAATGATTGGGTTTTGAATTCAAAAGTTGAGTTATTCTTTCTATTCTTGATGAGGGTTCCCAAAGATTAGAGATGTAATATTTAAAATCCTGGGCAGTTTTATTATTCGCAGAGGCAATGAAATTTTGGGATGGATTAAATAATTGGGGAATTTCATTATCAGGCAAAAATTCTTTCCAATCATTTTTATCGCTAGTACCATCATAAATAAAAGGAGGGAAGTTTGACTCTCTAAGAGGCAGCTTTGCACCAAAATAATATCCTATATTCCCGTATTTATCTGCATAAACAAAGTTTTGACCCGGCAAAAAGTATGTTTTAAAGGCGTTTTTAAAGTCACTCCAATTTTCAGCATTATTTATTTTATAAAATGTTAATATTTCATTACTGATATAATTTCCGAGCCATTTCATGCTTATAACGGCATCATTTTTATTTTCATTTTTATCAATAAATGAGTATGGATGTATATTCGAAACAATAGGTCCATGCCCAGACGATTTTATTTCAAACGATATACTTGCCGAATTTTTAACCTTTATGGTTTCTTCTCTTAAATCCAAATTATTCCAGGAACCATTGCAAAAATACTTTTTGCCGGATGAATCTATTTTTTCAGAATAAAAATCAGCATCATCTTCCATAATATTAGTAAGCGCCCAGGCAATATTTTTGTTTTCGCCAATGATTACCCCCGGTGCCCCCGGCAAAGTAAAGCCGGTAACAGAAAGATCAGTTGTTTTAATTACAGCAACATACCATCTTCCCGGTGCGCTAAGTTCTAAATGAGTATCGTTGGCTATTATAGGTTTTCCGGAAGCGGACAAATTTCCGTTTACGACCCAATTATTAGAACCTATATGTGTTCCGGTCCAACCTATGAAATTCCTAAAGGCTTTATCTGTTTCCATTAAAGCAGTACTATTATGTTGTAAATGTTTAATGAGAATGGACGGATCTGTATATTCGCCCGATATAATCCAGGGCACATTTTCAACAAATGGAGGGATTATATCTTTCACATTATTGTAGCCAATTTTTTTTATAAGATCAATACATGAAAATTTTACCCACCAACTAATATTTAATTCCCAGGCCATCATCCTGCTTATAATTATACAATCTTCCGGAGACCATGGCTCAGGATCATACCCAAGCACATCAAATTCAACAGGGTAATTACCTTTTGCCTGTTTAATATAAAAATTTACACCTGCAGAATAGGCTAGAAGAAGCTCCTTGCTAGTCGGGTCAATCTGTGAAAATATTTTTGAAGCAATGAGCTGAATTCCAATCGTTCTGAACATTTTATCGAATGGAATAGTTTTGGAGCCGATTATTTCACTCAATCTTCCTTCACCTGCACGCCTGATTATATCCATTGTAAACAATCTGTCCTGGGCATGCACATAGCCGAGTGCGAAGGCGGCATCAGCATTTGATTTAGCTACAATATAAGGAACAGCCAGGCTATCACGATATATTCTAATATCTCCATTTATTCCTTTAACATTTATTTCGCCTGAGTAGTCCGGAAGAGAAGAAGCAAGCAATTTGTATACAATAAACCCACCAATTAAAAGAACAATTATCAAAGTAGAAATTATTCCAATTGTAATCTTTAGCCACCTTTGCATACAACAGTTATATTTGTTTTATTAAATATAAACAAAATAATATTATAACGTATTAATTTGCTATTTGCCATTTAGTTAATCAAATTATTGTATGAAATATTAATGCTTGCTAATTCCGGTAAAGATATTATATTAACAAAGAAAATTAAGAAGGGATGGTTATGCAGATAGGAATTGTTGGCCTGCCGTTTTCAGGAAAGTCCACATTATTTCAAACAATTACAAAAACACATTTTGATCAATTTCAATTAGCAAAATCCGAAGCACATCGAACCGTCATTAAGGTACCCGATAAAAGACTTGATAACTTAACAGATATCTTTAAACCACAAAAGAGAACAAATGCATCAATTGAATTTGTGGATGTGGTGGGACTACAAAAAGGCGATTCGAGTTCTGCCCAGTTTACCGGAAATTTTCTTTCAACAGTAAAAACAAATGATGCTTTAATACAAGTGGTTCATCTCTTTGAAAACGAAACTGCCCCGCATCCGTCCGGTTCAATTGATATGATGAGAGATATTAATACTTTTGAAACGGAGTTTATATTGTCTGATATGGCAATTATTGAGAAAAGGATAGAGAGTTTGAAAAAGCAAATATTGAAAATCCATGATGACCATTTGAAACGTGAACTTATCATACTTGAGAAGTGTTCCGATATTCTTCAACAGGAAAAACCGCTAAGAGAATTTGAGTTTTCTAAGGATGAATATCATATACTAAAAACTTATCAACTCCTCACAATTAAACCAATGCTTATTGCTTTAAATTTGGATGAAAATCATATAGGGGGGGTAGAAAAATTTCTTGCTGAGCTTGTAAAAACAAAAGTCGGAAAAAATACAAAAGCCCTTCACTTCTTTGGTGAAATAGAACTTGAATTTTCCGATTTGGATGAGAATGATACTAAAAGTTTTATGGAGGAATATGGGATTAAAGAATCCGCATTAGACAGCATTATAAGGGAAGCATATAATCTTCTTGGTTTGCAATCGTTCTTCACTGTTGGAGAAGATGAGTGCAGGGCATGGACAATTCATCAAGGGATGAATGCACAGGAAGCAGCCGGTGTTATTCATACAGATTTCTACAACAAATTCATACGTGCAGAAGTAACCCATTATGATGATTTTGTGAAATATGGCTCATTTGCAAAAGCAAAAGAGAATGGAGTATGGAAACTTGAAGGGAAAGAATATATTGTTGAAGACGGTGATATAATTTCTGTAAGACACAATTAACAATATTAAAGTGTAAAGGCAAAAGTTTAAAGTTAAAACTATTTTAAAAAGGTAAGTAGGATATTCTCCTGAACCTGGCTTCAAAAGAATTATAATTAAAATTCCCCGGGGAGATGACTTTTGAATATCGTTTGACTTTGGCTTTTAACCCCTGACACTGACGGCTTAAATTATTTTCAACACCATAAGTGCAACAGCAATATAGGGTGTAACCGTTGCAATAGTTCCCCAAAGATTCCATTTCCCCGATAAAGACTGATATGTATCCCATGAAAACTTTTCTTCATTTATTGCCAATTCAAGGATCTGTTTCTGCAATGGAACAACTTTAGCCATAAATACGAATGCAGAAATAATAATCATTATTATGCTCCACATTATCCAGGAAGTTTCAACCAAAGACATATTTCCCTGCATTGCAGTTCCGACACCGAAAATAAAAAGGGCTGTAACAGAGGGCATTGTAAAGATCCTGTCGGCTTTAATGAGATTTTTAAAAGTTTCAATAATCTTAAATCTATCCTTTGATTTATCAGCTTGTAATTTCCAGAATACACCCACTGTGATATTCCCAAGAAATACTATAACTGCAAGTATATGTAAAAGTTTCCAAATAGAATAGATCATAATTATTAACTCCTTGAAAGTAGATTTTATTAGTATTTAAATTAATAATTAAAATTAATATAAATATCTGCAATTATTTGTATTACAAAATTCAATTACTAAAGTGCGAGATAATATTATTATTAATGATTTTTGTCTGATTTTTGAGAGCGCCATGTCTTTAATTTACTAACTCTTGCTTCAATGTTTGCAGGCTTATGCCAATTTTGCTTGCTTTGCAGACCCATCCGTCCGGCACATTGTCTTATAGATTGAACAGTTCTTCCTAATTTGATTCCAATTGCTTCTGCAGTATCTGTAGCGTAATTCTGACGGACATAATTCAAATCATTCTCTGTCCATAGGCGGATTGGCGGTTTTCTTCGTATTCCTTTTCGGTTTGCATAAGATTCAACCGCATTACGACTTAATCCTAGATCAAGAGCAATATCAATAAATCTCTTCTTCTTATAGCTTGCAACCAAATATTTATGTTCTTCTTTAGTCCATTCATGTTCATTTTGGGGCCTGTGAATGCCGATATGCTTAGCACAATTATAAACCGCGGTTAGTGATCTTCCTAATATTTTTGCAATTTCTTCAAGCGATATAGCAAGATCAGAATAATTTCCCCGAAGGAAATTTTTCTCTTCCTCTGTCCACTTTTTTGCTCTTGCCGAAGTGACACCTAAATGTATTGCTCTTTTTAGTACGGCATCCTTAGACCGTTTTAATGTACGCGCGATTGAATCCCGTTTCCGGTTATTGTAATGCCGTTTAATGTAATTATCCTCGTAGCTTTCCCAATGCCTGAATCCTTTGCGTTTAATACCGAGTGTAATGGCCTTTGCCACTACAGAACCTCTAGAACGGTTTAAGTATTCAGAAGTGTGTTTTGCTCCCAACTTTGGGTAACTCTTGCTAAGATAATTAAGCTCCTCCTTCGTCCATAATCTTGTAGACATTATAATCTCACGAAAATGGTATAAAATAGTATCTTGTATTAATGAAATTACATACAATGAAGATCATTAATAAATTGTTTGATATAATTTAAATGAATATGCGTAAATAACAAAAAAATTAAGTTGGCAAAAGTAGAAATTTATTTAAGACCATCAAAATACTATGAGAGTTCTTTCTTAAATGAGGGCTATTTTTCAAATAAAAACAACAGTATCCTTTAAAATTATTTTACATAACCATGTATAATTATTTTTCATTGAAATTTATATCTCATGAAATAACTTAGTACTAAATTTATACTTGCACTTAGCTTGTCTTACTTTACGCATTCAACATTTTCAAGGTATTGAATTGCTACTTTTATTTTCGGATTTATTTATTAATTCATAACCTATTTTAATAGTTTCTTCAATTAATAAATCAAAGTCTTCTTTCCGACTTCGATGGTTAGTAATAGCAACCCGGATAGCATACTTTTCATTTAATATTGTATATGAAGGAGAAGCAATACCTCTTTCCTGGAGATTCATCAAGATCTCTTTATTTAAAAAGTTTACTTGATCGAGAGTCAGTCCCGGCATTAAATACCTGTAACAAACAATGTTCATAGTAACCGGAGTGATTACTTCCAGTTCTTTATGTTCCTTTATCAAAGATTCTAAATAAAATGCCTGAGCAATATTCTGACGTATTAAAGAAACATATTTTTTTAGGCCATGTTCTTTTAAGGACATCCACACCTTAAGCGCCTTGAATCCACGCGAAAGTTCCATTCCATAATTATTAATGGGTTCCGGCCCTGATGCTAATCCTCTTTCGTGGTGTAACAAGTAATTCGGTACAACTGAAAAAGCATTTCTATGAGCATCGCCATTTTTTATCAATGTACAACCGACTTCGTAAGGCATATACATCCACTTATGCAGATCAAATGCAACACTATCAGCTAATTCAATCGCTTTAAGTTCATTTGAATATTCAGGTATTAATTTAGCTAAAGCTCCAAAAGCGCCGTCAACGTGAAACCATAATTTATATTTCCTGCATATTTCAATTATTGAATTCAGATCATCAATGGCACCCGTATTAACTGTTCCAGCATTACCTATTACACAGAAGGGAAAGTAGCCATCTGATAAGTCAATTTCAATCGTTCTTTTAAGCTCAGCAATATTAATCCTATAATCCTTATTAACCGGTATTTTTCTCACTCCATTTGTACCAATTCCAATTACTTCAGCTGCTTTTTGAATACAACTATGAGTCTCAGTAGAACAATATAATACCATTGGAGAAGCAACTGCGCGAACACCATCTTTCCTTATATTTTTACTTTCCAAATTATTCCTGGCAACTATTAATGCCGTAATATTAGCAATAGAACCACCGCTAACAAGAATTCCGGTTGCATATTTTGGAAAATTCAACATTTGTTTACACCATTCTATAACCTGCCTGTCAATATACATTGCTGCATGCTCGCCGATAGTTACATTCGCATTCATTCCTGAAGCAAGTAAGTCCGCCAAAACCCCAAACGGCGTACCATTCCCTTCCACCCAGGACCAGTGTCGTGGATGAACATTTCCTTTATTATACGGCAGTATAAACTCTTTAAATTCCTCGTAAATATCTTCAATATCCTTTGGATCCAAGGGAATATCTTTATCGTAATAATTTTTTACTCCATCAGGAATATTTTTCCATACAGGCTGTGTACGTATATTTTCTAAATAGTCCATCATATCATCGATCATACGATGCCCTAATTTTCTCATTTCTGTCCAGTTTTTAGGATCCAGAGTATTTTCGATTTCCAATTGTTCTTTAAAGTATTTCATATTTCCTTTATTATGGATAAATTAATTTAATGCAAGCATAGATTTTTCCCAACCAATAATGGCCGCTTTGCGGTCGGCGCCCCAATGATACTGTCCAACCAAACCTTCCCTGCGTATAACCCTATGACATGGTATCACATAAGCAACAGGATTGTTTCCTATTGCAGAACCAACTGCTCTTACAGCTCCCGGAATTTTAATACTATGAGAAATAGCTTGATAATTTGTAACACTTCCAAACGGTATTTTTAAAAGCGCTTCCCATACTTTAATTTGAAATTTTGTACCTCTGATAAAAAGCTTCAAATTTCTTCTTCCTGACCTATCAAAAATAATTTCAGCAAATTCTTTAGTGCGTTTTTGATTATTTTGAATTGAAGCATTTTCCCATTCTTTCTTTAGTTCTCCAATAATATTATCCGCCTTATCCGGAATAAAATTTAAAGAACATATCCCCCTTTCCGTAACTGCAATAATACAATGTCCAAATGGAGTATTGTGAAGACCATATTCAATTGAGATGCCCTTCCCTTTTGTTTTGTATTCTTTCGGTGTAACAGCCTCAATATTTACAAATAAATCATATACTCTTGATTGGGCGGAAAGTCCTACATTGTTCGCAGCTTCCATTAAATTTTTTGATTTTGTCAATTCTTTCTTTAATTCTTCAATTGTTAGAAATTGTAAGAATTTCTTAGGACTTATTCCTGCCCATTCGGTAAATATCCGTTGAAAATGGAACTCGCTAATATTCACATGTTTTGCCAAATCAGCTAAGGTAGGCTGTACTTTATAGTTTTGAGCAATATAATGAATCGCTTTTTCTATCCGAATATAATTGATATTGGGAATCATTATTAACCTCAATTAATCTAAACAAAATTCGACAAACCTTTAAATTAAAACAACCCGGAACTTGCTTAATTATTTATGAGCTAACATTAGATGCGTATAAATTTAATTTTAACAGAGCAAAAGGTTACAATCTTAAAAATTATTTTTTAACATTAACTTAAATCCAAAAACAGACAGATTGCCCTGCATAAAATCTAAATCTTCCGATCTTTTGAAGCCAAGTTTTTCATACATTTTCCAAGCTACTTGCATAGCCTTTGTTGTATGTATTATAATTTTATCCCGTTTTTTATTTTTTGCTTTTTGGATGCATTCAATAGTTAAAAGTTTACCGATACCCTTACCTCTAAGAGAAGGGTCTACGGCTAATAACCTAAAGCCGGAAGCATGTTTTTCCAATGTAGCAGTTCCGCCTGAACCATAGTACCTCATATCTCCAAAATAAACAACTCCTCCAGCTATAATGTCATCATTTGAAACCGCTATCAATAGTTCAGTTTCAGGCTTGTTCGTAAGTTCCCCAATATTGGCAAGCATCCCATAGTATTCCGGTTGTTCTTCTTTTTTAGGAAATCCATCCAATTGCGAATAAACCCGAACCATTAATTCACTAATTTGTTGAAACTCGCCAGGCTTTGCATTCCTTATTACATATTCTTTAGTAGACATAAGACTTATTCCCTTTTAATTATATTTTTTAATCTGGATTATTTAAGGCTATAAATTGTAAAAATTGTATTTATTTAGTTTCAAGAATACCCTTTGTAAAAACTACACTGTAGAAATTTCATTAGATTAAAGGGTCAAATATCAAACCGCACAATTATTTTTGTACTTGTTCTTATCTTCATTTGCTGAGGTTGATGACTGTCTTTAAAACCATGTTTGTAAAAGATATTGTGCTTTGGGCAAAGCAATGCTTATTTAAATAAATAACTTGTTAATATTATTTCCCTTACACCTGTTTATTGATCTTTCCATCAGTTTTGCACCTATTCCTAAAAACTAAAAATTTGGATGTTCGATCAGATTAGTAATTTCAAAGATGAATTTATCCAGACGTATTAACGCAACACATCCAACTATTTCTTTATTGTATATAGAAGCAGTATTGAAATCCAATTGTCAAAAAATTGATTTCTCTTGATTCACCCGGAGCAGTCATTTTTATAATCGGAATTAACAATATTGCTTTTAAAAAAAGTTTACAAATTTATAGATGAGAAAGGTTGTATCAAACAAGAAGCCAAGATTGTTGCTACCAATATAATAGTTTTAAAAAATCTTGGTAATAATAGTATGTTACCAAAACCGACTAATTAGATTGTGCTCTTTAAATCTTTTAATAAATTTCTGAATAGAAAAAAATAGTAACAGAAAAGTGCTACCACCAAAAAAATTATATTAAAATAGAAATCCATAGCAATACCAGTGAACAATTCAGTTACTATAGAAGAGAATAAGAATAATATTGAAAATTGGAATATATATACAATTATTTTAATTACAATATTCTGCTTTTGTGTAAATTTCCAACTTAATAGGATGGAGACAACTAAAAATATAAGGGTAATAATTCTTCCAATATTTCCACCTAAATAATCCGGGGCTTTAGCTGTTATTATAAAAAATACCGCTATTAATATTATTACTATCCAATCTGTTATTCTATTTTTCATATATTAGAAATTCCGTAAGTCAGTTAGTGAATATATATTCCTCAATATAACAATTGTGTAAAAAATTATTTATACAAAAGATTTAATTTCATATTAATATTTACGGTTATTTTTCTTAAATATCAATTTATATAATCACTAAAGTTTCTTCCAGCATTTTAGTTTCATAAGATAAAACGGGCAATTTTAATTGATTGGCAGATGATAAATATTTTATAGCCTCTACTGCCCCGTATGAATCGTTCTCGTCCTTCATAAGATGAGTTAAGAAACTGACATCGTCACCCATCGTAAAGATCGGGAGTTCATCCGGATTACCAAATCCTGCCGCTGAGAAAAGACCGTTGCAAAGGCAGCGTGCGCCAACAGCATCTTCAAGTTTTCCCCCTTTACGAAGATAATCCAGAATAGGTTCACTTGAACAGCGAAAGCCAATTTTGGTTTCACTTAACTTATACGGAACAAGCAATGCTGATAAATCGCAAATTCTTTTCCGCTTATCATAAACTACCGAATCAGATTGAGTTCCATTTAACTGAGCAACCTTAAAAGGGAAGCCGGTTGGTGATGCCTTCGGGTCGGTTCTAATAACCAATTTGCCTTCATATCCCAAACGTCTCATTTCTAAACGATAAGCGGATTTCATCCCAGAATTTTCGCTTAATGCAAATATCGAACCTGCCTGTATTCCAACAGCTCCAAGTGCATGTGCTTCTGCAAGTCCTTCAGGTGATGCAAGCGAGCCTGCTATCCAAAAAGGAATGTTTAATGATTCAAGATTTTTAAAACACACTTCATCTTTTGAACCATAAACGGGCTGACCGGTTTCATCAAATACTCCTTTTGCCCTTGGAGGTGCATTGTGGCCTCCGGCCGTAGGCTTTTCGACAACAAATCCCTGGATACTATTAGCTGGAAGTCGTTTAGTCATTAACGTTGCTAAAACATCTGTTGATACAATAGGCAGAAATTTAGGACGTTTTAGTTCAGGCAACTTTTTATTAAAGAATGAATTTGGATTAAAACTAATTGTTTCAGTGCCATTTTTACTCCCCTCAACAATAACCCGATAACGTGGAATTCCTCCGGAGGCAATAGCATCCAACACAGCAGGAATTTGAAGTGTTATACCAGCTCCCATTGTGACAAAATCTACACCAGCAAGCATTGCACCAGTTATATGATAAATATGTGGAATTTGAACTTTTTCAAGATAATTAACACTTATTGGGCAGGAATGTCCTTCCTTTGCAAGCCATACAAAACTAAAACTTGCAGCTACAGCAAGTTCAATAAGATCCTTGCGCGGCTGCATGCTAAAAGCAGGGATCCGCTTAAACTTATTATTAGAGGGGATTCCACCATCAATAAAGTAGGTTTTGAGGATGCGTTCTGCAACTTCCGGAAACGGAAAATGCTCAAGTGCCCGCCTGTAATGCCCATCCGGATCACCGGATTGAAGAATACGTGGAAGTAACCTTTCAGCGGTAACGCATGAAACGGTACCAAGCGCTCCTGCTTGCGAGCAGGCATTAGCAAGAAACGGGGTCGATATGTAGACGCCCATTCCTCCCTGAATAATTTGGGGTAAATGCATATAATCTCTTTTTTATAACAACTTTAAAAACCAAAATAAGTTAATTTGACGAATGAACATTCAGTTTACTTCCAAACTTATACTCAATAAGAAATCAATCAGTTAGTAATTAGACATTCAAGAGTTATAAAAAAATGCTTAATCACTAATTTCTCAGAAATTTTACAACCGATTTCTCTATATGGAAACTTTGGTGGATTTATTACCATAGGAGTTTCACATTTGCTCATCCAGGTATGAAGGCTGTCGAGATTGGTATATTTACGGCTATTATTCTTTTGGAAAATAAGCGGGTTAATTTACAACTGTTTTTTTTATAAAGCCAGATACAAATCTGCTCCTACCGAGGAAAGTGGACTGAATAATACTTTTTATCAAATTACAATTAAACAACTAAACAAGAGTATAATAACGAAAATAATTATATTAGGTTCTGATTTCCAACAATAATTAATATATTGGTTTATATTTTCAGAGAATATTAAAAATATTTCTTAGTAAAAACCCCCTTAATATTCACTAATCTTTTACATTTGTTTTACACTTATTTTAGTAAGTATTATGAGATATTATTGGAATGGATGAAAGAATTAATTTAATTCTGAGATTCTTTATTACCTCAATTAAACTTTAGCGGGTGATTTTACTTAGCAGACCAAATCCTAATTAAAAGATTGGGAATAAAAAAACCCCGATTGAAAAAACCGGGGTTTATAAATTAAAATTTGGCAGCTACCTACTCTCCCACACACCTGCGCATGCAGTACCATCGGCGTACAGGGGCTTAACTTCTCTGTTCGGAATGGGAAGAGGTGTAACAC
>Ga0181520_10003917_pt1 | contig 25538 bp, 22 predicted proteins | sample PEATcosm2014_Bin_29_FD_132451 | JGI IMG/M metagenome (GOLD analysis project Ga0181520, IMG submission 132451) | Peatland microbial communities from MTU Mesocosm Facility, Houghton, MI, USA - PEATcosm2014_Bin02_30_metaG | ecosystem: Environmental > Terrestrial > Soil > Wetlands > Peat | place...
CCGCCAAGGGGCCAAACGCATGAGCAACCGCACGCAGCACACGGTGGGCATCATCATGAACGGCGTCACCGGGCGCATGGGGCTGAACCAGCACCTGCGCCGCTCCATCTACGCCATCATGCAGCAGGGCGGGGTGATCCTCAACGAGCGCGAGAGCATCATGCCGCGCCCGCTGCTGGTGGGCCGCAATCCAGCCAAGCTGGAAGCCATCTCCGCGGAGTGCGGCGGCATGCCGTGGTCGACGAATCTCGCCATTGCGCTGGCCGATCCCGCCTACTCGATCTATTTCGACGCGCAGACCACCGACCGGCGGGCCGCCGCGGTGCGCCAGGCAATCGCGGCGGGCAAGCACGTCTACTGCGAGAAGCCGGTGGCGGAGTCGCTGGAGGCGGCGCTCGATCTTTACCGGCTCGCCGATCGGGCACAAGTCAAAAACGGCGTGGTGCAGGACAAGCTGTGGCTGCCCGGCCTGCTGAAACTTGCGAACTTGAAGCGGCAAGGCTTCTTCGGCCGCATTCTTTCCGTGCGCGGCGAATTCGGCTACTGGGTGTTCGAAGGCGACAGCGTGCCGGCGCAGCGGCCTTCCTGGAACTACCGCAAAGAAGAGGGCGGCGGCATCATCATGGATATGCTGTGCCACTGGCGCTATGTGCTCGACAATCTCTTCGGCGCCGTCGAAGCGGTTTCGTGCCTGGGCGCAACGCACATCCCGCGGCGCTGGAACGAAGCCGGCCAGGCCTATGACACCACCGCCGACGATGCCGCCTACGCAACGTTCGAACTGGCCGGCGGCATTGTCGCCCATTTCAATTCCTCCTGGTGCGTGCGCGTGCGGCGCGACGACCTGCTGACGTTGCAAGTGGATGGCACGCTCGGCAGCGCGGTGGCCGGCTTGCGCCACTGCTGGATTCAATCGTACGGAGCCACGCCGCGGCCGGTCTGGAATCCCGACATCGACAGCCCGCTCGATTATTTCGAGGGCTGGCAGAAAGTGCCGGAGCAGGATACTTTCGACAACGCCTTCAAGCGCCAATGGGAACTGTTCCTGCGCCACGTGGTGAAGGATGAGCCGTTTCGCTGGGGCTTGCTCGAAGGCGCCAAGGGCGTCCAGCTAGCCGAGCTTGGCCTGGAATCCTGGCGCAAGCGGGCGTCGGTGAAGGTGCCGGAACTCGGTTGCTAAGCTGTGGGGCAGGTTAGTAACCTGCGCGCCGCTTGTCAATCGGCGCAGCCTGGCGATGCCCCGCCGTTCCCCCCTACGGCTCAGTTCGTCGCTGCCTGCGACAGCGATGTCTCAGGCTTGACCGCCAGAAGCTGATGGCCTGAGGTGCGCCAGAACGCCCAGGCCACGATCGCCAGCGCCAGCACGGGATACGCCACCACGGTCCACTCGTAGGGCTTGGACAGCGTTTGCGCGCCCGGCGTCTGCAGCAGAACGTTAGCGAAGAAAATCGCCACCATGGTGGACACCAGGCCAAGTCGCAGGATGACGAAGGTCAGCACGGTGAAGATGAGGAGATAGAACGCGAAGGACACGATGGAATGGCCCTGCCATGCTTCGCTTTCCTGAGCCGTGAACAGGAACGCGACGGCGATGGCAGCCAGCCAGTCCTTGCGCAAGACAGCCCGCAAGCAGAAGATCGCGAACACGACGAACAGCCCAAACTCCGCGGCGTTATTCGCCCTGGAGAGGATGCTCGCAATCCAGTAACGTGTGCTGGCGCCGACGTCCGCGTTCGTCGACGGGCTGACGTGCCCGTGCGCGACGCCCCACCAGTTCGTCCCGAGGAAGAGCGCCACGATGGCCACGCCGACCAGCGCTCCCCAGAGTACATCCGCGCCGACCAGCGGATCCTGCCATCGGCCGGCCAGGACGCGGCTCCAGGTTACGATCGCCTTCGGCCATCGGGCGCGGACCTCCGGCTCGAGACCGATATAGAGGAACCATATCAGCACTGCCGAGCTGATCCAGCTCGCGGCATTGGCGGCGAATACCCCAAGCATTCCGACGTCTGCAACCCAATGTGCCCAGAATATCCACGTCAACGCTTGCAGAACGAAGACTGCCGATGCCAAACGGACCGCGCCGCGGCGGTCGCCGCGCCCCGCCCTGAGATTGCGCACGGCCAGAAACACCGAGAACAGGATCACCAGCCCGGACGTCGCTTTTTCGATCAGGGTTAGTCTCGAGTTGTCGAATGAGGTCTGACGCGATTCCGGCACCCGGCCGGCCTTAGTCCACGGCCAGATCACCTGCACCTCGGTGATACGGCCGTGCCAGGCCGAGGCCTGAACGGTGACATCCAGCGGCAGCGTGGGATGCCGGCCTTTCCACGTCTTCAGCCAGTCGAACGCATACAGAGGTGTGTATCTGGGCGCGGTTTCCTGCCATTTCGAAAGATCGAAGCCGATGGCACGCGAAATCACCTGCGGGTCGATTGCCTGGGGGGTGGTGGAGGCATCCACCTGCGGAGGGACCGCGCGAAACGTTCGCAGCTCGCCTTTGCTGTTGACCCACGCCTCGATCATGCCGGAAACCACCGGCGCGGGCTGCTCTTCGGTGACTTCGCCGTCGGGTGGGGCGATCAGCGGCAGCGGGCTCTCGCGGTAGCCGAGCTGTAATGGCGGCTCGGCCTCGAACCAACGGCGCTTGTCCTGATTGGTCTGGGTCTTCTGGCGGTTGGCCCAAATGCCGTCCCAGTCCCAGTGCGGGTCGTACTTGCGATCGGCTGGCGCCGCTCGATAGCCGAACTGAACGGCTTGTTCGCGGATCTTTTCGGCCAGCGTATCCGCCGAGAGGTCCATCGGAACGAAGCTGTGCAGCTCGACATCGGTTCGCGCGAAGGGTACGGCGATTATCAGCGCGGCCAGGCCCAGCGCCAGCGGCACGGAGATCTTCAGCGCCAGCCCTTCGGTCTTGCCGGACGCGGCAACCAGTTCGGGCGAAGGCGTCTCACCGGCCGCCAGCGCAGCCGCCAGCGGATCGCCGCCAGGAAGCGCAGCGGCCACCGACAGTGCCGTGGCGGGGCGCCGCGCCGGAGCGGGATCGAGACAGCGGCGGACTACCTTCTCGACCGTCGGATCGATCTCGGCGGCGATCGACGACATGCTCGTAATCTGCGCGTTCTCCTGCAGCCGGATCAGTTCAGCCGCGCTGCCGCCTTCATAAGCCCGCTTGCCGGTGAAGACTTCGTAAAGCACCAGGCCCAGGGCATAGATGTCGCTCTTGGCGGTGACCTCCTCGCCGCGCAATTGCTCGGGCGCCATGTAGGCAGGGGTTCCACTCCGCGCCTCGGCGCCGAACATTTGGGCCGCGATGGCCGCCAGACCGAAATCCATGATCACCACGTTGCCGCGCTTGTCGAGCATGATGTTGGCGGGCTTCAAATCGCGGTGGATCACACCCTTGTCGTGGGCGGCGGCAACGCCGGCACAGACCTTGCGCGCGATTTCGAGCGCCTTGTCGGCCGGCAGCCTCCCGATGCGTTGCAGCAGCGATGCCAGGTCCTCGCCATCCACATACTCCATGGAGATGTAGGGCACGCCATCCGCCTCGCCGACGTCGTAAACCCGGCACACGTTGGGATGGGAGACCTGCCGGGCGACGCGGACCTCGTTGTGGAACCGCTCCAGCATTCCGTGGGATTCTGGTCCCGAACGGGCGAGAAACTTGAGAGCCACCGGTTGCGCCAGCGTCAGGTCCGTGGCACGGTAGACTTCGCCCATGCCGCCGCAGCCGAGCAGCGAGATGATGCGGTATCGCCCGGCCACCAGCGTGCCGGCCACGAATCGGCCTTCCTCGGGCACGGAAGTGGACAGTCGGCTCGGCGGAGATGGTGGCTGGGTAGCCGCTCCAATGACTTCCGTTTCTGTTTGAGACCGGGGAGGCGAGTCCATCGCAGCTTATCTACAATAACGCGTTTGATCGGAGGAAGTTCATTCGCGTCCGCCGAACCTACTCGCGGTTGATCAGACTCGCCACGTAACCGGCGCCGAACCCGTTGTCGATGTTGACCACCGCTACATTGCTGGCGCAACTGTTCAACATACCCAGAAGCGCGGCCAAACCGTGGAAACTGGCACCGTAGCCGATGCTGGTGGGCACCGCGATCACCGGGCAGGAGACCATTCCGCCGATCGCGCTTGGCAGCGCGCCCTCCATGCCGGCACATACCACCACTACCCGCGCGGAAGTGAGACGCTCGCGGTGGTGCATCAGCCGGTGGATGCCGGCCACGCCGATATCGTGCGTGCACTCCACTTCGTTGCCCATCACCTCGGCGGTGATGCGCGCTTCCTCCGCCACCGGCAAGTCACTGGTGCCGGCGCACACCACCGCGATTTTGCCTTTGCCCCGGATCGAGCGGTCGCGCCAGAAACGAATGGTGCCGGCCACCGCCGAGTAGTCTGCGTCGGGAATCTGCGCGCTCACCGCATCGGCGCACTCGCGGTCGGCGCGCGTGATCAGCACGTTGGGAGCGTTTTCCAATAGCGCGCGGGCAATGGCCACCACTTGATCCGGCGTTTTCCCCTTGGCCAGGATCACCTCCGGCATGCCATGGCGCAACGCGCGGTGATGATCCACCTTGGCGAATCCCAGGTCCTCAAACGGCAGGTGGCGCATCCGTTCCAGGGCCTGGTCGACCGCAACTTCTCCGCTTCGCACTTGCTCCAGGAGAGAGCGGAATAGGGTTTGGTCCATGCCTCAGCATACCAGACGAGAAAATCAGGACTTGCCGGGTTCGGGTGTCCGTAACATTGCGCTTGGATCAACGAATACCCTACTCCTAACGTACCGGTCTAAACTGTTGTTTTGGGCCTTTTTGTCTATTGCCAGAGGCCGCGCATTATCGCACGCTGAAGTGCAAACACTTTTCAATAGGGAACAACGGACAATGAGCGAGTTCGGAGGAAAAATGGATCGACGCGGAACCAGCCGGTTTCCTCTGCGCGAAGGCGTGCGCTATCGGCTGCTGAATTACAAGGGTGATTGCGTCAGCGGTTCCGGCAGCACCCTGAACATGGGCAGCGGCGGAATCCTCTTCACCACCGAAAAGCCGCTGCCGGTGGGCCGCTCGGTGGAACTGTCCGTGGATTGGCCCGCGCAACTCAATGGAAACTGCCCTTTGAAGTTCGTTGCGGTCGGCCGCGTGATTCGTTCCGAGCCGGGACAAGCTGCGGTTCGCATTGAACGCTACGAATTCAAAACGCGCGGGAAGACCGCACCAGAGTTGATTCCTGCGGCGGTCTCGTCGGCCTAGAGATCGCTCCATCTTGTCCGGAATAGTGCGTCCAAGCACTCACCGGCACACCCAGTTCGAAGCGTGTCGCTGTCGGATTTGGGTGGCGGAGGAAGAGGGATTCGAACCCCCGAGTGAGTCACCCCACTAACGGTTTTCAAGACCGCCGCCTTCAACCGCTCGGCCATTCCTCCACCCTCGATTCTACACTGCCGCCAGCCGCTCGATAACTTCGCCTCGGCCGCAGGCTCGGCATGGCCGGTCCAACTCCCGGTCAGGCGCCGCTCTTCGCGGCCAGCAACCGGTCGAGCTTGCCGCTCAGTTCATTCAACCGCCCGATCAGCTCGGCATGTTGCAACTCGTCAGCCGGCGGCGACTTCCGCTGGACATAGAAGGTCCCTCCCGGTTCGAGCACGCAGCGCTCCACGTCGTTGACGCTGTCGAAGCCCTGGCGGTGCAGAACCGTCACCAGCTCGGCGCGGGTGAGCAGTTCCTTGGCGAGCGCCCGGTCGACGATTTTGCCGTGGTCCACCAGCGAGGTGGGCTCGCCCTCGAAAAGCTGATCCAGCCGGCGGTGGCGAAACAGGAAACGCACCACCATGTAGTTCACTCCCAGCAGGGTAAAGGCGCCGATCAAACCGCCCGAGAGCGAGTTATCGTTGCCGATGATAGCGTTCTGCACCGTGTTCGACAGCGACAGCAGCACCACCAGATCGAAGGGATTCAATTGCGCCAGTTCGCGTTTGCCGAATGCCCGCAGCAGGAGCACCAGAAAGAAGTAGACGATGATCGGGCGGATGACCTTTTCCAGTACCGGAACGCCCACCGCGAAAATGTCCGACCACATGCCATGCGAGATCGCCCAAGTGGGCATGCAAGTAGATCCTCCTCCAGCGATTATGCCGGATTTGGGCGGCGTCAGCGATTTTGAGCGCGATTTTGAGCCGTCCCTCTAAAACATAAAGCTGGCATCTTGTAGTGGAATCCGGTACAAAAGAAGAAGATATTTCCGCCCAAGGTGGAAAGGCTGTGGAAAGTGGGTGCACTGTTGCGGAAATCTAAATGGGATGCGCTGATTGCGCGGGAGTTGCGGCGTGGCGCCCGCGAGGCCGAGGGGGCATGTTTTATCCTGAGCCTATCTTCGTCAAAACGCGGACCGTATATTTTCTGTAACAGTGCACCGCAAGAGGCTAAGCTAGGTCGGTTGCCATGATCGTTCCCAGTGCCATTGAGAAGGGACTCCCCGTCAATCTTGACGCCGAGCGATTCGTGCTCGGCTCGATTCTCCTCGATGAGGCCATGTACGTGCAGGCGGCCGGGACGCTGGAGCCCGACGACTTCAGCCTGGAGAAGCATCGGCGCATCTTCCGGCGCATGGGCGAGTTGCAGGAACGGGGCGAAAAGATCGACCGCGTCACGGTGGCCAACGAGCTGATGAAGTTCAACGAGCTCGAAGCCTGCGACGGGCTGAGCTACTTGGTTTCTCTCGATGACGGCCTGCCGCAGCTTCCGAACCTGGACAGCTATATCCGCATCGTCAAGGACAAGTCGATTCTGCGGCGCATCATTTTCGCCTCGCAGAACATGATGAGCCGCTGCCTGATGGGCGAAGAGGAGCCGGACGAAATTCTCGCCGGCGCCGAGGAAACCCTGCTCAAGCTGGGCGACACGCGGCTCAAGAACGGCTTGGAGAATTCCCACGATATCGTCACCGGCTATGAGGGCGGTGTCAACGCGTTCCTCGACCCCAGCAAGCGTATCAAGGGAATCAGCACCGGCTTCGCCAAGTTCGACGACCTGTCGGGCGGGATGCACGGCGGGGAACTGCTCATCCTGGCCGGACGTCCGTCGATGGGAAAGACCGCGCTGGCGCTGAACATCGCGCAGCACGTGGCGCTCAAGCTGAAGCAGACGGTGGCCATCTTTTCGCTGGAAATGTCCAAGGAGTCGCTGCTGACCCGCATGTTGTGCGCGTCGGCGCGGGTCGACAGCCAGCGCTTTCGCGCCGGCTATCTCAACCAGGAGGAGCGGCGCAAGCTGCACCACGCGCTGACCGAGCTGGTGGAAGCGCCGCTTTACGTCGACGACACGCCGGGCGTCCATCTGATGGACATGCACGCCAAGTTGCGGCGCCTGCAGGTGGAGCGACATCACGTCGGACTCGTCATCGTGGATTACCTGCAGCTCATGACCGGCCGCGGCCGCTTCGAGAACCGCGTGCAAGAGGTGAGCGCACTCTCCCGCGGCATGAAGCTGCTGGCCAAGGAGCTGAATGTCCCTATGCTGGTGCTGTCGCAATTGAGCCGCGCCGTGGAGAACCGCCAGGGCGATCACCGGCCCCAGTTGAGCGACCTGCGCGAATCCGGATCCATCGAGCAGGACGCCGACTTGGTGGGCTTCATCTTTCGCGAGGAAGTCTACAACAAAGACCGCGAAGACCTGCGCGGACTGGCGGAGCTGATCGTGGCCAAGCAGCGCAACGGTCCGGTGGGAACGGTCAACCTGGTTTTCCTCCACGCGCAGACCAAGTTCGAGAACCGCGCCGAAGACACCGGAGCCGTCGAGGAGTAGCCGGCGGGCAAGATAGGACAGACGATCGCCTTTTGTCGTCTATCATGCGGCGCGTCCCCTGGCGAAGGCAGACAGACGACGGAAACCGATCGTCTGTCCTACCTCTGAACGGGTCGCCGCTCGGTGTACACTTCCACCACGGCGAACGCTTCGGTTTGGATGCGGGCGCGCAGGGTGGAGTGGCGCAGGCTCTGCGCGGCGGCGCGGAGTCGCGCGCACGTTCCGGCGGTCAGCAGGCAGCGGTAGCGGTCGGCCGCGTCGCGGTAGGAATAACCGGCATACACTGGCGCGGAGGCGCTTACCATCTCCATCAGCTCCTCCCAGAATCCGCTGCGCCGGAACAGGCCGCCGCTCGAAGCCGCTTCACGGCCGATCTCGATCGCCAGCCTGCCGCCGGTCAACACAGCGCGCGTGCAGCGGCCGGCCGCAAACTCGAGCGTCGGGTCGGGATCGGGGAAAGTCGCCAGCATCTCGCGCAGGCTCTCGCGGTCGGCTTCCCATCCGGGCCAGCGCAGCCGCGAGGCGCCGCTCACCAGCGAGCCGCGCAGCAGGATTTCGTACAGGCGCCCCTCATCCTTGCCGGCGACGGCCAGCATGTACCCCACCAGGTCGCGGATGGGCAATTCCTGTACCACCACCGGAGTGATCGTGATCGCTCCGGCGGCTTCCGTGCTCAGTTTGACGCGGACGGTGGTGGGTAGCGCCATACTTGATTTCACGCTAGCATAGGTCCGTGACGGCTCTCGAAAAGGTGGAGGCCGAAATCGCCCGCTATGACCACGCGCTGCTGCGCTTCTCCGCGCGCGAGCGCAACGGCACGATCGAGCTGGTGATCGATCTCAAGCAGCCGCCAGCCGGAACCCACACCTACTACGCGCCGATTCACCAACGCGATATCGACCATTCTCAGTTCGCCTGGACCTTCCAGCGCTTCCTCTACGATTGCATGCACGACTACCTGGTGGAGATGTTCCTTCACACCCCGCAGAACAAGAATAAGCGCCGATGACCCCCGCCGGCGAGATTCTGGCTGCGGAGATCGCCCGCGCTGGCCCGATGAGCTTTCGCCGGTTCATGGAAGTCGCGCTCTACCACCCGCAGTACGGCTATTACCGGCGCCGGCGCGATCCGTTCGGCAAGCACGGCGATTTCTACACCGCCGAGCAATTGCAGCCGGTCTTCGGGTTGCTCATGGCCGCGTGCGCGCGCCGGCTTTACCGTGCCGCGGGCGTTGCGGCGTACTGCACAGTGGTGGAATTGGGGGCCGGACGCGGCGAGATGGCCGGTGCTTTCGCGCCGTGCCGCTACATCCCCATCGACACGGACGAGGGAAAACTGCCGGAACATTGGAGCGGTGTCCTGTTTTCCAACGAATTCTTCGACGCCCTGCCGGTGGAAGTGGTTGTCTTCCGCGGCGGTGAGTTCCGCGAGCAGTGCGTTGGATTTTCCGACGGAAAATTCGTTTGGCAGACCGGCCAGCGCGCCGGCGTCGAGACCGCCGATTATCTGGCGCGCTATTGCCCGGCGCCGGAGGAGGGCAACTGGTATGAGGCCGGCCTGGCTGCGCTCGAATGGATGCGCCGCATCGCCGCGGCCCTGGATGCGGGCTGCGCGATTACGGTCGACTACGGATACACCCGCACCGAAGCCGCGCGGTTTCCCAGGGGAACACTGATGGGGTACCGCTCGCACCTGGCGAGGGAAGACGTGCTCACCGATCCGGGCGAGCGCGACATCACCGCGCACGTCAATTTCACGGCGCTCGAAGAGCGCGGAGAGCAGTTGGGGTTGCGGCGCATCAGCTTCCGAACCCTGGCGCAAACGCTGCTCGAGGCCGGTGAGGAAGATCGGTTCGCGTCCGTGCTTCAGGTGGACGATCCGGCCGAGGCGATGCGGCGCCGCATGCAACTGAAGACGCTGTTGGTGGGAATGGGCGAGACCTTTCGGGTGTTGGTGCAACGCAAAGAAGGAGCGGGCCAACCGGAGGAAGAAGCCTGAAACAATGAAAAAGGCCCCGAAAATCGGGGCCTTGGAGTGGAACTTGTGTGAACGCCCTTGCTCAGGGCGAACCCGGGACTACTTCTTTTTCTTCGGAGCAGCCTTTTTCTTCGCGGGTTTCTTGGTTGCGCTCTTCATCGATTGATTCTCCCTAACATCAAATTTTGCGACGTGAAAAAAATCGCAATGTGATTCATATATAAGGTTGTTCGCGAAGAAAGTCAAGAGAAAAATGCATTCTCGTTGACCGAGACCCCGCGTCCGAGGCGGACTCGCTCGTCCGAACGGTCGCGACGCGCTTCGTTTCGTCCGCGATTGCGCGATGAAACGCCCGAGCGCCGCATCCGAACGCCCCGCGTCGCATCCAATAGCGAGCTATGATCCGCTTCGTTCGTTATCGTGCCGGCTCAGCCGTGTCCTACGGCATCCTGGAGGATGGCGCCGTCCGCGAGATCCGCGGCGATCCGTTCCACTACAGCGAGACCAGCGCTGTCCGCCCTCTTTCCGAAGTGAAACTGCTGTGCCCGTGCCAGCCGAGCAAGATTCTCGCGGTGGGCGGAAACTACCGGAGCCACATGGACGGACGGCCGCTATTCGCGCATCCGGAAATCTTCTTCATGCCGCCGAGCGCTTTGCAGAACCCCGAGGACCCGATCCGCATTCCGCGCGATGCGATCGACGTTCACTACGAAGGCGAGCTGGTGGTGGTGGTCGGCAAACGGCTCCGCGATGCCTCGCTGGAGGAAGCCCGCGAGGGAATCCTCGGCGTGACCTGCGGCAACGACGTCAGCGATCGCAACTGGCAGCACGGACCCGCCAAGGACATGCAATGGTGGCGCGCCAAAGGCTCCGACACGTTCGCACCGTTGGGGCCGGCGGTGGTCACCGGCCTGGATTACGGCAATCTGCAGCTCCAAACGCGGCTGAACGGCGAAATCGTTCAAAAACAGACTACCGCAGATTTGATTTCCGATTGCCCGGCCATCGTGAGCTGGATCAGCGGCTGGGTGACGCTCGAGCCCGGCGATGCAATCTACACCGGAACGCCGGGCCGCACACGCAAGATGGTGCCAGGCGACGTTGTGGAAGTGGAAATCGAAGGCATCGGCGTGCTGCGCAACCCGGTGGTTTGAAGAATGCGCCCGCAAAGCGGGCGTTGGCAAGCTAAGGCATGCCCCACCGGGTCGGCATGTGTTGTAATAGAAGCAACTTTGCACTCTATGAGGGACTTGAGAAGACGTTTCCGAAAGTCCTGGAAACGCGCACACCTGCGGGCCAGGGAAATCCGGATGATCGCCAAGGGGCTGGCCTCGACCCGCCATCCCGTGATGGCGCACGTGATACCCATGCGGCGCTGCAATCTTTCCTGCGCGTACTGCAACGAGTACGACGACCACTCGAAACCGGTTTCGATCGCGACCATGTATCAGCGCCTCGACCGGCTTGCCCGACTGGGAACCAGCGTGGTCACCATCAGCGGCGGCGAACCGCTGCTCCATCCGGACCTGGACCTGCTGATCGCGCGCATCCGCCACCACGGCATGATCGCCGGTCTCATCACCAACGGATACCTGCTCACGGCCGAACGCATCCAGCGCCTCAACCGCGCCGGCCTGGAGCACCTGCAGATTTCCATCGACAACGTGATGCCGGACGATGTTTCGAAGAAGAGCCTGAAGGTGCTGGACCGCAAGCTGTGCCTGCTGGCCGAGCATGCCGAGTTTCATGTCAATATCAACTCGGTGGTCGGCGGCGGCATACGGAATCCGCAGGACGCCCCGGTGATCGGCCGGCGTGCGATCGCGCTGGGCTTCACTTCCACCATCGGCATCATTCATGACGGCGCCGGGCAGCTTCGCCCCCTCGGCGGCGAGGAGCGCGAGGTTTATATGGCCATGCGCGCGATGGAGAAATCCAGCTACGCGCAGATCAACTATTTCCAGGACAACATCGCGCACGGCAAAGAGAACGACTGGCGCTGCCGTGCCGGCGCGCGCTATCTCTACATCTGCGAGGACGGCCTGGTTCACTACTGCTCGCAACAGCGTGGCTACCCGGCCAAGCCGCTGATGGACTACACGCTCGAAGACATCCGCCGCGAATACCGCACCGCTAAAGCCTGCGCTCCGCGCTGCACCGTGGCCTGCGTGCACCAGATTTCCTATATCGATTTCTGGCGCGGCCGGCAGAACCTGGCGCCGTCGCCGCTTGGGGCACCCTCACCCCAGGACTTGGTGCAACTTCGGTAAGGCGCGTGGGGCGGATTCGCCCCACGGCGGAGCGTTAAGTCATTGAAACCAAGACACCGTGGCGAGTTCTCGTGAGGCAACTTGCCCCACTTTGCCGTCGGCTCTATAAGATAAGGTGCGCGCGCGAACCGCTGGCCGGGCGTGCCGGGCCCCTACGATCTCCTGCTTTCACTGTGGCACGGAAGGCTGTTGGAGATGGCGGCGGGAGCTTCGGAAGACGGCAGTAAGCCGCGCGTTGGCAGCGGCTTGAAAATACTTGACAAGCCTGTGATCGGCGCGCGGGCTACCAACCCGCCTCACGGCTGCGAGGGTTCATTGCTGCGCGGTGGCGGCGGTCAGGCGGGGGGCATTCCCCAGCGGGTTGGGCAGGTGCCGCTCTTCGTAGTACCCGGGCTGGACGCGCTGGACGATTTGCGCCACGCTGCGGTCGAGCACGCGGAAGTACGGCTGCGGATTCAAACCGATCCAGAAGGCCCAGGCGATCAGCGGCGCAAAGACGGCGATCTCGCGCCAGTTCAGATCCGGGATCGCCCGGTTCTTCTCGCCAACCTCGCCCAGCATGGTGCGCTGGAAAAGCCACAGTAGGTAGGCCGCGCCGAGAGCGATTCCCACCGCGCCCCAGAAGGCCCACATGTGGGACATCTGATACGCGCCGCTGAGGATGGTGATTTCACCGATGAAGCCGTTGAGCGGCGGCATGCCCATGGAGCTCAGCGCAGCCAGGCCGAACACCAGGGTGAAGATCGGCATCACTTTCAGCAGGCCGCCGTATTGGGCGATCTCGCGCGTGTGGCGCCGCTCATAGACCACGCCCACGATCAGGAAGAGCATGCCGGTGGAGATGCCGTGGTTGATCTGCTGGATGATGGAGCCGGCAATGCCCGCCGGGTTCAGGGCGAAAATCCCCAGCGTACAGAATCCCAGGTGGCTCACCGAAGAATAGGCCACCAGCTTTTTCCAGTCCTTTTGCATCAGCGAAGCCAGCGCGCCGTACACGATGCCGATGATGGAAAGCACCGCCATCACCGTGATCACGGTGTGGTTCTTGGCCGCGTCCGGCAGCAGCGGCAGGGAAAAGCGCAGGAAACCGTACGTGCCCATCTTCAAGAGCACGCTGGCCAGGATCACGGAGCCGGCGGTGGGCGCTTCCGTGTGCGCGTCCGGCAGCCAGGTGTGGAACGGGAACATGGGCACTTTGACGGCGAAGCCCACGAAGAAGAGCCAGAACACCCACCACTGGGTGGTCACCGGTACCTGCGTGCGCAGCAGCTCCACGATATCGAAGCTGTAAGAGCGGAACTGCATGAAGTGCTGGAAGTAGAGGACCAAAATGCCGAGAAACATGAGCACGCTACCGATCAGCGTGTAAATGATGAACTTCATCGCCGCGTACTGCCTGCGCTGGCCGCCCCAGATGGCGATGATGAAGTACATAGGCACCAGCACCGTTTCCCAGAAGACGAAAAACAAAAGGAAATCGAGCGACATGAAGACGCCCAGCATGGCGGTCTGCAGCAGCAGGAAGAAGGCGTAATATTCCTTGAGCCGTTCTTGAATGGCGCTCCAGCTCGAGAGAATGGAGATCAGGCCCAGCAGCGTGGTGAGCATCACCAGCAGCAGGCCGAGGCCGTCGATGCCCAAATGATAGGTGGCGCCGATGGAGGGAATCCAGGGCGCCTTTTCGACGAACTGAAAGTCCTTGGTGCGGTCGAACAGGAAGACCAGCGGGAGGGAAACCGCGAAGCCCAGGAAAGCGGCGATGTTCGCCCACAGTTTCACCGCGCGCGCATTCGACGACGGAATGGCGAGCAGCACCATGAGTCCGGCGAACGGCGTGAACAGGACAATGGAAAGGATGTGGTCCATGACGGCGGCCAAGGAAGCCACATGGTAGCACCACTGCGCAGGCGGGCGGCTGCGAGCCGTGGCGCGGCCTGTCCAGCGAGGAGTTGAGAGTCATCTCAGCTTTTCTTGGCCGCGTCGGCCCCACGCAGCGGGAGGACAACTGGGACGAATTGGCGGTGCGACGTGCTTTTCCGGCAAGGACCATCTTCGGCCAGGTCCCAGGACCTCGTCTCCCAGAACCCGACTTATGGACCGCTACGCCCAGATCCTCCCTTTCTCCGAGTGGCGCGTTACTCGCCCAGGCGGCGCCTCGGTTCTCACCCGCGTTCCGGAAGCAACATTTTCCCGAGCGCGATTGGTAAACGATTCGACGGTATATCGATACCCAGGGTCTATCGAGTGAGCGCCTCTGCCTCGACCCACTGGGCGATCGTCTGAGCGACTTGTGCCTCTTCGCCGACGTACTCGTGGTTCCCAGCGGTAATCATCGTCGTCTTGACGCTCCGGGGCCCCTTGGAAAGGCGCTGTACTGATGATTTAAGAAGAAGGAGTTCCTTTTCGCCGCCAACATCGCCTTTCGTGCCGAAAAAGGCGAGCAGCGGACAACTGACTCGAAGAACCGGCGGATTCGACGTTTGTGTTCCAAAAAAGTCAGCGTACTCCCGAGGCCTGTGAATCATGTCCAACTCGGTCGCCGCACTAATGAACGAAGGGAACGGGCGGTTAGGAATCCTCAACAAGTCCTCCCCAACACCTTCGTCGACGAGTTTCTGGGCTTGCCGAATCCAAATCGGGTCGCCAGAATTCGGGTCGTGAGACCCCTGCAAATTCCCAACTACTTCTCCTGAGGCGAAGACCAAGCCAGCTACTCGCTTGTCGCCAGAATCGACTTGATATTGACCGACACTTGCCCATCCAGCGCTGTGCCCCACAAGCACTACGCGGCTGTATCCCAGTTGTTCGGCATATCCAATCCAGGCGGCGATATCGCGAGCGTCCTCGCTCGTAATACCCCAATAGCCGCCGCCTCGCACGCGTTTCCCGGTCGAGGTGTACTTTTCAACATTACCTAGATCATGCATTCGTGTGTTCACCGAAATCGTGGGATACCCGAGCGTGGCGAGCGCCCGTCCAATCCCCACGTAACTCGGCAAATAAAAGTTCACTCCCCAGCCGTGGACCCAGATCACCGCCAGTCGTTTTGACTGGGTCTGAGGCGGCGAAAACATGACACCAGCGCTGACAACGTCATCAGATGAACGGACGTACACGATCTGCTCGGGGAACTTCCCTGGCTTCTGGTTTTCTGGGCGAGGCGGCCGCATCAGAATCCCTGCGCCAAAGGCCCCAGCAATTAGGACGGCACCGGCAATTCCCGCAACCAGCCGATTGAGCATGCTTTTTGTACGCACCGTAGTTGAGCGATGTTCCCACGGATTGCAGCCAATCTCGGGAACCGGCCGATGGGTCGCCCAAAAACGCTCCAGCGTTTACTTGGTTCCGAACGGATCATCAGCCGCTCATACAAAGCTCTGATCCCGCAGCCTCCAGCGGGCTCGCAATTGGTCCGAAGCGGCGTTGGGGGAAACGTGCTCAACGATGCGCTCGGATTTTTTTGGCCTGCGCGCTTCGACGGTTCGCTTTTGTGATCGTATCCAACAGCACCTACCCAAGCCGCCATTGCCCTTATCCTCCCTCCCCTGTTACACTCGAGTATTCAAGTCTTTTCCGGCTCGGGGTATCAACTTTGAAGGTCTGCGTTTTTATACCTGTTCTTTTTCTCGGTGCTTTGGCGATGGCGGAGGAGTCTTCCGACGGCGCCGAAGCAATCGTGCGCAATTATTGTGTGGCGGCGCAAAACCAGGCGGATTCTTCGAGGGCCTCGACGATGGAAGTGGAAATCAATGGCGCGCTGCCGAAGCTCAGCAAGACCGGCAAGCTGCGCGCGCTGCGCCGCATCTCCCGGCTGGGCCGCATCACGTACCAGGTGCTGGGATTTGAAGGGGACGGAACGGTCAAGCGCGAACTGATTGCCCGCTATCTGGCCGCCGAAATCGGTGCGCAGCAGGATCGTAAGGCCGCCATGGCGGTGACGCCGGATCACTATCGCTTCCACTTCAAGGGCCGCTCGGAACTGGACGGTCGCGACGTTTACTGGTTTCAGGTGACGCCGAAGCACAAGGCGGAGGGACTGTTCAAAGGCGACCTGTGGATCGACACCGCTACCTACTTGAAGGTGCGGGAATCGGGGTACCTAGTCAAGAGTCCGTCTCTATTCGTGAGGCGGGTGGCCTTCACGCGAAAATACGAGATCCGCGACGGCCAGGCCGTGCCGCTGCGGATGGAGAGCGTGGTGGATACGCGCCTGGTGGGGCGCGCGGAACTGACCGTCGCCTATAGCAATTACGCATTGGATGAAACCGATGCGGTGGACGAAGCCCGGTAGCCGGCGGCAAGCGCCGGGTGGGGGGAATGCATGCGAACACTATTTCTGAATCCGCCGTCCTTTGAAGGATTCGATGGAGGCGCCGGCTCGCGCTGGCCGGCCTCGCGCGAAATCGAATCCTACTGGTATCCCGTGTGGCTCTGCTATCCGGCCGGCATGCTGGCCGACAGCAAGGTGGTGGATGCGCCGCCGCACAAGATCTCCATCCCGCAAACCGTCGAGATGGCGAAGGATTTCGAGCTGCTGGTGCTCTACACTTCCTCGCCGGGCTTCCAGGTGGACGTCAAGATGGCGGAGATGATGAAGGACGCGAATTCGAAGCTGCGGGTGGCGTTCGTGGGGCCGCCGGTCACCATCGAGCCGGAAAAAACCCTGCGCTCGACGACCGCGATCGATTTCGTGGTGCGCCGCGAGTTCGATTACCAGATCGCCGATTACGCCAAGGGTAAACCGCTCGCCGAATTGCCGGGAGTGAGTTTCCGCCGCAACGGCGACGTGATCCACAACCCCGAAGGCCCCGCCATCGAGGATCTGGACGCGCTGCCCTGGGTGACCAAGACCTACAAGCGCGATCTCGATGTCACGCGTTACAACGTCCCGTTTCTGCTCAACCCTTATATCGCGTTCTATACCAGCCGCGGCTGCCCGGCGCTGTGTACCTTCTGCCTGTGGCCGCAGACACATTCCGGCCACCGCTGGCGCCTGCGCTCGGCCGACGATGTAGCCGCGGAAGCCCGCTACGCGATCGAGCAGTTCCCCAATATCAAGGAAATCTTTTTCGACGACGACACCTTCAACTACCGCAAGGACCGCACCATCGAGCTGTGCAAGAAGCTCAAGCCGCTGAAGTTCACCTGGTCCTGCACATCGCGTGTCACCACCGATTACGAGACGCTGAAGGCGATGAAGGAAGCCGGCTGCCGGCTGCTGATCGTGGGCTACGAATCGGGCGACCAGCAGATCCTGAAGAACATCAAGAAGGGCGCCACCGTCGAGATGGCCGAGCGCTTTACGGCCAACTGCAAGAAACTGGACCTCACGGTGCATGGCGATTACATCATCGGCCTGCCCGGCGAAACGCGGGACACGATCCGCAAGACCATCGATTTCGCCAAGCGGATGGATACGGAAACCATCCAGGTCTCGATCGCCCATCCCTATCCAGGCACCGAGTTCTACAATTACGCCAAGAAGAACGATCTGCTCACCATCGATGCGCTGACCGATGAAACCGGCCACCAATTGCCGGTCGTGATCTACCCGGGGCTGGACCGCGGCGAGCTGGTGGATTGGGTAGAGCGCTTCTATGGCGAGTACTTCTTCCGCCCGCGCGTGATCTGGCGCATCGTCCGGAAAGCCATCTTCAATTCGAGCGAGCGGCGGCGCCTGACCAAGGAAGCACGCGAATACATGGCGCTTCGTTCCAAGCGCAAGAAATTTGTGGCGGGCCACAAGGCCGCCGCGACCCCGGCGCCGGTTTCTTCCGGCGATTAACCCCTCTGATGACGCCGGAAACCGCGCGGTTGCGCAGCAAGACCTGGGCCTGCGCCGCTATCGTGGTGCTGGCCCAGGTCTTCGGCAATTTCTTTCTCAAACGCGGCATGCCGGATGAGCTTCCCTCGCCGCTCTCCTACATCACCGTGCTGTTCCGGCCGTGGGTGGCGCTGGGCGTGTCGTTGCTGATTGTGTGGCTGCTTTCGCGGATGACGCTGCTGAGCTGGGCGGATTTGAGCTACGTGCTGCCGGTGACGTCGATTGGCTACGTGCTGGTGGCGTTCCTCGGCCGCTGGCTGCTCGATGAACGGATCACTCGCCAGCGCTGGGCCGGCATTCTGCTGATCATGGCCGGAGTGGCGCTGGTGGGCAGCGGCAGCGCGCCGCAGACCTTTCGCGGGAAACCGGAGGGGGCATCATGAAGTGGCTGCTGATTACCATCATCGTGGCTGCCACCAGCGTGGGTGAAGTGCTGCAAGCGATCGGCATGCGCCGCCACGGCGAGATCCGCGACTTCCGCCCCGGCGCCCTCGGCCGTGCGGCCGGCACGCTGGCGCGCAACAGCGTGGTCATCGGCTCGGTAGTAGCAATGGCGGTTTCGTTTTTCGCCTACCTCGGACTGCTGTCGTTCACCGACCTCAGTTTCGCCGTCCCGGTCACCGCGGTCACCTACGTCATCGAAACGATTTTGGCCAAGTACGTTCTGAAGGAGCGCGTCAACTGGCTGCGCTGGGCTGGCGCGGCGGTCGTCCTCTGCGGCGTGGCGCTGGTGTCGCTGTGATCCTGCTGGCACTTCCGGCGCTGGCGGCGGCTGCGTACTATCTGCTGGCGCTCATCGCCGCTACACGGTGGGGCAGGCTGGCGGCGCAGTGGCCGCCGTATGCGCCCCCCATCTCTGTCCTCAAGCCCGTTCAGGGCCGCGACCCCAGCTTTTACGCCTGCGTCCGCTCTCACGCCGCGCAGAACTATCCGGAGTTCGAAATCCTGTTCGGCGTCAGCGATCCCAGCGATCCGGCGATAGCGGACATCGCGAGCTTGCAGAGCGAGTTTCCCAACCTGGCGATTTCCCTCCACGTCGTATCCACCACCGCGCCCAATGCCAAAGCCGGCGTGCTGGCCGAACTGGCGCGCCACGCCCGACACGAGGTTCTGCTGGTGAACGACGGCGACATTTTCGTTCCGCCCGGATATCTGGACGCCGTGGTGGCGCCGCTCGCCGGAGCCGGAACCGGGCTGGTGACGTGCCTCTATCGCGCGCACGGCGGCTCTCCGGCAACCCGCATGGAGGCCCTCGGCATCGCTACCGATTTCGCGCCCAGCGTGATGGTGGCGCGCCTGCTGGGCGTGGCCGAATTCGCTCTTGGGTCGACGATGGCCTTCCGCGCCGAAACGTTGCGCGCCATCGGCGGCTTCGAAACCATCTTCGATTACCTGGCCGACGATTACCAACTGGGCCGCCACATCCATCAACTCGGGCTGCACATCGAGTTCGCGGACGTGGTGGTGGAAACCAACCTGGGCGCCGGCTCGTGGGGCCAGGTCTGGCGGCACCAGTTGCGCTGGGCGCGCACCATCCGCGTCTCGCGGTTTTCCGGCTACTGCGGCTCGATTGTCACCCACGCCACGTTGTGGAGCCTGGTGGCGCTGTTGGCCGGAGCATGGTGGGCCGCCATTCCGGCTCTCGCGCTGCGCATCGCCGCCGGCGCCTGGATCGCCGCGGAAGTCCTGGAAGATGCCGCCACTGGCCGCCGCTTGGCGCTCATCCCGATTCGCGATCTGCTCGGAAGCGCAATCTGGGTCGCCGGCCTGTTCGGCATGACGGTGGAATGGCGCGGCCTCAATCTCCGCCTCCGCCGCGACGGAAGGATTCAACCCGATTAGGCAGCTTCAGACCTGATTATGTTAAACTTAGGTTCTGGAGGCTGTCGTGATTTTGCTGCTTTTTGGTCCGCCCGGCTGTGGCAAAGGTACGCAAGCGACTTCACTTGCTGAAAAATTCCACATACCGGCCATCTCCACTGGCGAAATGTTCCGCGCCGAGTGCAAAGCGGGAACGGAATTGGGCAAGCAGGCCAGCGTCATCATGCAGGTTGGCGGCTTGGTGAGCGATGACATCGTCAACGGCATCGTAGCCAGCCGCACTTCGCGGCCGGACTGCAAGAACGGCTTCCTGCTGGATGGATACCCGCGCACGGTGCCGCAGGCGCAGAACTTCGCGACGCTGTTGGCCGAGCGCGACTTGCCTGAGCCGGTAGTGATTCACCTCGACGTGCCGGACAGCATCCTGGTGGCGCGTTTGACCGCCCGCCGCCAATGCCCCAAGTGCTTGAAGATTTACAACCTGCAGTCGCAACCGCCGCGCATCGCGGGTTATTGTGACGACGATGGTTCGGGGCTGCTCACCCGGGAGGACGATCTGGAATCGGTGATCCGCGACCGTCTATATGCCTACAGCCAGCTCACCGGTCCGATTCTGGACTGGTATGGGCCGGCGCGTGTCCATACCGTGGATGGCGCCCAACCGCTTGCGCACGTGGCGCGCTCGATCGAGGAAGCGGTGATCGAAGCTACTGGCACGATTCCCGTTGCCGACCGCTACTAGCCGGCATTTTCTCACGGTTCCGTCTGGCGGCGTGGCGCGGGTATTCCTGCCTGCCGTGTCGAGATTCGTCTCGACATTTCTTGTTGCTCTTACCACGCGCTGAATTAGGAGCCCGCATGTTCTGTATAGTTGGCGTCCCCAGGGGGATTCGAACCCCCGTTACCGCCGTGAAAGAGGGGTCGATTGGGCTTAGCGCACTTTGCAGTGCTTCGCCACGATTCGCATAAATCCATACTGCGCAGCCGGATTGGAGCGATTCTCGCTTGGCGTGTCTCGGCTCACTTCGGACCTCTTTGGGCTTCGCTTCGTCACCATAGCGTCACCGGCTAAGGTTGGGATCAAACACCGAGAGCAACTCTGCCGCTTACTGCTTACTTGCGCCCGCGCCAATTGGTCTCCACTCTCGCGCAAGACGTTGGGCTTCTGCGATCTGTGCGGGCGTCATCTTACCGGCCACCGCGTCGCGCTCCTTGGAAAGTGCCTTTTGGGCATCACCATTTGATCTCGAAGACGCGAGGTTCAGCCACTGATGCGATTGCATGTAGTCCTGCGGCACCCCTACACCAAATTCGTACATGGCACCAAGCATGGCCTGAGCACTTACCTTTCCCTGATCGGCAGCCTTGCGGTACAACTTCGCCGCTTCCGTGTAGTCCTGCGGTACGCCTTTACCACCGCCGTACAGAACGCCAAGGTTGTACTGCGCATCAGCGTCGCCCTGATCGGCGGCCTTGCGGTACCAGCGGACCGCTTCGGCGTAGTCTTGCGCCACCCCTAGGCCGTTGTCGTACGCCACTCCGAGGTTCAATTGCGCAAGAGAATTGCCCTGATCAGCGGCCTTGCGGTACCAGCGGATCGCTTCCGCAAGGTCTTGCGCGACTCCTTGGCCGTGTGCATAGATGTTGCCGAGGCCTATCTGTGAAAGAGCATCGCCCTGATCGGCAGCCTTGCGGAGCCAGCGGGCAGCCTCGGCGTAATCCTGTGGCATTCCTTGGCCTATAAAGTACATCGTTCCGAGGTTGAGCTGTGCAGGAGCGTAGCCCTGATCAGCGGCTTTTCGGTACCAACGGGCCGCTTCGACGGGATCCTTCGGCACTCCTTGGCCGGAGTGGTACATCCGTCCGAGGTTGTACTGCGCAGTGGCGTTCCCCTGCTCTGCGTCCTTTCTCGTCTGCTCAACAGCCTCTCGCGGATTCGACGCATCCTGCGGCTTCGTTTCGCTCTGTCCATTGGACTGGCCCGCCACCGTGGCCGCCGCAAGGAGCAAGGCCCAAACTAACCGACGAACAATCGCCATACTGCATTCTCCCGTCAATCTTGCCTGTTTACCCCGTCGTCGGAGATTGGGGTCTTTCGCGGTCCCACGAACTCAATGACGGCCTTGATCGCGGTTGGCACGTCCGCACCTGCAACGTCCAGGCCCGCTCGGTTCAAGATCTCCGTTGCCGCCCTGACCCCCACGGCGGTCGGGCTGCCTGTATCCCTCACTGCCCGCGCCAGCATTGCGAGAGCGGGATCTACAAGGGCCAACAGACGCGAGCGCGCGGCGGCCTTCACTTGCGGCGCCGCTCCGCCGTGGGCGCGGCACACGGCTGCGCCCGCGATAGCCTGACGCTTGCATGGTGCGCCAGAGCCTTTCGAGGTTGCGTGGCATTGGGCCATAGCTGTTTTCCATTCTCCCTCTAACTCGGCTCCGCTCGCGAGCCTTCATGGGGTTCGCCTCTTCATGGGGTTGAGGTTCCGCTCGCATGCTCCGTCTCATTTGACGCTTCATTCTGGGTAGCGCCACTTTCTCCGACGCTACGCCGCGTGTAGAGAGGGTTGTACTTCTTAATCCCAGACGGCGGAGTGTCGTCAGTCGGTTTCATCGCTACGCAGCGTGTAGCGGCATCCAAGGCTTCGCGCCGCGCACGCCGTTGTTGCTTGCGTATTTCGCGCTCCGCTTCGATTTCTTGCTTCTGCTGAACGAATGTCGCATTCGCGAGCTCCTGCAAGGCATCACTGTACGGAGTCAACAGGTAAGTGCCGGTGCTCCGCAGTTCGGCACCGGCGCGGGCAGTACCGGGTACGCATTGAAGCCACTCGATCTCTTCAAGCTGACGTATTGCCTTGCTCACCGAACTGAACGACTTCGCGCCACTGTAACGCATGATTGCGCGGTTGCTAATCTGGACTCGGAACGTGTCACGATCTTCCTTCGTTGCCAGACAAAACAGAACCGGCGCAATGCGCTGGGCCTGCGGGGACAGCTGCGCCCAGATCCCCGACTTCACCAGGAGCTCAATCGGCTGTTCGTGTCCAACATCGCACCAACGTCGCTCGCTGGGTTCCAGGTGCCGGCGCCTCGGGATCTGGGGAACATCAAAGTGCTCCGCGATCCAGCGTGCAGCCTCTGCCACACTAACGCCCAGAACATCGCAAACCAAATCCACAACACTCATCGTGGGTGAGTCGCACCCGAAGCACTTCACACGATTCATGGACTTGCGAACGCCCACCGACGGCGTCTTGTCCCCGTTTTGGTGCTTCTCTGGGTGCCCGCAGTGGATCATCCCACCTTGACCGAGGCGCAGCCCCAGTGCCTTCGCAACGTCCGCAATGGGCAAGCGACGATTGATCCAGCGCAGATCAGGGACGCCTCGATTGCTGTTCGGACGCGCGGCGTTGTCGCTCCGCAAGGAGTTCACCTCGCGGCACGGCTGGTGTCCCTATCCTCCAACCTTGGACGAGTGTTCTCTGCGATTAGGCGTGAAATCTCGCCTGCTGGGATCAACAGATGCTTTCCGGCTTTGCAGCTTGCGACCTTGCCTCGATACGCCCATTGGCGCGCGGTCCATACCGAGATTTGAAGACGCCGCGCAAACTCCTGGACCCGGATCACCTCAAGCTGGCTCTCAGATGCTGTTTTCACTCTTTCACCTCCCAATGGCTATTTTGCGATCTTCGCTTGGAACATCTGTATGTATTTGGTTGCTTGTTATAAAGTTTCGTGCTATCAATAATTACGTGCGGCAAAGGCGAACAACAACCGAAGCGGGCGAATTCAGAATCCAAGACGCGCGTGGCTTCTTGGACCGCGAGGAATTCTTGGCTCGTCTGAATGGCCGCCTGGGCTCGGTGCGCGGCGGGCGCGATGCGCAGTTGTGGTTCGCCCTCAGTCGAATGGAGGATTCCGAGACGAGCGCGCAGCTCAAGCTGTACGTAGATGAGTGGCTCGATACCGGAGTCGGGAAAGACGGGGTAGAGGACCCCCGGAACCGCGACCTCACGAAAGCGCCGAACGCCCATAGGGCGATTAAGAGATTCTCCCGCAAGCGAACAGCGGAGCTTACGGTTACATCGGACGGGCTCTTCGTGAGGTTCCTAAGCCGTCCACCCGTGACAACTGGTGATCTCATGCAGCGTGTGGGCCTGCCGAAGCAAACGGCGGAAGACGCGGACCGGCTCTTTGCGTTGTTCTGCTTGTCCGACTGGCATGGGAAGCTGGCGAAGTGCAGACGAGCCGACTGCTGCCGGTACTTCGAATTGAGGCGTTGGAACAGAGTCTACAAGAGGGGCACGTTGTGCCCGGAGTGCACGCGAGCGCGTAGCCTGGAATCCGCCGGACGCCATACGTCTCACGTTCGCAAGGTTGCCGAAAGCGAGTTGTACCGCTTGGTTGCCAAACAGTTCTCGAAGCGCATCACCAAAGATCCGAAGTGGCACGAAAGCCAAAGCCTCAAGGCGGTGATCATCCAGTACCTGAGCCGCAACATTGAGGACAACGGGAGCCTGGGTGCCGTTTACCGAAGCGGAGGGCGCCAGGGCATAAGCCTGAAATGGCTCGGCTGGGCGAAGCACCAAGGGGGAATTGAAAGCGCAGTTAAGGAGTTAACGCATGCCTAAAGCAAGAGAACGTGACGGAGTCTATTACCGGAAGGACCGCAGTTCCTGGTGGGTATCCTACCCGGACGCCAATGGGAACCGCCAGCGAGAGGGTGTGGCTGCGCACACGCGGCCACAAGCAGTATCGGCGCGCGCCGCCCTCATGCTGAAGGCAGAGCGTGATCGGGTGCTGGGCGTCAAGGAAGCCTCGGAGATCACGACGGCAGACCTCCTGGCACGCTACAAGCGCCACCAGAAGACGAGGCTGCGCCAAACCACCTTCGAACGTCTGGACGGAATTCTGGAGACGCTGAAGACTGCTCTGCCGGAACGTGCCAAGGACATCAGCCGCAAGACGATTGCCGATTACATTTCCACCCGCTCGGAGGACGTGGCGCCGGGAACGATCCAGAAGGAAATCACAATCTTGAAACATGCCCTTCGGTTGGCTGTGGAGTGGGAGTTGCTCAACAGCAACGCCGCTCAGGGAGTGAAACTGCCCAAACTGCCGGAAGGCCGGACGCGCTACCTCTCGCCGTCTGAACTGAAAGCGGCTCTGGAAGCGGCGCCGGATTGGATGCGGGCGCCGATAGCTCTGGCCGCCTTCACCGGGATGCGGCGCGGAGAATTGCTCGGGCTCCGATGGATGGACGTTGACTTGACCGGCCGACGGGTCTACCTGCGGGAAACCAAGAACGGCTCGCTTCGTGTGGTGCCGTTGAATGAGCTCGCCTCCATGGTTCTGGCGAGCTTGCCGCAGGGCGCGCCGCACGACACGGTACTACCCGGTGTGGACCCCCAAAAGCTCAGCGTCTACACCCGAAGACTTTTCGAAGGGCTCGGGATCGCGGACGCGTCGTTCCATTCCCTGAGGCATACGGCGGCAAGCTGGCTTGTGATGCAGGGAGCGGACCTCTACGCGGTGGGCCAACTGCTCGGCCACCGAACGCCGCGCATGACACAACGATACGCACACCTCTCACCGCAATACATGGCCGGAGCGGTCGGAAAGCTGGATTCAGTCTTCGGCGGGGTGATGCCGGAAAACGCACCGGCTGAGGCTCAATACGTCACCATAGCGTCACCGGATTCTGGGAACCCAATATCCGGCGTCGCCAACTCCTTTGTTTAGTTGGCGTCCCCAGGGGGATTCGAACCCCCGTTACCGCCGTGAAAGGGCGATGTCCTAGGCCGGGCTAGACGATGGGGACAGGCGGGATCAAACGAAGAAG
>Ga0181520_10003918_pt1 | contig 25529 bp, 18 predicted proteins | sample PEATcosm2014_Bin_29_FD_132451 | JGI IMG/M metagenome (GOLD analysis project Ga0181520, IMG submission 132451) | Peatland microbial communities from MTU Mesocosm Facility, Houghton, MI, USA - PEATcosm2014_Bin02_30_metaG | ecosystem: Environmental > Terrestrial > Soil > Wetlands > Peat | place...
AGAGCTGGGCCGCATCGGCGACGGGGGGCGGGGATTTGAGTTGCACAGCGCGCTGGCGGTGCGGATCGAGGCCTGGACGTTGGCCCCGCGACCGGAAGGCACGGTGGTGGGCTTGTTCGACCAGCAGTGTCGCCGTCCGCAGCCGGCACCCGCGGGGAAAACGCGAAAAGCACGGTTGCGCCGACCGCGCAAATCGCAGACGTGGGCGGCCGGGAGTCAGCGACCTCCGGCAAAGCCGGAGGCTTGAGATAGCGTGAACCGCTCAAAGCAGCATCAGCGTCAGTTGATCCAGACGCTGGTCTTCTTTCTCCTGTTCGCGAATGTAGCGACGCATCGCGACTTCGTCCCGCCCCACCGTTGACACCCAATAGCCGCGTGCCCAGAACTGCTGACCCACAAAGCTCCGCCGTCGTCCCGCATACACCCGCGCCATGTGGATCGCCGTCTTCCCCTTCAGAAACCCCATCACCTGCCCCACCGAATACTTCGGCGGTATCGAGATCAGCATATGCACATGATCGGGCATCAGATGCCCCTTGATGATCTCGCATTCCTTCTGCCGCGCCAGTTTTCGGAACACAATTCCCGCCGGATTTGCCCATACAAGGTCTTCTTCCGGCACTTCGTGATGAACATTACTTGGTATTTGCATTCCCACGTCGTGTGTTTCAATGTTTCATACGTTTGCATGGTCTGTCCTTTTGTAAACTTTGAGCGGTTCACGAAAGCCAGACTCACAAACAACTCCCAGAGCTGTCAAACTCCGAGAGTCTCTTCAGCAAAGCTGGAGGATTTAGAGCGTATTAAGGCACCACCCCCGTGATGGGGCTGGAGCTTGTCATGCCAATCCGGCCCGTGCTACTTTGAAGCCGGTGAAACGCCGGTCCAACAAACCTAAACCGAGCCGCCAACACGGGGCCAAACACCCACCATCCGGGACCGAAAGCCTGGTGCCAGCCTCGAAGCCGATTACTTCCCGCCACAAGTGGTTGTTTCGGGTGCTGGCCGGAGTAATTCTGCCGCTGCTGACGCTGGCGATGCTGGAATCGGCTTTGCGCCTGGTTGGTTACGGCTATGCCACCAGTTTCTTCAAGCCGATGCATGTCGGCAACCGGGAAATGCTGGTGGAAAATGACAGCTTCGGCTTCCGCTTCTCCCCGCCGGATGTGGCGCGCCTGCCCCGGCCAATCATGATCGAAGCCCGCAAGCCGCCGGAAGTGTTTCGCATTTTTGTTTTTGGCGAGTCGGCGGCCGAGGGCGATCCCGACCCTGCTTACGGCCCGGCTCGATTCATGGAGGTTTTACTGCGCGAGCGATTTCCGCAACAGCAGTTTGAAATTGTAAATGTCGCAGTCACCGCCAACAATTCCCACGGCATTCTTCCCATCGCCCGCGAGTGCGCCCGCCTGAACGGTGATCTTTGGATCATCTATATGGGCAACAATGAAATGATCGGTCCTTTCGGCGCGGCGGGAGTGTTTGGCCGGCCGGCCCCATCCCTGTCACTGGTCCGCGCAAATCTGGCACTGCAACAAACCCGGCTCGGCCAACTGCTGCATGCCGGAGCGGGTTATTTTAGAAGGCGGACAACCTCCGCATCCGAGTGGGGCGGATTGGAGATGTTTGCGGCGCATCGCATCAACCCGAAAGACCCAAGCAAGGAGCGGGTCTGTCGGAATTTCCAAGACAACTTGCTGGACATCTTGCGAGCCGGCGTGGATTCCGGGGCCAAAATTGTTCTCAACACGGTCGCGGTCAATCTGAAGGATTGCCCTCCGCTGGCTTCCGAGCCATCAACCGAACTCGCTCCTGCCGGGCGCGCCAACTGCGACCAGTTTAGCGCGGAAGCTAAAACCGCAGAGGACAAAGGCGATGCCGCCGCCGCCGCGAATTGCCTGGAACAAGCCGTCGCACTCGACCCGCAGAACGCCGGCTTGCAATACCGCTGGGGCCGGTGCCTGTTGCAAATGACCAATTTCGCCGCCGCACGCGCCCATTTCCAACTGGCCTGCGACAGCGATGCAGTCCCGGCGCGAACCGATTCCCGAATCAATGCGCTTATCCGCCAGGCCGCCCAACAGTTCGGCGGAGGAAACCTGGTGTTGTTCGACGCCCCGTCCGCGCTCGCCACGAACAGCGCCGGAGGAATTTGCGGCGGTGAAACATTTTACGAGCATGTGCATTTCAACTCCAACGGCAGCTATCACCTGGGCCGTGCATGGGCGGAGCAGGTGGAGACTTTCCTGCCCGATGCCGTCAAGCAAAAAAACGCCACGCCGTGGGCTTCCCAGGAACTGTGCGAGCGCCGGCTGGCAATGACGGATTGGAACCGGCGAAATGATCTGAATGAAATCGTCAAACGGCGGCATGCCGCACCCCTGAATGGTCAATCCAACAACGCGCAACAGTTGGCCGAGTTGCAGCAAGATCTGGCCGACCTGGGTAAACGCATGGACGCGGACGGGGCTGCGCAGGCAAGACAAATCTGTATTGAGGCCGTTCAACGCGCGCCACAAGACATGGATCTTCATTGTAATTTCGCGGATTTTCTGGAGGCCATTGGCAGTGTCAGGGAGGCGGCTGACCAATGGCGGCAGGTCCAACAACTTAGGCCGGGTTATTATCTGGGTTACTTTCAGGAAGGCCGGATGCTTGAGCGTCTGGGGGAACTGGAGCCGGCACGGGCCGCTTTTCTGCAAACCGTCGCTCTGCGGCCTGTCATGGCCCCGGCATGGTTTGAGTTGAGCAACATCGCCGCGAGTGAAGGGGATTTGGACCTGGCGTTGCGTGAGGTCGGACGCGCAAGTCAGTTGCAGCCTCATCTCCCGGTCTATTATGCCTGCATGGGCAAACTCCTTTCGCGAATGAATCGTCACTCCGACGCTGTGGAACGCTATCGTCAGGCGCTGCGGGTGGACGGGAATTACTGGGATGGTCACATCGCCCTTGGAAGGGAACTGACCAGCATGGGAAATTGGCCGGCGGCCCAAACCGAGTTCGAAGCCGGCGTGCGCCTTCGGCCTGACTCGGTGCTTGCCCATTTGGATTTAGGCACCGCGCTCGCCAGCCAAGGCCAGTCGGATGCCGCCCAACATGAATTCGAGCACGTTTTGCAACTGGAACCTGGCAATCAACAGGCGCAAGCATCATTAAATCAATTCCGTTTGTCACGGACGGGTGGGGCGCGAGTTGACTCAAAATAAATGACCGCCGGTCAAGGAAAAGGAGAAGGGAAAAAGAATTGTTGCCCCAGGGAAAATCGGAAACTGGCTTGATTAACAATGTTTTTATTGACTGGATACCTAATTAATGATATTACATTAACCGTAATCATTTTATTACCATTTTTTGAATGCGCACTAAAACTATCATTCAGCTTGAGTTTTAGAATTATGAAGAAGTAGTAATTATTTATAATGATATGCATAAAATTAGCACATGTCTGATTCGTATGTTCTCCAACTCTAAATTGTTCGGGTTTTTCTTGGTGCCAATGCTGGCGGGTTGTGCGTTTGCCCAGTCTGGTTCTGCCACCGCTGACCAGCGCGTTGAGTCATTGCTCGCCCAAATGACCCTCGACGAAAAAATCGGCCAGATGACACAGGTGGATATGAATGCGCTCAAGGACAAGGCCGACATTCAGAAATATTTCCTCGGCTCCATGTTGAGCGGTGGAAATTCCGATCCGGCCGACAACCGCCCAGAAACTTGGCTGCGGGTTGTCAATGAATACCAGTCGTGGGCGCTGAAGACACGGTTGAAAATTCCGCTGCTCTACGGCATTGATGCGGTGCATGGCCACAACAACATTGATGGCGCGGTCATTTTTCCGCACAACATCGGGCTGGGTGCCACCCACAATCCCGCTTTGGTGGAACAAGCCGAACACATCACGGCCCTGGAAGTTGCCGGCACGGGCATCCGCTGGGCTTTTGCTCCCTGCGTCGCTGTGACGCAGGATGAGCGCTGGGGCCGCACCTATGAGAGCTTCGGTGATTCTCCTGAATTGGTTTCAGAGCTTGGTGTGGCGGCAGTGCGCGGGCTTCAGGGCCAAAAACTTTCAGACCCCGCTTCCGTGCTGGCTTGCGCGAAGCATTTCATTGGCGACGGCGGAACTAAGGACGGGATTGATCAAGGCAATGACGTATGCGATGAAGCCACCATCAGAAAACTATATTTGCCTCCTTACGCGGCGGCCATCAAGGCGGGCGTCGGGTCAATCATGGTTTCCTACAGCAGTTGGAACGGCAAAAAAATGAGCGGCAACAAATTTCTGCTGACCGATGTTTTGAAGGGGGAACTTGGCTTCCAAGGCTTTCTGGTTTCGGATTGGGCGGCGATTGACCAGCTCTCGCCCAACTTCAAAGCGGATGTTGAAAATTCAATCAACGCCGGTTTGGATATGATCATGATTCCCAACGGGCCGGGGCAGGCTAATAACTACGTGGAGTTCATCCAGGATCTAAAGGAGTTAGTGGCTGACAACCGTGTGTCTCAGGCACGGATTGATGATGCCGTGCGGCGGATTTTGCGAATCAAATTCGAGATGGGCTCATTCGAAAACCCTTACCCCGATCCCTCCTTGACCGCAGCCATTGGCAGTGCGGAGCATCGCGCTGTCGCGCGCGAATGCGTGCGTCAATCTCTCGTGCAGCTCAAAAATGAGAACCAAGCCCTGCCGCTTTCAAAAACTTTGAGGCACCTTGTGGTGGTTGGCCGGGCGGCTGATGACGTCGGAATGCAATGCGGCGGATGGACCATCAGCTGGCAGGGACAGCCTGGCAATGTCACTCACGGTGGCACGACCATTTTGACCGCGATGCGCAACACCGCAGCCGCCGGAACACAAGTGACTTTTTCTCCTGATGGCAGTGATGTGAAGGGTGCCGACGCCGTGGTCGTGGTGGTGGGCGAATTGCCTTACGCTGAAATGAAAGGTGATCGCAGCGATCTGCGCCTGTCACCGCCGGACGTGGCCTTGGTGGAAAAGGCCAAATCAGCCGGCGCACCGGTTGTCACGGTCCTGCTTTCCGGCCGGCCGCTGATCCTCGGCGCGGCGCTGGATGCCAGCAATGCTTTCATCGCGGCATGGCTGCCTGGCACCGAAGGGCAGGGCGTTGCGGACGTGTTGTTCGGCGACTACAAACCGACTGGCAAGCTGCCTCGTCCGTGGCCGCGCAACAATGACGGCTTGGCAACCTGGGCCGTGCAACCATCGGCCAGCGCGCCGCTTTTCCCCCGAGGTTTCAGTTCAAATAATTAAAACTCCATGATTCAATGGATCGTTTGTGTTCAACCTGAGTTTTAGCGTTCAGCAACCAGCTTCATTTGCATGAGTCAGTTGAATCGCCGCAACTTTTTGAAAGCCACTGGACTGGCGGGCGTGGCATTGTTGATGGAAGGCAACCTGACATTGGCGCAGGCACCAGCCTCGGCCAAGCCGGGCAAAATTCACGGTGTCAATCTCGGCGGCTGGCTTGTTTTGGAAAAATGGATCAAGCCAAGCCTGTTTGCCGGTGAGCAAGCCGGGGATGAATACACACTATGTCAGTCGCTTGGCAAAGAAAAGGCCGCCGCGCTTCTAAAACAGCATCGCGAGACCTGGATCACGGCGGACGATTTCAAATGGCTCGCGGCACACGGGATCAATGCAGTTCGCCTGCCGGTCGGCTACTGGGTGGCGGAAGAAAACCCGCCGTTCGTCACCGGGCTGGAGACGATGGATTGGGCGTTTCGAGCCGCGAAGGCAAACGGCCTTTCCGTCCTGCTGGATTTGCACGGCGTGCCTGGCAGTCAAAACGGATGGGATCACAGTGGACGGCAAGGCGCGCTTGGCTGGCATACCAGCAAGGAAAACATCGCCCATTCTCTGCGCGTCATCGAAGACCTCGCCGCTCGTTGCCAAGCTTATGACAATCTGCTTGGCATCGAACTGGTGAACGAACCGCGTCAGGATGTGCCGTTGGAAATTCTTAAATCGTATTACCAAGAGGGCTACCAGCGCGTGCGGAAGCATCTCAGTCAGGACCGCGCCGCCGTGGTAATCCATGACAGTTTTCGGCCTTATCAATGGGATGACTTCATGCCAGAGTCTGACTATAACAAGGTCATCTTGGACACCCATCTTTATCAATGTTTTTCTGACCAGGACCGCCAGCGCGACATCCATTCCCAGATCGAAGTTGCTGCCGGAGAACGGAAGCAACAACTGGACAAAATGCAGCTGCACCATCCCTGCGTCGTCGGTGAGTGGTCGCTGGGACTGCCCCCGAAATCGTTGGAAGGCCTGGACTCGCTGGCGCGCGAGGCAGCGATGCGGGCCTTCGGGGCCGCGCAGTTGATCAGTTATGAGAGCACTCGCGGTTGGTATTTCTGGACTTATCGGACGGAAGAGGGTGGCGGCTGGAGTTTTCGCGATTGCATCAACCTTGGCTGGCTTCCCGAAAAATACGGCAAGTGAGAACTGGGAAAGACAGCCTCTGAACAAGTTTTGCCGCGCAGGCCGGATAAGTATGACAAGTTTGGATCAATCGGATCAAACACAGAAGACTGGTTAACAGGCTGTTGAAAAACGATTTTTTTGACGAAAAATCATGCGAAAAGCCCAATGATTTTAAGGGTCAGTTTTTCAAAACAGGCCTTTTTCAGCAACCTGTTAATTCCATTTCAACTTTTTGTCTGTTCTGGAATCAGTCTGCTATTCCTGCGGAGGCAATGTTTTGACCAACCCAGGTTTTGAATCTGACGCGCCCGGGCAAAGTCAGAATATTGTCGGGTGAACTTGGTATGGTCAGGCGTGGGGCAATATCTTCAATGAAACCGGTTCGGACGCCCGCAGCGGCGGCAATTATTTCAAGGTGTTCCAAGGGTTCACTGGCAGCGTCAACAACAATGGAATTTATCAGGGTTATATTTCTGGTCCGGGCGCGACTTATCAGGCGGATGGCTGGGCAAAAACAATTTCAACCGATGTGTTCGCCGGCCAGAATGTGGCGTAGCTCGAAATCACATTCCACGATGCCAATGCCAATGTGCTGGCGCTCTACCGTTCGAGCCTGATCACTATGAACGCCATCCTCGCCGGCACGTTTCCAGAAGACATTTAGACCGATCTGCCGATAATCAATCAATATGACCCGAATACTTATACCATCACGAATGTGACTGCGACGTTGGTTGTCCCACCGGGAACTCACTTCGTAAGGTATCAAGTGGTGTTGCTGTGCGACGCCGCAAACTCTGGCGGCTCGGTTTATTTTGACGATCTCAACCTGGGCCTGACAAGCGCCACGCCTTACGGCGATTGGAACATTGTCTGGAGTGATGAATTCAACGGTCCAGCGATTGATACAAATACCTGGACTTATGACACCAGGCCGGCGGTTGGGCAACAGCGAGTTGGAATATTACACGAGCCGGACGAATAATGCCTATGTGACTGGCGGCTTGCTGCACATTGTCGCCCGGAAAGAAACCATCAATGGTGCCAGTTATACTTCCGCCCGCATGAAATCTCAGGGGCTTGTCTCCTGGAAATACGGACGTTTTGAATGGCGGGCGCGCTTCCTGGCCGGCGCCATGGTTTCTGGGAACAGACATCCCAAGCGTTGGCTGGCCTGGTTGTGGAGAGATGGACGCGGTGGGAAACAGCGGTGCAGCGTTTGCCAACGTGCAGGGCAGCTTGCATTCCGGCAGCGATGAAACTGCGATTTACACTTTTCCCGACGGCGGTTCCGTGACCAACTTTCACACCTACGACCTGGATTGGAGCACAAACGCATTTCTCTGGTATGTTGACGGGCATCTTTACCAGATGCAAACCAACTGGACGAGCAGCCTCGGCGCCGCCTATCCCGCCCCGTTCGATAAACCATGTTTTATCATAATGAATCTGGCGGTCGGCGGAAATTATGTGGGAAACCCGAGTGTCGCCACAGTCAATGCCAACGGCGGTTTCCCGGACGACATGCAAGTGGACTTTGTGCGTGTCTATCAGCCAACGTTCCCGCTGAAAATATCCGTCATCCTAACCAACAATGCCTTGCTGGTTTCCTGGCCCAGCAATGTTGTCGGCCACTTGCAGGCGCAAACCAATCCGCCTGCCTGGTGCAGGTTTCGATACGAACTGGGGTGAGCAAACACAAATTACAAATCCGTCCCGCGTCCACCCGGCCAACGGCAGCGCGTTTTTCCGATTAGAGTCACCGTGATGTCGGACAATCGGCGGCGGATGGCGGCGGGGAATTTCGGGCCGCCCTACGGCACCAGGCCGTGAATTTGTATTCGTCCGAGTTGATGCGGCAGCCGCAGTCGTCGCCGACCGGATGGCTTTGTGCAAAACCAGCTTCTCTCCAACCGCCGGACCGCACCGTCGGGACTGCCGCCAGCCGCCCGGCACCACGTCCAGAGGGGTTCTGATCTGCCTCTGTGGCATAAGCCAAACCTCTTTTGAGAATAATTACTTGCTAAGAGCGTGAAATCACATCCGTGCGAAATAAAATTGATTCTTATGAGCCGCTCGCCGACCATCCATCCAGATCACGATGGGAAAATTTACCGTGCAAAAATTTAATTGAAAATATGAATGCAATTGCCAAAGAAGAATCGTCAACAGCGTTGACCACTTTGCCCTCCGACGACCTTCGCCAGATCATGTGGCGGTTTGCCGACCGTTACGAACTGCACATGCTCGTGCAGTCGGCGCGCGGCGTGGCGCGCGGGCCGGTCGCCCGGCTCGTGGCGGCGGGCGGGCGCAATTCGCACGAGTGGACGCCGGAAAAAAACAGCCTGCTCCAGCACTACGACGAAAGCGGCATCACCGCCGCCTGTCTGGATCCCGAACAAGGCGGTTTCATTGCCGGACCGAAGAATCTGGCGCTCGCGCTCATCGCGTTTGAACTGGCCTGGGTGGATGCCGGCGCGGCCACCGGCAGTCTGGCGGGCAACCTCGGTCTGGCACCGATCCATGAACGCGGCACGCCGGAGCAGCGTGAGAAATATGTCAGCGGCGCCGCGCCGCTCAAGCCCGGCGAAAACCGCCGGCAGGTCCGCGCGGCGTTCGCGCTGACCGAGCCGATTCCGTTCGTCGGCGTGGAAACGGGAATGCTGGCGGGCAAAGTGCGCGTCGCGGATTGGAAAAACGGCGGTGAACCGCTGCTGCAAGTGGAGAAGCGCGGTCGCTTCATCACGAACATGGGCTTCGCCAACGTCGTCACGGCGGCGGTGGATTCGGATGACGCCAGGATCAAAGGCAGTTGCATGGTGATTCTGGAGGAGGGTGATCCGGGCGTCTGGGATCGCGGCACGCCGACGAAAAAACTCGTTCACCAGCTTTCCTCGACGAACGATCCGGTGTTCAATTTGAAGGTTCCCGCCAGCCGCATCGTCGGCGGTTACACGGTCAAGGACGGTGTCATCATCCCGAATTTTTCGCACGGCGAAATCATCGAGGCCGTGTTCCGTCGCACACGCGTGACGGTCGGGTTGATGACCAGCGCGAAGCTGCTTTCCGCCATCGAACCGGTGATTCTTTATCAGCGGCGCCGTTTTCGCGGGGGCGAAGGCGCGCCGGGCACGCCGCGCTACGAACTTGGCATCCAGCAGAAAGAAGATGCGCTCCACCGGCTCGTGGACGTGTGGGCGACCGGCGAGGCCAGCGCGTCGCTCGGTTTCCATGCCGCGCGGCTGTTCGACGAACTGGATCCGCTGGAAAAGGTAAAAGACCAGTGGCTCGCGGAGAAAAAATTGACCGGTCGCGCGGCGCTCAAGGAAATGGCGAAAAAACAGTCCGAGGCGATGGAACTGGTGAAGATCAGTTCCCAGCCCGTCGGCGAACGCGATTTGACCCGCGCCGACGAACTGGAAGCTGATCCGCTGGTGAAATTTTCCATTCTGGATTCGCTGGCCAGTGTGTTTTGTCCTGCGTGCAAACTCTGGAACACCGGTCACGGCGCGAACATGATGCGCGAAGCCGTCAGCCTCATGGGCGGCTACGGCGTCACGGAAGATTGTCCCGGCTTTCTCGGCCAGAAATGGATGGATGCGCAGTTGGAAGCCACTTACGAAGGCCCGGAAGCCGTGCAGCGCCTGCAGCTTTCTCTCACGATGACGAACGAGCTGTTTCTCGCGCTGTTCAAGCAGTGGATCGTCGAGATGCGCCGGCTCGCGGGCAGACGTCCCGGCACCGGCGCCTGCACGCTTGCGAGCGCGATGCATCTCTGGCTGTGGACGCTTAATCACGTCCAGACCGCCGTGGATGCCGATGGCGTAAAACTGTTCCACAAAACGCGCCAGGGCGTGACTTTCCCGTTGACTGATGCGCTGTGCTGGCTGCTCGCCGCGCGGCAGTTCATTCTCGATGTGGAGGAACTGGAAACGAAAGGCGCGGAAAATCCCGCGCTGGCCGAAGGCCTGACCGGCACGGTGGATTTCTTCAACGATCTTGCCCATGTCCAATGCGCCCGCGCCGCCGGCGAAGTCAGCCGCATCACCTCAGAGCTGGTCTTTGGCTACAACCGCCATCCCGCGTGGGACGAAACAAGCTGCCACGCCTGCTATTGCGCCGCGGAATTGGAATCGCTCGAAGGCGTCATCCCCGGCATGGAAGATTCGGCCCGCGCCTTTTCCGACGTGGCCGAAACCGGCGAGGAGCATCCCTGCAAGGCCGGCCCGTGCGTAAAGTTTTACGGACTGGAAAACTTCATCCGCCTGCGCGCCAAGCTGGACGGCTGCCTCACCGGCTGCCGCCTTGCCAAGGACCGCGCCGCCGAATCGCTGACGAAGGTGATGACGCGCGAGGCGCTGGATTATCCGGTTTGAGCATGGACGCTTCACAACCTCAAATTGACCGCCAGCGCATGGACGTGGATATTGCCTGTGTCGGCTTTGGCCCCGCGACAGCGGCCTTTCTTACCACGCTGTCGAAACAGCTCGTCAACGCCGACGGCACCCCCGCCATCGAAAGCGCCGCCATGCCTGGCATGCCGCTGCAGGTGCTTTGCTACGAACGTGCGGACGACATCGGCTTTGGCGTGTCGGGCGTCGTCACGCGGGCGCGGGCGCTGCGCGCGAGTTTTCCCGAAATTGAAAAAGCTGGCATTCCGATGGCCGCGCCGGTGAGCGGGGAAAAGGTTTTGTATTTGCTCGATCCCGTGGGCGCAAGCCGCCGCACGGCCCTGATGCGCCTGGCGGATACGTTGATTCGCACCACGAAATTTGTGCTGCCATTTGAACATCAGGCGTTGAGCCTGCCGTGGACGCCGTCGTTTCTGCACAAGAAAGACGGCATGATTTTTTCGATGGGGCAGTTCATGCAGTGGGTCGGTGCGCAGGTGCAGGGCACGGGCACGGTGCAGGTCTGGCCCGGGACGCCGGTGTCGCAGGCGCTCATCGAGGAGAACAAGGTGGTCGGCGTCCGCCTGCTCGATCAGGGCGTGGACAAAAAAGGCAAACCGTCCGACGGCTTCACGCCCGGCATGGACATCCGCGCCGCACTCACCGTGGTCGGCGATGGCCCGGTCGGCGCGATCGGCCAGCAGCTCGACGCGCAATTTGGTTTGCCGGACGGCCATCACATCCGCGACTGGGCGGTGGGCATGAAATTTGTGGTGGATTTGCCGGAAGACACCACGCTCAAACCGGGCATGGTGCTGCATACGTTCGGTTATCCCGAACCGGAAATTTTTGGCTTTCTCTATGTCCATCCCGACCGCGTCGCCTCGCTCGGCATTTTTGTGCCGTCCTGGTTCGACTGTCCGGCGCGCACGGCCTACCGCTATCTCCAGCACTGGATGCAGCATCCGTATATCTGGCGCTATCTCCAGGGCGGCAAGCTCCGCTCGTTTGGCGCGAAGACACTCGGCGAATCCGGCCGTCGTGGCGAACCGCATCTGGTCGGCGACGGCTATGCGCGCGTCGGCGAGGGCAGCGGCACGACGAACATTCTCACCGGCAGCGGCGTGGACGAAGCCTGGGCCAGCGGCACGCAGCTCGCGGAAGCCGTGCTCGAATTGCTCAAGGCGAAAAAGCCGTTTACCAAGGAAAATCTCGACGCCGCCTATGTTCAGCGCCGCCGCGCCAGTTGGCTGGACCGGGAATCCATTGTCGCCGAAAAATCGCGCGACGGTTTTCAAACGGGCTTTGTGCGCGGCATGATCGGCATGGCGCTCGCGGGAATGACGAATGGAAAAATCACGCTCCACCACGAGCCGGTTCAGCCGTGGGAACGCATTCCCAGTGTGGAAGATTATTACACTGGCCGCATTTCACGCGAGGAAATCGCGAAGCTGCGCGACGAATGCAAAGCCAAAAACAGCTCGCTGCATGGCGCGCTGATGGACAAGGCCGGCTGGCCGGCGATTCCGTTTGACGGCCGGTTGCTCGTGTCGCATCAGGACGCGCTGCTGATGGGCGGCAAGGTGCAGGCGCCGCACGGCTACGCGGATCACGTTGTTTTCTTGCATCCCGAACTTTGCGAGAAATGCGGCGCGCGGATTTGCATCGAGGCCTGCAGCGGCCAGGCGATTACGCTGGGCGAAAATGGCGTGCCGGCGTTTGATCGGGAGAAATGCGTCCACTGCGGCGCGTGCCTGTGGAACTGCTCGCAGGCAGACCCGGAAAATCCCGAACGCATGAACATCAGCTTCCGCGCCGGCACCGGCGGCCTGCACTCGGCGGAGAACTGAAACCAAAATAAAATCATGAATAGTCGAAGTGTTAGATTTCTCATCTTAACTTTCTCGTTGTGGTTGCCGGCGGCGCTTAAGGCGGATCAATTTGGCGATTTTTCTTATTCAACCGATGGTTCCGTCGCCACCATCACCGGATACAGCGGCGCGGGCGGTGCGGTTATTATTCCGGATAACATTAATGGCGAGCCGGTCACGGGCATCGGGATCAATGCGTTCAATGGCCGGTCGGGCCTGACCGAGCTTGCGATTCCTGACAGCGTCACCAGCATCGGCCAACAGGCATTTGACAACTGCACCGGCTTGACCAATGTGGCGCTGGGCAGCGGTGTCACCAACATCGCTTATCAGGCGTTTGCTTACTGCTCCGGCTTGCAGAATTTTTCGGTGGGCGCGCTGAATCCGGTTTTCAGCGGCCTGGACGGGATTTTGTTCGCCAACGGCCAGACCACGCTGGTGCAATATCCGGCGGGCAAAGCGGGTGACTACACGATTCCCGCCGGCGTCACCAACATCGGGTATCAGGCGTTTTTGGGCAGTGCCAGCCTGACCAATGTTGCGATCCCCGACAGTGTCACCAGCATTGGTAATCAGGCGTTTTATTCCTGCACCAAACTGGCCAGCATTGTCATCCCCGACAGCGTCACCAATACGGTCTGTCAGGTTTTTTTATATTGCAGCAGCCTGACCAATGCCACGGTGGGCAACGGTGTCACCAGTTTGGAAGGCACTTTCAGCGACTGCCCCGACCTCGTCAGCGTCACGCTTGGCAACAGCATCACCAACTTGGATGGAACTTTTGTCCGTTGCACCAGCCTGGCTGGCGTCACGATTCCTGATAGCGTCACCAGCATCGGGGACATGGCTTTCGCCGGTTGCTCCGGCCTGACCAACCTTGTGATTCCGGATCACGTGACAAGTTTGGGAGACAGTGTGTTTTCCGCCTGCAGCAGTCTGACCAATCTCCTGATTCCCGACAGCGTCACGGCCCTTGGCAATTATGCGTTTGATTATTGCACGGCCCTGACCAACCTCACCCTCGGCAGCGGCCTCACCAGCATTGGATCGGATGCGTTTGCTTATTGCGCGAGCCTGGCCAATATCACGATTCCCGACAGCGTCACCAATCTCGGGAGCGAGATGTTTCTTTATTGCGGCAGCCCGACCAACGCCACGATCGGGGCGGGCGTCCCCAGCATCGAAAGCGAGGCGTTTTATGGCTGCAGTCATCTGGCGAACATCACGATCCCGGCCAGCGTCACCACCATCGAAAATTATGCGTTTGACGGCTGTGGCAGCCTGACCAGCGTCACACTGCCCGACAGTGTCACCAGCATCGGAGACTGTTCATTTGACGCCTGTGGCTTGACCAATGTCACGTTCGGCAGCGGGATTACCAATATCGGCAGCTATGCCTTCGGCTGGTGCCACAGCCTGCCCAACATCACAATCCCGGCCAGCGTCACCAGCATCGGCTATCTGGCGTTTGAACAGTGCAGCAGTCTGGCCGTCATCACGGTGGATGACGCGAATCCGGTCTATCGCAGCATGAATGGCGTTTTGTTCGATTATGGTGGAACCGCACTCTTGGCGTTTCCGCCGGCGAAAGCTGGCAGCTACGCCATTGCCAACGGCGTCACCGGCATCGGCGACGGGGCGTTCCATTACTGCAATGGCCTGACGAATGTTACGATTCCCAATAGCGTCGCCCAAATTGGCAGTGATGCATTCTATGAATGCACCGGGCTGACCAGCGTCTGCATCCCTGACAGCGTCACCCATATTGAAGATTCTGCGTTTGCTTGCTCCGGCCTGACCTGTGTCACGGTCGGCAGCGGCGTCACCAACCTGGAAAGCTACGCGTTCTATTACTGCACCAGCCTGACGGGAGTTTATTTTCGAGGCAGCGCTCCAGCCGTGGGTTCCGGGGTGTTCTGCAATGACAATAGTGCGACCGTCTATTACTTGCCTGATGCCACCGGCTGGAGCGAGACCTTTGGCGACCGGCCGGCGGTGTTGTGGAATCCGCGAGTGCTAACCGGCGACGCCAGCTTTGGCATCCAGGCGAATCAATTTGGCTTCACCATCACCGGCAGCAGTAATCTCGTCATCGTGGTGGAAGCCTGCACGAATCTGGCCAATTCGACATGGGTTCCGGTCGGAACCAACATGCTCAATACATTATTGATTGGCACCAATGGCACTTCCTATTTCAGTGATCCGCAATGGACGAATTATTCCGGTCGTTTCTACCGTTTCCGCTCCCCTTGACTTTCATGCGCCCAGTCTGTCAAATCGTCGTTTGCGGCGCAATCGTTCCTGCGCCGTTTCGGGCCGGTGCCGCCGGCCGGCACTCGGCGTTGAATTATTTATGAAATGGACATTATCATTATTCATTGCGGCCATTCTGGCCGGAAACCTTCTCGCGCAATCCATCGCACTGCCTCCACCGCAAAAAACCGGCGGCATGCCGTTGATGGAAGCGCTGTCCAAACGCGCCACCGGCCGGTCGTTCGCCACCAAAGATCTGTCGCTTCAGCAGATTTCCAATCTGCTTTGGGCGGGCTTTGGCATCAATCGCCCCGACGGACGGCGCACCGCTCCATCCGCGATGAATTTTCAGGAGACGGACATTTTCGTCCTGCTGAAATCCGGCGCTTACGTTTATAACGCCGTGTCCAATCAGCTCGTGCAAGTTGTCTCGGAGGACATTCGCGATCTTGGCGGTTCGCAATCGTTTGTCAAAGATGCGCCCGTCACGCTCATTTATGTGGCGGACCTGGCAAAATGCGGCAATAACGAAGGTGGCCGCAACACCGCCAACGTAGATGTCGGCTACATTTCCCAGAACGTTTATTTGTTCTGCGCCTCAGAGGGATTGGTGACTGGCGCGCGCGGCTCCGTAAAGCGCGAAGCCCTCGGCCAGCGGCTCAAATTGCGGCCCGATCAATTGATCGTGCTGGGCCAATCCGTCGGCTATCGGAAAGACGGTGAAGATCGGGCGTTCCCATAAAATCAGCCGTTTCTTCGCGCATGAACATTTCCATTATCCTGGCGCACCCGAACCCCGGCAGTTTCAACCACGCCATCGCCGGCGCGGCGGCAGACATGTTGCGCCAGAACGGTCATCAGGTTGTTCTCCACGACCTGTGCCAGGAGCAATTCCCCTCGCTGCTGCCGGCCGCAGAATTTCAAAAAGACGCGAAGCTCGATCCGTTCGTTACCCGGCATTGCACGGAAATCGTCAATGCCGACGGCATCATTATCGTGCATCCCAACTGGTGGTCCATGCCGCCGGCCATTCTCAAGGGCTGGCTGGACCGTGTGCTGCGACCGGAAGTGGCGTATCGTTTTGTCGCGGGCCAGTCGGTGGGGTTGCTCAAGGCGCGGGTGGCGCTGGTTTTCAACACCTCCAACACCCTGGCGGAACTGGAGCGGCAGCTCTACGACGATCCGCTGGAAACCTTGTGGAAAAAGTGCGTGTTTCCTTTGTGCGGCGTGCCGCGCTGCGAGCGGCAATTGTTCAGCGTCGTCATCACCAGCACGCCGGAGCAGCGCGCCGCTTGGCTGGCTGAAGTGCGTGCAACCGTGGAACGGATTTTTCCGGGACGCGGATGACCTTTCGGTTGAAATGGAAAAGCCTGCCATACTCTATTTCTGACTCGTGGTTTGCAGTTGGCAGCCCAGCCACTTTTTAGCTTATAATGCTGTCTGCATGAGCACAGCCTATCAAATTATTGTCTGCGGCAGCATCGTTCCCGATCCGCTGCAAACGCTTGAACCTGTGACGTCGCCCACCGGGCCGGCGTTGAAGAATGAAATGATGTTGCCCGCCATCCTCGACCCCTGGGCGAGCAGCGCGCTGTTTGAGGCGGCGAACCTCGCCAAAAAACTGCCCGGCAGCAAAGTCTGGCTGGTCAGTTTCGGCCCGAAGGCCAAGCTTCAGCAGGTGATGATGACCGTCGCGCAAAAGGTGCCATTCGAGCTTGTTGCGCTCGACGGTTCGGCCAGCGGCTTTACCGACGCGACTGAGACGGCGGCGGTATTGGCCAACGCCATCGCCGCGATTCCTGGACTCGACAAATCCAAGCTGCTGGTTTTCGGCGGCTGGGAATCCGCCTCACGCGGCGCGGGCGCGACGATGCAGATGGTCGGCGAGCGACTCGGCATTGTGGATCAATTCCAGGGCGTGGATGAATTGAAGGTGAACGCCGACGGTTCGCTGGAAATTCTCGAACGCATTGAGGGCGGCAAACATCAGATTTCAAAATGCGCGGGCGCACCGGCGGTGCTGGGCTGGGCCACCGGCAATCTGCCGGAACCGAAAAACAATCCGCAGGTGGGCATGGTTAACATGCGCACGGTCATGCCGGCGTTGCAGAAGGCCAAGCCGACGAAACTGGCTGGTGAAGGTTTGAGCTTCACCAGCGTGGCGCTGCCGAAACAGATGCGTCAGACGCGAATCGTCAAGGACCAGTCGCCGGACGCCATTGCGAAGGAAATTGTCGAGTGGATCAAGAAGTAAACAAAACACTTTGCCGCCAAAAGGCGCAAAATGAAAACTCAAAAGGAAATTTTCAAGATATGTGACCAGGTTCGCGAAACGGCCTTTGCGCTGCATTGTTATTTGCGGCATGGGCATTTGGAAAAGGTTTATGAGAACGGACTGGCCAACCGGCTGCGCAAGGCGGGCATTCAAGTGGAACAACAACACGCTTTGCAAGTGTTGGACGAGGACGGAACAGTGCTCGGAGATTACTTTGCCGATTTGTATGTCGCTGGCGAATTGATTGTGGAATTAAAGGCGTGCAAGGCCCTTGCCAACGAACACGTCGCACAGCTTCTTGGTTATTTGCGCGGCACGCGGATTGAACACGGGCTGCTGATCAATTTCGGTTCCAGCAAACTGGAAATCCGAAAATATATTTTGTCCGATGCAGTTTAACTTTTTGCGCCTTTTGCGCCTTTTTGCGGCCAATTAAAATTTATGGAAACTATTCTTGTTCTTGCCCACACGGATAATGACGGCTCGCTCGCCAAGTCGGCGCGTGAAGCCTTGCACGTGGCGGCGACCCTGCATAAATCACTCGCCGGTTCAAAACTCGTGGCGGGTTTCATCGGCGAAAATGTCCCGGCGGCGGCCAACTCCGTTGCCGCCAGTCCTGTGACGAAATATTTCGGCGTTACCGGCGCGGATTTCAGCTCGTCGCGCTATGCTTCGGATGCGGCGGCGGCGGAAGCCATTGCCAAGGCGGCACAGGCCACCGTCGTCGTGGTGCCGGCAACGTCGCGCTGGGCGCGCGTGCTGCCGGGCGTGGCCCAGCGGCTGGGCGGACGCGTGGACACGCATGTCACCGGCGTGGCCGTGGCGGACGGAAAAATCACCATCAACCGCTGGTATTACCGGCAGCGCATGGAAGCCTCGCAGACACGGACGCAGCGTCCGTGGTGCCTCGGCATTGATCCCGGCAGCCAGGTGGCCTGTGATTGCGGCGCGGGCGCGGCGAATGTGGAAATGGTCGCGGTGAATCTCTCCGATGCGGCCAAACGCACCATCGTGATTGGCATCCGCGAGCCGAAGGCGGACGCGCAGACGATCCGGCCCGACGCGGCGCTGCTGTTTGTCACCGGCGCGGGCTGGACGAAGAAGCAGGCCGATGGCCAGACGCATATGCCGGAGGCGGGAAAACTGATTCTCGATTTTCTGAAATTGTCACGGGCTTCGCTGGGCAGCAGCAAGTCGCTGGTGGATTTGGGCGGTGAGGGCCAGGCGGTGTTGCCGTTTCTCTCGCACATGAACCAGATCGGCCAGACTGGCGCGACGCCGCGGCACGCGAAAGGCCTGAGCACCTGTTGTCACGGCGAAGAGCCGCACACGGTCGGCTGGCGCTTCATCGGCGAGCGCCGCGCCATCAGCCTCGACCCGAACTGCGGCTGGGCGCGCGGCAAGGCCGACGTGCTTTATGTGGCTGATGCGTTTGCGGTGGTTGCCAAAGTGAACGAACTGCTGGCTGGCTCCGGCGAGTGACGGGTTGTCGCGCGGTTGACTTGGCCGCGCACTTTGTTAGCGTGTCCGCAAATGGCCAGCAAACGGTTTTCCCGCCTCATCAAAATCCTCACCGGCGCCGTTGCGGACGCGGATGAGGTTTTCCAGCTCGAAGGCCGGCTGGAGCGGTTCGTTCATTTCTGGGCGCTCGTCAGCCGGCAGTTCATCCGCCACCGCTGCCTGGTGCGCGCGTCGGCGCTGTCCTACTCCACGCTGCTCGCGCTCATCCCGCTGCTCGCCGTTGCGTTGAGCGTCACCAGCAGTTTGCTCAAGGATCAGGACGAGGCAAAACTCGACCGGTTTGTCGAAAAAATCGTCTCCAGCATCACTCCACCCGCCAACCTCGCCACCAATTCTGCCGTGGCCGGCTCCAATGCCATCGTGCTCCCGGCGACAAACACCATCGCCGAAAATAATTTTGCCATCACCGCCATCACCAACCCGCCCGCCGCCGTTCTTGTTCCGAGCCTGCCGTCAGCCGGCGCACCGGTCATGGCCGTCAACACCCAGAAGGAAATTGCCCGGCAGATTCACGGCTTCGTCCAGAACACGAGCAGCCGCGCCATCGGCATCACCGGCCTGATTTTTCTGGTGTTCACCGCCCTCTCGCTGCTGCGCGGCATCGAGGAGACGTTCAACGACATCTGGGGCGTCACGCGCGGGCGCAACTGGCTGCTGCAAATCATGCTTTACTGGACCACCCTCACGCTCGGCCCGCTGCTGCTGGTCGCCGCGCTCGGCCTGACGGGCAGCCTGCATTGGCAGCACACGCGCCGCTTCCTCGAAGCTTCGCCGTTCCTCGCGCCGGTCGTGGCCCAGCTTCTGCCCATCGCCATCATCAGCCTCGCGCTTGCCTTGTTTTACAAGCTGACGCCCAACACCAAGGTGGAATTCAGCGCGGCCTTGGCCGGGGGTGTCTTTGCGGGAACGGCCTGGCATGTTTACAACCAGCTCGGTTTCCTGCTCGCGTCGCGCGCGGTCGGCGCCAGCAAAATTTACGGCAGCCTTGCCCTCGTCGTCCTGCTCATGGGCGGACTTTACATCGTGTGGCTCATCCTGCTCTTCGGCGCGCAAATCGCCTACGCCTGTCAAAACCGCGCCGCTTATTTGCAGGACCGGCTCGCCGACAACGTGAACCAGCGCGGCCGCGAGTTCGTCGCGCTGCGCATCATGACCTGCCTTGGCCAGCGGTTTCAAAACGGTCTCCGCCCGGCGACCGTGCCGCAGATTTCGGCGGAACTTGGCGTGCCCAGCCGGCTCACGCAATCCGTGCTGCGCACGCTTGCAGCCACGCGGCTCGTCACCGAAATCGCCGGCGAGGAAGCCGCGTTTGCGCCGGCGCGGCCGCTGGACGCCATCAACGCCTGCGACATTTTGACGGCCATGCGCACCGGCACCGGCCAGGAACTGCCCTTGAGCGAGGACCCGGCGCTGGCGGAGATCTACGGCGAATTCGCCCGCATCGAACAGGCCGAACGCAGCGCCGCCGCCGGCATTTCTCTGCACACGCTGATCAATCGCGCGCCGCGCGCCGCGCTCGCGGAACCGCAGAACGCCGCAACGGAAAAAACTGTTTTCATTGCGCCGGTTGTTGAAAAAATTTCCGAACCGGAAATGATCGAAACTTCGAAGCCCGCGCCGTTTCCGGAAAAGGTCGAAGAAAAAATTGAAACACCGGAGCCGGTCGTGGAAACCGCGCCGCCGCGCCGCGAAGTCGTGCGCCCGGAGGAAAACACGGATTTTCCGCTCTAACCAGCCGGCTGCCGCGCGGTGCCGGAGGAATTTGCCGCCAAACTCACGCAGGCCTTTTGCCGCTGGTTTCCGACCCCGCCATTTTATCCGCGCCAGCGTTGTCAGCATTTTTGAACGGACGCCTTCGCAATAATTCCTGAAAATAATTTGTCCACTTTTGCCGTCGGCGGAGATAATTAATAGATGCCCGATGCGAACGACATGGACCTGGTGCGGGACTTCGCCCGCAACCATTCCGAGGCGGCCTTCACTGAACTGGTGCGGCGGCACCTCAACCTCGTTTATTCCGTCGCCCGCCGCTGCACCGGCAGCGACGGCGATGCGGAGGACGTGACGCAGGCTGTCTTTGTGATTCTCGCCCGCAAGGCCGCCGGCCTGCGCGCCCGCACCGCGCTCACCGGCTGGTTGTATGAAACCACCCGCTACACCGCCGCGTGCGTGCTGCGCACCAACGCCCGACGCCACGCCCGCGAACAGGAGGCTTATATGCAATCCACCTTGGCCGACACCGACACCGCCGACGCCTGGTCGCGGCTGGCCCCGCATCTGGAAGCCGCCATGTCGCAACTGGGCGAAGGCGACCGCACGCTGCTGGCGCTGCGCTTTTACGAAAACAAAAGCGGACCGGAGGCGGCAGCATTGCTGGGCATTGCGGAAGCCGCCGCCCACAAGCGCACCGCCCGCGCGCTGGAAAAGTTGCGGAAATTTTTCACCCAACGCGGCGTCGCACTGTCCGCCGCCACCATTGCCGGAGCGGTTTCCGCCAATTCCGTGCAGGCCGCGCCGGCGGGCTTGGTGAAAACAATTTCTGTCGTCGCCGTGGCAAAAGGAGCGGCGGCAGGAACTTCAACAATAACTCTCGTGAAAGGAACATTGAAAATTATGGCATGGACAAAACTGAAAACTGTAGTTGTGGTTGGCATTGCGGCTATTTTGACTGCTGGCACAACATCAATTGCTTTTCACCATAACCCGGCCGCCATCATTGATCTCTTTCTTTTTTCCCGGACAAAGGAATTGTCCAGCGACGAGAACACACAATATGCAAGGTGGACAGGGACGACGCCAGAACAAGCCGTAAAGACATTCTTTGAAGCTTGCGGTCGCGAGGATTGGACGGAAGTCGCCAAATTCTGGAACGAACCGGGAACGCGTTATCCGCTGGATGACAAAATCAAAAAGGATTTAGGCGGATTGCAACTCATCAGTCTGGGCAAACCGTTTTGGGCCTGGCCCCGGAACGGCAGCCAGAAATTTGGCGGTGTTTTTGTGCCTTACGAAATTCAGTTCAAAAACGGAGAAGTCAAAAAATTCCAATTGTCAGTCCGGTGTGACAATCCTGACAAGCGTTGGTATGTGGATGGCGGTTTGTAGAATGGATTTGTTGCCAAACAGCGAACATGAAAACAACCATCAAATCCGCCTTGGCGTTCACGCTGATTGAACTGCTGGTGGTTATTGCCATCATCGCCATTCTCGCCGCTCTGTTGTTGCCGGCGGTCAGCGCCGCCAAGAGCAAGGCCAGACGAACGACCTGTTTGAACAATTTGATACAAATCAATCTGGGCATTCGCATGTATTGTGATGATTCAAATGATTCTTCTCCCACTGCTAAATTTCCCGCGGTCGCCTACAAGGAACTTATGAAGAAATATGTCGGCTTGAATGGCCTTTCGTCACCGCAAGACAGGATTTTTGCCTGCCCGGCTGACACCTTCCACTATCACGATATTCGGAACCAAGGCCTTTACTTTACCAATGCGCCGCAGCATGAATATGCTAAATGGGATTATTCAAGCTATTGGTTTAATGGATTGAATTCCAGCCACCGTTCCGTTCCCCGCCTTGGCATTGCCGATTTGAAAATTACTTCGATAAAAGAACCTGGCAGAACCGTGCTGGTTGCAGAAACGCCTGCTTTCTTCCCCTATTCATGGCATCAACCAAAGCTTGGCGAAGGGCCAATGTTCAACGACGCCAAGGACACAGTCAGCTTCGTGGACGGCCATGCCAGTTACCTCAAGATTTACTGGCAAGAAATACCAGGCGGCTCGTTGGCGTGTGAATACGACCCGCCGGCCGGATACGATTACAAATGGAGCGGAGATTAAAGTCTGAAATGTCTTGCAGTTGACCGGCATAAAAACCATTGCCTTAAGCTCCTGCAAACCCACGAGCCAAGGGAAATGCCCGTCGTCGAAAAGGTGAAATGGTTTTGCCTCGCCCCGCGCATCCCGCCCGCCCTTCCAAAGCGCCAGGTGACTGGTGCGCTCCAAGACGCTCCGTGCGGTTCGGGAGTCTCCGGTCAACGCGCCAGCGTCTTGAGTGCGGCGGCCCTCCGCAGCTTTTCCTGCGAACGCAATCAAACCTCACACCCAGCCACGGGCCGGTCGAATGCCCGTCATCGAAAAAGTAAAATAGTTTGTCCAGTTTGGCGGTTCGCGGACATTATTGTGTGATGACCGAACCGGATGACCACGCCTTGCTCGCTGAATTCGCCCGCAGCCAGTCCGAAGCCGCCTTCGCCGCCCTCGTGGCGCGGCATGTGCATCTGGTTTATTCCGCCGCGCTGCGTTTTTCCGGCAACCCGCAGCACGCCGAGGAAATCACGCAGGCCGTCTTCATCATCCTGGCGCGCAAGGCGGGGAAACTCTCGCCGCGCACGGTGCTGTCCGGCTGGCTGTATCAAGTCGCGCGGCTGACGGCGGCGAACTTTGTAAAAGGTGAAATCCGCCGGCAGCGCCGCGAACAGGAGGCTTACATGCAATCCACTTTGAATGAACCCGGCGCGGCGGCGTGGGAGCAGATCGCGCCGCTGCTGGACGAGGCGATGGGCGAGCTGGGGGAAACCGACCGCAACGCGGTGGTGCTGCGTTTTTTCGAGAACAAGACGGCGCAGGAAGTCGGCACGGCGCTCAAATTGACCGAGGCGGCGGCGCACAAGCGCGTGGAGCGGACACTGGAAAAACTGCGGAAATTTTTCATCCAACGGGGCGTCGCGCTGTCCGCCGCCGCCATCGCCGGGGCCGTTGCCGCCAATTCCGTGCAGGCCGCGCCGGCGGCTTTGATCAGAATAATTTCTGCTGTCGCCGTGGCGAAAGGGGCGGCGGCAGGAACCTCAACTTTAACCCTCGTTAATGGAGCATTGAAAATTATGGCATGGACAAAAATGAAAACGACCGTGGTCGCAACCACGGTGATTCTATTGGCAACCGTCAGCACGGTGATGGTAACGAGTCATTTGCGGCCCGCGCCACCACGCCAAACCGGCAGACTAAAATTGCCTGCCGGCAACGTTGCCCCGATGATTGCATACGGTTACAGCCACGATGGAATTTTTCTGGCTTCCGACGGCAGCCTTTGGAGTTTGGGTGAAGAACGCCTAGGCTGGCCGGTTTTGGGCCTGAAGAACACCAATATCCAAAGCACCGTTTCTTTGCGGAGGATTGGAAACGAAACGGATTGGATGAACATTGCAGTGGGTGATTCTCATTGCCTCGCGATCAAGACCGACGGCACGCTGTGGGCATGGGGCGGAAATTTTAATTATCAGCTTGGCGATGGCACTAAAATTCCGCGTCCCACACCTGTGCCATCTATTCCTGGGAATGACTGGAAACAAGCGGCGGCTGGAGCGATGAACAGTTTTGCTTTGAAAAATGACGGCACATTATGGGCGTGGGGCAATAATAATTGGTCGGGGCAAATGGGGACTGGCGGCACCAAAGGAAGCACCAGCGCTGTGCAAGTGGGCACTTCAACGAACTGGACCAAAGTTTGGTCTGGCGGCATTCAAACGGTCGGATTGAAATCGGACGGCAGTCTCTGGTTTTGGGGATCCATCACCGGGGACGCCAAAGACACAAATCAATTTCGTGCGCCAACGCGCATATCGCCGGATACAAATTGGATGGATGTCTGTTTTGGCTATTTTACTGTCCTCGCCATCAAGTCGGACGGAACGCTTTGGAGTTGGGGGCGGGACGCAAGATTCTATACGCAAACCTATGACCCAAGTTTGAACGCGACACCTGCGCAAGTTGGAACGGAAACCGATTGGCAATCCTGCGCTTCTTCACCGGGATGTTTTTATCACATTCTCAGGAAAAAAGATGGTTCATTCTGGGCGCTGGATGCTTCGGAGCATCGCACAGACAAGCCAGATGCTTCATACAAGCCGGTGAAACTCCATAAGCTTGATCTGCCCAAAGACATTGTCGCCTTTACCGCCGGTGGCGATGACATTGGCATAGTAATGACGCGTGATGGCGAGATCTGGACTTGGGGAACAGTCATCGGGGAACATTCTAAAAAAGATTATTGGGGGCCAAGGGGCCAGCCGGCTTATCCAAAATCAAGAGTCATTGAACATCCGTGGCAGCTTTCAAATATTGATTCCACAGATTGAAACAATAGAAATGCTCGTAGTCGCAAAGGTGAAATAGTTTTGCATCGCCCAGCGGGCCATAACAACCCGCGAGCGTCTTGGACTGCGGTGGCAAGCGCAGCGCGACACCGCTTTCGCACGCGCGGAAAACTTTCGTATCCAGCCGCATTCTCGTCCACTCGAAAGCGCCGTCGCCGCTTCGCTCTGCCGGGCGCAGTCTAAACGACATTCTTCGTTTTTTGAACCGCCCGGCATTCAAGGAACAAGCCTCGGCCGGCTGCATCGTTTTATTCCTTGGTTCTTCGATTCATTCCCCTGCCGCCGCGCTCCGTAAAAATAATTCCAAATAGTTTGTCCACTTTTGCCGTTGGCGGACATGAATTATTGATGACCACCCTGCGGCATATCCGTTTTTCGGGAACGGGTGTTGTCTCCGCCGGTTCCGGTTTCGGCCTCGTCCAGAGTTTTAGCCACCCCGTCCCTTTCCCCGCCGCGTTGCCGGCGGCGTTCCGGGAACACGCGCCGGCCTTCCGGGTGTTCGCGGAAGGGTTTTACCATTTCCCGGAATCATTTCGGGAAATCGCGGTCCGGTCCGGGGCGCGCCCGGAACCGGTGCGGGAAACCATTGTTTATCGTAAAAAGGGCTAAAATGAGGCCG
>Ga0181520_10003919_pt1 | contig 25525 bp, 14 predicted proteins | sample PEATcosm2014_Bin_29_FD_132451 | JGI IMG/M metagenome (GOLD analysis project Ga0181520, IMG submission 132451) | Peatland microbial communities from MTU Mesocosm Facility, Houghton, MI, USA - PEATcosm2014_Bin02_30_metaG | ecosystem: Environmental > Terrestrial > Soil > Wetlands > Peat | place...
AAAGCCAAAGTTGTATGGCTGGTAAGGGGTTGGCAAATCATCATGTTGTAATGAGCCGCGGCGGCGTTGCGGGGATGAGGCTGGTTCCCGTCGTGGGACTGGTGCTCGGTGCAGGACTCCTCTGCTCCGCGCTGTGGGAGTGGTCCGCAGTCGCAAGACACAACACCATCCAGGAGTTGCAGGATCTGCCGGTGAATGCGCCGGTGCGGCTGATCGGGGCTGTGACGTATATCGATGAGCCTGGACAGCGGTTCTGGATCGAGGATGAAACCGGCGCGATACCGATCTCCGCGAATCCCGCGGGAGTGGGCGTTCGGGTTGGAGAGAACGTCTCGATCGACGCCACGAAGACGGCGCGCTACGAGCGGTCGCAAGGCCCGGTCAGCGTTGGACTGGAGCGGATCAGGGTTCGGCCGACGTCGGCACGGGTGAAACTGCCACAGCCGTTCCCGGTAACGCTGGCGAATTTCCCCACGGTGGAGAAGAACGGGATTCGCGTGCAGACGACGGCCGTGGTGCGCGACGCTGCCGTCGATGCGAGCGGGCGCGCTCACCTTTCGATTGCGGATGGCGGGCAGGAAGTAGAGGTCACGATCGCGAAGCCCGAGGGCGAAACCACCGGCCTGATCGACAGCAGAATTCGGATTGCGGGTCTTCCCGAGCAGGTGCGCACGCCGCAGGGAGCGGTGGTCAGAAACGAAATGTGGGTTCCGTCGGGGCACGATCTGCGGGTCGAAGAGGGCGCCCCGGCGCAGGCACCGCTCGACTCGGTGCGGACGCTGTATCGCGAGAAGTATGCGGGCCGGGGACATCGCATCCGGATTCGCGGGCGGGTGGCGGCGGCGAGCCCGGATTCGATTCTGCTCGAGGATCGCTGGGGAGCCACGGAATGCCACCTGGCAGTCGCGCATCTGATGAAGACGGGTTCGGCGGTTGAAGTGGAAGGATTCCCCAGCCGCGACGGGTTGCGCATCGATCTGTTCCACGCGACGACCACGGCTCTGGGGTCGGCACAGGTCGACGACGGCAGCGAGCCGGTACGGGATGCTTCGCCTCTGGGGACGGTTCGCGTGATTCGCGATCTTCCCGCGTCGCGAGCAGCGCAGGCGCTGCCGGTCCGCGCCGCCGGCGTCATCACGTATATCGATCCGCAGTGGCGGCAGTTGTTCTTTCAGGATTCCACCGGCGGCATTTATGTGAAGTACTCGGGCGATCATCCGGAACTCGCGGTGGGTTCGCGCGTGCTGATGACCGGGATCACAGACGCCGGCGATTTTGCGCCAGTCGTGGTGGCGCCGAAGTTTCTCGCGGCCGGCGTAGCCGCATTGCCTGCGGCGGCGCCGGTGACCATGGAAAAAGCCGCAGCCGGAGCGCTGGATGCGCAGTACGTGAGCATCGAGGGAATCGTGCACCCGATGAAGGTCGGAGAGGAATCCAACTATTCCTCACTGACGTTCGAACTGCTGACGCCGGTTGGGCGGGTTCACGTTTACACCTCGCCGTATTTCCCAGGCCTCCATGAGTCGAGGGGCCTGGAAGACGCGAGAGTGCGGATCCGCGGCGTGTTGGGAACGGTCTTCAATTCGCGCCGCCAGCTGGTGGGATACCAGTTATCGGTTGAGAAGCGCTCCGACATCGAGGTGATCGAGCCCGCGGTGGCCGATCCGTTCGGTGTGGATGCGACGGCAATTGGATCGCTGCTGCACTATTCGCCGAACGCCCGCTTCGGCCATCGCGTGAAGGTGGAAGGGACGGTCACGCTGGTCGAGCCGGATTACCTCTACCTGCAGGACGCAACCGACGGCGTTGAAGTGCGCGGCGACACGCACTCTCTGCATGTGGGAAGCGTGGTGGATGCCATCGGCTACCCGACGCTGGTCGGACGATACTCACCGGTGATGACGGACGCCGTGTTTCGGCCTGTTGGCCGCACCGGTTTCGTCACTCCGCACGATGTGACGGCGGAGTCTTTGCTTCGAGGTCGCGAGGATTCGACGCTGGTGACGGTGGAGGGGAAGCTGCTGGCGACTCTGGACGGGCCGGCGCGCAGAAGCCTTGTGCTGCAGTCGGGCGTGCGCACCTTCACGGCACAGCTGGACACCGCCGACCTGGGAAAGAACCCCTGGCAGTTGCGAGAAGGAAGCGTGGTGCGGCTGACCGGCGTTTCATCGGCGCAGGTGGATCCGGAGAAGCTGTATCGGATCCTCGAAGAGGACCCGGCCAGTTTCCAGATTCTGCTGCGCTCGCCGGGCGACCTGACGGTCATCCGCCCGGCGCCATTCTGGACACCGAGCGTGACTCTGGCGCTGCTGGCCGCATTGTCGCTGATGCTGTTTGCGATACTCGCCTGGGTAAATGCGCTGCGTCGCAGGGTGCGCACACAGACAGCCGCGCTTCAGAAGGCGCGGGAGACCGCGCAGGCCGTCCGCGATCTGTCCACCGCGATGCAGCAGGTTTCGACGGAGCGGCAGGTGGAGACCCAGGTTTCTGTGCGGGGCAGTGAGGAGATTGCGCATCTCGTGGTTGGGTTCAACACGATGTTGGCGGAGTTGCAGCAGCGGGATCGCGCCAGGAAGGAGGCCGAAGCCAGGTTGCAGCATATGGCGCTGGTCGACGATCTGACGGGTTTGCCGAATCGCCGCCTGCTGTCGGATCGTCTGTCACAAAATCTGGCCAAGGCGCGGCGCGAGAACCGGATGGTCGCGCTGCTTTATATCGATCTGGATGGATTCAAGCTCGTGAACGACAGCCTGGGCCACAGCATTGGCGATGTGCTGCTGGGCCAGGTGGCGCAGCGTTTGCAATCGCGCTTCCGGCAATCGGACACGCTGGCGCGTATCGGCAGCGATGAGTTCACGCTGATCCTCGATCACGTTCAGTCCCGCGGGGAAGCAGACAGTGCGGCGGAGGGCGTTATGGATGTGCTCAGGGCGCCGTTTGAGGTTGAAGGGCACACGCTCCGGATTACCGCCAGCATCGGCATCAGCATTTTCCCGGAGCACGGCATCGAAGGCGGACAGCTTCTGCAGCAGGCGGACTGGGCGATGTACGCGGCCAAGAAGCAGGGGAAGAACCGGGTTGTGCCGTTTGGCGACGATCTGGGGAATGCGGCGCGCGAACGCATAACCCTGGAGCGCGAGCTGCGGCACGCGGTCGAGTCCAACGAGATCGCGGTGCATTATCAGCCGGAGTTCGATCTGGCCACGAACACGATCGTGCGCTTCGAAGCGCTGGCGCGCTGGACGCACCCGAGGCTGGGAGGGATTCCGCCGCTGAGCTTCATCCCGATCGCAGAGGAGAGCGGGCTGATCGTCCAGCTCGGTGCGCAGGTGATGGAACGGGCGTGTGCGGACGCGGTGGTCTGGCAGGGCAGGGCGAAACGGCCGATTCAGGTTGCGGTGAACGTATCGAGCGTGCAATTTGCCCGCGACACGTTTGTTGAAGAAGTGGAGGAGATCCTCGAGCGCACCGGTCTGAAGCCGACGCTGTTGCAGCTGGAACTCACCGAGTCCGCGACGCTGAGCGGCGTGGAGCGCGCCGCGGAGATGATGCGCCGCCTGAAGAGCAAAGGCATCAGCGTTGCCATGGACGACTTCGGGACGGGGTACTCCTGCCTGAGCTATTTGCCGAAGCTCTCCTTCGACGCGCTGAAGCTGGATCGATCGTTCGTGAACGAGCTGGTGGTGCGGCCGGATACGCGGGCCTTTGTGCAGTCGATTCTGATGATGGCTCACAACCTGCACATGAAAGTGATTGTCGAAGGAATCGAAACCAGAGAACAGCTGGACCTGATGAGAGCGCTGGGCACGAACGAAGCGCAGGGATACCTGCTCGGACGGCCTTCTGCCAATCCACTGGAACAGCTCTCCTGGGGCACCGATATACCCCGGGGCGCGGAAAACCTGGAGACGATCTCGTAGGACCCTGAACGATATGGGCCTGATGATTCCAATTCGCAACAGACCATGGGTTGCGGCGGCGTGTGCGATCGCGGCGATGACTCTGGCGGCGCCAACAGCGTTCGCGCTCGATCCGGGCAAGGCCATCACGCAGTACATGCAGACTTCGTGGACCAGCGAGTCCGGTCTGCCGCAGAATTCCGTGCAGGCGATGACACAGACGGCGGATGGCTATCTGTGGTTCGGAACCCAGGAGGGCCTGACGCGTTTCGATGGCGCGCGGTTCACGACGTATACGCGGCACAACGCGCACGGACTGGCGTCGAGCTTTGTTCAGGCGCTGGCCGCCGGCCGCGACGGCAGCCTGTGGATCGGGACGGACAGTGGTCTGAGCCACTATCAGCCTGCGACCTCTACGGCTCCCGACGGTGCGTTCACGACTTTGACGACCAGGGATGGGCTATCCGGAAACAGCATCGTGGCCCTTTGTGAGGACCGCGAAGGCGGACTGTGGGTGGGCACGGCCCGGGGGCTCAGCCGGATCATCGATGGCCGCGTACAGAACTGGACGACAAGCGAGGGCCTGGCCGATCTTTCCATCAGCGCGATCCGCATCGACGCGGGTGGAACGCTGTGGGTCGGTACAGCGAGGGGCCTGGCCCGTTTCGAGCACGGACGCTTCAGAACTTTGACCACACACGACGGCCTGCCTGGCGACACCATCGTGGCGCTGGCCTCTGGCCAGGATGGCTCGATGTGGGTGGGGACACAGGACGGAGGGCTGGCGCAGATTCGCAACGGCCACATCACGGCGTTCCCGCAGCGACTGCCATGGAACGAAATTGCCGCGCTGCTCTCGGACCACGACGGCGCTCTGTGGATCGCCTTCGATCGCCACGGGATCGCGCGGTTATATCGCGGCAAGCTGGATTTCTACGACGCGTCGCGCGGCCTGCCCAGCGATCGCTGTGCCCATGCCCTGTTTGAGGATCGCGAAGGCAGCCTCTGGGTGGGCTTTCTGGATGCGGGCGTCGCGCAGCTGCGCAACGCTAAGTTCAGCGTCTTCGGCACGCCTGAAGGGCTCTCCGGCAACTACACCGGCAACGTGCTGCAGGCACAGGACGGCACGATGTGGATCGGAGCCGACGATAAGGGACTCGATCACCTGCTTGCTGACGGGCGGGTTGAAGTGTGGGGTCCGCGCAACGGCCTGCCCAACCAGGCCGTCTATTCCATGGCGCAGACGCGGGACGGCGATCTGTGGGTGGGCTATCGGCACGCAACGCTGGCGCGGATTCATCGTGGGCAGGTTTCGATTTTTCACGATCCTCACGCGGGCGATTCTTCGATCAATTCCCTGCTGGAGGATCGCGAGGAGACGCTGTGGATTGGCTTCGAGGGTAGTGGGCTGGCTCGCTTCGACCACGGGACGATTCACCATGTAACGGACACAGGCCGGGTCGCGGGTCTTGCCGAATCGGCCGATGGCGCTTTGTGGGTTGCGCTCGATGGTGACGGCGCACAGCGCGTCTACCAGGCGAAAACAACCAGCTTCACCACGGCCAACGGTCTGCACAGCGACCACGTGATAAGCCTGTATGCCGATCCGGACGGCAGCATGTGGGTCGGGATGCAGAGCGGCGGGCTCAGCAAGATCCGGGATGGCAAGGTGACAACGTGGACGCCAGACCAGGGTATGCCGGACACCTCCATCGGGGCCATTATCGGCGACGACGACGGCAGCTTGTGGTTCGGGGGCGATACCGGGATCTTTCGCATTGCAAAGAGCGAACTGAGCGGGCCTGCAACGACACTGCATCCAGTGCTCTACGGCACGGCCGACGGTCTTCGCTCGCGGGAGACGCTTTACGGCAGCATGCCGTGCGCGTGGAAGAGCCGCGACGGACTTCTGTGGTTCGGGACCATCGAGGGCGTTGCGGTCGTCGACCCGGCGCACCTTGCGGTCAACACGGTCGTGCCTCCGGTGTGGATCGAGCGCGCGCAGCTCGGGTCGCAAAGCATTCCTCTTGAAAATAATGCGCGGCTCGGTCCCGGCTCCGGCAATCTCGAAGTATCGTTCAGCGCTCCCAGCTTCGTCGCGCCGCAGCGGGAACGCTTTCGCTACAAGCTCATCGGCTTCGATCAGGACTGGACCTACTCCGGCGGCCGTCGCGCGTGGTACACCAACCTGCCGCCGGGCTACTACACGTTCACCGTGCAGGCGGAGAACAACGACGGCGTGTGGAATGAGAAGGGAGCCTCTTTCAGCTTTTCGCTGCGTCCGCCGCTGAGCCGCACACCTGTGGCCTACACGTGCTACGCAATGATCGCGCTGCTGATCGCGTGGGCGGTGGTTGCTTACCGCACGCGCGCCCTCACGCTGCGCCAGCAGGTGCTGACGCGCACCGTCGCGGAGCGCACCGCGCAGCTGGAGGCGGAGAAGGCGGCGCTGGAAGCGACGCGGCGCGAGCTGCATATCCAGGCGACGCACGATTCACTCACCGGGATTTTCAATCGCGCGGCGATGCTGGAACACCTGCAGCGCGAAATCTCCAGGGCTACGCGCGACCGGACTCCGCTGGGCGTGCTGATCGCGGACCTCGATCATTTCAAGAGCCTCAACGACAGCTATGGCCACCTATGCGGCGACGATGTGATCCGCGAATCTGCAGAGCGCTTCCGCTCTTCGATGCGCGGCTACGATATCGTGGGGCGCTACGGCGGGGAGGAATTCCTCATCCTGTTTCCTGGCTGGGATCCCGCAATCGCTCCCGGCCGCGTCAACGATCTCCTCGACTCCATCCGATCGCGCCCCTTCGTGAATGGCGCGCACATCATCCACCTGACCTGTAGTATTGGCGTTGCGACCTTCCATCCGGAAGTGGATTCCGCTTCGGTTCGCGAAGTGTTGAGCCGCGCCGATACCGCGCTCTATGTCGCCAAGAACTCCGGGCGCAACTGCTCGAGCTTCGAGGTGCGTGCTCAGTCCAATGCCGGATCGCGCATTCGCACCATGCCTGGACCGATGATTAACACGGACAATTAGCGCAGCCGGCCGCGGAAATGGCTGCCGCGGATTTGCCGCGTCTGTGCTTATCCGGCTCCGGTCATCAGAACGCGCAGGCACGCCACGGCTTCGTCGAGCTCCGCCACCGCGACGCACTCGCGGCTGCTGTGGGCGGTTCGCATATCGCCCGGACCGAAGACGATCACCTCGTCGGCAAAGGGGGCGAAGAGGCTCGCTTCTGAGCCGAACGGGATCGAGCTTGCGGGCCTGTCGGTGAGAGCCTCGACGGAGCGCACCAGGGACGCACCGGCGCTGGTTTCGAACCCGGGCTGCTGGCGGTGCGGTCTCACTTCTGCGTGAAACCGAGGATCGGCGTGACGCAGACGCTCGATGATCTGCTCGACTGATTCGAGGACGCCGTTGGCCGGCTCGCCCGGAATCGGTCTCCATTCCAGCTGAAACCGGCACAGACCCGGCACGATGTTCTTCGCTGTTCCGCCATCGATGGTGCCGATGTTGATGGTCGTGAAGCCGGGCTCGAAGAAGGGATGCGTTCTCGCGGCAAGCTGCGCGGCCAGTTCTTCAATGGCGGTGATGAGCCGTGCCGCGTGGTAAATCGCGGACGCTCCCTGTTGTGGATGCGCGCTGTGGGCTTCTTTTCCGAGGACGGTGACCTCCGCCAGGCAATACCCTTTGCCCGCGCGGGCCGGATGCAGCGACGTTGGTTCGCCGACGATCATGCGTCGAGGGCGCAGCACGTTGTTCGCCGTGAGATGGGCAGCGCCGATGCAGCCGATTTCCTCGTCAGCAGTGAGCACGAGGCGCAGGCCACCGGGCCAGTTCTTCGATGGCGCTTGCGAGATGATGGCGAGGAGGCAGGCTAGAAAGCCCTTCACGTCGCACGCACCGCAGCCGTGCAGGTCGCCGTCGCTCAGGATCGGATCGATGGCATTCGCCCAGTCTGTTGCAAAGGGAACCGTGTCGGTGTGGCACATCAAGGCGAGGTCCACGTCGGGTGCATCGGGGTTCTGGGCGGGCGGCGCGGCGATGAGGTTTACTTTCTCAACGCCGGCTGGATCGCGATAGGGCAACTCGCGCGCCGACCAGCCTGCGGCGCGGAGCAGACGCATCGCGTAGTCGATGACCGCGCGATTCGAAACTGCGGAGTTGGAGGGAATGCGAATCAGGTCGGACAGCAGGTCGACGACAGTCTTCATGGAGCCGCACCCGCAGCATCGCGCCAGACTCTCGCGTGCACCTCTTCGTAACGGGAAACGATTTCGTGGTGGAGCGCATGCTGGCCGTTGCGGACGATCAACTTGCCATTTACGGCGACATCGCGGATCGCTGTGCGGTTCATCCCGAAGACGATCAGCGGGAGCAAATTGTCAGCAGAATGGCCGGCGATGGAAATGTCGCGAAGATCGACGGTGAAGAAGTCGGCGAATGAGCCAGCGGCCAGCGTTCCGGTGGGGACCGCGAGGCTGCGCGCGCCGTTCACGGTTGCGCAGTCGAAGAGGCGCACCGCAAGACTCTGCCCGTCGATCTGGTCGAGGATGGCACGCCGCTGGTGCTCCAGACGCAGGTGGTAGTCCAGTTCGCGTGCATCTTCCAACGGATCGATCTGCGCCTGGCTATCGGATCCAAGCGCCACGCGAACTCCGGCTTGCATCACCCTGTCGGCTGCGAGAATCCCGTCGCCCAGGTTGCGCTCGGTTGTCGGACACGAACAGATGGTTGCAGCCGCGTCGGCCAGCATCGCCGCTTCTTCTGCGGTGATGTGGATCGCGTGTACGGCGGTAAAGTCGGGGCCCAGCATTCCGGCCTTGCCAATCAGTGCGACGGGAGTGGCGCCGTATTCGCGCACGCAGGCTTCGTTCTCGGCTATCTGTTCCGCCATGTGCATTTGCAGCGGCAGACTTTTGTCACGAGCCCAGGTGACAATTTGGCACAGATCGTCGAGCGGCACGGCGCGAATGCTGTGCGGTGCGACGCCGAGTCGGACTTCCGCCGAGCCACCCAGATACTCGCGCACCAGCGCTTCCATGTTGGCGAGGAATTCCGGCGTCGTCTCGAAGAACCGTGTCTGACCGGGGTCGCGGGGCAGCTGGTAGCCCGATCGCAGGTAGGCGCATCGCAGCAGCGCGATGCGGATGCCGATGGACTGCGCCGCGGCGATCACCTGTTTGCTGAGCGAATTCGGATCGTCGTAAGGACGGCCATCTGGCGCTGTATGCAGATAGTGGAACTCGCCGACTGTCGTCGTGCCGGCGAGCACCATCTCAAGGAACGTCATGCGCGCGACGTCGTAGACCTGCTGCGGATCGAGGCTCGCGGCCGCGTGATACATCGTCCGACGCCAGGACCAGAAATCTTTGCCGGCAACGGCGCGGGATTCCGATTTGCCGCGGATGAGCCGTTGAAATGTGTGTGAGTGGACGTTGACGAATCCCGGAAGAAGCGCTTTGCCGGGGAGGTCGATGATCGTGTCGGACGCCTTGTCGGACGTTCTGTCCGGCGCGGTGACACTTTGGCACCGGCCGTTGTCGTCGACCAGAAGGCCAGCTTGCGCGATGAAGCGGCCATCGGCGAAGAGAAGCTCGGGGCGATAGAGAGTGGTCATTGGGGTGGACCCTCGGCCGGGCAACGCGCGATCCTCTCGCCGCGGATCCAGACGTCGCGGACGGGATTGGCGCCGAGCGTGTAGACCAGATCGCGCCAGTCGGAGCCGTGCAGGACCAGGAAGTCTGCCGGGAGGCCCGGCTCGATGCGCCCAGCGTCATTGAGTCCCAATCCACATGCGGCATTCACGGTTCCCGCAGTGAGAGCCTCCTGGGCAGTGAGGCCGTTGAGACGGATCGAGAGCGCCAACGCCATTGCAGTGGAGAATAGCGGACTAGAGCCGGGATTGAGGTCGGTGCCCACAGCGACCGCGGCGCCTGCGTCGATCAGCGCCCGGCCGGGAGCTGGCGGAAGACCCAGATGCAGCGAGACTCCGGGCAAAATCGTGGCCACGGTCTTTCTACCGCCCAGGAGTGCGACCTGCTCGGCGCTGCACGCCTCCAGGTGATCGACGCTGAGCGCACCGAGGCGCAAGCCGAGTTCGAGGCCGCCGACGCGGTGGAACTGCTCGGTGTGCAGCTTGATCGCCAGGCCATGGTGCCGCGCGCTGACAAAGATCTGCTCGGCCTCAGGCGCGCTCCAGGCTTCTTTCTCGATGAACACATCGGCGGCGTGGGCCAGCTTGTCCCGGGCGACTCTCGGGATCAATGTCTGACACACATCGGACAAGTACGCTGCTCTGTCTGCGGCGCTCTTTGGCGGCACGTGAATGAGCAGCGTCGGAACAATGCGCGCCGGGCACGCGTCAGACAAGGCGCGGATGACCCGCAGCATGGCAATCTCCGCGTCGGACGAGAATCCATAACCGGACTTGACCTCGATCGTCGTTGCGCCGGAGCAGAGCAATGCTTCGATACGCGGCGTTGCGACGCGGAGCAGTTCCTCTGGCTGTGCGGACGCCGTTGCGCGAATCGTACCCCAAATGCCTCCGCCGGACGCGAGGATGCGCTCGTAGGGCACACCGGAGATGCGGGCGTCGAAGTCCGCCAGCCGGTCTCCTGCCCAGACAGCGTGCGTGTGCGGGTCAACCAATCCTGGAACGACGGCGCGATGTCCGACATCGATGGTCGTTGCTGCTTCGCCAGCCCAATCTGCCTCTGGTCCGACCCACGAAATCTTGCCGTCCGACACGGCCAGCGCTGCCCGCTCGATGATCCTCAGCTCGCGCATGTGCGCGCCGTGCTTCGCTCCGGGGCCTTCCGGCGTTACCAGCTGCGAAATACCGCGAATGAGCAGGCCGGCTTTCATCGGAGACTCGGCATATCCACACCGCGCTCACGCGCCACGCCGATTGCCCGTTCGTAGCCGGCATCGGCATGGCGAATGACACCCATCGCAGGATCGTTGCGCAGGCACAGGCGCAGGCGCTCCTCGGCTTCGTCGCTGCCATCGGCCACGACCACGAGTCCCGCGTGCTGGCTGTAACCCATGCCCACACCGCCGCCGTGATGAAAGCTCATCCACGAAGCGCCGCTGGCAATGCCGGTAGCGAAGTTGAGAAGCGGCCAGTCGGAGACGGCATCGGAGCCGTCAAGCATCGCCTCCGTTTCGCGAAAGGGACTGGCAACTGAACCCGCGTCGAGATGATCGCGGCCAATGACAATCGGCGCGCTCAGGCGGCCGTCGCGGACCATCTGGTTGAAGAGCAGCCCCGCTCGATCGCGCTGCCCATAGCCAAGCCAGCAGATGCGCGCCGGCAATCCCTGGAAGGGGATCTGGTCGGCGGCGTAGGTGAGCCACTGCGTCATACGCTGATCGTCGGGGAAAAGCCGGAGCAGCGCCTGACCGGTTTTCGCAATATCATCGGGATCGCCCGAGAGTGCCACCCAGCGAAACGGTCCGCGCCCTTCGCAGAACGAATCGCGAATGAAGGCGGGCACGAAGCCGGGATACGAGAACGCGTCGGTGACGCCGGCGAGCTGGGCCTGGGTGCGGAGATTGTTGCCGTAGTCGAAGGCGACTGCGCCGCGCTGCTGCATGGTGAGGATGGCGCGGACGTGGGCGGCAATGGAAGCCTGCACGCGCTCCACATATATGTCGCGCTGTTTTTCCCGGACGGTGTTCAGGTCCTCGTCGGCGCGGGCAATGGGGAGATAACCCCAGAGCGGATCATGGGCGCTGGTCTGGTCGGTGACCAGATCCGGCGTGAAACCGATCTCAACCATCTTTGGCAGAACTTCAGCGGCGTTGCCGAGCAGGCCGATGGAGATGGCCTGCCGCGCGGACTTCGCTTCGCGCGCCATGGCGATGGCCTCGTCGAGCGAGCTGGTGGCCTTGTCGAGATAGCGCGTTTCGAGGCGGCGCTGGATGCGGCTCGCGTCGACCTCGACGCAGATGCTGACGCCGCCCGCGAGCTTGACGGCCAACGGCTGCGCGCCGCCCATTCCGCCAAGACCGGCGGTGACGGTGATGGTTCCGGCGAGCGTGTTATTGAAGTGGCGCTGGGCCGCGCCCTGAAAGGTCTCGTAGGTTCCCTGCAGAATGCCTTGGGTGCCGATGTAGATCCACGAGCCGGCGGTCATCTGGCCGTACATCATCAGCCCCGCCCGATCGAGCTTGTCGAAGTGCTCCCACGTGGCCCAGTGCGGAACGAGGTTGGAGTTCGCGATGAGAACACGCGGCGCGAGGCGCTGCGTTTCGAGCACGGCGACCGGTTTGCCCGACTGGATGAGCAGCGTCTGGTTGTTCTCGAGACGGTCGAGTGTCTCGACGATTTTGTGGAAGCAGTCCCAGTTGCGGGCCGCTTTGCCGCGTCCGCCGTAGACGATCAGCTCCGCAGGCTTCTCGGCCACCTCGGGATCGAGATTGTTCATCAGCATGCGCTTCGCGGCTTCCTGAATCCAGCCGCGCGCGGTTCGAGTGTTTCCGCGCGGCGCGCGAATGGGCGAATCAGGCTGACTCATCGATATCCTCTTGAACAGGCCATTCTCGTCGGTTCGCGGACGCGACGCAAATCCGCGTCGCTACTCGGCCGCTTTTTGATCCTTCGGCTCCGCGGGCTCGGGCTTGGGGAACGGCGGCTGGTCGTATTTGTAGAGCACATTCAGGAAGAATTTGTAGGTGCCGTGCGACTGCGCGCGCCACTGCGGCTTGAATCCGCAAAGAAAAATGCGACCGCTGCCGTAGGGCACTTCGAGCGCGGCGATTTTGTCCTCGATGGCCTCGGGATGAAGGAGCAGGCCGCTCTCGAGAGGGTTGCTGTCCTTTGGATAGCGCGCCAATATAGCGCCGTGGAATCCAGGCTGCGTGGTGAACGCCGGACCCTGCTCGAACATCACGATGGGCTCGCTCGGCAGTCCGTACGTCACGGGGCGGTCGCCGGACCCGAGTTCGACACGGAGGAGCGCGCCGGAGCAGAAAAACTTGTCGCTCTTCAGGCCGTCCAGCGCGTCTTTCACCGGAAGAGACAACAGAGGAATCAGCGTTGCCGCGGTTTGGTTGAAGGCGATGAGCGTTCCGCCGCGACGAACGAAGTCGCGCAAATTATCGAGGCCTTCTTCGCCCAGGCCCCCGGCATATTGTCCAGGCACAATGCCGTCGCGATAGCCTTCCATCAATTGCTGGCGCTGCATATCGGGGAGGATCAGCACGTCGACGCGGTCGCGCAGGCCACCCGAGCGCATGTCGGCGTTGTAGAGGCTGATGGGAGCAAAGCCGTACTGCTCAAGAATCCAGCGCGTCCATCCTTCGTCGATGGAAGGATCCCACGGGCGATACAAGCCAACGCGGGCCTTGTGGACGGCGATCAGGTGCTCCGGCGCTTTGTCCGCGGCGAGGAGCGAAACTGCGTATTTCTTCGACAGATCCCCGAGGTTCGCCCGGCTGATTCCACCGATGACGATGGCGCCCTTCTCTGTGCCTTGCGGAGTTTTTACCTCGTCCTGGGCAAAACTGACCGAGCCTCCCGCAGCGAGAACGTCGTTAATGACGCGGAAGCTCGCGTTGGACTGATGACTCAGAACAAACGTGCCCCCGGTTCCCTGCACTTCCGACGACGGCGCGTCGAGGTCGGTCACGACTTTCAGGTGGCCCAGCTGCTCGTCGGTGATGGGGTCGGTGACGGGATCGACGCGTACGCCCATCTGCATCGGCAGCGTCCATCCGGTGACGTCGTAGGGAAGATCGAGAGGCTTCTGGCTTTCAGTGAAGAGCGCGGCCGGGTAGCGCTGCACCTCAAACAGCTCCTTGGCCAGCGAGGTGTACGGCTGGTTCATGAGGATGACCCAGGAGCCAGCGGGATAATCGCGGTCGTTGGCGTGGAAGCCCGCCTGCGACTCGCGAATCTCGATTCCGTTCTCCTGCATGATGCGCGCCAATAACTGCGCCTCGGACGCGTCGGCCTGCACGCTGGGGATGACATAGGCGAAGGGCGGCGCCTCCGCGAAACGTTTGATGTTATCGCGCGCGGCCTGATATCGGTTGAAGAGTAGCTGCTCGCGATAACGCGCGGCGGTGTCGAGTACCGACATCGATCCGGCAACCATATAGTCCACCGCATCTTTGAGACGCCACCAACCGCCTTGCCACGGTGTCGTGTACATGGTGAGCGCCTTCAGGTCCTGCATCTCTTTCGGGAATTCGTCGACAGTGTAGAAGCGCGGCGTGGCGTAACGGTAAAGCGCGGTCTCGGTGAAGAAGGAGATTTCGTTGCGGAACGAACCGGCGTAGTCGACAAAGCCAGGATACCAGTTATCGAACTCTGATTCGCTGATCGCGCCCGGCATTTGGTGCTCGTCGAGATAGGCAGCCATGTTAGTGCCAATAACATTGAACCAGCTGCGCACGTAGGGACTAATGTTCGACGAGATAGGATCGGAAAAAGGTGGAATCCAGATGCGCGCGGGAAAGGGCGCGGTCTGGTGCTGGCAGTAGAAGATGACGGGTGAATACTCGATCTCTGCTTGGGTGACGACCTGCGACTCCTTCATGTTCAGCATGTAGCCGTCGCGGTTGTTATCGTGCCCAACGTAGTCCTGGAAGAGCCACGGCATCGGGCTCACTTCGAAGCGAGTGCCGAGATTCTTGCGGTACCAGGACACAACCATGTCCTGGCCGTCGGGATTGAGCGTTGGCCAAAGAACCAGAATGACGTTATCGAGGATGGTGTCGATTTCGGGGTCGCCCTGGGCGGAGGCCAGCTTGTACGCCAATGCAATGGAATGCTGTGCGCCGGCGACTTCGATGGAGTGGAGACCGCCGTCGATGTGCACGATGACCTTCGAGGTGTGCGCCAGCTCTTTGGCCTGCGCGTCGTCGAGTCCCTGCGCGGTCGCCAGCTTCCGGGCGATGGATTTGTAGTCGTCGAGGCGGGCGAGATTCTGCGGCGAGGAGATGACGGCAATCTCGATATCGCGGCCTTCCGTGGATTTGCCGACGGTAAACATCTTCACGCGATCGGAATGCGCGGCCAGCTCGTGGAAGTAGTGAATCTCCTCTTCATAGTTGGCGAGGTAGTAGTCATCGCCGGGCGTGTGCCCCAGCACCGAGGCCGGTGTGGGTGCCTGCGCGAACAGCATTGGGACGGCGAATACGAAGGCGGAAGCAAGAACCAGCAGGCGCATCGGTTCCCTTTCTGATCTTTCGGGAGAGCGAGAAGATTGGCTCATCCGGCCAGGTGTTTGAAATGAAGGAGTAGTGTAATCACAAACTCGGCGGCAAAGAAGCGGCCGGGCGGCGCGGCCGTGAGGAAACAAGAGAAAAGCGCCGGAGACGAGTCTCCGGCGCCGGTTAGCTGGTGAGTTAGAAGTCGTAGCGCAGGGAGAACTGCATGCGGCGCGGTTCTACCAGCAGGCCCGGATTGTTGGTACCGGGGCTGGCGATGCCGAGAGTGCCGCTCGTCAGTCCCGAGCCGATGGCAGCGGGATCGAAGCGCACGGTGTTGGTGGCATTGTAGGTTTCCCAGGCGAACTTCAACGTTCCGTACTCGCGAATCTGGAAGGTTTTGTCCAGACCCGTATCGATGTCGAAGAAGCCATCGCCGCGGAAGTTGTTCCGTTCGCCAGCCTCACCCGGGTAAGGGAGGCGGACCGGCGAACCGTTGGCGATACCACCGTTGATGCCTGACCCGGGCGCATCGCAGGTACCACCTGGGTTAGCAAAGAACTGGGGGTTGCCATTGCAATCGAAGTGTCGCTGCATCTTCACTGGAGCAGTCACCACGCCATAGCTCTCGATCTGCCAGTCGGTGGTCCAACCCGGCTCGAAGAGGGAGAAGGGTAAGGCGCTGGTGGTACGGTTAATGCCGGACAGATCCCATCCGCCAAGGAGCACATTGGTGATGCCGTGCGCGTCGCCCAGAAACGCCCTGCCTTTCCCGAAGGGCATCTGGTAGACCGCATCGACGGTGAGCAGCTGATGAGTGTCGAAGTCCGAGACGCCCCGGTTGAGATAAGGCCTCCAGGTGTTCAGGATGTCGCTGAACGAGCCACCCGAACCGCTGGTGGTGAACTCGGTGCTGCGCTCGGCGTCCGATCCATAGTCAATGGACTTGGAGAGAGTCCAGGCAACGTCCAGCTGGAGCCCGTGTGAGAAGGGGTGACGCACCACCAGCTGCGCGGCGTTGTAGTAGCTCATCCCGATGCTGGACAGGGCGTAAAGAGAGGAGAACTGGCCCTGCCAGAAGCGGGACTGGAAGTTCGCAGGGCAGGGATAATTGACGCCTTCCGAGCCGCTGAAGCAGAAGAAGTCCAGGTCGGACAGAGCGGTGGTAGCGCCGAGGTTGGAGCGGAACGGCGCCCACTCATCGGAGTAGATGGCCTGGGTCGCGCTCTCACCGGCGTAGTCGAAATTCGCCATCCAGGGGAACATGTCTTCCCAGTACTTAATGGGTGAAACAGTAGCAGAAGCATTGCCACTGTTCTGATCGACCAGCCGTGACAGGGCGCTGCCGTTGCTGTAGTAATCGCCGCCACCGCCTGGATCAACAAAGTCGACCGGTTCGGTCAGGTCGAGGCTCTGGAGCAGATGGCGTCCCATGTTGCCGACGTAATCTGCCTCAAGCGTCCAGCCTTTGGGGAACTGATGCTGCACAGAGAGGTTGAAGGCTTCGGTATAGGGGGTTTTCAACTTGCTGTCCAGACCCCACGTGATCGCGAACCCTCCGGTCGGCGGCGCATAGGGGAAGGTCGCGGTTTGTGGTGCAGTGCCGGCCACGAACGGAAGCGTGGTGCGGCTGACGAAGCGTGGCGCGTTCTCAGAGTTGGTTTGTCCGGCAGGGTTGCCAATCGAACTACTGATGCCGTAAGCGCCGTGCTGATCGAAAGCATTCACCAGCGATTCGCCGTAATGGTCGTAGTAAATGCCTGCACCCAGACGGACGGTGGTCTTATCGTTCAGGGTGTAGGCAAGAGCCAAACGAGGGGCGAAGTTGTCCTTCGCCTTAGCCCAGAATCCGGGCTTGCCGTAGAACGGACCGGTCGGCGCAAAGTAGAGGTTGGGCTCGTAGATCTGCCCGGCCAGAGCTGCAGACTCGCGCTGCTCAAACCAGGTATGCGTGTCGATGGTGGGAGCCACCTGCTGGCCACTGGTTTCCCAGGGAGTTTGCAGCAGGCTTTGGCGCAGTCCAAGGGTGAAGATCAGCTTGGGAGTGACTCTCCACGCGTCCTGGACATACCACTCATACTCGTTGGATTTGAAATGACGGCTGATCGGAGCGCCATCGGCCAGCAGGGTGGCACTGCTCGCACTCGAGACTTTGTAATTGAACTGATCGGTGACCGAGGGAACGTTGCCGACAAGGTTGTTGTAGGCAATCACATAAGAATTACCGAAGCCGCTCGCATCTAGCCCGGGAGGATTCCCACCCAGCCAGTAGGGATTCGTTGAGGCGTTGCTGTAGGAATTGGCGTCGGATTCGCGATTCTGATGTACCTGACGCCAGTTGCCGCCCACCTGCCAGGTGTGCTTGCCCTTGGTCCAGCTGAAGTTGTCGATGATATTCGTCACCGGCACCGACTGAATCGTGGTTCTGGTTTCAGCGGTTGGAGACGCCATGAAGCGGAAGTCCACGAAGTCCGTTTTCCCCAGGCCACTCAGGCTGTTCCCCTGGCGGATGTAACCAAAGCGAATATCGTTGACCATGTTTGGAGAAATAGACCAGGTATCACCGGCAATGAGTCCCTTGGTGTTGTCCTCGAAATTCTGGGAGGGCGGCTGGCCCGGGAACTGCTCCGCATAGCCCTGGGTGTCTTTCTGCAGACCGCCGCGCACGAAGATGCGCTGTTTCTCGTTTGGGGTCCAGTCGATGCGCCCAATGCTGGTGTTGAGGGTGATTGGATGCGGCGAGGCGAAGGTGAAGGAGCCGGTGTTCAGGCCATCGCCGGCCGTGCTGCCGTTGGCCGCCGGCATGGACTTGAAGTAGGCGAGAGCGTTCGGATTGGGGCCCGGTCCGTACGGATACTGCGCAGTGTTGCACGATCCTCCGGGTGCGGCGCAGGGTGCGTCCAGCGCGGTCACCTGAGCCGGACTAAAGCTTCCGCCGGGGAAGGTGATAGTGCCGCCCTGATAAGAAGCGGTCGGAACAGTTTGCGTGACGACCTCGTCCTCGGCCTGGCGGTTCCCCTCGTAGTTGCCGAAGAAGAACAGCTTGTCTTTGATGATTGGGCCACCCACGGCGCTGCCGAAGATGTTGCGGATGAGTTTGGGCGGAGTGTTGGGATCGCCGCTATTCAGTTCTGCCTGCTTCACGAACCAGTTGTTGGAGACCGTTAGGGTTGGGCGATTGTATTCGTAGGCTCCGCCATGGAATTTGTTCGTGCCGGACTTGGTGATGAGGCTGACCTGCGCGCCAGCGGAGCGTCCTTCGTCGGAGTTCGTATTCGCCGTGGCAACGCGGAACTCATCGATTGCGTCCTGCGTTTCGCGGAGAACACCGGTGAACGCGTAGCCGAAGACCTGGTCGTTGTCGTCAACTCCATCGACGGTCACGTTGCCCTGATCGGAGCGGATGCCGTTGACGGCGCCGCTGCGGCTGTCGCCGCCGGGGTTGGATTCCGAAGCCCCCATGGTCGGCAGATAAAGCACCCCGGGCTCGAGGGAAAGCAAGTCGGGCACGTTGCGGGTTTCGCTGGGCAGCGCCTGAATCAGCGCGTTATCCATCGAGCCGCCCAGCGAAGCGTCCGTCGTATTCAGCGTCTGCGCCTCCGCGCTGACGTTCACGATCTCGGCCTGGGACTTCAGGGTCATCGTAAAGTCGATGTTGGCAGGCTGATCCACGATCAATTCCGCCGTCTTCTTTTGCTCGCCAAAGCCGGCAGCCGTGGCATCGATCGTGTATCCGGCCGGAGAGAGCTGCGTGAACAGGTATTCGCCGGTCCCATTCGAAGTGGCGCTGAGCGTCTGGCCTGTGGACACATTCGTGATGGTGATTTTCGCGTTGGGAACTACGGCGCCGCTGGGGTCTTTCACAACGCCACGCAGCGAGGTCGTTGCGATCTGGGCAATGCTGGTTCCGGCAAGAATCAGCAAGAACAAGAATACGAGCGCAGTAACTGAGAGACAGCGTCTGGTCACGTTTCCTCCAAAAATGCTTGCTGGTGCCTCGTGTGCAGGCACATTCCGTGGTTTTTTGTTCTTGAGTTTGTGACGAAATGCGGGCAGGGCCTGTTGAGTAGATTATTTTGGGGCATCACGGTTGCAAGTTCAAGGGGAATTGCAAAAAGCCGCTTAGAAAACTCAGGCTCATAAGCAAATCTTCTTTGCGTTATCAGCAGCGGCGACGTTGCGCGCGGGACGAAGCGCGTGTGGCGAGGGATGAGCGATGGGATGGGAGGGATGAGTCCTCATGCAACGCAGGCAAGATTTGCTTCAGGACTCATGTCCGGCCCGCAGGTTTACGTTGTAACGCCGGCAGAGCTATAGTTCTTCATCGGCACGTTCAGCGTCCGGCTGTCGAGAAACGGCCGCGCTTAAGGAGCAGCACATGTCGGATTCCAGGGAATCGACTCCCTCCCCCGCGGAGATCGACCCGAAAACAATGGCAACGGCGGGTTCTGGACGAAGTGGCATCTCGCGCCGCGGCTTTTTGAAGGGCGCGGGCCTGACCGCTGCCGGAACCGCGCTGCTCGAGGGCGTGCAGGGCTTCAGCGCCGAAGTTGCGGCCCACGCGCCGCACGGCGTCACCGAACTCGGTCCCGGACCAGTTCCGGTAAAGCTGCACGTGAACGGCGTTGAGCACGCGATGGAGATCGAGCCGCGGACGACGCTGGCTGAGGCGCTGCGGATGCAGTTGGGGATGACCGGCACCAAGATTGTGTGCGACCGCGGCGTGTGTTCCGGCTGCGCGGTATGGCTGGACAAGATGCCGGTGAACAGCTGCATGACGCTGGCCGTCGACGCGGTCGGGCGCCATGTCACCACTATCGAGGGTATTTCGTCCGGCGACACGATGCATCCGCTGCAGGCGGCATTTGTGAAGGATGATGCTATGCAGTGCGGATTCTGCACGCCGGGGATGGTGATGAGCTGCGCTGCACTGCTGGAGCGCAACCCGCATCCGTCGGAGCACGACGTCCGCCACGCTGTGTCGGGCAATCTGTGCCGCTGCGGCACCTATCCGAAAATCTTTGCCGCTACGCTGGACGCGGCCGGAACCCTGCGGAACGCATAGCGGAGGAGCACGATGACGAAGCAAACGATGGACGACGCGCTCATGGCCGAAGTTGCAGGGGCTTCCGCGAAGAAAACCGTGCAGATGCCGGTCGGCGTGCCGGGCTACACGCTGGCGGATGAGACCCGCGAAATTCCTGCGAGCGAACCACCCGTGTGGCCGATTAACAAGGACCTGAAATACGTCGGGCAATCGATTCAGCGCTACGACGGGATGGCGAAGGCTGCCGGGCGGGCTCGCTACACCTCGGATGTGCAGCTGCCGGGGATGCTGTACGCAAAGTTCGTGAACGCGAACGTCCCGCACGCGAAGGTCACTTCCATTGATACAACCGATGCGGAGAAATATCCTGGCGTACGCGGCGTGCATGTCATCCAGCACGTGCTGGGCAACGCGGTTCTGCGCGATCCAGCGCTGGAACCGGTGAAGTATCCGGTGGTGCGCTATGCGGGCCAGCCGGTGGCCGCCGTCGCGGCAATCACGCCCGCTGCGGCGGAGGAGGCCGCTGCGCTGGTGAAGGTGAAGTACGAGACGATCCCGTTCGTTGTGGATCCGATCAAAGCGCGAGAGCCCGATGCTCCTGCCGTCTTTCCGGGACCCGCGGACGAAGAGGCCAGCGCTGGCGGCGGAGGCGGTCCCAGCGACGTGAAGCAGACCGGGAACATCCACGGGCCGTCCATTCACAAACGCGGGGAGACGGAGCAGGGATTCAAGGACGCCGATGTGATCGTCGAAGGGCACTACGTCACGCAGGTGCAGACGCACTCGGCGCTCGAAACGCATGGCGTGGTAGCGGACTGGAAGCCGGAGATGCTGACGGTCTACGCGTCGACGCAGGGCACGGCGGGCGTGCGTGAAGAGCTCGCGGGATTCTATAAGATTCCGCTGACCCAGGTGCGCGTGATCACGGAATACATGGGCGGCGGCTTCGGCGCGAAGTTTGGAGCGGGCAATCCGGGCGTGGTCGCGGCGGCACTGTCGAAGAAGTCCGGCGCGCCGGTGCGGCTGATGCTCGATCGCGAGGAAGAGCATCTCTCCGTCGGCAATCGGCCCAGTTCCGATCAGCTGTTGCGGATCGGTGCGAAGAACGACGGCACCATCACGGCGATGCATCTCGTCGCCTATGGCACCGCGGGTTGTGGCACGGGCGCAGGATGCTCGGGTCCAGCGGCAAATCTTTACAAGAGCGCTTCTCTGCATGCCGAGGAGAGCGACGTCTTCATCAACGCCGGACCTGGCGCGGCGATGCGGGCGCCGGGTCATCCGCAGGGCGCCTTCGCGCTCGAACAGACGATGGACGATCTGGCAGTCAAGCTCAACATGGAGCCCCTCGACCTGCGCGACAAAACCGATGAGCATCCGGTGCGGCGCGTCGAACGGCAAATCGTGCGCGAGAGTGAGCTGTGGAAGTCGCGCAACCCTGTCGCCGGTGCCGACCGCGGCCCGGTCAAGCGTGGCGTTGGATTCGCGCAGTCGGTCTGGTACCGCTTCGTCAGCATGGGCTCATCGGCCGAGGTTCGTATCCACAAAGACGGCTCGCTGGAAGTGATGTCGGGGGTGCAGGACATCGGCTCCGGCATCAAGACGGTGATGGCCCAGATCCTGTCGGAGCAGTTCGGGGTTCCGCCTTCGCAGATCACCGTGAAGGTCGGCGATACCAATTATGCGGAAGGCCCGCAATCCGGGGGCAGCGTCACCACGCTTTCGCTCACGCCCGCGGTGCGCGACGCAGCCTGGCAGGCCTCGCAGAAATTCCTGGCCGACATTGCGCCGGCCCTGGGAACGACCGCGAACGATCTGGTTCTTGTCGATGGCGAGGTTCGCAGCCGGTCGGGCAAGACGCAACCGGTCAGCTTCAAACGCGCTGCCGCGAAGATGACGTCAACGCAAATCTCGGTGCAGGCGAAGCGCGTCCCCGACTACGACCCAAAGAAATATCTGACCTACGGCGGCGTCGACGTTGCCGAAGTCGAAGTCGATACAGAACTCGGACGGATTCACGTGCGGCGCGTTCTGTCGGTGCACGATTGTGGGCGCCCGATGAATCCCGAGCAAACCATCAGCCAGATCAACGGCGGCATCATTCAGGGAATCTCCTTCACGCTGCTGGAGAATCGGCTGCTCGATCCGGTTTACGGATTGATGGTGAATCCGGACCTCGAGCAATACAAGATCATTGGCTCGCGCGAAATCCCTGACATCGATGTGCGGCTTGTCGAAGCGTACATCGGCCAAAGTTCCACCGACGCGTCGGGCATTGGCGAGGCCGCCGGCGTCGTCTCCATCGGCGCGGCGATCGGCAACGCCGTGTACAACGCCACCGGGGTCCGCATTCGTCGAACACCGATGACGCCCGACGTGGTACTGGCCGCGCTGCACGCGACCGCGCAGGGAAAGGAGCTGGCATGAACCGCTTCTCGATGGCCGACTGCACCACCGTGGACGCGGCCCTGTCGCAACTGAAGGACGGCGCCGTGGTGAAAGCCGGCGGCGTGGACCTGCTCGACCGCATGAAGGATGGGATCGAAGAGCCAACGCGCCTGGTGAATATTCGCAACGTGGCGGAACTGCGCGGAATCCGCGAGACCGACCGGGGGCTGACCATTGGCCCGCTGACCACACTCGCCGAAATCAGCGATCATCCGCTGATTCGCGCGCAGTATCAGATCCTCTCCGACGCTTGTGGACACGCGGCCACGCCACACATCCGCAACATGGCCACCGTCGGCGGCAATCTGCTGCAACGTGTGCAGTGCTGGTACTACCGGTCCGCGGATTTTCAGTGCATTCGCAAAGGCAAGGATCTGTGCTTCGCCTTCGACGGACTGAATCAGTACCACGCCATCATGGAATATTCGACTTGCCCCTCGGTCGCGCCGTCGTCGGCAGCCGTGGCGCTGCTCGGCCTGAACGGCAGTGTGGAGCTGAGTTCGGCGAAGCGCGGCAATCGGACCGTTGGGATCAAGGAACTCTACGTCGTGCCGGACGCGAACCCGACAAAGTTTACGGTGATTGAGCCGGACGAACTGATCACGGCGATCCTTATTCCGAAGCCGGCGCCTGGAACGCGATCGGCCTACCAGAAATATGGTGAGAAAGAGAGCTTCGACTGGGCCATCGCCGATGCGGGCGTGGTGCTCGAAATGGACGGCGACGTTTGCCGCCGCGCGGTGATCGTCATGGGCGCGGCATCGCCGGTGGTGCGCCGCTCGACACAAGCGGAGGCCGCTCTCGCAGGCAAAACCATCAATGAAGAAACGGCGCGCGCTGCGGGCAAGCTCGCTGTCGAGGGCGCGACGCCGCTCTCGATGAACGCCTACAAACTCGATCTTTTTCCGGTCGCGGTCCATCGCACCATCCTGCTGGCCGCCGGGCAAAGAGATCGCGATCCCAGCGCGGCAGGATAACGGAGGTCAACGATGAGCACAACGACGACGAAGCCACCTTGCCAATGCCTCCGCACCAAGAATCCCTACGGCGCTACGCCGCAGAATGCCGAATCGTGGCTGCCGGGGATTCATATGGCTACGAGCTACTGGTGCCTGCGCACGATGAGCCCGGCTGGCCCCGACGATCACTACGTCCATCTTGCGCGCTGCGTGCCGGGACGCGCGTGCTATGAGCAGCGTGAGGAATAGATCGCCTCTTCCGGCTCGGCGTCTTCGGGCACGTGGCGCTTGCCAGCCCTGCTAGTCTTGAACTATGGATGGTTCCCTCGCCGCAGGCGTCGTGACTCTCGATCCGCGCGGCATTCTCTTTGACATGGATGGAGTGCTGGTCAGCTCTCTCGGCTCCGTGGAGCGGACCTGGGAGACCTGGGCCAGGGCACGCGGGATCGATCCGGAGCTCGCGGTGAAAACTGCGCACGGACGCCGCGCCATCGAGACGGTGCGCCTGCTGCGCCCTGACCTGAACGATATGGAAGAACTCCACTGGTTGGAGCGCATGGAGATCGCCGACAACGTCGGTTTGGAAATGCTGGCCGGTGTCGAGCGCATCCTCAAAAATCTGCCGGAGAAATACTGGACCGTCGTGACCTCCGCGACGGATCGCCTCGCGCGCAGCCGCATGGAACATGGCGGGATTCGCGTGCCGGCACGCATCGTCTCCGCCGAGATGGTCGCGCAAGGCAAGCCGCATCCCGAACCCTACCTCAAGGGCGCGGAGTTGCTCGGTCTGGCTCCCGCGGATTGCCTTGTCATCGAGGACTCCGCTTCCGGCGCGAAGGCGGGTCACGCCGCAGGGTGCAAGGTCCTCGCAACCCTTTATTCGCATTCGCTCGAAAGCCTCGCGGATGCCGACTGGATCCTGCGCTCGCTCGAGGACGTCCATGTGCAGGTCGGCAGGGACACGCTCGAAGTTCGATTCACGCCGATCGAGCGCGAGGCCAACTCCGCACGCATATAATTTTCCGGACCCCCATGGCTCTTACCGTACGAGTGGAATACGCCGACCAGCGCAAGATGCGGACGCGCAACACCGCCGGCTACCGCGCCGCGCACTGGCCGATCTGGATCTGGGTTTTCTTTCTCGCGCCTGGACCGCTGACCTTCGACCTGTTCGAACGCGGAGGCAGCACGCGCAATCTCGCCTGGCTGGGCCTGGTGCTGGCGGGCACCGGCATCGCTGCGCTCTTCGGTCAGCTTCCTGGCGCGGAGCCCGCGCCGTACATCCTGCGCTTCACTGAAGACCGCCCCAACCCTCGCTATCGACGCATCTGCTACACGTTCGCATGGAACGCGCTGCTGAATTTCGCGCTGCTGAACCTGGCCGGACTCGCGTGGGCCGTGATGAGCGGCGAGTGGCGCATGAAACAGATTTACGCGCGTGGCTACACGCCAGTCCTCATCGTGGTCCTCGCGCTGGGAGCGTTCGGCCTCCTGCCCCGCGTTCGCCGCTCCACGCAGGGCGAAGGCTGGGAGCGCCGCTATTTTTACGGAACGGTATGGTCCGTCACCGCAGCGCAAACGATTCTGCTCGTCCTGTGGAAGGCGCTTCCGAAAAACCACGTCACGGACATCGTGAAGCTGGCTGTCTACTGCGCTGTGCTCATTGCTATGGGCTTGCTGGCGGCTTACGGTGTGCTGCCGCGCACGCGACCCATTCTGCCGGGCGAATTGATGGTCGCCGACTGACCTCATCACAAAACAAATGGCCGCTCCCGAAAGAGCGGCCTGTGTCTTCGCAAGCTGCTAAAGATTCCCGCGCAACCCCTGTTCGCGTTCAATGGCCTCGAACAGCGCCTTGAAGTTGCCCTTGCCGAAGCTACGGCTGCCCTTGCGCTGGATAATCTCGAAGAACAACGTCGGCCGGTCTTCGACGGGCTTGGTGAAGATCTGCAGCATGTAGCCCTCGTCGTCGCGATCGACCAGGATGCCGAGCTTCTCGAGT
>Ga0181520_10003920_pt1 | contig 25509 bp, 15 predicted proteins | sample PEATcosm2014_Bin_29_FD_132451 | JGI IMG/M metagenome (GOLD analysis project Ga0181520, IMG submission 132451) | Peatland microbial communities from MTU Mesocosm Facility, Houghton, MI, USA - PEATcosm2014_Bin02_30_metaG | ecosystem: Environmental > Terrestrial > Soil > Wetlands > Peat | place...
CGAATGACGAATGACGAATGACGAATGACGAATGACGAATGACGAATGACGAATGACGAATGACGAATGACGAATGACGAATGACGAATGACGAATGACGAATGACGAATGACGAAGTTTTTGGCCGCGAGCCGCCCCTTCGTCATTCGTCATTCGGATTTCGTCATTTAGTTGACGTGACTTGCTTGACCATTTTCGTAGGAGCTGAACTCGGCCCAGACGGGTAGGTGCTCGGAAATTTCCAGGGCCTCTTGCGGCGTGAGGTCCAACTCGCGAATCATATCCAACACACCGGACCGGCCGGTGTATTCGACCGTCGCACGGCTGTCGAAAAGGATATTGTCGGCCAGGCGGGTTCCCCGAGTGGTTGTGGTAACTCTATTGACGGCTGCCACAAGCCACGGCACGCGACCCAGCCGGCCCAGGTGCTCCGGATCCGTTTCCAGGTCGCCGAGCATGATTATGTCGTCTTCAACATGGCCGTTCTCGTCGCGGTGGCCGTTGTCCCTCGCGGCACGAAAGACATCAGCCAACAAGTCCAACTCTTGCGGGCCCCGGCGGGGATCGACCTGCACATTGACCAGCATGAAAGTAAATGCCTCGCGAGGCGGCGGCCCGCGGACGCGGAACTCGGCCACCAGCGGACGCACGTGGAACGTGCCCGGCGGCGCGTCGACCGAGTGTACGCTAAGCGGCTCGACCTCCACCGTGGTGGCATCAAAGAGCATGGCATTGTAGACCTCGACCGGGTCGCGGTCCAGTGTCGGGCAGGTGACAAAATCAAAGCAGCGGCCCGTGGCGTTGATCTGGTCCTTCAATCGCATCAGCACGCCGCGGTCGCCAGAGCGAATTTGTTGCAGGGCGACAACGTCGAATCGCGAGAGGATACGGACCAGGCTATCGCACACCTTGGGGTTGGCCAGGCGATTGTCGTCCAGGCCGTCGAGATTGAACGTCGCCACGCGGATTGTGGGGCGCAGGGGGGCTGCTGGCGGCTGGTCGGCCGCGCCTTCACTGGGCACGCTGCCCGACGCCGTGCGCGGCACAATCCGCACGTATTGGAATTTTCCGTCCGAGCCGCAATGGACGTCCAGCGAGTAGTTTGCCGAGGCATACCAGCCGCCAATGACTAACGCGGCAACCGTCAAAATCAGGATAACACGCCACATCTTTGCCTCCAATTTAGGGGCGACCGACGAAAAACTTCCGGATTTGGGTGGCATGCCTTAAGCCTTCTAGGCTGGGCATGTTTGCCGCCGACATGCCTGGCCTAGACGGCTTAAAGCATGCCACCCCCGCAGAAACACGGAAGTTATTTATCGGCCGGTCCTTCTTATGGTCGGTAAAATACCGGGAGGAGCGGCCCTGACGCCATGCCATTTTGGGGGTATTATCCCAATCGTCAGCAAATCCGCGCTCCTAAACAGTTCTAACTCCACCTAACGTGGGGTAATCGGATTGCCTTGATCGACGAAATTGCGTTATACTAAACGCAGCGGGCCTGTCAGGGCAGCGGGCCGCTTCTCTTGAAGAGGCGATTTCCATGCAACGATTCGCTTGGGTGTTCTTTGCGTCGCTGGTGTTCCTAACGGTTCTTCGGCCCGCCGCGGGCGATATCTTCGTGTTGCGCAGCGGCGGTCGCATCGAGGGCGATCTCGTAAACAACGACGAAAAGCCGCGCACTTCCTACGTGATCTCCTTGCCCGGCGGTGGCCAAGTCACGCTCGACGCCGCCGTGGTCGCCAAGGTGGAGTCCGTACCGAAAGAGTTGGCGGAGTACGAGAAGGTCCGGCGAGAACATCCCAACACGGTCCAAGGCCAATTGCAAATGGCCGACTGGTGCCGCGACCACAATCTCGCCGCGCAGCGAAAGACGCACCTGGAACGCGTCCTGCAGCTCGATCCCGACCATGCCGATGCCCGCCGGTCCCTCGGTTACCGCAAGGTCAATGACCAGTGGATGACGTTGGAAGAAGAGATGGCCGCCCAAGGCAAGGTCAAACGAGTCGTCAACGGCTCCACGCGTTGGCTAACCCACCAGGAAGCGGACGTTCTTGACGGCATCAAAAAGCGGCACGATGCCGAGCAGGAGTGGGTGGGGAAGATCAGCCGCTGGCGGAAGTGGCTCAACGGCACGCAGTCCGAGCAAGGCGAAAAGAACCTCCTGGCAATCACCGACCCGATGGCTATCCGCGGCCTGGCGGAAAAGCTGGTGAAGGACGAGAACTACAAGGCGCGGCTGATTTATGTCGAGGTGCTGGCACATTTCGACACGCACCAGGCCCGCGGCCCGCTGACGAAGTGCGCGATCGACGATTCGCTGGAAGAGGTCCGCCTGACGTGCCTGGACGCATTGGTGAAACAAAAGGACGAAATGGTCGTTGCCTACTTTGTCGGACGGATGCGGGACAAGCACGCCAGCAATGAGACCATCAACCGTGCGGGCGTGGCCCTGGGGCGAATGAAGGATCCGAGTTGCATCCCCACGCTGATCCAGTATCTCGTGACGGGCCACGAGGAAGTGGTCCAACCCGCCGCGGGGGGACCTGGCTCCATGACATCCTCGTTCAACAAGAAAGGGGGTGGGAGCGGCGGGGGTGGCGGCCTGGCCATGAATCAAAAACCCCAGACCGTTCTCCGCTACGTGAACAACCAGGGCGTGCTGGACGCCCTAGTAGCCATTACCGGCCAGCCTTTCGGCTTCGATATGCGGGCGTGGGACACCTGGTATAGGAACCAGAAGGCCAAGGGCGCGCCCGTGGAGGCGCAGAAATAGCTGGCGACCGACGAATACCTGTCGGGTTCGGGTCGCATGCGACCCTCGCAGAAACAGGGGAGTTATTTATCGTCCGGTCCTAGCGGGCTACTTGCGCCACTTCCGCCACCCTTCGCTGATTGCGCTTAAGGCGACGCGGTCTTCCAGGTTGGGGCGGAAGATGGCGAGGATCAACAGGGGCAGATACCAGGCCATGAACGTCCCGCCCTCATAGGCCTTCCAAAACTGCGTGCCAAGCATGATGGCCGCCGAACAGGCCAGCAGGCTGCCAAGATTCTTCTGGGGGGGCCATAGGGCCATGCTCCCGCACATCGCGATGAACGCCGCCATGACCGGCCAGCGGAAGGGGGCCAGAGAGTCTTCCCAGAACCCGCGAATGTCGGCGGCAGGCGTGTACATGATCCCAAAGGTGTGGCAGAACTGATTCGAATACGATCCCAGGGTGTAAGATCCAAGGCTGTACGGCGACAGGAGCAAGGATACCGCCATGATTGCCAGGACGATCAGCACCGCCAGGCTGAATCGCAGCAACCCTCTTCGCCAATAGAACGAACACCACAGCGGCAGCAGAAACAGCGGATACCAAATCAGGCCCGCCGCTAGTCCCACGAAGATGCCTGCAAGCACCGGCCGGCGGTACGATTGGATCGCCCAAACCAGCAGCGCGGCTGGCACGACATGGTCGATTCGCGGCGTAAAATTAGCCGTGTACGGCAGCAACAAGTACAACGTCGCCGCGGCAATGCCCGTGTGGGTGTTGTCAAAATGCCGGTAGCCGATCAGCACCATTCCTAGCACGATGGCAAGGTGGGCGATAATGGCGGTGGCCTGTTTGACGGGGTTGTCCGACTCGCTGGCGAAGAGGCGGAACAAAGGATAACCGGGCCCTTGCTGCTGGGGGGCCTCCTCGGCTTCGGCATGCCCGGCCTTGACGGGTGCAACGGCGCCGGGGTGGGCGCCGGCTTGGCTACTCGCATTGGTTCGCGGCGGGGCAATGACGTTCGACATCAGGAAGACCAGCATCGCCGCGCACGTGAACGTCAGACCGCTGGCCGAGAGATTCGGTTCCAACAAGGGTCGCCGCACCATGGCCGAGTCGATGAGCATGCGGAGGAGAAAGAAAACGCCCACGACAAAGAGCCATAAATAGCCCCGTTGTTCGAATTGGCGTCTCAGCAGGGCGTTGCTGTCAGGCTTTTCTTTTCCTTCGTCGACTTTATGGGCGGTGTCACTCATTGGAGGGGGCGATTTTTCGCTCAGATCCACCCTCTCGCGGTCTTGGCCACTTTCCAGAGCCGGTGTCTTCGTCGCGTTCAAGGGACTGGCCGTCTGGTCCTTGACCTTCCAGCCGTGCAGAACCAGCAGCAATCCGGGCGCAAACAAGATCAAGCCGATCAAATCCAGGTTTCTGACGCTCCAAAAGCGGCGAAACTTGAAGTAGACGGCAATGATGATCAACGACGAGAGATAGACCCACGTCGTGGAATTTACTTCGTAGTCGTAGAGGATATCCTGCATGAAATGGCAGCATCCTTTGGAGGGTGGAACTCCAGGGACATTTGGGAAGGACGAATTCTCTCCCAGGCGGGAATTTCACCACCTTACCAAAATAGCGGAAAACCCAGGAATTGCAAGCCCTTACGGCGAAAAACCCAACTCCGCCGGACGCTCCCACAGATCGTCTTCTGCGCCCTGCCACACCACTTGACACTACACATTTTCACCGATATGCTTACTTGATTACGAACCTCACTAAGTTATGCTCTGACAAGATTTTGGAGCATCTCGGCCCAATGACACGGGTCGAGAGGGGTGAGAACTATTGCCTAAACGTGCCTGAAACGGCCCAGTTCGCGGTGACCTGAACTTGCAGGGAACCCTGTGCTTGGGTCACGAGATTCTCAAGCCGGGGAAGCGACAATCGATGGATCCTAGCGAACTGCTCCGGATAGTGGATACGATCCACCGCGATAAGAATATTGACAAGGAAATCGTCTTCGAGGGCATCGAAGCGGCGCTGGTTTCCGCCGCCAAGCGGCACTATGGAGAAGAAGAGGATGTCCAGGTCAAGATCGATCGTCGTACGGGCTTGATCAGCGGCACGCACAACGGGGTGGCCATGGCGCCGGAAGAGATGGCCGAACGGATCGGCGCGCAGACGGCCAAGCAGGTGATGATCCAGAAGATCCGCGAGGCGGAGCGCGACCACCTGTTCAACGAATACGACGAGCAAAAGGGGCAACTAGTCACGGGCACGATCCAGCGCTATGAAGGCGGGGCGGCCACGGTTTCCTTGCAGAATGTCGAAGCGATCCTTCCTCGCGGCGAGCAGATCCCGGGCGAATCGCACCACGCCAACGAGCGCGTCCGCGCCACCGTGTACGAAGTTCGCAAGTCCGGCAGCCGCGTCAAGGTGATCCTTAGCCGCACCAAGCCCCAACTCGTGCAGCGGCTGTTCGAGCAGGAGATCCCCGAGATCGCGGAAGGCGTCATCGAGATCCGATCTATCGCCCGCGAGCCCGGTTACCGCACCAAGGTCGCGGTCAGCAGCATGGACCAGCGGGTCGATTGCGTGGGGGCCTGCGTGGGCGTGCGCGGCAACCGCATCAAGAACATCGTGGACGAGCTTTCCGGCGAACGGATCGACATCGTGCGCTGGAGCGACGACCGGCAGGCGCTGATTCCCAACGCCTTGCAGCCCGCCGAGGTGGAAGAAGTGATTCTTTGCCAGATGCTCGGCCGGGCTATCGTTTTGGTGAAGGAGGACCAGCTTTCGCTGGCCATCGGCAAGCGCGGGCAGAACGTCCGCCTGGCGAGCAAGCTCTGCGCGTGGGATATCGAGATCATGACCCGCGACGAGTTGGACGAGCAGATCGAGCAAGCGGTGACGGGCTATTCGTCGCTGCAGGGCGTGGAATCGGAACTGGCCGAGAAGTTGGTCGGCGAGGGCTTCTTATCCTACGACGATCTTTCCATCATCGAACCCGACGCCCTCATGGAGATGGGCGGGCTGAGCGAGGAGCAGGCGCAACTGATCGTCGAGCAGGCCGAAGAAAAGGCGCTGGAAGCCGAGAAGGCCGCCGCCGAACAGCGCCGCCAGCAGCGCGCAAAGGGCGAGGCTGCCGCGAGCGAGGAAGAATTGAGCGAAGAAGTGGCCGAAACCGGTGAAAGCGAGAACGGCGAGGCCGCCGAGGCCTTGCCGCCCGAGGACGAATCCCCCGCCGTTGCCGCCGAACTGGTGGCGGACCAGGACGACGGTACCGTCCCCGCGCACGTCGCCGACGAGGCCCCTCTCACCGATCACTCTGGCGACGGCGACCATCGTGACAACACTTGAGTACTGCATCCCAATACAAGAGGCCCGTTTTGCCCATCCGCATATACGCTCTCGCAAAAGAGCTCCAGATCGACAATAAGAAGTTGGTCGATATCTGCACCCGTGCAGGTATCACGGGGAAGGGCTCTGCGCTGGCCAGTTTGACGGACGAGGAAGTTGCTCGTCTGAAGACATACATGGCGGGCGGCCGTGGGAAAGCAGACGGCGCCGCCGCCAAGACGGCCTCTCCCGGCCCCGGCCGCAGCATTCGGCGGGAAGACTATATCGCCCCCGCGGGAACCGTGGGCACCAAGGTTCCCGTGTTGCCCCCCAGGCAGGACAAGCCTCCGTTGCTGCGGAAGAAGGCCGAGGAGACCGCCCCTCCCGCAAGTCCAGCAATCGATGTTCCGCCCGTGACTGTGCCGGCAGTTCCCGCCGAGCCGGTAGTGCATGCCGAGCCGGCAGTGCGTGCCGAATCGGTAGGTCCCGCCGAGCCGATCATGCATGTCGGGCCGACGGTTCCTGTCGAGTTGCCGCCCGTTGCCCCGCCGCCCGTTGTCTTGCCGACGGTTGTGCCGCTGCCGGCCGCCGCGGCCTCCAGCGTGCCGGCGCCCGCTAAGGCCGCCGCCGCGGAAAAAGAGAAGAAGCCGCCCGCGAAACCCGTGGCGCCTGCCGAGCCGGTGTCGCCTTCTTCTTCGCCGTTCTTTATCGGCCCGGTCCCGTCCACCAGGAAATCGGTATCGGCGATGTCGCGGCCGCTGGAAAGGCTGCTGGGCAATCGCGAGAGCAAGCCGGGCGAAAAAAAGAGCGGCGAGAAAAGGTCTGCCGAGAAGATTTCGCCCGCCATGCATCTGGCGCCCATGCCGGCGCCGTCCAAGACGACCGCCAAGAGCAAGCCCAAGGAACCGACTCCGCAAAAGCCCGATCTCAAGCTCCCTCCGGACGCCATTCGCGCCGGCAAGGCCGGCAGCAAACCGCTTTCCGAGCACCTGCGCAAGCACGAAGAGAAGAAGAAGCGCGATGATTTGGCGGCCAAGAAAGGACTCTCCCGCGCGCCCGGCACGGGGACTGGCGAGGGCGCGGTTCTGCCCTCGGACGCCGCCGGGAAAGAACGTTCCCGGCGTGGGGGTGTCAAACCGGCCGTCGCCGAGGAAGAGGGCGTGGCCGCTTTGGGCGGCCGCGAGCAGCGGCAAGCCAAACGCAAGCGATCGACCACGGTCAAGCGGCGCGGGGCCGACGGAGAGGAAGAATCGTCGAGTTCCTCCTCGCGGCGAACTCATATCCGTCGCACTGGCACCAACACGGCCGCGCCCCGCAAGGGGAAAGTTGTCGTGGAGTTGCCTTGCACTGTCCGTTCCTTCGCCGAAGCCACCGGAATTCCCGCCAGTAAGATCCTGGGCAAGCTGATGGCCATGAATATCATGAGCAACATCGCCGCCAGCTTGGATGGGGAGACGGCCGAGTTCGTGGCCGCGGAGTTGGGAATCGACGTCGAGATCCGCCGCGAGGTCTCGCTGGAACAAAAGGTGCTGGAGACCGCCGACCAGACCGATGCGCCCGAATCGCTCCTGCCGCGTCCGCCGATCGTCACCTTCCTCGGCCACGTCGACCACGGCAAGACGTCGTTGTTGGACCGGATCATCGGCCTGGACGTGGCCGCGCATGAAAAAGGCGGCATCACCCAGCACATCCGTGCCTATCAAGTCGAGCAGGACGGTCGCGCGGTGACCTTCGTCGATACGCCCGGCCATGAGGCCTTCACCGAGATGCGCGCCCGCGGGGCCAACGTCACCGACATCGCCGTGCTGGTCGTCGCGGCTGACGACGGCGTGATGCCCCAGACCGAGGAAGCCATCAGCCACGCCCGGGCGGCCGGCGTGCCCATCGTCGTGGCCCTGAACAAGATCGACTTGCCCGGCGTGAACGTGGAACGCATCTACGGCCAGCTTGCAGAAAATCAATTGTTGCCCAGCGAGTGGGGCGGCGAAACGGAAGTCGTCAAGACCAGCGCCACGAAAGGCACGGGCATAGACGAGCTGATCGTCACCCTGCTCACCGTGGCCGAACTGCACGAATACAAGGCCAACCCTGCCCGCCCGGCGCGGGGCACCTGCCTGGAGGCCGAGATGCACGAAGACCGCGGCGTGATCGCCAAGTTGATCGTGCAGACCGGCACGCTGCGGCCCGGCGACATCGTCGTCTGCGGTGGGGCCTACGGCCGCGTCAAGGCCATGTACGACACGCTCGATCTGCATAAGAAATACGACGAGGCCGGCCCCTCGATGCCCGTGAACGTCACCGGCCTGAACGTGGCCCCCGGGGCCGGCGACCGCTTCTATGTCCTGCCCGAAATCTCCGAAGCCCGGGCGCTTGCCGACGATCGCTTGCAGAGCGCGCGGCAGCGCGACCTGAGCGGCGGCCGCGCGCACGTGACGCTGGAGACTCTGTTCGAGCGGCTGCACGACATGGATGATCTTCAGACTTTGAACATCATCCTGCGGGCCGATGTCCGCGGTTCCATCGAGGCCATCAAAAAGGAACTCGAAAAGCTCGCGCATCCCGAGGTGCAGATTCGCATTCTGCAGGCGACCGTGGGCGGTATCACCGAGGCCGACGTCCACCTGGCCGACGCCTCCGACGCGGTGATTATCGGCTTCAACGTCGTGCCGGACGAAAAGGCCCGCGTCCTGGCCGACAGCCGCGGCGTGCAGATCCGCCGCTACGACATCATCTACCAGGTCACGGGCGATTTGAAGGCCGCCTTGGAAGGCATGCTCCGCCCCGAGAAGCACGAGAAGGAACTCGGCCGCGCCTTGGTGCAGCAGTTGTTCAAGATCAGCCGCGTGGGCACGGCGGCCGGCTGCCGCGTGCTGACCGGCACGATTACGCGCGACTCGCGCGTGCGGATCATTCGCGAGAACCGCATCATCGGCGACTATGCCCTCGATTCGCTGCGGCGCGAGAAGGACGACGCCCGCGAGGTCCGCGAGGGCCTGGAATGCGGCATCAAGCTGGCCGGCTATAACGACATCAAGGAAGGCGACGTGCTGGAGGCCTACAAGATCGAGGAGGTCAAGCGGACCTTTGCGGAATCCGTTGCTACGTAAAGCACGGCGGCACACAAAAAATCCAAAATCCGAATATCGAATTTGCTTATTATGTCGTCGCGACGCGTTCAAAAAGTTGCCGAAGCTATCCGGGAAGTAGTCAGCATGGCGATTCTGACCGAGCTGCAGGACCCGCGCGTTCGCGACGTCACGGTGATCGGCGTCGAGGCCTCCGGCGATCTTCGTTACGCCAAAGTCATGGTCTCGGTCATGGGCGACGAAACGCGCCAGAACCTCACCCTCCGCGGTCTGCAAAACGCCGCCGGGTTCCTGCAGTCCAAGATTGCCGACCGCATCGATCTTCGCTATACGCCGAAACTGACCTTCGTGCTGGACCAAGGCGTGAAATACTCCATTGCCGTGGCGCAGATCCTCCGCGAGGTTCTGCCGGACGACAAGCCCCCGGCCGAGGACGATAAGGCTGTTGGCGAGGCAGGCACCGCCGTTGCCGAGGAGGAATCGCGGCCGGCGGAGGACGTGAATGAAAACGTCACGCCACCCGCCGAACCGTCGGATCCCTTGTTGCCACCCGCCCCCACGCCGAATACCTGAGAGTTCCTTTCAAGCACCTGAGAAGTTCTCAGAACTTATTTCAATAACCGTCAGAGCATTCCGGACACAACACGGCAATCCCTTATTGAAATTCGTTTGAACCCCGCCTTTCGCAACCACCAACGGTCACTCGCATGCCTTCTGTCAGTCGCACGGCATTATTTGGCAAGATTCACAAGGTTCTGAAGAAGTACTACAAGCCGGTGGCGCCGCCCGCCGAGCGCACGGTGTTGGAGCACCTGTTGTTTGCCTGCGTGTTGGAAGACGCCCGCTACGAGTCGGCTGAAGAGGCCTTTGCGGCGTTGAAACACACCTTCTACGACTGGAATGAAGTCCGCGTGACTTCCATCTCGGAGTTGTCGGAGGTGATGGCCGCCTTGCCCGACCCCCGCGCGGCGGCCAATCGCATCAAGCGCGTGCTGCACAGCGTTTTCGAGGAGCTCTACTGCTTCGATCTGGAAGACAAGCGGAAGAAGAACCTGGGCCCCACGGTCAAGTGGCTGGAGAAGGTGGATGGCACGAGCAAGTTCGTCGTGGCCTATGTGATCCAGGCCGCCTTAAGCGGTCACAGCATTCCGATCGACGCAGGCACGATGGCCGCGCTGAAGGTCCTGGACCTGGTGAGCGACAAGGAAGTGGCCGCCGGGGAAGTCTTGGGGCTCGAACGGGCCGTCAGCAAAAGCAAGGGCGTGGAGTTCGGTTCCCTGGTGCATCAACTGGGCGTGGATTACCTGTCCAATCCGTTCTCGCCCCAGGTGCGCGAGATCCTCCTGGCGATCGATCCGGAGGCTGCGGGGCGGTTCCCCCAGCGCCGCCAGCCGCGAGCGGAAGCGCCGCCGGCCGCGGAAGCTGCGCCCACCGATTCCGGCGCACCGCCTCCCCCTACCGCCGGACGCAAAAAGAAGACGGAAACGGCGCCCGTCACTCCCGCTGCGGTGGAGAGCAAGGCGGCAGAAGCCGAAATGGCCGAGAGCAAGGCCGCCGAGCCGAAACCGCCGGAAAGCAAGAAGGCGGTTGCGGCCGCGACCAAGAAACCGGCGGAGTCCACCGCGGAACCGCCGGTGCCGGAGAAACAGCACGACAAGCCTCCCAAGAACGAAAAAGTCGAAAAGGTCGAGAAGCACCCCAAGGCGGAGAAGCAGCCCGAGAAAGTCGAAAAACCGGAAAAACGCTTGGCGGAGGCGCCCAAGGCCCTGCCGGCTGCGGATAGCCTCGGCAAGCGCAAGCCTCGATAGGAGTGATGTGCCATGAAGGTGGCAATTCGTGCCCTGGCCGCGGTGGTTCTTGCGTTGACCGCGCAAGGGGTCGTTGCGACTCCCCAGGTTTCCGAGTTCGACGATGCGGCCGCGCCCTTTGTCGGCAAAGCCCGCCAGGAGGCCGAGGTCGACCGCATTGAAGCCCTGGCTCATTTTGCCACGGGGCGCACCTACCAGCAGCGCGGCGAGTTTGCCCCGGCCGCGCAGCAGTTTGCCCGGGCCGATCGGCTGGACCCCACGGCCACAACGGCCCGCAACAACCTGGTGGTGGTCGCGGTCCAGGAGAAGCGGTATGCCATGGCGGCCCGTTACGCGTTCAAGGGCATCGATCCGCACGAAGTCGGCGAGGTGGTCTTGGGCCGGCTGGCCATTTATCTGACGGAACAGGGCGACTTTGTGCACGCCATGGAGTTCTACGAGAAGGCGATCGAGGCCGCCCAGCCCGGCAGCGATGTGGCCGGTGCCCCTCAAGCTGCTCCGTCCACCAGTGGCGAGGACGCCGCCGACGTTTTCACGCGACTGGAACTAGGGCGTCTCTACCATCTCGCGCAGAAGCGTGCAAAGGCCGCCGAGCAATTCGCGCGTGTCAACCAAGCTCTCGATCATCCTGACCGTTTCGGTATCGACCAGCAGACGCGGGAACATCTGCTGGGCAAGCAGCCGAGCGAGTGTTATGAGATGTTCGGCGAGGCCTTCCTGCTGGCCGGCCGGTTTCCCGAAGCCGAGGCAGCATTCCGCAAAGCGGATGCGGCCGTGCCCAACGAGGCCGTGTTGAAGTTCAATCTGGCCCGCGTCGCCGCCGGCAGGAACCAGGCCGAAGAGGCCCTCGCAGGGTTGCAACCCTACTTCGATCGGGGACTGACCAGCGAAGGCTCCGCGCCCTACCAACTCCTGGCCGACGTGCTCAAGAAGCTGGGCAAGGAAGGCCAGTTGTTGGACCGTCTGGAAAAGCTGCACGCCGCCGCTCCGTCCAATGCTCCCTTGAGCTACTTCTTGGCCGAACAGTATTTGAAGGCGGGCCGGACCGATAAGGCGGAACCGATCTTCCTCGATCTATCGGTCAAGATCCCCACGTTTCTGGCCTATCGCAGCCTGGCCGAGATCTATCGCAAGGGACGTCAATACGAGAAATTACTGGCCTTGCTCAGCAAGGTCATGGCCACGGCTGGAACATTGGAGGTGCTGGGGTCCGAGGCCAAGCCGCTGACCGCCGACGCCGACTTGTTCGCCCATCTCGTGGAAGCCGGCCGCAAGCGGGCGCGAGATGCCACGAAGGTCGAATTCGGTGAGTTCACTGCCTTGGGCGCATTGGCCCAGGACCATAAACAATACGAGACAGCCAACGATTTCTTCGAGTTGGCCTTGAAAATCGATCCGTCCAAGGCGGCCGAAGTGTTGCTGCCTTGGGGCGTGGGCGCCTTGATCGACGAGCGGCCGGCCGAAGCGGCCAAGGTCTTTCAGCGCGGCCTCGACATGAAAGCCATGCCGGAGAGCAATCCCGTCCTCCACTTTTACCTGGCCGGCGCTTTGGCTGCGTGCGACCGGATCGATGAGGCCCTGGCCGCCGCCCGCTTCGCCGCGGAAAAGAAAAAAGACTCGGCCCGCTTTGCCAGCCGCGTGCCCTGGATCCTCTTTCGTGCCAAACGCTACGAAGAAGCCCGGCAGGCCTTCGAAAAGCTCCTTGCGCGGTTCGGCGGCGAGCAAGATCCGGAAACCGTCGCGGTCCTTCGCGAGGCCCGGCTCTCGGTTTCAGCGGTTTGTGTGGCCCAGGGCCGGCTGGCCGAAGCCGAGGAGTGGTTGCAGCAGGTCCTCGACGAATACCCCGACGACATCGAGGCCGACAACGATTTGGGCTTCCTTTGGGCCGACGAAAACACGCACCTGCAACGGGCTTCGAAGATGATCGCCGTCGCCATTGCCGCCGAGCCGAAGAACCGCGCGTATCGCGACAGCCTGGGCTGGATTTACTATCGCACGGGCCGGTTTGCCGAGGCGGTTGTCGAATTGGAAAAGGCGGTCGACGAGAAGCAGCCCGACGCGACGGTCCTGGACCACCTGGGCGACGCGTACGAGAAACTCGGTCGGTACGACAAGGCCCTGGCTGCCTGGCAGCGGGCCATAGCGGCCTATGAGAAGGATAAAGAGCGGGAAAAGGCGGGGAAGGTCGCGGAGAAGATCAAGAAAACGAGATGACAGACGACCCCTGCCAGCTTGCCTGGCCGGTGAGAGAGTCTTGTGAGCGAAGGGATGGCCAAAGAGCACCTCGTAGCCCGCTGCCGGCCGGGCACACAGAGGGTGCCCGGCCGGCAGGGGGCGTGGATCGAGTTGCGTACGTTTTTCTCGCTAAAAAGACTCTTTCACCAGCCCGGCAAGCGGGCGGGGGTCAACTCCTCCATTCGGCTAAACAGTTACCAATTTGAATTTTGAATTTGTTTCGGATTTCGACATTCGGATTTCGATATTTGCCGCTCCCTCTCGGCAGGAGCGAAAAAAAGCCGTATAATTTAAGACAATTCTATTCGTTTGAACTTCCGAGGTCGCTATGTCAGGTCACTCACATTGGGCAACGATCAAACACAAGAAGGCCGCCGTTGACGCCAAACGCGGCAAACGCTGGAGCAAGCTGGCCAAGGCCATCATCGTGGCGGCCAAGCATGGCGGCGGCGATCCCGACCAAAACCTCCGCCTCCGCTACGCCATCGACGACGCCAAAGCCAACGGCGTGCCCAAGGACAACATCCAACGGGCCATCAAGACCGGCACCGGCGAGTTGGCGGGCGAGAGCCTCGAGGAAATCCTGTACGAAGGCTACGGGGCCGGCGGCGTGGCCGTGCTCTGCGAAATCCTCACCAACAACCGCAACCGCACCGCGCCCGAGGTCCGCAAGATCTTCGAACTCTCCAGCGGCAAGCTGGGCAGCACCGGCTGCGTGGCCTGGATGTTCGAAAACAAGGGCCTGTTCCTCGTGCCCAGCAACTCGATCAGCGAGGACCGGCTCTTGGACATTGCCATTGAGGCCGGCGCGGACGACGTGCAACTCCTCGGCGAGCGGTTCGAAGTCACCTGCGATCCGACCAAGTACCGCGAGGTCGCCGAGGGCCTGGCCAAGGCCGAAGTGAAGATCGAAGCCAGCCAGATCACCCGTATCGCCAAGAACATGGTCGACGTCACCGATCCGAACGAAGCCCGCAAGGTGCTGCGGCTCATGGACCGGCTCGATGACCACGACGACGTGCAGAGCGTGTCGTCGAACTTCAATATTCCCGACGAGGTCATGGCGCAGGTGGGGGAAGAGTAATCATGGTAATTCATCTTACCGCGGAATTGGAAGCAGTGCTCACCGATCAGGCTCGACGCCGCGGCGTCTCTGCAGAAGACATGGCGTTGATTGTATTGCGCGACCGATTCCTCGGGAACGTTGCTCCCATTGAGGCACAAGATGACTGGGAGCGGCAGCTTTTTGATGCCGCGATCGATTGCGGTGTGTCCGTGCCGGATTCCGCCCTAAGCAGCGAAGGGTTGTATGAGTAATGGCCGTCCTCGTCGACACGAGCGTATTGGGTCGACTGGCAAATCGCGCCGACATTTCTTATCAGATGGCCAAATCTGCCGTCGCGGAACTTCACCGTCGTGGAGAAGTACTGCATGTGACGGCGCAGAACTTGATTGAGTTTCTCAACTTCGCGACCAGACCGGTCTATGTGAACGGTCTGGGACTTGCCCCCTCGGCCGCGCATAGCCTGCAAACAACCTTCGAGGCTACATTTCCGCTGCTCGAAAAAACCCCCGACATCTATCCAGCATGGAAGGGCATTGTACAGGCGTTAGGCGTAATCGGTAAGCAAGTTCACGATGCACGCCTCGTGGCGGTTTGCCACGTACATGCCATCTCGCACCTGCTTACGTTCAATTCTTCGCACTTCACTCGAATGACCGGATTTGGTCCGGGAGTCGTAGTGCTCAATCCAATAGTGATTTCATCGGCCTCCGTCCCTACAGACGAGCCTTGATTCGCTGGAAAGGTCATCGTGATGGTTGACACGAAGTAGTGTTCTTGGATGGAATCGACGCAAACTAGACCCCGGAACTCTGATACTCATGCACAACCTGATCGAAATAATCACGACCAGCGACCCGGCCTTGCGCGACCGTTCGCTGGATGGTTTCTGCCGCACGGCCGATGCGGCTGCGTTGCGTGAGGCGGCCCGCGCGCTGGATGCCTTCCGCCGCGGGAGCGAAAACCTCTACGAGCGGGTGCGGGCCACCTTTTTCCTGGCCGCCATCTATCGTTACCATCTGCCGGCCAAGCTGCCGCCCGGCGCCAAGGCCCTGGTGCCGTTCGAGGGCTATACTCGGCTCTTGGGCCGGCGTTTCGAAGAGGCCATCGATGAATTCCGCGCCGTCGAGGAACAGCTCGGCCCCAGCGACGCCGTGGCCAGCGCCCTGGCCGCCGCTTACCAGGCCCTGGGCTTTCAAACCCTGGCTGACCAGGTCCGCCGCAGTGTCCGTTCGGTCCGCGGCAACCAGTGGATGTTTCGCATGGGTCATCCGGCCGACCATCCGCTAAAAATTCGCTCGGAGCTGAGGTGTCGCACGGCGGCGGAGCAGCCCTTTCCGCTGCTCGTCGAGCGCACGGCGGTCCGCATGGACCTTTCGCACAGCGGCTGGAGCGACATCTTCTTCCTGGGCATGGATTTTCCCCAAGGGGCGCGGGTGCTGAACGTCTCGATCGACCTGGGCGTCCGCGGCCGCGATGCCCGCCCGCAGCCGCCGATCGAGGCCTGGCTCCGCGTCATCGGCCAACCGCTGCTCCGCCTGACCAGCGTCGACCTGAAGTGCAAGGCCGACATTACCGCGCTGGCCGATGTCTTCGATTTCGCCAAAGATTATCTCGGCCTGCTCAAGGCTGCCGTGATCGCTGCCGGGATCATCCCCGCCGGACTGGAAGGTTCCGGCCAGACGCTGGCCGATGTGCTGGCCCAACTGGTTGGACCGGGGCTGGGGCTGGAAATCGTCAGCAAGGTCAACGATATTCCCAAAGGCTCGCGCCTGGCCGTCTCCACCAACCTGCTGGCGGCCATCATCACCGTCTGCATGCGGGCCACCGGCCAAATCCAGTCGCTTACCGGCGCGCTGAGCGAGCCGGAACGCAAGCTGGTCGCCGCCCGGGCCATTCTGGGCGAATGGCTGGGCGGTTCCGGCGGCGGCTGGCAGGATTCCGGCGGCATCTGGCCCGGCATGAAGATCATCGAAGGCCGCCCGGCCCAACCCGGCGATCCGGAACATGGCATCAGCCTGGGCCGGCTCCTGCCCGACCACCATATCTACACGGACCGCGAGGTCTCGCCGCGGACGCGGCAGTTGCTCTGTGACAGCGTCGTGTTGGTCCACGGCGGCATGGCGCAGAACGTCGGTCCGGTGCTGGAAATGGTCACGGAGAAATACCTGCTCCGCAGCGAGGCCGAGTGGACGGGCCGCCAGGAGGCGATCGGCCTGCTGCGCGACATCGAAAAGGCCCTGGCGGGCGGCGACGTCCGCCAGATCGCCCGACTGACGACGCGGAATTTCTTCGGGCCTATCCAGACGATCATCCCCTGGGCGTCGAACCACTATACGGAAACGCTCATCGAGCTGGTCCGCAGGAAGTTCTGCGACGACTACTGGGGCTTCCTCATGCTGGGCGGCATTTCTGGCGGCGGCATGGGGTTTGTCTTCGACCCGGCGCGCAGGGCCGAGGCCCAGGATTTCCTGCAGCAGGAAATGGTCGCCAGGAAGCGGCAATTGCAAAGCGCGCTGCCCTTCGCCATGGATCCGGTCGTTTACGATTTCGCCATCAACGACTACGGCACGGTGGCCGAGTTGTACGAGGATGGCGACGCGATGATGCCGGCGGCCTACTATGCGATCTGCGCGCCGCAATGGCTGCGGCAGGAAACTCGGCAACTCAGTCCGGCGGTCCGCAACGAGATCACGCGCTTCGCCGCCGCCTGCCGCACGCACGCGCGGCTGGCCGGCTCCACCGAGATGCTGCTGGGGGCCTTGTTCCCTACGCCCAGTGAAGAGACCAACCGCCAGGGCAGCTTGAAATCGATCCTGGAAGCCAACGGGTTCGATCCGGAATTGCACGAGCAGATCCGCTCCGACCTGCGGACGGGGCGAATCGGCTTGGCCCAGAATCGCCTGCCCACCAATACGGTCATCGAAGATGTGGCCGACGGCGACGTGCTGGATTCGATCGCCCAAGGGCTGGAGTCGGCCGACCTGCAAGCGGGCGAGGCCGCGCTGACTGCGGGCGAGGCGGCCGTACTGGCCTTGGCTGGCGGGGCGGGCAGCCGTTGGACTCGGGGCGCCGGCGTGGTCAAGGCCCTGCACCCCTTCTGTCGTTTCCAAGGCAAGTATCGCAATTTCATCGAGATCCACCTGGCCAAAGGACGCCGGACCGCAGCCCGCTTCGGCGCGGAAGTGCCGATTGTCGTATCCACCAGCTACCTCACGCACGAGCCGATCGAGCACTTCCTGAAAGCGCGGCAAGGCGACGGGTATTCGTCGCTGGCCGCGACTTCGCCCGGCCGGTCGGTCGGTCTGCGGATGGTTCCCATGCCCCGCGACCTGCGTTTTGCCTGGGAGGAGATGCCGCAACAGATTCTCGACGTGCAGGCCCAGAAGGTCCGCGAGAGCCTGCACGCCTCGCTCATCGGCTGGGCCGAAGCGGCCGGCGGCGGCAGCGACTACACCGACAACGTGCCGCTGCAATGCCTGCACCCCACCGGCCATTGGTTCGAGCTGCCCAACATGCTCCGCAACGGCACGCTTGCCCGGCTGCTCCAGCAGCGGCCGCAGTTGAAGTATCTGCTCTTGCACAACATCGACACGCTGGGCGCCGATCTCGATCCGGCCCTCTTGGGGCGGCACATCCGCAGCGCGGCCAGCCTGACCTTCGAGGTCATTCCCCGGCGGATCGACGACCGCGGCGGCGGACTGGCCCGCGTGAACGGCCGCGTCCGCCTCGTCGAGGGCCTGGCGATGCCGCGCGAGGAGGACGAGTTCCGCCTCAGCTACTACAACTCGCAGACGACGTGGATTTCGATCGAGCGCCTGCTGAGTGTCTTCGGGTTGTCGCGAAACGATCTGGCCGACGAGCCGAAGGTCACCAACGCCGTCCGCCGCCTGAGCATGCGGCTGCCCACCTACATCACCTTGAAGGACGTGAAGAAACGCTGGGGGCATGCCCAGGAAGACATCTTCCCCGTGGCCCAATTCGAGAAGCTCTGGAGCGACATGACGGGCACGGCCGAAATTGCCTGCCAGTTCGTTATCGTTTCCCGGTGGCGCGGACAGCAATTGAAAGATCCCGCACAACTCGACGGCTGGCTCCGCGATGGTTCCGCGGCGTACGTGGACCAACTGTGCGCGTGGTGATTGGTCGCTAGCGACCGCCGACTTCCTACACGGTCTCGGCTTTGGCCTCCGGCTTCAGGTGGCGAAAGGCGATGCGGGCATGGGCGATGAGGCGGGGCGGCGATTGGACCCGGACGGGCGGGCGGACCATTCAGTTCATCAGCGAAGCATGCGGCAACGGTCCATCGGCCAGTAGAGCCAGGTCGCCCTGCCGATGAGCATCTTGCGATCGACCCAATACTGGCCCACCCACAGCCGTCCGTCGCTGCTCTGCGCGCTGTTGTCGCCAAGGACGAAGAACTGGTCTTTCTCCGAATGGGCCGGATCGGGCGCGTCCAGCCGGATATCAACCGTTCGCATGTTGCCGTCCTGGAATGCCTCCGGCCATGTCTGGGGGTCCGCCAGGTCCGGCTCGCGGTCGAGGTAGTCCCTCAGCGGAATCGAGACGCTGGCTTTGCCTGCGTTGAACACGGCGATGTAGTAGATGTCGCGGAGGACCTTGATATGGCTCACCTTGACAGCGGCCCCTTCGGCGGCGATGCCGACCGGGGCAAGATCTTTTGTGGTGGGAACATGGTTGTTGAGCAGGGCCGAATTGTACTGGTTGGGATGCTTTTCCGTCTCGGACTGGGCCTGCCCATTGCGCCGGGGCGGTGCATCGGGTCTGGCCGGATCGCTCAGGGCCACTACCTTTCCGTCGACCCAAAGGGTCAATTCGTCGTCGATGTTGGCGAAGATGATCGCGTGCCGGCCGGCGCCGGCCACGGCGGTCGTGGCCATTCGATGGTATCCGTCGGCCTCTGCCCCGCCCCCGCCGATCGCCAACTCGACCTTTCCGGAGGAAAGATCGAAACGGCACTGGAAAGGTCGGCTGCCCTTGATCAATTCGGCGACGACTTTACCGGAGGGCGACTTGGATTCCAAATCGAACTGTACGGCCAGGTCGCCAACCCAATGTATGCCGTAGCCCCGCGTACTCAACCCTTGGGAAAGCCGGTCCAAGCGGGACTGCTCGCGGTCGGCGGTATTGTAGGCGGTAAAATCCGAGATCAGTTGCGGTTTGACGCTGTCCGGGGATGGCCCGCCGTTCTTCGCGCCGGCGTCGGTTATCGCGTCCCACTGCTCGGGCGTGGGCGCCCGATGCCGGTAACGAATCCAGGCATCGCCGTTGGTGCGGCCGTCGGTCTCGAACGAGGCCAAGTCCTTGTTGGTCCAGAGGCGCTCGCCCGCACCCGGCTCGGGCGTCCACCGCGCCGGCCAGTGCAGCTTGCCCGTGATCGTCGGCGCCAGGTCGTTGTCATAGACCGGCTGGAGCATAGCCAGGATCTTTTCAGGTGGTTTGCGGGCGATCGCGAAATTGCCTTCCGGCTGGTCCGCTTCGTGGATCCATAAATCGCCGTCATGAATGCGGATGGTTTCACCGGGCAACCCTGCCAGCCGCTTGATGTAGTTCAGCGTGGCGTCGCCCGGGTATTTGAAAACGATAATGTCCCAGCGTTTCGGGTCGGCGAACTCGTAAGGAAACTTGGCTACCAGGACGCGGTCGCCGTCGTAAGTCGGGTACGACCGGTTCTGGGGATTGTTGGGCGCCAGGTCGGCCGTGAAGCGGCACATCGGGCAGGTGGCATGGTAGATCCTGGACGCCACTTCCGCGTTGGGGCGATCGCTGGCGCTGACCTCGTAGCGGTAGCCGCACGTCGGGCAAATCACCTCTTTGTGCTTTCCCAGGATCGTCGGGGCCATTGCGCCCGTAGGAATCACGAATGCCTCCACGAACACCCGCGCGACAAGAGCCAGGCAAAGTGCGCTAACCATGCAGAGACCCCACCAGATCGCGCCCGCGCCCGCTGCCTTCGGCCACGTGGTCCGCAGCAGCCATCGCAACCCACTCCACATTATCCCCAATTGCGCCAGAATCGCCGCCAAGGAGAACAAAAGCGGCAATACCAACGAAACACTGTCCGCAATCGTCTTAGGACCCATTTCGATGGCTAGGACGAGGCCTGCGAATACCAACTGGACGGTGGTGAGAACGGCCACGGTCTTCGTAGCCCGAAGCAGACCGACATCAGGAATCTGGCAGATCCGTGCGACCAACCAGAGTATGAGGGGTTGGACGGCAAAAGCCAGCAGGACAAAGGCGAGGAGGATGAGGATCTCCATCGTGCGTCTCCCTCAAGAGCACTGATCTGACAGTTTCCATTGGCAGCGAGCATGGAACCGACCCAGGCTCGTTCGACCAGCCATCTTACCAAGGCGCCCCGCCCCCAGCAAGGTATTCTGAGTTGTTCCTGATGGAACGGCGAAAGACCACCCGCTTGTTACGCTCGTTTGGCCATGCATGCATCCACAACCACGCCGCAATTTCTTGACACCGCCGGGTACGCGGACCATAATCGGGTTTTTGAATGGCTATACTGCTCGCGGTTGCGACTGACACTAACCCGAAGCGTTAGCGAGGTTCTATGTCGTTACCTCGTTGACGCTTCGGGTTAGTATGGATTGTGACAATCTCAACCGCGAGCAGTATTAGGTTGCGATGCCTCCAAGGAGATAAGGCGATGGCAAGAAGAAAATGTGAACTCAGTTTGTGGCTGGTTTGTTGCTTGCTTGGGGCTTCCGCGGGCGTTGCGCCCGCACTCCTTTACGCCGAAACCCGCACGGCTGCCGCCTTGACGCCGGAAGCCGTCTGGCAGGCGATCGATGCAGCCAAGGATGGCGACATCATCCAACTTCCCGCCGGGACGGCCGTGTGGACGAAGGGATGGAACACCGGCCATGGGGCCAAGATGAAGGCCATCACCATCCAGGGGGCCGGAATTGACAAGACGGTCATCTGCGACAATCGTCCCACGCAGGATGCCGGAAAGATGCCCTTCTGGCTGGTCGGCGTGGAAGGAAGACCATTCCGCATCACGGGCATCACCTTCGACGGCACGGGCTATGCCAATGCCGGAGTGTGGGACGGCATGCTGGCGATCGTCGGCAACTGCAAGAACTTCCGCATCGATCACTGCAAGTTCAAGAACGCCGACCAGATGATGAAGATCAGCGGCGACACCTACGGACTGATCGACCACTGCTATTTTCTCGGCATGGAATACAAGGGCCGCCTCGTCCAGACCATTCGCTATTTTGGACCCGGCGCGGCGAACTACCGCAAACCGCTTAGCCTGGGCACTGCCGACGCCCTTTATTTTGAGGACAACGAGGCCCATTTCAGCCCGGAGGTGGTCAACCCGTCGGGCAACAACCCCTGGATCGTGCCTGCCGACGGCGCGCGGATCGTGATCCGGCACAACAAAATCATCAACACGCAACTGGAGATCTATCGGCCCGGCATGAGCCAGGGGCTCTATGGCTCCCAGAGCGCCGAGATCTACGACAATGCGTTCTCAGCGGTCGGACTCGACAATTACCGGCCGCAGTGCTTCATCTCCATCGGCGCAGGGGTGAACATCGTCTTCAACAACCGAGTGACGGGCACGACTTACAACGGCCGCACGATCGAGCTGAGGAACGAGAGGGCCTGGCGCGACTTGCCGGGCTTTCCCAAGGCCGACGGCAAGATTCCCAGCGACGGCAATCAGATTCCCGCCGGCCAGCTCGGCGCTGGCTATCCGTGCTTCGGCCAGGTCGGTTGGGCAACCAACGTCGACGGCGTCTTCAAGCCGTCGCCCTGCTATGCATGGAATAACACCTTCAATGGGGCGCCGCTGCGCATGGAAACGAGCCGCCGCGGGGATGCGAACGAAGCCGCGACGATCAAGGAAGGGCGTGACTTTTTCAACGAGAAGCCCAAGCCCGAATACTACAAGCCCTACGTCTATCCCCATCCGTTGCAAAAGGGCGAAGGGAGAGAGTAGACATGCGTATGATCTTGATGGTCCTGGCAGTAACCGCGGTAGCCGACTTGCGGGCCAATGATAAGCATCCCCTGCCGGCTATTCAGCCCGTTGTCCAGGCAGAAGAAGACCTCTACAACTTCGAGCCGGCCTTCGGAAATTACGCGCGGATCAGATTACCTCTCTCGGCGGAGCCTGCCACGGTGAAGGTTTCGGTCGACCGCCCCCATGTCGGCATGGGCCGCACCGTGACTCTGACCGCCCAGGCCAACCGGTCCGATGGCCAACCGGCGGTGGGCATCCAACTGCTCCCGTACGTTAATGGCCGGCGTTGGGGTCCGCACGAGACCGCCGACGCGGACGGCCGCGCGATTTTTCATCTGCCCTTGCCCACGGTAGGTCCGGCGCAGGTCCAGGTGCAGGCGCGGACCGTGCCCGGCCCGCCGGACGATTGGTGGATCTGGGCCGGCACGCCGCAGGAGCAGCAGACCGTCTGGTTGCAGCGCACGTTCACGCTCCCCAAGCCGGCGGCGGGCGAACTGTGGGTGGCCGTGGACGACTTCGCCACAATCTGGCTGAACGGCCGGAAGGTGGCCGAGAAGGGCGGCTGGCACGACTGTGCCGCCATCCGCCTCGGCGCGGAAAGCTTCCTGGCGGGCGAGAACGTGTTATCGGCCGAGGCGCGAAATGGCACGGGGCCAGCCGGACTCGACCTTCGGCTGACCATCGACGGGACGACGGTCGCCACGGACGCGGCCTGGCGCGGATTCCTGGCAAAGCCGGCGGGCTGGCCAGCGCGGGCCATGGGGGGCAGCGCGGTCCTGCCCATCGCCCGCGCCGACGCCAACGTCACGGTGCCCGAGCCTTGGCCCAGCGTGTCGGACCGCACCCTGCTCATCGCCGGCACATCGTTGCCCGCCGCGGCCGCAGTCTCGGCACCGGTCACGGTGACCGTCGAACGCCGCGCGCTTGTCCGCCCGCCGACCGATCCCGCGCACCTCATCGCCATTCAATGGGAGGAGTGGTTCACTCCGCACAACTGCTTCTGGCAGACCGCCCAAGCCGTTCCGGTGATGGGCTTCTACGATTCGATGCTCCCGGAGGTGGCGCGGCAGCACCTCATCTGGTTCATCGAGTCGGGCGTGGACTGCGTCATCGCCGACTGGTCCAACAACATCTGGACCGCGCGCGAGTGGAAGCCGGGCATCGGCACTCAGGAGTTGGCTGCCACCAGCCGCGTGATGCTGGACGAGATGGCGAAGATGCGGGCCGAGGGCTACGCGGTACCGAAGATGACGTACCTCACGGGCATCGACTACGCCCGCCCGGAAGGGCCGAAGGTCGTCAACGCGCAGCTCGACTTCATCTGGCGGGAGTACGTAAGCAAGCCGGCCTACCGTGGCCTGTGGCAGGAGTTCGACGGGAAGCCGCTCATCTTGGCGCTGGATTGCGGGGCGTCGTACGTGAAGGAGAAAATCAAGCTCGACCCACGGTTCACCATCCGCTACCAGGGCGCGCAGCAGGATCACACGCGGACGAACGGACTGGGCCTGTGGAGCTGGATGGATCATCAAGTGCCCGCAGTCACCCGGAAAGATGGCCGGCCGGAGGGAATGACGGTGTGCGTGGGGAGCTTCGGGCCGGGCGGCTGGTTGGCGCCCGACGCCCGCGGCCGGCGGAATGGGGCCACCTTCGTGGAGGACTGGCGTCACGCGCTCTCTGTGCGGCCGGCTTTCCTCCAGGTGCATCAGTTCCAGGAGTTCGCGGGCCAGCCCGAGGGCCAACCGGTGGGTCAGCCGGTGGTCTACGTAGATGTCTACAGCCCGCCACTCAGCGACGACCTGGAGCCCACCTCGCTGACCGCGCGAGCCTATCGTGGTAATGGTGGGTGGGGCTACTTCTACCTGAACCTGCTCCGCGGGCTGGTGGACCTCTACCGGGAACCGCAGCCCCAAACCACCGTGGTCGCCATCTCCCAGCCGCTGCGGAGCGAAGTGGTCAGCGGGGACCGGCTGGCGGTGCGGTGGGTGGCGGCGGGAACACCGGCCACGGCGTTCCGACTCGAACTGAACGGAAAGCTGGCGGCGCGGGTGGCCACGGGCGACCGGGCCGAACTGGACCTGGCCGCCGTGCCGGATGGCGCGGTGACGCTGCGGCTCGTGGCCGAGGGCACTCGGACGCGCTATCGGCTTTCGTGGACCGAAGACTCGCTCCCGCTGGCGCGGCCCGAACCGGTGACGCTGGAGGCGCCATTCACGCTGCGGCGGATGCGGCGTTGACTAATTACAGCGATATTGCATCTGGCAACAAAATGGATCAAGTAGGTCAGGCTTTCCGAGCAGGATAACTTCATCGAGGACAACTGGGCTCGTCAACTCAAGATTATCCACTGGACCCTCTCCGAGTACGACCGGAACAACGACGGCCTTTTAGACAATTCGCCGCCCATCGTCTTGCCGTAACTCTTTGAAGAATAAGGGCTTGGAATTGTATAGGTGTTCGATCATTCGATATCGGTTGCCGATTGACACGTTCCGCGCAGCCGTCATTCCCCCCGGTTGACGTTTCTTGCCGCGTCGGCTATATTATTCACGGATTCGACGATGTGGTGGGTGTAGCTCAGTTGGTTAGAGTACCAGATTGTGGATCTGGGTGTCGCGGGTTCGAATCCCGTCACTCACCCCTGCTAAGGCCTTTCCTAACAACGAGTTAGGGAAGGCTTTCTTTATTGCCTAAGAGAGGGGATAGAGTCTCGTGCTACGCGCGTGCTACGGGACCGAAGATGTGGCGATTAGACCGTGCCGAGATACAGCCCGCTTCCGTCGGTGATCCAGGTTATGACGACACCCGTGTCCTGGTTTTGCCAGAGCAAGTCCGCCAACCCGTCGTCGTTGAAGTCCGCCACGCCCGTCAACGTCCAGCCCGTATCCAGCGGGACGGTTCCGAGATACTGCCCGCCGCCGCCAGTGGTCCAAGTGAGGACGACGCCCGATGTCGCATTTTGCCACACCAAGTCCGCTTTGCCGTCGCCGGTGAAGTCTCCCACGCCGGCCAACGTCCAACCCGCGTTCAGCGGGACGGTTCCCAGATACAGTCCGCCACCGCCAGTGGTCCAAGTGAGGACGACGCCCGATGTCGCATTTTGCCACACCAAGTCCGCTTTCCCATCGCCCGTGAAGTCTCCGATGCCGGCCAACGTCCAGCCCGCGTTCAGCGGGACGGTTCCCAGATACAGTCCGCCTCCACCAGTGATCCAGGC
>Ga0181520_10003923_pt1 | contig 25498 bp, 18 predicted proteins | sample PEATcosm2014_Bin_29_FD_132451 | JGI IMG/M metagenome (GOLD analysis project Ga0181520, IMG submission 132451) | Peatland microbial communities from MTU Mesocosm Facility, Houghton, MI, USA - PEATcosm2014_Bin02_30_metaG | ecosystem: Environmental > Terrestrial > Soil > Wetlands > Peat | place...
CTGCGCCACAATCTCCGCCTCGCGCTCGTGATACTTCGCGTTCAGGACCACGTGTCGTACGCCTTTGCGCGCCAGAATCTGCGACAACAGCTCGCTCTTTTCAATCGACGTGGTCCCCACCAGCACCGGCTGCAGGTTCTCGTACAGCTTCGCAATCTCATCGGCCACGGCGTAGTACTTTTCCTTCGCCGTCCGGAACACCACATCGGCGTTCTCCTGCCGCCGCATCGGCTTGTTGGTCGGAATCACCACGATTTCCAGCTTGTAGATCTTGTCGAACTCCGCCGCTTCCGTTTCAGCCGTCCCCGTCATCCCTGCGAGCTTTTTGTAGAGGCGGAAATAATTCTGGAACGTGATCGTCGCCAGCGTCTGATCCTCGCGCCGGATGTTCACGCCCTCCTTCGCCTCCACCGCCTGATGCAGCCCGTCCGACCAGCGCCGCCCCGGCATCAGCCGCCCCGTGAACTCGTCGACGATGATCACTTCACCGTCCTTCACCACGTACTGCACGTCCTTCTTGTAGAGCGAGTGCGCCTTGATCGCTGTCTCTACGTGGTGCTTCAGGTCCCAGTTCTCCGGATCGGCGATATTCCCGATGCCCAGCAGACCCTCGATCTTTTCCCACCCCTCATCGGTCACGCTGATCGTCTTGTGTTTCTCATCGACGACGTAATCGCCCGTCAGATACTTCTCTTCCGGACTCTTGATAATCTCTTCGCCCTCTTCCAGCGATGGAATAATCCGATTCACGCGCGCATATTTATCCGTCGTCTGATCGGTTGGCCCCGAAATAATCAGCGGCGTCCGCGCCTCATCGATCAGGATCGAGTCCACCTCATCCACAATCGAGAAATAGTGCCCGCGTTGCACGCAATCCGCCAGCTCGAACTTCATGTTGTCGCGCAGATAATCGAACCCGAATTCATTGTTCGTCCCGTAGGTGATGTCCGACGCGTAGGCTTTCCGACGCTGATTGTCATCCAGGTCGTGGACGATCACGCCCACCGTCAGCCCGAGGAACTCGTAGATCTTCCCCATCCACTCGGCGTCGCGTTTTGCCAGATAATCGTTCACCGTCACGACATGCACGCCGTGCCCGGCCAGAGCATTCAGATAACAAGGCAGCGTCGCCACCAGCGTCTTGCCTTCGCCGGTCTTCATCTCGGCGATCTTGCCCTGGTGCAGCACCATGCCGCCCACCAGCTGCACGTCGAAATGCCGCATGTTCACGGCCCGCCAGCCCGCCTCGCGCACTACCGCAAACGCCTCCGGCAAAAGATCGTCGAGCGCCTGCTTCTCCGCCGCCACCCGCGCCTCTTCGTCCGTGATCCCCTCGAGAGCCGCCGCAATCCGAGCCTTGAATTCCGCCGTCTTCGCGCGCAGCTGCTCGTCGCTCATCGCCTTCACCTGCGGCTCAAGTGCGTTGATCTCCGCCACGCGCGGCAGCAGGCGTTTCACCGCCCGCTCGTTGGCGGTTCCAAAAACCTTGTTGAGAACTTTGGTTCCGATCAAGCTTGATTCCTTTGGCGCGACGCTGCCCTGTGCCTAAGTTTACCCGCATCGCACGAACATAGAAAAAGCCCTCGGGTTCGGCCCCCGCAGGATCGTTTGCGGACGGCGTACAACCGGGGCTACATTGTGAATTATACCTCTCTTGCGAGCGGCCCCGCGTCGGAGACTCTCGCACTATCGCAGTAGCTAAAACCTGCAGGTCGGCATGCTCACTTCAATGCTGGGAGTCGCCGGGGTGCTCAGGGAAACCGGGATCGTCGAGGAACTGCACTGCCGTCGCGGGCCCAAATTGGCTCCAGTCCTGGAGGACCCAGACGACCTTCTTGTCAGGGGTGACTTCTACGAGCTGGGGGCCGTAATTGTTGCCGCCCCGGGAGCAAATGATAGTGTCGCCATTGGCAAGGCGCGTTGCGGACTGCGTGTTGCCGTAGCGGTATTCCGCAGGAATGTCGGAGGGACGTATTTCCCAGACAGTCTGCTTGCCGGGCGTCACCTCACGGGTGAGGACGTCCTGCTCGTCGGTGATGAGGGTGTTACCGTTCCGAAGGCGGACGGCCGCCCAGGGGCTGCGGATGTCGTAGCTCCAGATTTCGCGGAACTCCTTGTCATATTCGACCACGCGATTCATTTCCAGGAACGAGAGCAGGTAGGTGCCCTGCGCCGTATAGCGCGCGCGGCGAAACTGGCCGTGGACGGTCCTGGGATCGGTGAGGCTGATGGCGGGCAGGGCGTGGTCAACCAGAACGGTGTGCTTCCTGATGTTGACCACCATGAGCCGGGGAGGCAGCCCGTTAAGAACGAACATGACCTTGTCACGGCCGATCGGCTGGCAGGTGTGGATTTCGGTCCCGGGAGGCGCGTCGTAGCGCCACACGACCTGCTTTTCCGGAGTAATTTCGGACACGTATTGCATCCGCGTGAAGAGGATATTGCCATTGGAAAGCATCCAGACGTCGTCGTACTCCCAGCCAGGACCCGTCGAATAGCTCCAGATGATCTTGCCGCGCTCGACGACGAGCATTTTGTTATAGCCCTCGCCGATGTAGAGCATTGGGTGTTGGGATGGGCCCCGACCCGGAAGGCCGCCGGGCAAGGTGGCCACGGGGGGCAGCGGAGGAACTTCGATTTCCGCCGGTCCCACGGCGGCGGCGCCGGGAGCGGCGAAGCGCGGCAGCAGTTTGACGAGCGGCGTCGCAGCCTGCTGAGGCAAAACATCAGCAACCATGAGAGCACCGACGGCAAATGTAAACCAACTTGCCCGAGACATGACAATTCCGCTTAATTCGTAGTCGCTGAAAGTATACATCGCAAGGTATTGGCGCACGTGCATGCATTCTTTACTAAAGAGCGGGAGTAGTTCAGTGTCAGAACGTCAGCTACCCCAATCCCCCCCAGGGTAAGCGTTGTCATCCCTTGCCGTGTTTCTCCGCTCTGTGGGTACGGCAGATCACACGTAGTGAGCGCTTGGACGAATAACTAAATAACAATGTTGCATATATGAATGTCTCCCGCTGTCAGGTGTGCACGACAGGACCGCACGGCAGGCCTCGGCGGGAGGCTCCCGTTTAACCTATCTCGTGGTAAAGCTTAAGACCGCGCCCGAGGCCGTGCCCACCGCATTCGACGCGACGACCTGAAAGTAGTAGGTGGTGTTCGCCTTCAGTCCCGTTAATGTTGCGCTCACCGATGTGGCCGTTTTCCCGGTCAATGCGCCGGTGGCCGTTGTTTTGCCCGTCAATGCTGTACCGCTGGTCCCGTAGGCAAACCAGTACCGCGTGGTCGCATCGTTCGCGGTCACGCTCCCATTCAGTGTCGCGCTGGATGTATTGAGTGCGCTTGCAGCCTTCGTGGTCACCGAAGGTGCTGTGGCAATGGTGTAGGCCGCAGAAGCTACGGCGCTCTGCGAGTAGCCGGTTGCAACTGCAATCGCTTTGATCGTTTCTGTTGCAGGCACCCGGATTCCGACCGGCGGGTACTGCGACGAAGAAGTCGTGGGCGTCGTTCCGTTGGTTGTGTAGTAGATGATTGCACCGGGCGTTGCATCCGCGATGGTCACGGTCTGGGCCCCCGTGTAAGTACCGGCAGCTGGTGTGAATACAGGCGTGGCCGTGGGCAGAGTGATGGTGTAAGTGGCCGAGGCCACCGTGCTCTGTGCATAGCCAGGAGCGATGGCTATCGCCCTGATCGTCTGCGTCGAGGACACCGTGATCGCGACGGAGTAGGGCGTGGAAGACGTAGACGGGACGGAGCCATCGGTGGTGTAGTAAATGGCCGCTCCCGTTGTCGTGTCCGTGATGCTCACGCTCTGCACAGACGTGTAGGCGCCGGCGGCCGGCTTGAAAGCCGGAGTGGCCGTTGTCCCGAGTGTGGTAATGGTCAGCGTAGCGTTCTGGAAGAGGAACGTGTAATTGCTGGCCGCCAGAGTCCCCTGAGAAATGGTGATGGGATAAGTTCCCACCGGTGAATTTATGGATGCTGTTGTAGTTTCGGCCGGCGCGCCACTAACCACGGAGGACTTATCCCCGTTCACGTACCCTGCAATGCTGTACGTCAGCTGTGGAATCGACTGGTTGTATCGCACGGAAGCGTTCGCCGCTGTGACGGTCAGTATGGCCTTGTTAACGATGAGCGGTACCAACTGGGTTGGGCTGCTGTAATCATTGGTGTCTGTGGGCGTGAAGGTCACGCTCTCCGACGGCATACCGGCGCCGGGAGCCGTGCCTGGCGCGGTCCATGCGAAGGCGCCGGCCACCGAGGCCGTGCCCCCCGCCAGGATCGAGGAAGTCAGTGTCTGCCCGTAGGTGATGGCGCTGGCCGTGGGCCATGCCGAGACGGTCGGCGCCGCTTTGTTCACGGTGATGTTGAGTTGGCCAGGGGCGGTATTGTAGTCGGTCGTGTCTATGGGCGAGAATGTCACGCTCTGGGAGGAGGTGCCTGTGGCGGGAGCCGTGCCGGGCGTGGCCCAGGCGAAGGTACCTGGCACCGAAGCGGTGCCCCCGATCAGGGTTGACGAGGCCAGTGTTTGCCCGTAGCTGATGGCGCTGGACGTCGGCCATGCCGACACCGTCGGTGTTGCCTTGTTCACCATGACGCTTGATTGTCCGGGCACGGCGTTGTAGTCGGTCGCGTCCGCAGGCGTAAAGGTTACGTTTTGAGAGGAAGTGCCTGTGGCTGGAGCCGTGCTGGGCGTGGTCCAGGTGAAGGCGCCGGGCACGGAGGCCGCACCACCTGTGAGGTTTGAGGAGGTTAATGTCTGTCCGTACGTGATGCTGCTTGCTGTGGGCCATGCCGACACAGTTGGCGTGGCCTTGCTTACGGTTACCATGACCAGTCCGGTTGCGCTGTTGTAGTCGGTGGTGTCCGAGGGTGTGAAGGTCACGCTCTCGGAAGGTGTGCCGGTGGCGGGAACAGTGGCCGGCGCGGTCCAGGCGAAGGCGCCGGCGACCGAAGCAGTTCCTCCTGTCAGGGTGGACGACGCCAGCGTTTGCCCGTAGGTGATCGGGCTGGATGTAGGCCATGCCGATACGGTGGGCGTCGTCGCATTGTTAACGGTGACGCTCACCTGGCCGGTCACGGTGCTGTAGTCGATCGCGTCTGTGGGCGTGAAGGTCACACTCTGCGAGGATGTCCCCTGTCCGGGAACGAGGCCGGGCGTGGTCCAGACGAAGATGCCGGGGACCGAAGCCGTGCCTCCTGTCAGCGTCGACGAGGCCAATGTTAGCCCGGAAGTGATGGAGCTGGCCGCGGGCCATGCCGAGACGGTTGGCAGCGCCTGAGCGACCGTGACCGCAGAATATGTGCCGGTGGCGGGACTGTAGGTCGAAGCGCTTTGGGAATCGGGCGTGTAGCTAACGGTCAGCGTATCCGAACCAATCGCCAAAGAGCCGGCCGGGATACTAAGAGTGGCGCTCCCGCTGCTGAGTGTCGTCGCCGCGGAGGTGTAGCCGCCACCGGTCAGCGTCACAGCTCCGGTAGGTGTTGGGTTACCGGTCCCGCCGCTTACCGTGACGGCGACGGAAAGTGCCTGGACCAAGGTTATGTCCGATGCCGAGGGCGCGACGGTGACGACTGGCGTGAATACTGCCGCGCTGCCCAGAATCTCGATGGCGGCGCCGTAATAGCTTGTCGCGGCGGTCCCGTTGGCCATCAGGTAATCCATCGATCGCGGACTGGTCGAATTTGTATAGAAGAACGCGTAAGGATCGCCGGTACTCCAGCTGGATTGATCCGTCATTCCTTTGGCGTAGATCGAATTGAAGATGACTCCCGCGGATTGTCCCGTACAAGTGGGCGGCGTCACTCCACCGGAAATGCACATCCCGCTGGGTGGCCCGGTTCCAACATAGGACGTGGCAAAGATCGCACTCTTTGCTCCCGCATTGATGGTCGGAGTAATTACGGGGTCGCCCACGATGTTATCGTTGGCAGTAGCCGCCTGGGTGCCGGCGCTGTGATTGACGGTGGTTCCGACACAGGCTGTACCGAGTGCGTTCTTTGCTCCGGCAATGGTGTAAATCTCAACGTGCGTCTGAACTACATCGGGGGTGTAGCTAAAAATGCGGTCACGGGCCGAGACGTTCGAGCCAAGGCAAGCTGAGTATTGCTGGGGATCCACGGTTGGGTCGGTATAAGGAGTTCGCGTATACGTTGTACCGTAGTTATCGGTCAGATTGGTCATTCCCCAGCCCGAACTGGGATTCGAGGTAGAAAAGACAATGGCATTGCCGTTGGATGGAAGCGGGTCCCAGCCGAGTACATTCCAGTTGATGAAATGCTGATCCGTTACTACGTGAATACCGGATGGTTGCGTCCCCGCGCCGCTCGACGCCCTGAATGCCTGAGAGACAATATTCCAGAACATCCAGTTATTGTTATTCACGTCCATGGCGTTGGCGTAGATGGTGGGATTGATGGCTCCCGACGACACCTGTACTTCCACCATCGACATGAACTGGTCGAAGTCGTTCTCCGCGATCTTCGCCGCCGTATCGTCAGGCATCGCGACGCCCGCCTGATTTCCATTCTCCGTGGAATCAGAGGTGCAGATGCCAAACGTGAAAATCATATCGCCGCTGGCCGTTGTCGTAAGTGGACCGGGATTCAGGACACCCTGGCCTCCGCTGGAACCGCTGTTGCCGTCTCCGCAGGACGTTGCGGCAATGCCGCTGACTTCGTCATAACTGAACTGTGCGACATCGCCATCCACAATGGCGTTGCTGAACCCAACCGTGATGACCGATGTCCCGGTGTTGGCTCCGCAGACGTAGCGAACCTCGGTAGTCTCCGCGAGATTGGTGTCCGTCGTGGTCGCGCCCGCCGACCAGGTATTCGATTGATCGTCGGTAATCGATGAGATGGCCGCGGTGCTGGGATGGCTGATAGTGAGCTTCATCAGGTTGCCGGGCAGGGTCGGGGGCACAGTGATCCTGAAGGGACCTGTTAAGGTGTCGGTGCCGGTTCCCAGGGCCACGGTGTCTTTCTCATGAATGACACAGGGATGGCTCGCATCGCAATCGGGCCAGATATAGGTGGTGAGGTAGGTCGTGCGCAGCTCCACGCCGACCGCGGACCATGCGCCGGATGTTATCGTCGTGGCACAGGAGAGGCTTCCCGCAGAGGCTGCCAAGTTATCACATGCGGCGGCGGCGACATAACTGCTCGTCGTCCCTGTGCGAGCCGCGTCCCGTAAATTACCCGCTCCCGCAGTGGGAACACCCGAGGAGCCGAGGCTGGAAGTTACGGCTACCAGCCAGTCATTTGGATCTCCGGTCGTGACGGTAACCCCCGGAGCCGTGCTGTTTCCTGTTGCCGTTCGAGTGACGCCGATGGCGGCAACTCCTGAGTACTCTTCAACACTGAGGTTCCAGGATGTAGAACCTGTGAAGCGGGGCGTTACGGTGGTCAGGGCCGCGCAGTCTCGACAAATCAGTATGGCCGAGCAGGAGCCGGTGCCGTTACAGACCTGTGCGTAGGGAAAGAACCAGGAACCAGGCGCGCTTCCCTCGACGTCGTTGATCGACTGCGAGGCCGTTTTCCATGTCAGGCCGGCAATAACCAGGTTTCCCGCGGTGGTCGGGCCGTTTAGCGTACAGGCCGCACCTGCAGAAGCAGAGCTCTGGCTGCACATGGTGTGCGACGCGGGGACAAAGGCAATGGCAGCCCAGGCGGGAGTGGAAACAGCAAAGGCAAGAACAAGCAGCAGACGCTTCACTCGCAATTACCTCTTTCAGCACCGGCTGTGCGGAATTGTAGTGCCTGCGGGGGGAATTGCAAAGATTGGCGACCCCGCAAACAACCCGCCCCGTTCCAGGGTCCGCGAGGGCGGTCGAAGGCGATCAGCGCACCGTGGCGAGGATACCGAGGTTCAGCACGATCATCAGCGCCGACGAGGCTGGAATCACCAGCAGCGCGGTGCGGATGCGTTTTGGATCGGGGCCTGCAATCGCGCCGATGATGTGGGAGCTGACCGCGAGACCCGCCCATCCGCAGGTGATGACGATGCCGATGGCGGTGCCCGTCATGCGCGGGAAGGCGTCCGCGACGATGGCCAGCGTGGTGGGAAAGACGGGAGCCATGGAGAGACCGGCGAGGAATACGAGCGCAGCTGCGGCGCCGGGGCTGTGGGTTCGCAGCAGGAGGAAAGTTGTAACAGCCATGGCTACAGATGCGGCGAGCGTGACGTAGACCGGCGGAACGCTGATGAGGATGGGCGAGACGCCGACGCGGCCGATGAGCAAACCGAGTGCGAATCCGAGCGAGAGGATGTTGAGTGCGCGGGATTCGGGGATGCCCTGCGCGATGAGATGGCGGACAAGCCAGTTCCACACGCCGACTTCGCAGCCGACGTAAAGAAACAGCAACATGCCAGGCAGAAAGAGGATGGGACGGCCGAGAACTGGACCAGCATCCGCAAAGATGAAGCGCCCCGCGCCGGTGGGCGGCGGCATGTGCGCGGCGACCTGAATGGCGAGCGTTACGAGTGTGAGCCCGGCAACCGTGTAGCAGAGGCGGACCCAGTTGCGATTGAAGAGATTTGCGGAAATGAAGGGCGTGGCGAGGCCGCCGAGTCCGAAGAAGATATTGACCAGGTTGAGGGCGATGGCGCGATGCGCCTCGCCTACGTCGCTGGTGAGGGCGTTGGCGCCGGTCACGACGATGCCGCCGCCCATGCCGAGCAGGAAGAGGAGGAAGACGATGCTGCGAAAACCCGCGGAGCGCGGGATAGCAAGCAGCGCAAGAAAGATGAGGGCGAGGCCGAGAACGAGTCCAACCTTTTTGCCGAAATCGTCGAGCAGCGGGCCCACGCCGAGCGAGGCGACCATGAGCCCGAGCGCCTGCGCCAAGGCAATCGTCCCGTTCTGGCGAGGGGTGAGCTGAAAGCGGCTGGAGAGTTCCGGCAAAATGGTGCCGAGCATGGCGGCGATCATGCCGTAGACGAAGATCGCGACGACTGCGGCGAGGATCAGCAACGTTGGGTTCTCCTGACTGCGGGTTCGGGGTGATTTCAGAGTGCGGGAACGTCAATCCAGCTTCGCGTGCGATTGCTTTTTAGTTCGGCGTCGAGAATAACAAGCTGGCGGAGACCATCGGCGAACTGAGGATAGTCGCGCGGCGCTGCGGGGTCGGCGATCGAAGCGTAGAAGCGGCGAAAGACCTGCTTGAAGGTGTCATCGTAGCCCTCGCTGTGGCCGCCGGGAAGGTCGGCGAAGGATCGCGCGGCGGGTTTTAGCAGGGAGGGATCCTTAATAATGATGCAGTTTGCGCTGTTGCGATGGCCTATCCAGAGCTCGTCGGGGCGCTCCTGATCCCAGGCTACCCCGGATTTGGTGCCGTAGATTTCGATGCTGAGGCGGTTCTTGCGGCCTGCGGAAACCTGGCTGGCGGTCATGCCGCCACGGGCGCGGTCGCCCATGCGGAAGATGACTGCGCCGAAGTCTTCGGTGTCGATGGGCGTTTCGACCGTCTCTTGCGTGCTGGATAGTTTGTTCGCGAAGGTTTCGACCGGGCCTTTTGGCTGCTTGCGGGTTTTGTGGACGGTGTTCAGATCGGCGCAGAGGGTGGTCACGCGCAGGCCGGTGAGGTGCTCGGCCATATCGAACCAGTGGGAGCCGATGTCGGCCATCGCGCGCGAGGGTCCACCGGCCCTGGTTTCGACGCGCCAGTTCCAGTCCGTCTCGTAAAGGAGCCAGTCCTGGGAGTAGGTGCCCTGGACGACGAGGATTTCCCCGAGGTCGCCGGCTTCGCGCATGGCGCGCATCTGCTGGACCATGGGGTAGCAGCGGAGATTGTGACAGACACAGTTACGTAATTCTTTTTGCGCGGCGAGCGTGGCGAGTTCCCGGGCTTCCTGCACCGAAGTGGCGAGGGGTTTTTCGCAGAGGACGTGCTTGCCTGCGAGCAGCGCCTCTTTCGCCATGGAGAAGTGTTGGGCGTTGGGGGTGCAGATGTCTACCGCGTCGATGGTGGGATCGCTGAGGATTGCTTGAACGGTGACGGCCGGGACACCGAAGGCGGAGCCGAGTTTTTCTGCGTTGGCCGGGTTGCGGCCGGCGATGGCGGCTACGTCGACGTTCTCGGTGCGGCGCAGGGCTTCGAGATGGACGCGGCCCATGAATCCTGTGCCGATGACTGCGGTGCGGATGCGTCTGGTCATATACCCTCAGGGGCTAACGCCCCTTCACTCCTGAACAGTTTGCGGAAAAACTCACCAACTTTGAAAGGCCCCCGCCCCCCTCCCCTCCCCTCTTCCGTCAAGTATCTGAAATCATGGGTCTTTTGGGTGCTGTCGAACTCGATAACACCTCCGCCTGGCTCCGGACTGCTGCTGGAAGCGGGTTTTTCGGAGGGTTGAGACTTGCTGTGCATCTGATGTTTGGACTCCCATGAAAAAACCCTGCTCATCCCGGGATGAACACGGGGGATGAACAGGGCTTTCCCAACTATCTATCAGGCTAGCGCCGGGGAGGGAGCAAGTCCAGAACAATCCACGGGTTACACAGTACTAAAGTTTGGAGGCCAACACTCCTATACCCACCACGCAGCGCCGGGCTGCTCACGGATGACGAGTTCGTTGAGAAAGGCGGCGGCTTTGGTGAGGCCTTCTTCGGCGGAGAGCAGCGAATCTTCATGCTCGATGGAAAGGACGTTGTCGTAGCCGTACATGCGGAGCGTGGAGACGAACTCCTTCCACCACTCGGCGCCGTGGCCGTAGCCGCAGGTGCGGAAGATCCAGCCGCGGTTGCGCTCGTCGGTGTAAGGCTTGGTGTCGAGCACGCCGGTGAGCGGGAGGTTGGCGGGATAGAGCTGCGTGTCCTTGGCGTGGACGTAGAAGATGGCTTCCCCGAGACGGCGCACGGCGGCGATGGGGTCGATGTTCTGCCAGAAGAGGTGGCTGGGATCGAGATTGGCGCCGACGGAGGGGCCGGCAATGGCGCGGAGTTTGAGCATTGTTTCCGGCGAGTAGACCACGAAGCCGGGATGCATCTCGATGGCGATGCGGACGCCGTGATCGGCGGCGAACTTTCCGTGCTCGGTCCAGTATGGCGTGACGACCTTGTCCCATTGCCATTGGAGGACGTCAAGGTAGTCGGGGGGCCACGGGCAGGTGACCCAGTTGGGGGCGGTCGATTTGGGCGAGTCGCCGGGGCAGCCGGAGAAATCGACGACGACGGGGACGCCGAGTTTTTCTGCAAGGAGGACGGTCTTGCGGCTGACTTCGCGATGCATCGCGCCGATGGCGGGGTCGGGATGGAGCGCGTTGCCGTGGCAGCTAAGCGCGCTGATCGCCATGCCGTGGCCGGCGAGGATCGTTTTGAATTCGGCGAGGGCTTTGGCGTCGTCGAGCATGGAGAGCTTGCAGTGCGCGTCGCCGGGATAGTTGCCGGTCCCGAATTCGACCGTGTCGATATGGAAGGCCTTGAGTTTGTCGAGGACGGCGGGCAGCGGAAGCTGGGAGAGGAGTGGGGTGAAGACACCAACTTTCATGCGTAACAGCGTACAGGGCACCGAGCACCGGGTACAGGGCACCGGGCACCGGGGGTGCGGGCCGCCGACACGGTCCCGCTCGTCGGTACACAGCGATGGCGGACGCGAGGAAAATGGGACGCATGGATTCACTTCGACTGAAGCAGGGCGCGACGCGCTGGGATGAGGTGAGCCTTGGCGAAGTGATGCTGCGGCTCGACCCTGGAGAGGGGCGCATCCACACCACGCGGCAGTTTGCGGTTTGGGAAGGTGGCGGCGAATACAACGTTGCGCGCGGGCTGCGGCGGTGCTTTGGGCTGCGAACGGCGGTGGCGACGGCGCTGGCCGACAATGCGGTGGGGCGGCTGGTGGAGGATTTGATGTTGCAGGGCGGGGTCGACACTTCCCTGCTGCAGTGGGTTCCGTACGACGGCGTGGGGCGCACGGTGCGCAACGGGCTGAACTTTACGGAGCGCGGGTTCGGCGTGCGCGCGGCGGCGGGATGCTCGGATCGCGGGCATACGGCGATTGCGCAGGTCTCGGCCGGGACGTTTGATTGGGATCGCATCTTTGATCCGGGCCGGGCTGGAGAGGCGGGAGGCGCGCGGTGGTTTCATACGGGCGGAATTTTTGCGGCGCTGTCGGAGTCGACGCGCGAGGTGGCCGGCGAGGCGATGGATGCGGCGCGGAAGTATGGCACGCCGATTTCGTACGATCTGAATTTCCGCGACTCGCTGTGGAAGAGCATTGGCGGGAAGGCCAAGGCGCAGGAGGTGAATCGCGAGCTGGTGCGGAAAGTGGATGTGCTGCTGGGCAACGAAGAGGATTTCTCGGCGATGCTGGGGATTTCGCTGAAGGGCGTGGCGGAGGATTTTGCCGAGTTGCCGGTGGCGAGCTATGAGCAGATGCTGCGGGACGTGGCGGAGGTTTATCCGAACCTGAAGATAGTGGCAACGACGCTGCGGACGGCGCATACGGCGACGCGGAATGCGTGGGGTGCGATGGCTTTGGCGGAAGGAAAGATTGCGCTGGCGCCGCAGACGGAGGTTGAGATTCTGGATCGCGTAGGCGGGGGTGATTCATTCGCGTCGGGGCTGATTTATGGAATTCTTGCGGGCAAGCCTTTGGAGTGGGCCGTGCGGTGCGGCGTGGCGCATGGCGCGCTGGCGATGACCACTCCTGGCGATACCAGCATGGCGACGCTGCTGGAGGTGGAACGCGTGATGAAGGGCGGCTCGGCACGAATTGCGAGATAGCCGGTAGCCCGTGGCTGGGAGCCGGGAGCTGGGGCTGGGGCTGGGGCTGGGGCTGGGGCTGGGATTGGATGACGGGCGAATACAAATGAGTTTGACAGAGACGAAGAAATGGATTGAGCGGGGCGGGATTGTGCCGGTGCTGCGGGCGCGGTCGGAGCGGGAAGGCCACGCGCTGGTGGAGGCGCTGGTGGCGGGCGGGATCACGGTGATGGAAGTGACGATGACGGTGCCAGGCGCGGTAGATCTGTTGCGCGTCCTGAAAAGGGAGTTCGGCAGCAAGTTGCTGTTGGGTTCGGGGACGGTGACGGATGCGGAACAGTGTACCGCGACGATTGATGCGGGCGCAGAGTTTGTGGTGAGCCCGAGCTTTCATCCCGAGGTCATCGCGAGGACGAAGAAGCTGGGGAAGGTCTCGATTCCTGGGGCGCTGACGCCGACCGAGGTGATCACCGCATGGCGCGCCGGCGCGGATTACGTGAAGATTTTTCCGTGCTCGGCGGTGGGCGGCGCGCCGTATCTGAAAGCGCTGCTGGCGCCGTTTCCGGAGCTGCGGCTGATCCCGACGGGTGGCGTGACGCTCGCGACGGCGGTGGATTTTTTGAAGGCGGGCGCGCGGGCACTGGGCGTAGGGACGGACCTGGTGAATCCGAAATGGATCGAAGAGGGCAAGCCGGAGAAGGTGACGGAGACGGCTCGGGCTTATTTGGAGATTGTGGCGACGCACAGGCACGCCAGGAGTTAGCGGCCGGAGTTCGGGCCCCGCGGCGCGACTCGATACAATGGCGGCCATGACTGTGAAGACGGTGGCTAAGAAGGCTGCGAAGAAGCGGGGGAAATCCGCTGCCGGTAAGGCATCCGCAAAACCTGCGGCGAAAACTCCTAAGACAAAGCGGAGTTCCGGCGATGGACTCGAGACCGACCCGAAGCGGATCGAGGAATTGCTGCGGCGGTTGAAGGCGGCCTATCCCAGGGCCGAATGCGCGCTGCATCATCGCAATGCATGGGAGCTGCTGGTGGCGACGATTCTGTCGGCGCAGTGCAACGACGCTCGCGTGAATATGGTCACACCCTCGCTGTTTAAGAAGTTCCCGACACCGGCGGCGTTTGCTGAGGCTTCGCTGCCGGCGATTGAGGAGGAGATCCGGTCGACGGGGTTTTATCACAACAAGGCGAAGTCGATTTCGGGGGCGGCGAAGAAGCTGATCGGCGATTTTGGCGGCAAGGTGCCGGAGACGATGGCGGAGTTGCTCACGCTGCCTGGGGTCGCTCGGAAGACGGCCAACGTTGTCCTGGGGGTCGCGTTCAAAAAGGCAGAAGGCGTGGTTGTGGATACGCATGTGCTGCGGCTGTCCCATCGTCTGGGGCTGTCGCGCGCCGAGGATCCGAAGAAGGTGGAAGAGGATCTGATGCGGATCATCCCGCGGGACCGGTGGATTTCGTTTTCGCACGAGATGATTCATCACGGGCGCCAGATTTGTATTGCGCGGAAGCCGCGGTGTGTGGAGTGTTCTCTGGAGACGCTGTGTAATGCACCCGATAAGACGTGGTCGAGCCACTGAACGACAGCTGGGAGCCGGGAGCCTGGAGCTTCGATCCCGGTAGCCATTGCGCTTTCGGTGCTAGACTTCCGGGGGTTGTCGCGGCGCTCGCAACGCGGCGCGAACGCTGTTTGCCCCTGTGGAGGCCACTATGACCGGAAATTCCGTTGGCGCGGGTTTGTTTTCACGGAGACGTTTTCTTCAGACGGCGGGAGCGGCGGCCGTGATGGCGCGCAGCGGCTGGGCCAGCGCTGGATTTGTGCCGGCTTCGGACCGGATCGCGATTGGCGTGATTGGCTGGGGGATGATGGGCCCGGCGAACACGAAGGCGTTCCTTTCGATGAATGACTGCCAGGTGGTGGCGGCGTGCGATCTCGACAAGGGCCACCTGCAGGCGGCGCTCGACACGATCAACGGGCACTACGGCAATCAGGACTGCAAGGGATACCACGATTATCGCGAGCTGCTGGCGCGGGCGGATATCGATGCGGTGATGATTGCGGTGCCGGATCACTGGCACGCGATCATCGCGACGGAGGCGGCGAACCGGAAGAAGGATATTTACGGCGAGAAGCCGCTGGCGCGGACGATTTTCGAGCAGCAGGCGATTGTGCGGGCGGTGGAGAAGAACAACGTCATCTGGCAGACCGGTTCGTGGCAGCGGTCGCTTCCCTCTTTCCGCAAGGCGGCGGAGATTGTTCGCAACGGAATGATCGGCGACGTGACGCACATTGAGGTGGGATTGCCGGGCGGGCATCATGATTTTCCCCACACGCTGCCGGCGCTGATGGAAAAACTTTCTTCGTTGCCGAATAAGCCGGAGGACCCTTCGCAGATTGTTCCGGGGACACCGGCGTGGGATCTGGCGGTGTCGGAGCCTCCGGCGGATTTCGACTACGACCTGTGGCTGGGACCGTCGAAGATGGAGCCGTACATCGCGGTGCGCGTGTATCAGAACTGGCGGTGGAATTACAACACAGGCGGCGGGCAGCTGATGGACTGGATCGGACACCACGGCGATATTGCGCACTGGGGGATGGGGTTCGATCGCACCGGGCCCTCGATGGTGGAGGGGCACGGCGAGTTTCCGCGGGTGAACGCCATCTGGAATACGGCGACGAAATACACCATCGAGTGCCTCTATCGGAAGGAGGTCACGGGGTATCCGGTGGACGTGACGATGACGATTGCCGGCGGGTCTCCGGCCATTGCGATGGGGACGAAGTGGATCGGCAAAGACGGATGGGTATGGGTGGATCGCAGCGGGTTTGACGCGTCGAATCCGGCATGGGTGGAGGAGGATGCGCTGCCGGAGAAGGAGCGGAAAGTGCAGCTGATTGTTTCCGAGGAACACCGGCGGAATTTTCTCGACAGCCTGCGGTCGAGGAAGCCGACGATTACGCCGGTGGAGACGGCGCATCACTCGACCATCCCTGGGCATCTGGGGCTGATTTCGATGCTGGTCGGGCGCAGGATCGAGTGGGACGTGAAGACGGAGACGATTCTGAACGATCCTGGCGCGAGCGCGCTGCTGACGCGGCCTTATCGGGAGCCGTGGAAGCTGGGGTGAGGAAGACAGCCTGGAGCCTGGAGCTGGGAGTGTGGAGCCTGGGAACTGAGGCATGTTCCTGATCCCCGGATTGCGCGACTTATAATCAGCTTGACGTGAGGGGATTGGAAAGATTGCGCGGAGTGGGGGCTGCCCTTCTGCTGGTTTTTTCGGCATGGAGCTGGACGGCTCGCGCACAGCAGGCTGCGGATGCAAAATCGCCAGCCGCGAGTGAGCCGCATGGGCGGCTGCTGCTGGTGCTGCCCTTCGAAAACCGGAGCGGCGATGCAACGCTGGGCTGGATGGGCGAAGCGTTCCCCGACGTGCTGAACCGGCGGCTGAACTCGGCGCGGTTTCTCACCATCAACCGGGGCGATCGACTCTACGCGTTTGACCATCTGGGTTTGCCCCTCACCTTGCAGCCGACGCGGGCGACGGCGATCCGCATCGCACAGACGCTCGACGCCGACTACGTGATCTTCGGCCACTACTCCGTTGCGGCGAACCAGATCACCGCGGATGCCGAAGTGCTGGATGTCTCGGGTCTGCGGATGGGTGCGCAGATCGAGCAGCAGGGCGACGCGCAGCATCTGGTGGAGACGATCAATAGCCTGGCGTGGAAGGTGACGCGGCAACTGGATCCGCATTACGCGGTAGAGGAGCAGACCTTCCTGACCGCGGACAGGAACCTGCCCGCCGAGGCTTTCCAGAATTACATCCAGGGCATCGTGGCCGAGAACCCGAAGCAGGGAATCTCGCATTTGCGCGATGCTGTGAGGCTTGCACCGGACTTTGCGACAGCCTGGCTGGCGTTGGGACGAGCTTACTTCTCCGATCAGGATTATGAAGACGCGGCGTCGACGCTGGGACATCTGCGCAAAGACGATCCGAATGCTCTGGAGGCGGATTTCTATCGGGGCCTGGCGTGCTTCTACACGGGGAATTATCGCGAGGCGGAAGACGCTTTTGTGTTTGTGAGCGTGCGCCTGCCCCTGCCGGAGGTCGTGAACAACCAGGGTGTGGCGGCGAGCCGTCGCGGCAAAGATGCCGGCGCGCTGTTCGAGCAGGCGATTGGGGCCGACGCGCGCGATCCGGACTACCACTTCAACCTGGCGGTGGCGCTTGCGCATCGCAAGGACACAAGCGGCGCGCTGAAGGAACTGGATGAGACGTTGGCGCTGCGTCCGCAGGATGCGGAAGCGCAGACTTTCGCGGCGCAGCTGAAGAACGCGGATTCGGCCAGGCCCAATCCCGATCCGGGACATGCGGTGGCCGACAACCAGGGGCCGCTGACGCGGATCAAGCGAAGTTATAGCGAAGCGGGTTTTCGGCAGGCGGCGTTTGAGATGGAGCAGGTGCAGCAGATGCGGCTGGCGTCGATGACGCAGGCTCAGCGCGCGGCGGAGAACGTGAAGGATGGGGATCAGTTCTTCCAGCAGGGACTGGTTTTGGAGGCGGAACGGGAGTATCGTGAGGCACTGGACGCCGATCCCAGGTCCGCGCTGGCCCATGCGGGACTGGCCGCTGTGAGAGAGCGGGACGGCGATGCGGATGCGGCGCGCGCGGAGGCACACGCGTCGATTCAGCTGGCGCCCAACGTGCCCGCGTATCTGGTACTGGCGCGGCTGGATCTGCAGACCAACCAACTGAGCGCTGCGGCGGGTGACGTGGGCGAGGCGCTGAAGGTGGACCCGGCGAGCGCCAGCGCGAAGGGAATGAAGCTGGCGCTGGAGCGGCGAGGACAGACGACGAGCCAGTAGCCCGTAGGCGGTAGCGAAGGCTGGCCGGGAGCAAGAAGCGAGCGGACAGCGGGAGGAAAGCCATGAAGGCTCTGGCATTTCATCACAGGCACGGGAAGCGCGAAACGCTGTTTCTGTTGGCGATGATCCTGCTGCTGCTTTTGTGCCTGCTGGGACCTTGCACGGCGAGGGTAGCGGCGCAGAACGGGCAGGTGGTGGTTCTTCACCTCGACGATACGATTCAGCCGATCAGCGCCGACTATTTGAAGCGCGGTCTTGATCGTGCCGCGGACATTCACGCACAGGCCGTGCTGGTGGAACTGAACACGCCAGGGGGATTGCTGGATTCGACGCGCACCATGGTGGGCGACATCCTGAATTCTCCTTCGCCGGTTATCTTCTTTGTGACTCCGGCGGGTAGCCGCGCGGGATCGGCAGGATTTTTTCTGATGGAAGCCGCCGATGTTGCGGCGATGGCGCCGGGGACAAATGCGGGGGCTGCGCATCCGGTGGTCGAGATGGGCAAGATCGACGACACGATGAAGCAGAAAATCCTGAACGACACGCTGGCGTTTTTGCGGTCTTATGTGTCGGCGCGCGGACGCAACGTCGATGCGGCTCAGGATGCGGTGCAGAATTCGAAGTCGTATACGAACCAGGAGGCGCAGCAGCTGCACCTGATCGACCTGGTGGCGGCGGATGACCGCTCCCTGCTGGATGCGATTGATGGTCGCACCATCAAGCGGTTCAACGGGGCAAGCCAGGTGCTGCACACGCGCGGGACCACGATGGTGGCTGTCGATCTGACGCTTCGCGAGGAGATTATGGACCGCCTCATGGATCCGAACCTGGCGGTGCTGATCCTGCTGGCCGGCGCGCTGCTGATTTACCTGGAATTTAACACGCCGGGGACGATTATTCCCGGGGCGCTGGGGACGCTGCTGGTTTTGCTGGCGCTGTTCTCGCTGAACCTGCTGCCCGTGCGGTATACGTCGCTGGCTCTTATTGTGGGAGCCATCATTCTGATGGTGATGGAGGCGAAGTTCCCGAGCCACGGGATTCTGGCAGCTGCCGGGACGGTAGCGCTGGTGCTGGGAACTCTAACGCTGGTCGCTGGACCGATCCCTGAGATGCGGGTACAGTTTGCGACTGCGGTCGCGACGGGCCTGGCGTTTGGCTTGATTACGACGTTTCTGGTGCGGATTGCCCTCATCGCTCGACGAAATAAGGTCGTGGCGGGGCCGGAGGCAATGGTGGGCGTGATCGGCGTTGCCCAGGAACAACTTGCTCCACGAGGGCAGATCCTGGTGCATGGCGAATTGTGGCTGGCCGAATCGGCGGCACCGGTGGCGGCGGGCGAGAGCGTCCGCGTGCGTGCTGTCGATGGGCTGAAATTGTTAGTCGAGAGTGTACGAGAAACGGTTTCAGCCTGATTTTACGCGGGCTTTACGGCATCTGTTGCGATACAATTTCAGCCGGGCGTAAGGCACCCGACTATGTTCAGCGTACCCATTCTTGTTGTTATTGTCGTTGTCATCCTCTACCTGCTGAATTCCATCAAGATTCTGCGCGAGTACGAGCGCGGGGTTATCTTCCGCCTGGGGCGTGCTCTGCCTCAGCCCAAGGGTCCGGGAATTATCCTGGTTTTTCGCCCCATCGATCAGATGGTACGCGTCTCGCTGCGCCAGGAAGTGATGGAGGTCCCGCCGCAGGATGTGATCACGCGCGACAACGTAACGATCAAGGTGAACGCCGTGATCACGATGCGCGTGCTGGATCCCGCGAAAGCGGTGATCGAGGTTTCAAACTACGTTTATCAGACATCGCAGTTCGCGCAGACCACGCTGCGCTCGGTGCTGGGCGAGGTTGAACTGGACGGCTTGCTCTCGCATCGAGACGCGCTGAACCAGCGGATCCAGACCATCATCGACCAGCGGACGGAGCCGTGGGGCGTGAAGGTGGTCAGCGTGGAAGTGAAGCAGGTGGATCTGCCGGACACCATGCTGCGCGCCATGGCCCGCCAGGCCGAGGCCGAGCGCGAGAAGCGGTCGAAGATCATCAACGCCGAAGGCGAGTTTATGGCGGCGCAGAAGCTGGTCGAAGCTGCCAATTTGCTGGCGGAGCAACCGGTTACTCTCCAGCTCAAATATTTGCAGACCCTTACCGATATCGGAGTGGAGAAAAACACGACGATTGTCTTTCCGCTGCCGATGGAGTTGATCTCGCTGCTGGGGCATGGCGGGATAACCCGAAAGCCACCTGCCGCGCCACCTGAAACGAAATAACGGGTTCTCATCCCCCAGAGGTCCCTATGTCTTTCATGTTCGACACGGAAGAAGAGCAGCAGACCCGGAAAGAGCGTCGCCTGGCGGACGCGCCTCGACGCGCGGTGGGCGCAGATACCGAGATTGCGCTGGGAACGCGTTCGCTGCTGGCGATTTTTTTTGGCCTCGTGCTGATCTGTTCGATTTTCTTTGGCCTCGGCTATTCGGTAGGCCGAGCCGGCGGTTCTCGAGCGGCCTCGGAGCCCTCGACGGCTCCGCCGGTGCCCGACAGTCACCTGTCGAAGCCTTCTCCGGGGCAGGCGCTGACTCCCGTGGAAACCCCTTCCACCACGACGAGTGGGGGGGACGGAGCGGCTTCGGGAACTGACGGCACGGGTGCTCCGCAACCTGGCAGCGCAGAGACGCGGCCTGCGGTAACCGCACCGGCGAGTTCGCCGAGTTCTACGCCCACCAGCGCCGCACAGCCCCCGGCTAAAACTGCTGCAACGTCGCCTGCCGCTAAGCCCGCCATAGTGCAACCCGCCGCCGTGGCGACGAGGTTCATGGTGCAGGTGGCGGCGGTGCGCGTTCCGCAGGACGCCGAGATTCTGGTAGACGCGCTGAAGAAGCACGGCTACACGGCGGTGGTGCGGAACGAGCCGCAGGATCAACTGCTGCATGTGCAGCTGGGGCCGTTTACGACGCGCGCCGATGCGATGGCCATGCGCGCAAAGCTGCTCACTGATGGCTACAATGCGGTGTTGAAGTAGCTCAGGTGCGCATCCACTCCGGCAGTCCGGAGGCAATGGTTGCGCGCACGGCGGCCGACAAATCTTCGCGGCTCGCGTAATCGCGGGGCTGGATGGGCGCATGGACGACCACCTGCGCCGTGCCAGGATAGATCCTCAGGCTGCCTTTCTTCATCATGCTTTCCGTGCCGGAGATGGAGACAGGAACTACTGGCACTCCGGCGTGCATGGCTAGATAAAACGGACCTTTCTTGAAGGGCTGCAGGCGTCCATCGCGCGAGCGCGTGCCTTCGACGAACGAGAGAACGTGCACGCCGGACTGGAGCGTCCGCGTCGCGGTCTCCATGCTTTCGATGGCGCTCTCCACGCGGCCGTCGCGATCGACGGGAAGATAACCGCCTAGTCTCATACCCCAGCCAAGCATCGGAATTCTCATCAACGAGCGCTTGAGAAAGGCGACGGTGCGCTCGGGCAGCACGGAAATGAGCACAGGCGGATCAAGATTCGAGACGTGGTTGGAAAGGAACAGGTAGTGCTGCGATGGGTCGAGCGGCTGCTGCCAAACCACCTTGACGCGAATGCGTGCGAAGCGCAGACCGGTGCGTACCACACGCATCGCCCAGCGGTACAGCGGCAGGACATTGTGGCTGAGGAGGGTCCACGGGATGGTGACGATGGCGACCGGGATACCGAGAACGATCCAGGTGGTGAAGAGGGCGATGGCGGCGAGCATAGTTCAGGGCTGATGCGGACGAAGTTTCAGTGCCGCGGGGAGCTTTTCGTAGATGCCGTCGAAGCCGCCGTTGGAGAGAATGGCGACAACGTCGCCGGATGAAAGGCGTGGGACGAGATTTGTAACAATGGCCTCTACATTTGGGAGCAGAACGGCTTGGCGGCCTGCTGCGTTGAGGGCTTCGACGACGTTTTCCGGATGAAGGCGCTCGGGTGCGGGGATTTTTTCGGAGTGAAAGACCGCGGCTACGACGATCTGGTCGGCGAGGGAGAGACTTTCTACCAATTCGTGCTCGAAAACGTTGCGGCGCAGGGTGTTCGAACGCGGTTCGAGGACGGCCCACAGACGGCGTCCTGGATAGGCGGATCGCAGGGCACGCAGGGTTTCGCGGATTGCGGTTGGGTGGTGGGCGAAGTCGTCGATGATGGTGATGCCGTCGATTTCGGCGCGCACTTCGAGGCGGCGGCGGACACTGCGGAATGTTGCAAGAGCTTCAGTGATGGGCTCGGGCGCGATTCCCTGCCCTGCGGCGAGTGCCGCGGCGGCGCTGGCGTTGAGCGCATTGTGTTCGCCGGCCATCGGAAGAGTGAGTTCGGCCCACGGTTGGCCGGAGCAGAGCAGCTGCCAATGGCTGGCGCCGTTCTCGCAGCACAGGTTTTTCAGGCGCCACGTTGAATTCGGGTCGAATCCGTAACGGTCGACGTTACACATTGCGTGGCTGACACATTCCGAGACGTTTTCTGAGCCGTCAAAAGCAACGATGCGCCCGCGACGGGGAACGAGATTTACGAGGCGCTTAAACGCGGTCTTTACGGAGTCGAGGTCGCGATAGATGTCGGCGTGGTCGAACTCGACGTGGGTGAGAATGAGCGCGTCGGGAAAGTAGTGCATGAACTTCGGACCCTTGTCGAAGAAGGCTGTGTCGTATTCATCGCCTTCGATGATAAAAGGGCGCCCATTGGCTAGGCGGAAGCTGGTGCCGAAGTTTTCGGCGACGCCTCCAATGAGGAAGGAAGGAGCGAACTCGGGTTGGTGACGCGCAGCGACTTCGTAAATCCACGACAGCATGCTGGTAGTCGTGGTTTTGCCGTGGGTCCCGGCGACGACCAGCGATTCGTGGCCGCAAATGAATTCTTCGTGCAGGATGCTGGCGAGCGAGGTGAAGGGGATGCGGCGGTCGAGCATGAACTCGACTTCCGGATTGCCGCGCGAGATGGCGTTGCCGACGACGATGAGATCGGGCGACGGCTGAAGGTTAGCTTCGGAAAACGGCTCGGCGATGGGGATGCCGAGTTCGCGAAGCAGATCGGACATGGGCGGATAGGCGGCCTGGTCGGAGCCGGTGACACGATGGCCGCGCAGTCGCAGCAACCCGGCCAGGGAAGCCATCGCGGTACCGCAGATTCCGATGAGATGGATGTGTTTCTTATCGGGCATGACGGGGGACGGTGACCGCGCGCTCGAGAAAATGTAACAGTGGTTGATCCGATTCGAGCAGGAGTTCGGCATCGGTACCAAACGGCAGCGTGACGTTGCCGCCGGAGACGTGGCCGGAGCGAACTCCGATGGCGATGGGAACGTTGAAGGGCTCGAGGAGGCGGAGGATGACCTGCTGGAGCAGGTCGGGATCGGCGCCGCGCGAGCCGCAGTCGAGCATTTCACCGAAGATGAAGCCGCGAGCGCCCTCGAACTTGCCCGCGACGATCATTTGTCGCAGCATGCGATCGATTTGATAAGGTTTCGCGCCCACGTCTTCAAGGAAGAGGATTTTGCCTTCGGTGCGCGGCGCAAAGCAAGTCCCAAGCGCAGCGGTAAGCAGGCTGAGACAGCCTCCGTAGAGAATGCCGCGGGCGGTGCCGGGGCGGAGAACGCGCAGCCCCTGCTCCGCGCCGACCCTGACGAGGCCGCCGGTGAGGGCCGCTCGGAAGCTGTCGAGGTCGACGCCGTCGTCGACGGAGAAGTCCGCGGCGGCCATGGGCCCGTGAAAAGAAACGAGGCCGGTCTGATCGAGGAGCCAGGTTTGAATCGCCGTCATGTCGCTGTAGGCGAAGAGCGGTTTGGGATGCGCACAGATCAGGCCGAGGTCGAGTCCGTCGAGGAGGTAGTTGGATCCGTAACCGCCACGTGTACAAATGATGGCGGCGATGTTGGGGTCGGCAAATGCGGCGTGCAAATCGGCGAGGCGCTCCTCGGTTGTTCCGGAGAAGTAGGGCGCTTGCTTCCCGAAGGCGTGCTCGGAAGGGACGATTTCGTAGCCCAGAGAGCGCAGCACTTCGATGCCGCGTGCGATGCGATCGGCACGGGCGCTGCTTGCGAGCGAGACAACGGCGATGCGCGCGCCAGGCGCTACAGCGGGTGGCTTCAGGGCGCGATCAGGCAAGGAGCACCTCTCCTTCGGCGATGAGCGAAGCGGGGCCGGTAAGGATCATCCCGGCGCGTGGTCCAGACCACTCGACACGCTGCGAACCGCCAGGAGCATGCACGGTGAGCGGCGATTTTCCTCCGCAGTGCGCGATGACGGCGGCGGCGGTGGCACAGGTTCCGGTTCCGGAGGATGTGGTGGGTCCGACGCCTCGCTCGAAAATGCGAATCTCGATCTCGTTCGCCTGAATGATGCGCACAAACTCCACGTTTGTCTGGTGCGGGAATTGTTTGTGGGCGCAAAGCTCGCGGCCGAGTTCCTGCCAGCCGCGGCTGTGGGCGCCGAAATTCTCATCATGCACCACGACCACGAAGTGTGGATTGCCCATGGAGACTTGAATGCCGTAAACCAAAGTCCTGTCGGCGAGTGTCAACTGGGTTGGGGAGACTTCGGGCACCCCCATGCCTGCAGCGATTTGGAAACTGCCGCCTTCCGCGGCGACGATGGTGCAGGCGCGCGGGCCGGCGTCGGTCTGGAGAATGAAAACTTCGCCGACGGGCGCTCTCTCGGTATGCGCGAGCCACGCGGCTACGCAGCGCGTGCCGTTACCGGAGATCTCTGCGATTGAACCATCAGCGTTGGCAAGACGGATGCGGCCTGCCCGCTTGCCGGTATTCTCGAAGAACTCAACGCCATCCGCGCCGATGCCGGTGTGGCGTTCACAGAGCTTTCTCGCGAGATCCGAATCCCAGGCACCCTCGACGATGAGGAAGTCGTTGCCGCAGGCGTGCGCCTTCGCAAAGCGCATCACTCGTCCTCCGCATCGCGATAGTGCCGGACATCGAGGCAGGCTGGAGCGGCTTTCAGCGCTGCGAACAGGCGCCGGTGTGCGCGCTGGTTTGCCGCAACATCGAAAGACAGCCGCTGCAGGGGGCCCACGGGCTGGTTGTCCAGCGCATCCATGTGGCGATTCTCGCGATCCATCACACCGAGGATCGCGGCGGTCATCTGCTCCGCATCATCGCCACGCACCTCGTAGGTCATGGTGTAGAGCTTAAGGTTGGCGCTGTATTCGAGGAGCCGAATCATCTCCAACACGACGAGCACGACGACGGTAGCGAAGATCGCCGGAAAATAGAGACCGGCTCCACAGGCCATGCCGATGGAGGCCACGGCCCACACGGTGGCGGCGCTGGTGAGGCCGCTGACGCGATCGCGATTGTGGAGGATGAGGCCGGCACCCAGGAATCCAATGCCCTGCACGATGTTCGAAGCAATCTGCCCCCGGTTCGGACTGTTGTCGCCAGCGATAATGGCAGAGAGAAAAGTAAACATCGCGGCGCCGAAACAGATGAGGACGTTGGTGCGCACGCCGGAAGGGCGGTGATGGTATTCGCGGTCGATGCCGATGGCGCCGCCGAGCGCTGCCGCCAGCAGCAGACGGCCCACCGCGCCGCCGGTGAGCAGCATTTGCTCAAGGCGGCTGAAGGCCAGCATGTGGCCGTTCGTGTCAGATGCGAGGATCACTTGCCGCTGATCCTATCACCGGGGGCGGCCATGTTTGAACGGTAAAAACGCACGCAAGGTTGACCTGTCGAGCACACGATGTTGAGAATCGTCAGGCCCTCGGGGTGGGCTTCGATCGCTTGAGCAACGGCGTCATGATCGGCGGCGATGACGAAGGCCGCAGACTGCGCGGGGTGCTGCAGGGCAGGCATCCACTGGTAGTAGTCGGTCTCATTGATGGTGCGGCGCAGGGGGATTCCGGCGCGCTGAAAGGCTCCGATATGGTCGGAGGTCCAGACGAGGATTTCGCCCTGAGGGGGAAGCTGC
>Ga0181520_10003924_pt1 | contig 25486 bp, 19 predicted proteins | sample PEATcosm2014_Bin_29_FD_132451 | JGI IMG/M metagenome (GOLD analysis project Ga0181520, IMG submission 132451) | Peatland microbial communities from MTU Mesocosm Facility, Houghton, MI, USA - PEATcosm2014_Bin02_30_metaG | ecosystem: Environmental > Terrestrial > Soil > Wetlands > Peat | place...
GCACGGGCGATCATGCCAGCGATACCGAACTGACTCGGCAGGCTTTTGAACGCTCCCAGAAAGCCGCCCAGCTCTCTCGAAAGATTGCCAAAGAGGAACCATTTTCCATGCAACTCTAAAGCGAAGCCGCCCCCTGCGGGGGATTCACGCTCTGTTCTGTGCAGAAAAACGCATCTGTCCATCTTCTTTGCAGCGCTTCCTTCCAGCCTGGACGTACAATGACTGCATGCCTTTCAGGCGAAAGGAACGAAGAACGATGAAGAACCGGTTTCTTCTGTTGTGTCTGCTCTTGCTGGGCAGCTTGGTTTGCCGCGCGCAATCGAACAGTGTTGCCGGGGAGTGGCGCGGAATCTGGATCGACCCTACGGGGTATTCTTTTACGGCCACCATCACACTGGAAACGGGGCCTGGCTGCAGAAGTTGCGCGGCCACCGGCGAAGGTTCCATTCGTGGTGCAATTGTCTGGACATTGCGAAAAGTTCCAGCAAGCGCCCCTGCTGAAGTGGCTGCCAAGGTCGGCATGACCGCCACGGAGTTCGTCAAGGGCGAACGTAAAGGCGATGGGTTACTAATCTTGAACGGCTACAAGAAAGACGACCCCAATACCATCTTCAGCTTGGATAGATATCGGCTTGCCGTCTCGGATGATGGCCTGATCATGGGTGGCATCACCTTCAATAACGGCACTTGGACCGGGCAACTGAACGCCTTGCGCGCGCAGAACTGACTCAATACCGGTTGATCATCGCAGGCGGCGGTGGGCCGTTTCTGCCGTTGAGCAGCCAATCCAGCGGCGCTTTCAAATCTCCCTCGCGCGCCTCGCCTTCAATGCGAGCAATGATCTCGCCCTGTTCATCCAGGATCATCGTGGCGGGGAGTTCGTTGCCCAATCCTGAACGGTCCAGAGAATCCAAATCCGCGCCCAGCCATACCTCAACCGCGAGGGGATTGTGGTTTAGAAACTGATCCACTTTTACGCGATTCTCCAGCTCGTCCGCGGAAGCTGCGATAAAGCGGATATTCTTTCCCTTGAACTGTTGGCTCAGCCGCGAGAGCAACGGCAGCTCCTCCCGGCATGGCACGCACCATGTCGCCCAGAAGTTGATCACCACGATACTGCCGCGTAACTCCGAAAGCTTATGTGTATGCCCAGCCAGATCCCTTAATTCAAGATTGGGAGCGCGCTTGGCCTGCGCCGATGAAATCAGAAAGCAGAAGGCGAGAGCCGTTCGTGCCCATGCGGATATCTTCATGGATTATTCCTTGTTGAAAAACCAGTTGCAAATTCCCAGGTTCCAATCTGCGGAACCTGGGAATGGAAGCATCATCGATAATGTCTGAAACATACCTCTCCAACTTAGAAGCGATGTGTCCAGCTTGCCAGCCAAACATACTGCGCAAAGGCGGCGTCTCCATGGGCGTCATAAACTGAGTCGGGATAGCTGACCGTTCGATCACGGTGAATGGCCTTGTAAACGCCCGCAGAGAGTGTGTTGGATCCTCGCCCGTACTGACCTCCAGGTCCGGCGGTCACTGCGAATCCGGGTCTGCGGAAGCCATCATTGCTGTTGGGAAAGAGATTGTAGGCGGGCACGCCCTCATCCCGTGGTCCAAAGGTCGCGCTCAGTCCTTTGATGCGATGCACCGGAAAGGCAACGCCCGCTTCCAAAAGATATTGGTCGGAGATGGCAACATAGTTATCCAGCGGGGTCTTGGTGGAAAGAGTGGCTCCTCGTTGCACGCCGTTGGTGCCACCCTGCGTGGCTATGTAATCCCCATCCGTATAGAAGGTCAGGTTTTTTCCAATGCGCCGGAATCCCATCCATTGCATCACCAATCCCCAACCTCCATTGCCGGGCTGAATCGAGTAATCCACGGGCGCTGTCACTTCCACAGCGGCTCCAGTTCCGGTGGTGTTGGTGTCCACCGTATTCTCCACATCGTCGTTGCCGGTGGGCATCAGCAGTCCAAGGCCAACGGAGAAGTTGTCGCGCGGTGCGTGCTCTGGATTCCGAATCCAGTAATTGGCGCCGATGATGGTGTCTCCAAGGCCGGTGGACTGGTACTCGATGGGTGAATTCTGACTTTTGCGCGAGGCAAAGAGCCACGGCATATCGATCTCAAAGCTGACCTTCGGCGTCCATTGATAAGTCAGATTCGTGGTAATCAGATTGATCCTGTTTTCCACCTGAGTCTTGTCCTGTGCCCGGTACTCCTGGTAGGTATCGCCGACATAATGCTGGTAAGAGAATTGGTGGCGCTCGCCAATCGTAATTTGAAAGTGCCCCGGCTCCAGGGTTCCTCCTTGGCCTGTAGGCAATGCATTCTGTTCCGGCGACCGCGCCAGAATGCAGCCCTGCGCCACAAGTTGACCTGCGGATAACAAGAGTAGAGTGACCATGGCTAAAAGCGACAGAAATACTGCCGCCGTGCTTCGCTTTTTTACTTCGCTTTGATTTCTGGCATGACTTCTTGATGAAATGCTTTGCATCTCTGGTGACCTCAAATGAAAGATTTGCGTGCAGGGACAAATAAGGTGATCAGGCGGCGCGAAGGGGATCGGGCGCTTGAGCGCAATCCGCCTGAATTCATTCTTTTCGTCTACTGTTAGCTAAACTAACGTTCAATGGAAACCTGCACATCAGTCCTTGTGTGGAGAATTTACTGCTTCATTCGGTGCAGACCGCAAGCTTCTTCTGCGCCTTTCCATCGGTCTCTTTGCCAGTTCTGCCGTCCAGGCTGTTAGAATTTCCGCATGGAAACCATCCAATACAATCTTCCGCAAAACCGCATTCCTCTTGCCTGGTACAACCTTGCCGCCGACCTGCCCAAGCCGATGGCTCCGCCGTTGCACCCCGGTACGCTTCAACCGATTGGGCCGGATGATCTGGCGCCGCTTTTTCCGATGAGCCTGATTATGCAGGAGGTCAGCCAGGAGCGGGAGATTGAGATTCCCGCCGAGGTCAGGCAGTTGTACGCGCAGTGGCGTCCCTCGACGCTCTTCCGCGCCCGCCGACTGGAGAAGGCGCTGGATACGCCCGCGCATATCTATTACAAGTACGAGGGCGGAAGCCCGGCCGGCTCGCACAAGCTGAACACCGCCCTGCCGCAGGCCTATTACAACAAGCTGGAAGGCACCAAGCATCTGTCGACCGAGACCGGAGCCGGCCAGTGGGGCTCGGCGCTGTCGATGGCCTGCGCGTTTTTCGGCCTGGATTGCAAGGTCTATATGGTGCGCGTCAGCTACGATCAGAAGCCTTATCGCCGCGCGCTGATGGAGGTCTTCGGCGCCACCTGCATCGCCAGCCCGAGCGATACGACCGACTCCGGCCGCGCCATTCTTGCCGCCCATCCGGACTCCAACGGCTCGCTGGGCATCGCCATCTCCGAGGCCGTGGAAGTGGCCGCCAAGGATCCCGACACCAAATACGCGCTGGGCAGCGTGCTCAATCATGTTCTGCTGCATCAGACGGTGATCGGCCTGGAAGCCATCGAGGGGATGGCCATGGCCAACGATGAGCCGGATGTGGTGATAGCCTGCGCCGGCGGTGGATCGAACTTTGCCGGACTGGCGCTGCCGTATGTGGGCCGCAACCTCAAGGGCCAAAGCAAGGCACGCATCGTCGCCGTCGAGCCGGCCGCCTGCCCCAGCCTGACACGCGGCCACTTCGCCTATGACTTCGGCGATACCGGCCATCTGACGCCGCTGGTCAAGATGCACACCCTCGGCTCCACATTCATTCCGCCCGGCATCCACGCCGGAGGATTGCGCTATCACGGCATGGGACCGCTGGTCTCGCACGTTATGGACCTGGGCCTGATCGAAGCCACCAGCGTGCAGCAACTGGACGCCTTCGCCGCCGGAATTCAGTTTGCCCGCTCCGAGGGCATCATTCCCGCGCCGGAGTCCAACCATGCCGTCGCCGCGGCCATCAGCGAGGCGCTTCAAGCCAAAGCGGAAGGCAAGGCGAAGACGATCCTCTTTGGCCTCAGCGGCCACGGTCACTTCGATATGGCCTCTTACATCGCCTACCAAGCCGGCAAGCTCGAAAACTACGAGTACCCGGAGGAAGAGATCGCCATGGCTCTTGCCGGGTTGCCGTCGGTGGGGTAGGTCTTCATTTGGGGCAGGTGCCCTATCCTGTCGCGTACTAGCCACCCCAGCGCACAAAGATCGTGCGTAAGGAACCTCGTTTGGCGAAAGGGCGGGTGACCATATCCCGGTCAAAGCGTAATTTTCAAGATCAGCGGACGCAGGCAAACAGCATTCGCCCAAAACTTTTCAAATCGAGAGGAACGCAGTCTTCGTCCGGTCCGAGACGGATGATCCGCGAGAATGTTGTATTCGCTTCAAGCCAGTGATGGATGTAGTCGACATCCCATTCAACAGGCAATTGTCCGGGATATTCCCGACTTTCGGCAGTATCAAAGAACAGGACATGACCCGTGGCGGAATCCAGTAATTGAATCAACTCTTCCGCACTGGCGTTCAGATTTTTCAAAATATAATGATGCAGAAGGCTGAAACAAGTGATGACATCGTATTTGCATGGAAGCGCGCGAAGAAATGTTACAGCATCGGCGCGATGCACCTGTTCATGATTCAGGCCATACATCATCATTCCCACCGAAATTGCATTTGGGTCGCGCTCCACGCCCTCAGCTCGAAAGCCGGCCTTTGTCATGGCGGAAACAAACCACCCATAACTGCTGGCCACATCAAGGCAGCTTTGAGCGGCAGGGGGCATCAAGCCTTCAGCGCGCAGAAAAGCCTCAATTTTAGCCTGCCTGTCCGAGCAGCGCCTGACCACGGTCCACTGTGCTACTTCCGGTGAATCAATCGGCTGATATAACTCCTTCCGTCCTTTCAGCCATAAGACCTCACGTAATAAATCCTGCAAGGGGGTGGTAACCGCGGGGTGCAGGATGAGGCCGGAAACCTTTTTGACGCCAGAGGCGTAGGCCTTGGCCAGCCGGTGATGGCCCTCGCAAACCTGATAATAAGTCGAATCCTTGATTGGATAAACGGAAATATACTCATATGGGTTCCGAATATAACCGTCAATTTCGGGATAATCCTCGGCTGCATCAACATTTTGATAGGAACGAACGAAACGCATTGCGCCTCTTCGAATCTGAGAAGGCAAGACCGCATCAAAGTAATTACCGAATAACTCGATATTTCTCACTGCGCTTTGATAATACTCTGTAGTTTCAAAAACTCCCTCATCCCAAAGGTGCTGGCCGAGAACATCGAACTGCTGAAGAAGTTTGACATGCGGCCATTGTGAGATGTGCTGTGACGGCAAGCGAAGATCGCCGATCAAGCGGGCGAAGGAAGCTGCTCTCACGCCGCCGTCGCCGCCGCGCAGGCAGGCATCGACTGGAATGGACGTCAGCTTCAATTTCAAAGCAACTCCCCTGGTGGCTTCTCTGTAATTCAATATCTGCTTGCGAATCTCGTCCGATAGCAGAAGATGATACATCTTCAATATTCTGGAAATAACCGAACCATTCTTACTGGGCAGCGGATAACTCCGATACCTGATTGGGCTGCCGCGCTCGGGACGGACGAGCAGCGCCACAGCCTCTTCAGCAATTTGGGAGATTGGCTGGGGCATCATTCCAGTCAGTTGCTTGAGCCGGGTGTAGTCCTCAGGTTCAAGCACGCGCAGCAGGTAAACAAGAAAGAAAAGAACAAAGAATGCCGCACTCCCGCCCCATAGAACAGCTTTTAGAGGCGTCAGGCGCGCAGCCACAAAATGCGCGGTCAATGATGCCAGCGTGCTGATAAAAACCAGCTTGGCAACCAGCATCCAGGGAAGTTTCACTTGGTAGAGGCGGGCAGAGATGATCCACAGAATGGCGACGGCCATGAACTGACCGGCGCCATTGCCGATGCAGGCACCCACCGCGCCGTGCATGGGAATGAAATACCAGGCCACGCCAATATCGATTACTCCCGCAAAGGCCGTGGCGCCGATAACATAACGCTGCCGCTCCATGCTCTCAAGCAGATTCTGAGCGGGCATGAGAAATGCCTTGAATACGCAGAGCAGAGGCGCCAGTGCCACGACCATTGCCGCGCCGGCAAATTTATCGCCATAGACAACCAGCAAGGCGGAGGCGGCGAGCGAGGCGGCGATGAAGTGCAGAGGGATGGACATCAGCGCAATATAGCGAAAGGTTGATGCGGCCAGATCGGGCAGTTTCGACTTATCTCTTCCATATTGCGCAAAGATGGTGGCGCCGGCGGCCGAACCGAAGATAGTCGCGACGAGCAGCAACATCTCGGCCATGGTGAATGCCACGGAATAGAAGGACACCTGACTTTTGTCGGCATTGAAATACTCAAGCAAAAGAACTTCCGAGCGGCCCCAAACCACCATTGCCACCGCTGTGCTGATAAGGTTCTGTCCTGCGAATGGCGCCATCCGGCGGGCCAGTCCGGGCGGATGCGGATGAGTGGTCTTCCAGGCCAGCACGCGCATCGTGGTGGGGAAGAAGCGAACAAGAAAATCGACCAGGCGCATGGCCAGCAGCGCCTTGCCGACTCCAATCACGCCCCAATTTAAAAAGACAGTGGCGAAAATAAGGGATAAATAAGTTAAATTGGAAAGAATGGAAGCAGGGACATTGGAGAAAAAATCTTCCGCGGCTTGATTGGCCTGCGAAGAGATGGAGTTGACCATGGCCGGCCAGATGCTGAGTACAATCAATGCCGAAGCAAGTTTGTAATCACCGGTGGCGGATTTCAACACCCAGAACAGCAGGCCGCCGGAGGCCAAAGTGGCCAGCAGCACCTGAATCGCCAGGGTGCGCCAGTAGATATATCTTGCCGTTCCACGGTCGCCCATGCCGATAAACTCGGCCATGTATTTCTTGGTGGTGGCGGGAATGCCGAATCCGCCTAGTCCGCTGGCCATCGCGGCAATTTGGGAGACGAAGATAATGTAACTATTCTTATTGGGCCCGAGATAGCGATTGATGAGAATCGAGGCAATTAACGCAACAATGGAGTTGTTGATATTTTCGATGCTGAACCATCCGGAGTTCCGGGCGATGATTCTGGTATTTGAATTTGCATCAGGCATAGGGAAGGCGACTCGGAATCAAAGGTGAAGCGCATTACGGCGCGGATTTCCAAAGAAACCATGAGCCGGCGGTGAAGAATCATCGCCGGCTCGCGGTTCAGCTAAAGCCTTTATCCTTTTCCTTGCAGCGCGGCCTGCGCATCCTTGGCGGTTTGCGAATTGGGATCGAGGGAGACGGCTTTCTTCAGGTGCAGCGCGGCGTTGTTTTTATCCATCAGCTTGCTGTAGACCATCCCCAGGTGATATTGCATCGATGCGTTGTTGGGATTCTTCTTGAGCGCCTCTTCCAGCAGGTCGCGGGCGTAGCCGTAGGTTCCCTTGTAGTAGTAGGCCCAGGCCAGCGTATCGGCGGAGTTGGGCGAATCGGGCATGCCGCGGCGCGCCGTCTGGGCCAAGGTTAGCGCCACATCCACATTTCCGCCATTCTTTAGCATCATGTAGGCAAGATTGTTGGCTGCCATGGGCTGATCCGGCTTGATTTGAAGAGCCTTCTTGTAATAATCTTCGGCTTTTTTCTCATCTCCGGCCGATTCCTCCATAGATCCCAAAATGGCCAGTGCGCCGGCATTGCCTGGATGGTCGTTGGACCATTTCTGCCAGGCGCCGATGGCGCTGGAGACCTGGCCGCGCTGCACCTGAAGCTGCGCGTAGAGGGTTGTAGCCTCGGTGTCGTCGGGATTCAGTTCAATAGCCTTTTGCGCGGAAGACATGGCCTGATCCAGGTTTTTATTTTGCAAATAGAGCAGCGTCAGCATATCGTAGAACCCGCTATTCCTGGGGCTCTTGGCGATTTGCGCGTTGAGCCGGTTCATGGCCTGCGCAGGCTGTTTTTTCAGGAAATAGCCATTGATCAACCCGCGCATGGCTCCCAGGGAATTCGGGTCATATTGCAGAGCCTGCTCGAAGAGTGATTCGCTTTCCGGGTATTTCTTCTGAGAAAAGCGGATTTCACCCAGCATGAGATAGGCTTGCGCGTTTCGCGGAGCGACGTTGATGGCTGTCTTGAGGTCAGCCTCGGCTTTATCCTCTGATTTGTGGCTTAAATCCACCGCAGCCCGCCAGAGATAGGCAGCGGGAAAGCGCGGATTGGCGGCAATTGTCTTCTCCGCAATTTCGGAGAGCTGATTGAAATCGGCGCGCTGAATGGCCATGCGGGCCAACTCCTCCTGCGCGTCCACATCGCGTGGATTCAGTTGGACCGCCTGCTGAAAGCTCTTCTCGGCCAAATTGGAATCGCCTTTGGCCAGAGCGGCTTTTCCCAGCCAGAATTGAACGAAAGCATCCTTAGGCGCGTTGTTCACCGCGCTCTGCAGAGCCATGACGGCGTCATTCGCCTTGCCATTATTGAGCAGGACAATTCCGTTCAACACAGCCACCTGGGGATCCTTGGCATGATTCTTCATCAGCTCGGCGATGACTGTCTGGGCTGTGGCAATGTCTTTGGTTTGCAAAAGAATATGCACATATCCGAGTTGAACGGAGAGGTTCTTGGGATATTTTTTTGCCAGGCTGGCAAACTCCGCCTTGGCCTTGTCCGGCTGTCCCGATCCTACATAATAGTCAGCGAGGATGCGCACGCCCTGCGGGTTGTCGGCCAGATCGTTGGATGTCTGGCGAAGCACCTGCTCAGCCCTAGGCGGATCGCCTTCGCGAAGAATGACTTGAACCAGGGATTCCCGCGCGCTGAGACTCTTTGGGTCAGTGGCGACGGCGCTCCAGCAGGTATGCTCGGCATCCTGCAAGCGGTTGTTTCTGATATAGAAGGCAGCCAGAAGGAGCTTGGCATTGACGGATTTCTGATCCAGCTCAATGGACTTCTTCAATTCGGCTTCGACAGAAGCTCCTTGGCTTGCATCCCCAGCTTCCAGCAAGGCCAGAGTCTCGTGCAGCGCAGCCTCATTCGGGGCCAATTCGAGGGCGCGATGAATTTCGGCCAGGGCAACGTCTTTTTGTCCACGGCGGGCGGCAATGCGAGAGAGCAAGGCGTGCGCGTCGGCGTTGTTGGGCTGGGCGCTCAGGACAGCCGAAACCTGCGTCTGGGCATCATCGAGTTTATTTCCGGCCAGGAGCATATTACCGAGATCAAGCCGCGCCTTGATGTTTCCAGGTTGCAGTGTGACGGTCCTCTGGAGTTCGCCGTAACCGGCGTTGAATGCGCCCATGTGAAGATAGGTTTGGGCCAGGGCATAATGCGCATCGGCGAAGTTTTTGTCAATCTTCAAGGCATTGGAAAACTGAATAGCCGCCTCTTTATCCTTGCCCTTGGCGGCATAATTCTGCCCGCTTTCCAGGTACTTGTGCTTGCGGACGTTGGGGTCGCGAAAGCACCCGGAGAGAAGAGCCGCCAAAACAAACAGCGTAACGATTCCAAGAGCGGCGTGGGGATGACGCGCTCTCCTCATTGCGCAGAAGCCGGAGATTTCAACCATCATATTCATCCTTTCAGGCTGCCGACTGAAGCTATGGAAGCATCTTCCATAGCGGCGCAGCCTATCAAAGCCATTTTCCCGACCTTAGTCAGGAATGAAACGCGAGAGCAGGGGCGTCAACTGCCGAGTGAATGCTTCGGCGCGCTCTCTTGCCGCCGCGGTGTCTTCGCCGGAAGCCATGGGCGTAATGACGCGCACCAGAGCTCCATCGGTGCGATTGAGGCGAATGGCATCAACGACCGTATAGATTTTCGCCGCATACTCGCTGGCAACGCTGCGCCCGTGCGCCTGATACCAGTAAATGACAAATTGCCTGATCCCACTATTCGAAATGATATATTCCCCAACCCGGTGAGATTTTCCGGCCGCGTCGATCAGGTCCACGGTATTGGAAGATTCAAAGACCCAACCGGCCCCCGGCAGACAATTTTTAGGCGAATGAGGAGTTTGCCCGGTGCGCTGGGTGGGGAAATAGCCGATAAAAAGGCTGACCGGCGGCGAGTGCTTGTCCTGAAGATAGATGCGAGAGAGAAAGTCTCCGGCGCCGAGAACGTCGCGGGTCTCCTGATCGATCGGCAGATCGCTTCCGGTCCACGTCGCCAGTTCCAGCGGAAGCTGCGAGAGAGGCTGACTGGGTGGATTTTGATCCACATGGGCGCGCAGATGCAGCATCAAGGCTGCGCCGGTCAGCAGCAGGACAACCGTCCAGTATCGAAGGTTCTTCATCTCAGCCGCCTCTTGATTGGAATCAGGCTCATGGCGCGATGAAGAATATAGAGACACGCCAGCGAAACCAGGAAGATGACCCATCCTGAAAACTCATGAAAAAAGCCCATCGCCTTGTCGGGGTCCCAGTATTGCACGCACAGGCCCGTGCCCAGGATGCGCACCGCGTTGGCGGCAATGGCAATGGGAATACTGGCTAGCGCAATCACCAACCGCCTTCGATTGGACTTCTCCATGAAGTAACCGTAGAAGACCGCGAGAGTGAAGAGGCTCATCAGGGAGCGGATGCCGCTGCATGCCTCGGCCACCTCCAGGCTCATCAAGGGAAGTCGAATGACGTTGCCCTCGCGCAGGACCGGAACACCGAAGAGAGGCAGCAGACCGCTGGCCATCTTGGAGGCCAAAATCTGGAGCGGAAAGGTAATTTGATTGAAGATGATGGCCGGAATCGGGATGGCCAGCAAGAGAACCAGCAAGGCAAAGCGCAGCTCCTTCAACAGTTGCCAGCCACCAAAGGTGAGCGTCAACCCGGCAAGAAGAATGAGCAGCGAAATTCGAGAGAGAAAAAGTTCGGAGCCAAAGACGCCTAAAAGTAAAACGATCAGCCCCAGAACAATCACGGCAATCCCGCTCCAAACCGGAGCCAGGACAATGCCGCGCAGGGTTTGTCTCTTCTCCCAGATCAGGAATGCGGCAAACAGCGGCACCAGAAAGCCATGAGAATTATTCTGATTTTGCCAGTCGAAAAAGAGTTTCCAAAGCACGTGGTCATAAACCACGAGCAAAAGCAGGCAGATCAACGCCGCGCCCAGGGCGGATTGGATGTCGCCAAAGAGCGGAAGGCCGGATGTTCTGGCCGGAGTTCGCACGACTTGTACTTCATTATCCGTGTTGAAATCCTCGCTGAAAGGGTTCTTTCCACTCTACACTAGCAATCTGCCTGCCGGAAATGGGAGAGAGTTTCCTTGACAAAACTCCAATCACGTTACCTGTAGAGGCGGGTACATCCGAGGTCTTGGAAGCTAGGCCTGAGATACCCAACTATAATAATAAATTGAGATGAGGGCCACCCACCCTTAAATCCATTGTCTCCATCGGCGACCGAATCGAGAAGGCCCAATGGAAATCACCGGCATTTACTCTTGAAGGAGGCGACGTGGGCTCCTTTATCCAGATGGAACGGTAACTGATCTCCGAGGTGCTTTCTTCGGCCGAGGGCAATCTCAATTGCGCCGCGGCGGAGCCGGGAATCAGCGACAAGGTGTTGTTCGACAAGCTCAAGCGGATCGAGGCGGAACGAGAGTCTGCCGCAGGCAAGAATGGAGTCGCATGATGAAACCGGGATGTTATTTATGGGTACTGTTGCTGTCGGCATTTATCTCTTTTGCGCAGGAGAAGCCGCCTGCCGCCCAGCCGACGGCTCCGGCCACGACGTCGGCGTCGAGCGGGGAGAAGCCGGCGTCGCAGGATGCTGTTTTGTCGGCGGTGCAGGCTGCCGTCCAGTCGGCCAAGCGGAATGAAGCCAGGCAGAGCGCCGAGGAGGCCGCGGCGTGGGCGGCGCGGGAAACCGCAAAACCTTCGCTGGACAACAATAATTATGTCATTGGGGAGTTGGATTCGATTTCCGTGGTGGTTTGGCGGGAAGAGGGACTGACCGATAAAAGCGTGCTGGTCCGGTCCGACGGCATGATTACGCTGCCGCTGGTGGGCGACATCAAAGCCTCCGGCCAGACACCGATGCAGTTGGCTGGGGTAATTTCGGAAAAGCTGAAGAAATTTGTTCAAGACCCCAGTGTCACGGTGTCCGTGAATCAGATGAACAGCAAGAGAGTGTTTCTGATCGGCGAAGTGGGGAAAGCGGGACCGGTCCAGATGACCCCCGGAATGACTTTGTTGGAGGCGATCGGAAGCGCCGGCGGGCTCACTCAGTTTGCCAACACCCGGAAGATGTACATTTTACGCGTGGCGGGCGGCAAACAGCAGAAGATTCCCGTCGAATACAAGCAGGCACTGAAGGGCGACCATTCGCTCAATCTCACATTAAATCCGGGGGACACGATTGTCGTTCCTTAAGGCTGCCCGCATGAAGCCGAGTTTGATCCCGATGGCGATTCTTTTGCTTGCCAGCGCCGCGATCCAGGCGCAACAAGAGCCCGGTGCTGCCGGTGCTGCCGGAGCTGCTGGTGCGGCCGGAGCTGCTGGTGCGGCCGGAGCTGCTGGTGCGGCCGGAGCTGCCGGAGCAAACAACCAGGCGGCTGGGGGCACGCTGCACTATGACCTGCGCTATGCGCAGACTACGCGCATTGGCGACAATCAGGCCACGCAGCAGGAAAGCTACGCATCGGGAGATGCAAGTTACGCGGGCGTCAGCATGCGTCTTCCATTCAGCGCGCAGTATGGCGGCGGGTACGGATGGGCGTTGGCTGGAGCAAGCCAGCCGGGGGATTTTTTTCAGCATCTTTTGCTTTCGCAAGGTATTGTCCAGCGCGCCTGGAGCCTGACGGCCAGTGAGAATGTGATGTACACCTTCGAGACTCCGACGACGGGTTTTTCGGGGGTTGCGGGCACCGGGGAGCCCCTTGGCGGGACTGCTTCGGCCAACCCGACGGACCAGACAATTCTGACGGAAAATGTGCGCACACTGGACAACCTGACCTCGGCCTCGGCGGACGTTCGGCTTGATTATGCAACCAGGTTGAACTTCGGCGGCACGGTGGGAGAGTTGCTTTACGTGGATAGCAACGGCCAGAACACGGACACTTATACAGCGAATGGGGGCATCACACGCCGGTTGGACGGGCGCAACTCGATTTCGGGTGAGTATTCATTCTCCCGGTTTACTTATGGCGAAGGCTCTGCCTCCACACTCGGTGTTTTGCGAATCAACTACAGCCAGGCCAATTCCTTGCAGGCCAGTTTCAAACGTCACTGGACGCGGAGATTCAGCATCGCAGGGTCGGTTGGACCGCAATGGATATCGAGTTCAGACAGCGCCCTTCTGCCCTCTTCCACGCGATTCGCCGTCAGCGCTTCCGCACAGGAAGCGTTTAAGCAGGGAAGCGCGAGCCTCTTTTATACCCATGGCGTCACCGGCGGGGCGGGCTATTTGACGGGCGCCGAAAATGACACATTGAGCGGAAATTATTCGCGCGCGATCGGCAGAAATCTGAATGTTGGCGTGACCGGTTCCTTTTTGCGCACAGCGAGCTTGACCGCCAGTGGCGCCATTCATTCGGAATACGGCGGAGTTCAGGCCTCGCGCGGGCTGGGAAGGTTCTTTAGCGTTTTTGCCAATTACACGGTCATGAATCAAAGCTCAAGTCTATTGACATCAAATCTTTTGAATGAACCGAACATTCTGAACACCCTGACACAGGTGTTCGGTTTCGGTATCGGATACACGCCGCGGGAACTGCGCATCAAGAAGTAATCGAAGAAGGAGGCCTATGCTCGGGCATCGTGAACTGACCTTGCAGGACTATATGGGGATATTGAAGCGGAGATGCTGGCTGATACTGGCCTCTTCGATCATTTGCCTGGCGATTGGCCTGATCGTTTGCCATTTTATCCCTCCGCGGTATCTTTCCAGGACGCTGGTGCTGATTGAAGAGCAGAAAGTTCCAGAAGATTTTGTGAAGCCGGTGGTGAATGAAGATTTGAATTCGCGTTTGGCGTCGATGAAGGAACAGATTCTAAGCCGTTCGCGCATCGAGCCGATCATTACGCAGTTCAGCCTTTACCCCAAAGTCAGCAATATGGACGATAAGGTGGATCTGACCCAGAAGGCGATTGGAATCATTCCTATACCGAGCGGTCCGGCCTCGCACGGGATGCCCGGGTTTTCTATCACCTTCACGGCCTCGGATGCGCGCACCGCGCAGTTAGTGTGTGGACAGATCACGTCCATGTTTGTCAGCGAGAATCTGAGCGCGCGGGAGCAGTCGGCGGAGGGCACGACCGATTTTCTCAAACAGCAGTTGGAAGATGCAAAGAGGAACCTGGATGAGCAGGATGGCAAGCTGGCAGATTTTCAGCGCAGGAATCTGGGCAAGCTGCCGGAGCAGGAATCAGGAAATGCCAACACACTTCAGGCACTGTCGGTCCGGCTGGACGCGGCCACGCAGGCGGTAAGCCGGCAGCAGCAGGATGAAAGCTTTCTTGAAGCGATGGTCGCCGAACAGTCACAAGGCTCCTCTCGCGTTGATCCGGCCACTGGAGCCACGACGGGTTCGCTTCAGGCGCAGCTCAAGATGGCGCGCGAACAAGAAAAGGAATTAGAGGCGCGCTACACGCCGGACCATCCGGATGTGGTTGCCAGCAAGCGCCGGATCGCCAATCTGGAGGCGGAGATGGCGCATGAGGCAACCTCTCCGGTTAAAGATGAGACGGCCGTCAGCTCCAGCGACTCGCCGCAGTTGAAGCAGCTCAAGTTGCAGCTTCGCGCCATCAAGCTGTCGGTGGCCGAGGCCAAGCAGGAGCAGGCTGCGATTGAGCAGCAGGTGAAAAGCTACGAGGCTAAAATCGAAGCCAGTCCACTGGTGGAGGAAGAGTACAAAGCGATTACCCGCGACCATGAGACAGCGCTGCAGTTCTATAACACGCTGCTTGCCAAGATGAACGATTCCAGCATGGCCACGGCCCTGGAACATCGCCAGCAAGGCGAGCAGTTCCGGGTGATGGACGCTCCCAATCTTCCTGAAGAGCCCACTTTTCCCAATCAGCGCCTCTTTGGCGGCGGGGGCTTGGCCGCGGGTCTTTTGCTGGGCGTGCTGTTTGCGGGGCTGCTGGAATATCGCGACACCTCGCTGCGCAACGAAGGGGACATCTGGGCATTTACCAAATTGCCCACACTGGCCATTGTCTCGTACATCAAAATCCTGGAGCAGCCGTCATCGACGAGTCTTGGCGGCCGAGTGAAAAAGTTGATCCTCCGAAGGCCCAAACCCATGGAGAGCGCCCGCGCATAGCAATGTACAAAACCTACTTTGGCCTTCGCGCCCAGCCTTTCGGAGCCACACCCGATCCGCGGTTTCTCTTTTTGAGGCCGCAGATACGAGAAGCGCTGACCTGTCTGCAATACGGCATCTCGGCGCGCAAGGGATTTGTGGTGATGACCGGAGAGGTGGGAACGGGGAAGACCACGCTGCTCAAGGCGGCTTTGGGAACATTTGCCAAAGAGGGCATCGCGACCTCTTTTCTCTTCAATCCGCGTCTGGATCCGCTGGACTTTCTGGAGTTTATTCTCACCGATTTTGGCATTCCGCCCAGAACGCGCACCAAGTCCAGCATGCTTTTACAGCTGAACAGCTGGCTGGTGGAACGTTATCGCGCGCATCAACTGTGTGTGATTGCAATCGACGAAGCGCAAAACCTCTCCGGGGAACTGCTGGAAGAGGTTCGTATGCTCACGAATCTTGAAACCAGCTCGGAAAAGCTGGTGCAGATCATTCTGTCGGGCCAGCCTGAACTGGAAGAGATGCTGCTTGACTCAAAGCAGCGCCAGTTGCGCCAGCGCATTTCCTACTGGTGCAAGACCAGACCGCTGACGGGCGAGGAGACGCGGGATTACATTGCCGAGAGACTGCGCATCGCCGGAGCCACGCAACCGACGTTTCTGCCCGAGGCAACCGATCTTGTTTATCATTACAGTCAGGGGATTCCCCGCGTGATCAATCTGGTCTGCGAAAACTCTTTGCTCCATGCTTATGCCGAACAGGTCAACCCGATTCCGGAGTATATTGTGGAAGCGGTTGGTTTGGAACTCAATCTGGTTGAGCACCCTTTCACCATCTCGGTTCCGGCCATGCAGTCTTTGATGAACCGCAAAAAGCAAGACCAGATATTCAACCCCACAGCGTCCGCAACCGAAGGGGCGCCTTGCTCGAAGGAACGTGAAATATGAGCCGTATTTTCGATGCGTTACAAAGAGCGTCAGCTGACAGGGACCCATCTCCAGACTCAGGCGGGTCAGGATTCCTGCACCCATTAGCCTCGCCGGAGGAAATGGACCTTCCTCCGGCCGAGGATGAAATTCTCTCCGAACTGATTGTCCGGCATCCGTGGAAGCCTTTGCTCAACTCCCTGCCAACGCTGGGAGAGCGCGGAGAAAGCATCGAGCAGTTTCGTGGACTGCGCACCCAACTCTATCAGTATCGTGATCAGGCCCCGCTCAAGACGGTTTTGATTAGCAGCGGACTGCCCGCGGAGGGAAAGACATTTGTGGCGGCCAATTTGGCTGTCAGTCTGGCGCGCAACAACAATAATTCCGTTCTGCTGATTGATGGCGATCTGCGCAAACCGGCGATTCACACCCTTCTAGGCGCTCCCTATCTGCCGGGACTGGCGGAGTATCTTGCTGGATCGGCGCGGGTGAGTGAGATTCTGCAGCGCAACCAGAACTCGCGCATTTATGTGGCGGGTCAGACGTGGCAGATACCTGATCTGACGTTGATTGCCTCGGGAGAAGGAGGAGACCACTCAGCTGAGCTCGTGGCCAACCGCCGTTTTGAGGAGCTGATTACAACGGTATTGCCCCACTTTGACTGGATCATCATCGATTCGCCGCCGGCCTTGGCGGTGGCGGACGCCATCGATTTGGCGCGCGCCGCCGATGCGGTTCTGCTGGTGGCGCGCGCCGCGCAAACGCCCTTCGATGTCGCACAGCGCGCACAGGCGGCTTTCGTCAACTCCCGCCTGCTCGGTTTTGTGTTGAATGCCGTCAAGGAAGCTCCTCGCAGCGGCGGTTATTACTATTATGGGAAGCGGGATGCCGGGAGCGGATCACCGGATAGAAAGGGATAAAGGGCGCCAAGGATGATCAGGCTTTTTAATGTTTATTATCCGACACGCACATTGGTGCTGCTGTGCTGCGAAGTGCTGCTGGTGGCCGGCTCATTCCTGTTGGCCTCGGTCTTCCTGGTGCAGGACACGTTTATTGCCCTGTTTTATGAAAACGGATTGCTCAAAGTGGCCGGCGTCACTGGCTTGACGATGCTGCTTACATATTACTTTGATCTGTATGGGCCAAGGCGCACCTCGGCAGGCTGGGAGATTTACTTTCGCCTTTTGCTCGTTCTGAGCTTTCTATCCTTTCTTCTGGCCGGTTTGGTATTTTTCTTTCCCGATCTGGATATCGGTCCCAACGTGCTGGCTGCAGGGGTTTTCATTCTGGCCGTATTTCTTTTCTTTTGGCGTTGGGCCTATGAGTGGATTCTTGCTTTTCCCATCTTTCGCGAGCGAGTGTATGTTTTGGGTTGTGGCGCGCGGGCGCGTTCCGTGGTCCAATTGCTGCGTGAAAGCCGCGGCGCCGGCATGGAAGTCATCGGGTGGAAGGATGAAGTTGAGCCGCATGGCGGACCGGATCGCTTCGCCGAAGAGTTGCGCTCCTTTTGCCAACCCAAGCCGGGCATTGACCGGATCATTGTTGCCATGGAAGACCGCCGCGAGGCAATGCCGGTGCGCGAACTTCTTGACCTGCGCGTGTTGGGCGTGCTGATTGAAAATGCCAGCACTCTGCAGGAACGGCTCAGCGGCAAACTGCCACTGGACGGACTGAATCCGAGCACGCTGATCTTCTCCGATGGCTTCCGCATGAGCCCTTCGCAGCAGCTTTTTCGGCGGCTGCTCTCATTTGTCGTCTCTTTGACGGCTCTTCTGATTTGCCTTCCATTTATCCCGTTGATTATTCTTGCGGTTCGCCTTTCTTCGCCGGGGCCGATCTTTTTCACGCAGACACGGGTTGGCCAGCGTGGTCAGCTGTTCACCGCATTCAAATTCCGAACGATGCGCGAGGATGCGGAAGCGCAGGGCGCGGTCTGGGCCTCCAAGAACGATCCGCGGGTTACCCCGATTGGCGGATTGATGCGCAAGACGCGCCTGGATGAAATTCCGCAACTATGGAATGTTTTGCGTGGCGAGATGGCATTTGTGGGCCCTCGTCCCGAGCGCCCGGAATTTGTGCAATGGCTTAGCCAGGAGATTCCCTACTATGACCTGCGCCACTTGATCCGCCCCGGAATTACCGGCTGGGCTCAGGTGCGCTACCGGTACGGCGCCAGCCTGAAAGAAACCAGGCACAAACTTGAATACGACCTTTATTACATCAAGCATCAGTCCATCGGCCTCGATTTGCTGATCATGTTTGAGACCATCAAGACCATCATTCTGCGCAGGGGGGCTCAGTGAGATCAGTCTTCTGGCTCTCTCTGCTGGGCGTCTTGTACACCTATCTGGGCTATCCGGCCCTTATCTGGCTGCTGGCACGCCTGCGCCCGCGTCCGTGGATCACTCGCTCGATCGATCCCAGTGTGAGCATCGTACTGGCCGTTCATAACGGCGCTTTGCAACTGACGCGCAAGATTCAGCATCTCGCCGGACTGGACTATCCCAACATCCAGGAGATCATTGTTGTTTCGGATGGCTCGACGGACGGCACGGCTGAGTTGCTCGCGCAGGAGCCGCATCCGCGCGTGAAGCCGATCATTCTGCCGGAGCAGCGCGGCAAGGCGGCCGCGGTGAATGCTGGCATGGCCGAGGCATCCGCGGAGGTGATCCTATTCGTCGATATGCGACCGGAGATTGCTCCCGGCGCAATTCAGCATTTGGTCAGCAACTTTGCCGATCCAAGCGTCGGCTGCGTAGCCGGCGAATTGATTTTGCGCGAGGACGGCCACGACCGGACATCGGCGGCGGTCAGCAGTCTTTATTGGCGGTACGAAAAGTGGATACGGAGCAATGAATCGATCTTTGCCTCACCCGTTGGCGTGTATGGGGGCTTTTATGCCATCCGCCGCACGCTAGCCGTTCCGCAGCCCGAGGGAATGATTCTGGACGATATGTTTCAGCCGCTTGCGATTATTCGCCAGGGTTACCGTTCGGTCCTTGATGCGCAAGCCTACGTCTATGACACCTGGCCGGCGAAGATTGAAAAAGAGTTTCAACGCAAAGTCCGCACACTGGCGGGCAACTTTCAGCTATTTCAGATTGCACCCTGGACGCTGTCGCCGCGGAATCCTGTTTTTTTTCAACTGGTCTCGCACAAGGTGACGCGCCTGATTGTGCCCTATCTGATGATTCTCCTGCTGCTCTCCACGCTGGCGCTCTCCGGCGCATCGCCTCTTTACTTGGCATTCGCGCTTCTGCAGATTCTGTGCTGGAGCCTGGCGGCGGCCTCTTTGTATTGCAAGATTCCCCTCCTGCATCGCATTGCGTCTCCGGCCGGCGCGATGCTTGTGCTTCTGGCAGCCGCCGTCGCAGGGCTCTACAAATTTCTTTTTACGCGCGGCGCACTATGGAAGATTTGGAAGACCGGCAACTCATCCTCCGAAGTTGCTCTGCCTTGACAGCGGCGACTTCCAGGATGCAATTCCGTTTGGCGTTTAAGACAGGTGTAGAATTCTCTTGAAGATCTCACGTTTGTGAGAGGAGCCTCTGATCATCATGTCACAAAGGAAAACCCTGGCAATCTCCCTGCTCGGCATTGCGGTCATCCTGTCGGGATACATCCTTCACAATCACATCGTCAAAGTGAAAGCGGCCAAGCTGGAACATCGTATGCCGCCCGTCAATTATTTTCCGCCGCAATCCATCTGGACCCAGGAGATCAGCCACGCTCCCGTTGATCCGCAGTCTGCCACGATCATTGACTGGCTCAAGGACGCCGGCGGCTGGGGAAACAATAACAGGATGCAGGTGGATTTCTCCCTCCGGGTCAATCAGGCGGATGAGAGTTCGCGCGTCGTTCCCTTTCAAAAAGGTCCAAATTTTTATGGCGTGGATTCCGACCTGCCCGCGGCTGTCCCACTGCCCGCTCACGGAGGCATCGAAGGGGAGCCAGGTTATCAATGCCCTGCCGAAAATGGTGATTGCCATTTGATTATCGTTGACCGTCCCCATGGCAAGCTCTACGAAGCCTATCAGGCGGATTCCGAGGGGGATGTTCTTTCAGCCAATTTTATAGCGGTTTGGGATCTGAATCGGGTGTATCCGCCCTCCGGTCGCGGCGATCAGTGCACCAGCGCTGACGCCGGCGGCCTTCCCATCGCCCCGCTTCTCTTCAATGCCGATGAAATCGCTGCCGGAAGCATCAATCACGCCATTCGTTTCACCCTTCCCAATCCGCGTATTCGCGCGCACGTTTTTGTGCATCCGGCCACACATGCCGGCGCTCCGCGCGGACCGGTTACCGCGCCGCCCATGGGCGCACGCTTCCGCCTGAAAGCCTCCTATGATCTGACGAAACTGACGCCCGCCGCGCAGGTGGTCGCAAGAGCCATGCAAAAATACGGCATGTTTCTTTCAGACGGCGGCAATATCGCGCTGACCGCGCAGAGCGATCAGGATACGAAAGCAAAGTATGCGGAGATGGATTTTGAATCGCACGATCTTCAGGATCTGAAGGTTACCGACTTTGAAGTGATCGAGATGGGAACGCCCATCCGATTGACCGATGAGTGCGTGCGAAATCCGTAAACCAGGCGATGGCTCTCACGGTTATTTTATCCGGGGTTGGATTTTCATTTTTGCCGCACGGGTGCGGTTCTATTGCGCGCGGCGCGAAAACAACCGCACAGGCGGCATGGAAATGTCAGGACGGAGATTGGGCATTTTTTGCGCGCCTAGCCCGAAGTGTATTCCGATATAAGTCCATATAGGCATCCGCCATGGTTTTCAAGGCAAAGCGCGATCGGAAAGCCTCTTCGGCATGAAAAGAGAATTGCGCTCGCTCCGCCTTGTTGTTGGCCAGCCGCAAAATTGCCGCTGCCATTTCGGAAGGATTGTCTGGCGGAACAATGATTCCGCCTTGCGCCAGCCGCACAACCTCCGCCATTCCTCCCACGCCGGTCACGATTGCCGGCAGCCCGAGCGAGAAAGCTTGCAGCAGAGAGATGGGCAAGCCCTCGGAGGTCGAGGACATGATAAATGCGTCGGCCGCGGAGAAGAACGGAGCCACATCGATTTGCTGGCCCCAGAAGGTCACTTGAGATGTGATGCCCAACTGCGCGGAGAGCTTTTCCAGATCACTTCGCGTGCTGCCGTCGCCCACCATCCACAGCCGCAAATCGGGAAGTGAGACGAGCGCTTGGCTTAAGGCACGCAACAGCAACGCATGGTTTTTTACAGGTTCAAGGCGTCCCACATACACCAGAGTAAAACCGCTTTTGGAGGGCCATTGTTCCTGTCCGGCGCGTGCCAAGGGGACGGCGCCGTTGTGCACGCATCGAATTTTGTGCGTTGGAATGCTGTGCAGGCTCTTGAGGTTGTTCGCCGTCGCCTCGCAGATGCCGACGACCCAGTCGCAACAGCTTGCCGCGAAGAAGTACTTCATTTCTCTGACACAGTCATGGGGCGGCGCCACCAGGCTGTGCCGGGTGGAAACAATGCTGGGCACGCCGGCCATACGCGCGGATATTCCCGCATAAATGGAAGGCGTCGGGTTGTGAAGATGGACCACATCGGGCTGCAGATCTTTGAAGATTCTGTAGAAATTGCGCGCCGAATGAATAAGTCCGGAACCACAATGCGCGCGCACAGCGAAACCCTCTTTCTGCAGTTTTTCGCCCAGAGGGCCAAGCGTTAGAAGAGCGAAGACGCTGGGGTCATGGCTGTCATCCCGTTGCTGACGGCAGAGTTGCGCGACGAGGGTTTCAGCGCCGCCAATCTCCATACTGTCCACGATGTGTGCAATCTTCATAGAAGTTGTCCAAAGCTCCGGTCAATTCTCTGTCACCAAGAAGAGTAACTTCTCTTTATCTCAGACTAAGTCAATGCATGAAATTCACAGTACGCAGGAGGATGTACATCAGCAGCACCAGCGCGGCGGCCAAGGCAGCGGCATAGAGCGCAGTTCGAACCAGCGGAAGGCGCGGAGGAACCATGCCGCGGCTGAGCGCCATTTCGTAAACCACCGCAACCATGCCTCCCAGGAAAAAAAGAGTCAGAACATAGGCGCGGGAGAGAAACCATCCCGTCACGAAAAACCCGGTGAGCGAAAGCACAAGTAAACGTCCAAGGCGGTTGACTTCCGCCTTGTCGATGATCTCGCGGCTCCCCCTCAACAACGGGAAGGGCTCTTCCACGGAGGCACCAGGTTCGCTTTCACTCACCTTTTTGGGCGAGGCGAGCAGCAGTGCATCCCGCATCGTAGGGAACAAGAACATACACCAGAAAAACAATCCAAACGAACCAAGTTCCGCTGCGCATACGACCAGGGAGTTATGAGCAGTATGGCCGCATCCATCGCAATTATCCACAAATTTGCCTATCCCAACTCCAAACAAGGGATGAGTCTTCAGAATCTGCAAGCCATCGCTCCAAAGTGTCGTGCGATCAGATCCTGCTTCGGCGGAAATCTCCCGGCCTCCTGAAAAATGCAACGCCATGGACGCGGCGAAGAAGCCAACCCCAATGACCAGTGCAGGCACCGTGCCGATGCGGCGTCGCGTCGCAACAATAACGATCGCGACCAACGCCAGCAGAGCTCCGCGCGAATGCGTCAAATACGTGCCGAAGAGCATCAGACTCACCGGCAGGAGTACAAATGCGGCATTCCGGAGGTTTTTTTTGGGCCGCCAAAGAATGAAGATTAACGGGATCGAGCTCACCAGCACCTGGCCAAAGTCATTCGGATCATCAATCTCCCCCAGTCCCTTCAGCCGGTAAAACAAGGTTCCTGTTTCGTTTTTCATGGTCATCAGATAGGAATGCCGGGCGTATTCAGGGTTTTGAAAGGCGTCATCGGGAACTCCGCGCATCAGTTCGCCGTAGCCGTGGGCAATGATGAACAGGCAGATAAACAAAAGCGTCAGAACAAGAATCTGAAGTCGATTCCTGGTCTTGCAATGCAAACAAACCAGGAAGAAAGCGAAGGTGCAAGGAAGGAAACCCAAAAATGCTTCCAGGGCTCCGCTCACCCAATGCATCGCAACCAAAATGGACATCGCGGTGGCAATCGCGAATCCAATCAGCGCAAGAGTCTGCGGTGTCTTCCAAATGATTGATCCCTGCAGGCTGGGAAGGGAAGTCAGGGTTAAAAGAAAGGCAAGGATCAACTCAACCCGATACTCGGCCAGCGGTCCGAAGATCGTGGCCGGCGTGAGGTAGTACGTCACGATATAGAGAAGACTAAGAAAGAAACCCATGGGAAGTAACCAACACTCGATAAGAACCCTGGTGATTGGCGCTGAAATCCGCGCCGCCTTTCAACCAAAAACGCGCAAAAATGAAGAACGCTGAAACTGAAAGAAGTATGTTGCAGCGTTTTGAACAAATGGAGCATAATGAAAGCTGCTTACGCCCAGTGCATTCGGCACTTCAGTTAATGATTCCATGGTACATCTTCTGCTATGAACCAGGTTGAACGCCTACGCGTTATACAGGATGCTCTCTCCCAGCAGGACTTTGTGAGCCTGGAGGATCTTTGCGCGGCTCTGGGAGCCTCTCGCGCTACGGTGCGCCGCGATTTGATCCAATTGGAGAGCAGCCACGCGATTCGCCGCGTGCATGGCGGGGCCATGTCCACCACCTCGCGCGAAGAGGCGCTCGACTTCCGGCGGCTGGCGGTCAGTTGCCAGCAGGAGAAGACGCGCATTGGGCGGGCGGCGGCGGAACTGATTCAGGACGGGCAGACGGTGATTCTGGGCGGCGGATCGACGGTGGCCGAGGTTGCGCGCTGCCTGCTTGACCGCCCCATCCAGATCATTACCAACTCGATCCCCGTGGCGCAGATCTTCTGGGAGTCGAGGCAGACCGAGGTCACGCTGACCGGCGGTTCCCTCTATCCGCGCCTGGGCATACAGTTCGGCCCCATCTGCGAGCGGATGCTGCAAAGCGTCTCGGCCGATGTCGCCATCCTTGGCATACGCGGCATCACCGCAGAGGGACTTAGCGACAGCAGCACGCTTGTCGTCGGATCGATTTGCGCCATGATGAAGTGCGCCCAGCGCGTCATCATTGTCGCCGACCACACCAAATTCGGGCGCAAGGCCATGATCCACGTGGCTGATCTCAGCGAACTCCACCAGATCATCTCGGACAGCGAACTTGCCCCGGAGCATCGGCAGCTTTTGGACACACGCCGCGTCAGCTATTTGCTGGCGTGAATCGAGACAAAAAGCGCCTCAATTTATCGCTATTTTTTGCCCGTCTTGGCTCGAACTGAACCGTTTTCTGCGCAAAATCCGCACTATTTTGACAGGAATTTTCTCATCTTTTTGCAGAGATCGCGCTTTTGCGGAGGTGGAAAATTTTTGGTAGAGATTGATTTTAATCAATAATGACGGTGGTTTTCATCACTTTTAACCAGAGCAACCAAGCGCGGCGGCTTCACAGTTTCACAGTCTCACAGTAAATAGGGGGGTGGGGGGAGTGCCTTAAAGGTAATTATTTGCGCGGTTCATTGTTCACTGATAAGTACACACGGAGCCGGCGCGGCGGCAGTTCATCTTCATCACCCGAGATGATTGTGCGCCCAGAGAATGAAATTATCTGCACCACCTGCGGTGGGGCCAGCGGCTCGCTATCCGCTCGCTTCAGGTTCGTGGCTTTCCTAGTCATGGAAACCAGGACTGTGAGAGAAATGGTATGCATCGGGAAGAGAATTGAGCTGTTGGCTGAAGCAGAGGTAGTAAATCAAAGAAAATTGGTGAACCCTTGGCGACTTTCGGGTAGCAATCCGTGTTGGCAAGAGACTCTGCGATTTTGTACAAAATCAGAATCCGGTCTCATGCAAAGCGCGAATACAAGGACAAGCGCAAACCCAGCAACAGCCCTATTTCTGCGTTCCTTAACGAGGCATCCGACTCGAATTCACATACCTCAATATGGTGTGACCTGGACTGGAACCGCGGTATTATTCATCGCCCCGTTGCCCAACTCCCCGCTAGTTCCCGAACCCCACGACCACAAGCTCCCATCAGTGCACAGAGCCTGGTTGTGAAAGTCGCGCGTCATGATGTACATCGCGCTGCACAGTCCCTGCACCTGGACCGGAACTAGGCTTTGGTAGATGCTGGGAACGCCGAGCTGCCCCGCGCCGTTGGAGCCGAAGGTCCAGACAGTCCCATCTTTGAGCAGGACCGATGTGGACGCATCGCCTCCCAGCGCCATGATCGCCCCGCTCAGCCCCGGAACCTGCTCCGGCGTGTAGTGGTCGTTCTCTGTGCCGTCGCCCAGCATGCCGTATCCGCAAAAGAAGCCAAGATTGTTATTGTCGTAAGAGTCTTCGCAATCAAAAGCCCC